>Ga0207771_100805_pt1 | contig 16175 bp, 16 predicted proteins | sample A23M2SouthBayCA_2_FD_187731 | JGI IMG/M metagenome (GOLD analysis project Ga0207771, IMG submission 187731) | Aerobic enrichment media microbial communities from Eden Landing Ponds, California, USA - A23 M2 (2) (SPAdes) | ecosystem: Environmental > Aquatic > Marine > Unclassified | place...
ACTGCCTTGTTCGCCTTCAGCATGCACTCCTCGATGATGGTGTGTGCGCGGTCGCGCCGCGGGTTCAAGACCAGGGAGCCGTCCTCCTTCCGCTGCTCGTGGAGCTGGTCGGCGAGCTCGTGGACGAGCGTCAGCTCGTCGTGGAGGTCGGCGTCCTCGTCGTCGAGCCGCTCCTCGGCCTGTTTGTAGGTGAGCCGCTCGTCGGAGTGGACGACGGACTTGTAGATGTCGATGGACTCGTTCGACAGCGTCTCGCCGTCGATCTTCATCTCCACCGTGTGTGCCAGCCGGTCCTCGTTCGGCACGAGCGAGCAGACCGTCTCGGCGAGCACGGGCGGCAGCATGTGCATCGTGTACCCCGGCAGGTACACCGTGTTGCCGCGCTTCAGCGCCTCCTCCCACATCGCCGTTCCCGGCTGGACGTAGTGGGTCACGTCGGCGATGTGGACCCACAGTCGGTAGCCGTCCTCTTCTTTCCGGATCGAGATCGCGTCGTCGAAGTCCTGCGCATCGGACGGGTCGATGGTACACGTCGTCAGCTCCCGGCAGTCCGTGCGGTACGCCTCGCCGACCTCGGATTCGATCTCGGCATCGATGTCGGTCGTCCGCTCTTCGGCCTCGCGAATGACCTCGCCGGGGAAGGCGTCGCGGAGCTCGAACTCCTCGAACAGCTCCTCGCGCTTCTCCTCGAGGCGGTGGGACAGCTCCTCGTCGATGCGGACGGGCCCCTGTCCCTCCGCGGTGCCTGCCTGCGCCTGTTCGTCGCTCATGCACCGGCGTTCGACGGGCCGGGAGTTAGGGCTGTCGTCCGTTGGAGCCCACCCGCTCAGTCAGAACCGGGAGCAGCGCTCCGAGCAGCGAGACGACGCCAGCAACGGCGACGGAGGGGAAACTGCACGAGTGACGTCATGGCCGGGAACGGAAACGAGTCGCTACCGCTCTCGTCCGGAGCGGGGGCCACGCTCCGTCGCGAGCTCGGCGTAGCGTTCGAGGAACTCGCCGCGGTCGACCTCGCCCGCGCCGCTCTCGGTCAGCAGCGATTCGAGGTTGCCGCGGGGCTGGGTGTCGATGTCGCCGTGACACGGCTTACAGAGGTACTCGAACTCCTTGTCGACCCGGTCGTAGCGGTCGCCCTCCTTGTCGTACTCCCGTGCCTCGCGACGGGCGACTGTCTCGCCGCAGGCGATACAGGTCACCTGCGTCGTTCGGTCCCGGCTACCCCACATACCCCCGCCTTACGAGGGCCTCCACTTAGGGGTTCCTGCCGGGGCAGACGCACGTCGGACGCGGGCCGGACGCCGGCCACCAGCCGCTCGCGGCGACCGCGCGACTACCGGAGTCCGCGACCGTACTCCCACGCGCGGAGCAGCCGCGCGGCCGTCGTGTTCACGGGCGTCGACGCCTCGTGTTCGGCGACGAACCCGGAGATGGCGTCGACCTCCGTGCGCTGGCCCGCCTCGACGTCCTGTAGCATCGACGAGCGGTTCGCGGCGGTCGCCTCGGCAACGCGTTCGACCGCGGCGGCTGCCTCCTCGTCCCCGAGCGTCACCCCCTCGTCGCGAGCGACACGTGCGGTCTCGCGGGCCGCGTCGCGGCCGACCTCGCCGGCCGGACCGTCGATGAGCGCGCCGTTCTCCACTCTCGCGAGCGCCGTCGTCGCGTTGATGCCGGCGTTGACGGCGAGTTTCTCCCACAGTCGCCGGGGCATGTCGTCCGCGACCGCCGTCTCGAGGCCGGCGTCGGCGAAGGCGGTGCCGACGCGCTCCGCGGTTTCGCTCGTGCCACCGTCTCGGTCGCCGAGGACCACCTCGCCCACACCGGTACACGCGACGACCCCGGGGTCGGTCAGCCGCGCGCCGTAGGTGCAGGTGCCAGCGAGAATGGGTACGTCCAGCACCGCCGCGAGTGTCGCCTCGTTACCCATCCCGTTCTGGAGCGAGAGACAGCAGTCGAGGTCGACTCCCGACAACGCGTCGGCGGCCGCGTCCGTGTCGAACGCCTTCACCGTCACGACGGCGAGGTCGGCACCCGCTGGCGGCTCCGTGGTCGCGTCCGGGTTGACCGTCGCCTCGACGGCCCCCGTCACCCGGAGGCCGGCCTCGCGGACGCGCCCGATGTGCGGGTCGCGACCGACGAGCGTCACGTCGTGAGCGCGCGCGAGGAGGCCGCCGACGAGCGAGCCGAGGCTGCCGGCGCCGAAGACGAGGATCTCCATGCCGTGGCCGAGGTGACGCCCCGTGAAAGAGCTAATCCTGTTGCCAGTAGTAGAGCTCCTCCTCGGGGGCGCCGCAGTTCGGACACGTCTCCGGCATCTCCTCGATCTCCCCGATCTCGCCACACTCCCAGCAGCGCCATTGGAGCTCCTTGATTCCGGCCTTCGTGTCGGCCTCGTGTTCCACGGACATCGCGACGACACCCGCGCCGGTCGTCACGTAGAAGCCGTGCTCGTCGAGCCCGCGTACCCGACCGAGTTCGTTTCCCTCTTCGTCGTAGACGGTCTCCCCGAAGCTGACCTGTTGCTGTTTGGTCGCCATCCCAATGTGTTGCTTCGTCACACACCGGCAAAAATCCCCACGTCCGACCCGACCGCCGGCGGGTCGGTCCTCGGTTCGTCCCCGGCCCGGCTTACGACTCCGACTCCTCGGTCGTCGTCTCATCGAGCTCCTTGTCGCCGACGTAGATTGCGGCGCCGTCCTGTGCGACCTTCTCGGCGAGGACGGCACACTTCACGCGCATCGGCGAGATCTCGACGCCGAGCATGTCGATGATGTCGTCGCGGTCCATCGCCCGGACCTCCTCGAGAGTCATCCCCCGGAGCTCGCCGGAGAGGAGACTCGCCGACGCCTGCGAGATGGCACAGCCGTCGCCGATGAACGACACCCCCTCGATGGTCTCGTCGTCGTCGTCGAGCTGCACGAACAGCTTGATGGTGTCGCCGCACATCGGGTTCTCGCCGACGTGTTCGAAGGTGGCGTCGTCGAGTTCGCCGTAGTTGCGGGGGTTCTTGTAGTGGTCCAGGATCTGCTGGCGGTACATGTCGGAGCCGGTTCCCATCGTTGTCGGTAGGAGGGGAATCTCGGTGAAAAGGGTTGTGTGCCTGCCGACGTCGTGCTCGCGTGTGGTTTGGTAGCGTTCTGTTGGTCCGTTCGGTTGGATTCCTTTTCGGCTTCTTTTGGCCTGTTTGCTCCTGTGAGTAGGTTCCGCGAACGTCCTGCTGTGCGGCTGTGCCGATGGATCGTTCCGGAACGCCCTGCTACGTGGCTACGTCGATATATCGTTCCGGAACGCCCTGCTATCGCGGACCTATGGGTGACCGCACGGCACCGCGACCGCGCCACGAACCTCCCCAGCCGACTCCTTCGTTCGGTCGCACGGCTCCCTCACTCAGTCGCCCCTCGCGCGCCGCTGGCTCGCGATGAAACGCTCGCCAGCGCGCGCCGAGTCGGTTAGTTACCTCCTGGTGTCGCTGTAGCATCCGCGAGCGAAGCGAGCGGTTCACCGCGCCGGAGCGAAGCGGAGGCGCGGCACGTTTTTCATGAACGTTTTTGCGAGGAGTGGGTTGCCGGCGAAGCCGGCAACCCCGACGAGTAAAAAGGTTCTCAGGCGAAAATCTGCCGGGCTTCGTCCACCGCGTCCACGAGCGCGTCGACCTCTTCGCGGGTGTTGTAGAGGTAGAAGGAGGCGCGCGCCGACGCCGAGGTCCCGAGCACGTCGTGGAGCGGCTGGGTACAGTGGTCGCCGGCCCGGATGGCGACGCCGTAGTCGTTGACGATGGAGGAGAGGTCGTGCGCGTGGACGCCGTCGACGTTGAACGCGACGAGCGGGCCGCGGTCGTCGGCCGACGGGCCGTACACCTCGACGTCGTCGTACGCCGTTAGTTCCTCGTAGGCGTACGCGGCCAGCGACTCCGTGTGCCGTTGGACCCGTTCGAGCCCCACGTCGTCGAGATACTCACACGCCTCCGCGAAGGCGATGCCCTGTGCGATGTTCGGCGTGCCGGCCTCGAACTTCCACGGCAGCTCGTTCCACTGCGAGTCCTCGAAGGTGACCTTCAGAATCATGTCGCCGCCGTAGAGATACGGCTCCATCGCCTCGAGGACGTGCTCTTTCCCGTACAGCGCGCCGATTCCGGTCGGACCGCACATCTTGTGGCCGGAGAAGGCGAGGAAATCACAGTCCATCTCCTTCACGTCGACCGGGCGGTGCGGGACCGACTGTGCGCCGTCGACGAAGATGTACGAGTCGTGATCGTGGGCGATATCGGCGAGCTCCCGCACCGGGTTGACCGTGCCGAGCGTGTTCGACGCGTGGACGACGCTCACCATCGCCGTGTCGTCGGTGATCAGCTCCCGCGCGGCGTCCATGTCGAGCCGACCCTCGTCGGTGATGGGGATGTACTTACAGTCCGCGCCGGTCCGCTTGGCGATCTGCTGCCACGTCACCAGCGAGGCGTGGTGTTCCATCTCCGTCAGGACGACCTCGTCGTCCGGGCCGAGCTCGTTCAGGCCCCACGCGTAAGCGACGGTGTTCATCGCTTCCGTCGTGTTCTTCGTGAAGACGATCTCCTCGCGCTTGTCGGTCCCGATGAACTCGCCGACGGTGTCGTGGGCCTCCTCGTAGGCGATGGACGCCTCCTGACTCAGGTTGTGGATACCACGGTGGACGTTCGCGTTGTAGTTGTAGTAGTAGTCGCTGATGGACTCGACCACCCGCTCCGGCGTCTGCGAGGTCGCCGCGTTGTCCAGATAGACGAGCGGCGTGCCGTCGAACTCCCGGTCGAGGATCGGGAAGTCCTCGCGCAGCGCCGCCACGTCCAGCGCCTCGGATTGCACTCCCATTACTCGTAAGTGGATTTCCCGGCGTAACACTCCTTCGGTCGGATCGATCTCCCGGACCGTCGGTCAGTTCGGCGCGTCGAACTGCTCGTCCCCCGCCCCGTCCCGGAGGTCGACGAGGTGGTTGACCGCGCCTGGCCCCCCGCCGATGTCGTGCGCGTGTCGGACCGCCCGGCGGACGAACTCGACGGCTCCCTCGACGGCCTCCGGGAGATCGGCCCCGGTAGCGAGCCGTGCGGCGACGGCCGCGGAGAGCGTACAGCCGGAGCCGTGCGTCGCGTCCGTCGCGACCCGCGGCCCGGCATGTGTCGTCGTCCCCTGCGGGGTGACGAGGACGTCGTGGACCGTCTCGCCGCCGGCGTGTCCGCCCGTCACGAGCGCGGCGCCGGCGCCCATCTCTAACAGCCGCTCGCCCGCCGCGGCCTGCTCGTCGGGCGTCCCGGGGTCGATGCCGGTCAACACCGCGGCCTCGGCGGTGTTCGGCGTGACGAGCGTCGCGGCCGCGACGAGTTCCTCGTAGGCGTCCTCGGCGTCCTCGCTCAGCAGGCGGTCGCCGGAGGCGGCGACCATCACCGGGTCGACGACGACCGGGAACGGCGCCTCCCGTGTCCATCGTGCGACCCGTTCGACCACCTCGGCGGTCGCGAGCATCCCGGTCTTCGCGGCGCGCACGTCGAAGTCCCCGGTCACGGCGTCGTACTGTGCCGCGATATCGTCGACCGGAAGAACGTGCGTCGACTCGACGCCGCGGGTATTCTGTGCCGTCACCGCGGTCACGACGCTCGCCGCGAACGCGCCGGTCGCGTCCATCGTCTTCAGGTCGGCCTGTATTCCGGCGCCGCCGCCGGAGTCGCTCCCGGCGACCGTGAGCGCGACCGGCCGCGTCGTCGGTGCGGGCGTTCGTCGTCCGTTCGCTGTCATACTCTGGTAGTACAACTAAGTGGTTTTATCCCTGTCGGCTCACGGTCGTGGTCGACGACCCACCATCGAGCCGCCGGCTCAGCCGTCGAGCTGGCCGGCGCGGGCACGCCGGGTCCACTTCGGGCCGGCGCGCCGGTACAGCGCGTAGCCGACGCCGCCAGCGACGACCGCGACGGCGACCGCGAGCCCGGCCACGAGCGTCGGGTCGAGCGGGTACGCGATGGCGAGCACGACAAGCGGGAGGAGGACGGCCATCATCGCGACGGTGAACGCGGCGAAGACGGGCGTGTCGAACAGCAGCTCCGTCGGGCGCAGCCCGGCGACGTAGGCGGTCACGCCGAAGACGTACAGCGACACCGGGAGGTACACCGCCGCGCCGACGAGGAGCGAGCCAACGCCGAACACGGCGACGCCGAGGCCGAGATAGAACAGTCCGGCCGGCACCGCGAGCAGGAGGAAGCCGTACAGCTTCGCGCGGAACACCGCGGCCAGCGGTATCGGATAGGTGCCGAAGAAGTCGGCGTCGTCGTACTGACAGAGCCAGTTGTAGGTGGTGAATGCGCCGAGCGACAGCACGGCCGCGAGCGTCAGTCCCGGCGAGGGGCGGACGGGAACGATGTCGGGCAGATAGCCGAGCAGGACGGCGACGACGCCGAAGACGAGCCCCTGCGAGAACAGCACCTTCCACAGCCCGCCGGAGGAGCGCGCCACGTCGAGCAGCGACTTCGCGAGCAGGCCCTGCCGGTCGACCCGCCGGAGCCGGCCGTGGAGCGCCCGGAACTGATTCGCCGCGGTCCGGGCTGGCGTCCGGCGGTCGAACTCGAACAGCCGGAGACCGACGGCGCCACCGACGAGCGGGAGGAGCACGCTCACCGCGGCGCCCGCCGGCGTCGGGTCGACGAACAGCCCGTACGGGGTGAGCGTCGCCGCGAGGTCGGGCCGGAGCACGCCGCCCGCGAGCAGCCCGCCGGCGACGACGGCCGGTGCGAGCCGCGACCGCGTCGCGAGCCCGACGAACAGAAGCGAGAGGCCGACGCCGAAGCCGAACGCGAGCCACGCCGTCGCGAGCAGCAGCGGCACCGCGCCGAGCGACAGCGACCCGAGGACGACGAGCGGGAGCGTCCCGACGACGAGCGGCGCGATGAACAACACGGCGTAGTACGCCACGTCCTTGACGACGAACACGAACAGAAGTCGCCGCTCGCTCACCGGAAGCGTCCGGGCCGAGTAAATCAAAAGCGTCGTGTCGCCGAGCAGGTTCTCGAGGGCGTCCCGGCCGACGAGCCCGATGCTCCCGACCTGAAGGCCGACGAGCGCGACGACGACGTGGAGCCCCGCGAGGAGGGTGGCCTCGCTCGCGCCGGCGACCGCGAAGAAGGTCGCAGTCCCGGCCGCGAGCAGCGTGAGGAAGGCGGGAAATAGCGCGAACCGGACGCCGCCGAACAGCCGCGAGTGCATCCGCCACTCCTCGCGGAGCATCTGGTCGAAGAGGTAGCGGACGGGGACGCGCATCTCAGTCCTCCGCGTCGGCGCCGGGCGCCTCCATCACGGCCGCCGGGTCCGACGGGTCACCGGCGACCCCGTCGCCGACGCTGTCGGCGTCGACGGTCGCGAAGAAGCGGTCGAGCAGCGTCTCCTCTTCGAGTTCGCGGGGGTCGAGCTCCGCGAGCAGCCGCCCGCGGTTGACGATACCGACCCGGCTGCACACCTCCTGTGCGGTCGCGATGAAATGCGTCGAGAGGAACACGGTGTTGCCGTCGTCCGCGTACGAGCGGAAGAACCGCTTGGCGCGCTCCTGCATGATCGGGTCGAGGTTCGTCAGTGGCTCGTCGATGAAGACGACGTCGGGCTCGTGGAGGAACGCCTGCGTGACGAGCACCTTCTGGCGCTCCCCCTGTGAGAGATCCGTACACAGCGTGTCGAGCTTCGAGGTGAACGCGAGCCGCTCGGCCCAGCGGTCGACCCGTCGTTCGATGTCGTCGAGGTCGCGCGCTGTCGCGACGAAGTCGAAGTACTCGCGCACGGTGAGAAAGGAAGGTGGCCGGCCGTTCTCCGGGAGGATGCCGACGCGCTCGCGGGCGCGAACCGGCTCCGCGACGGGGTCGACGCCCGCCACACGTGCCGTCCCCTCGTCCGGGACGAGCTGGCCGGTGAGCACGTTGATCGTTGTCGACTTGCCGGCGCCGTTCGGCCCGAGGAAGCCGTACAGCTCCCCCCGCGGCACCTCGATATCGAGCGCGTCGAGCGCCGTCACGCCCCCGTAGCGTTTGGTGAGGCCGGTGGCCTCGATGGCGGGCTCCGTCATTGGGGGTCGTACGGCCGACCCCTATCTAAAACCGCGGCCTGCGGGTGGTGTGTTCGGTCGGTTTCGGTTCCGGTCGTCGTCGGGTGCCGTATTGGTTCGTCGCGGGGGGTGGTTCGTCGTGGGGGTGGTTCGTTGGTTCGGCTAACGTCCTGCTAGCGCGGACCCATGGGTAACCGCACGGCACCGCGACTGCACCACGTCCCTCCCCAACCGACTCCCTCACTCGCGTCGCTCGTTCGGTCGTCCCTCGCGCGCTGCTGGCTCGCGCACGAGCGTGTCACTCACTTCGTTCGCTCCCGCTCGTTTTCGCGGCACTCGCTTCGCTCGTGCCGCGCACGAGCCGCGAGCCAGCGCGCGCCACGCCGGAAAACGAGTGGTCGAAGCCGGTGGTGGTCCGGGCGTCGCGGGCGCCTACTCGACGCCCTCGACGAGCCGCTCCAGCTGTGCCGGGGGCACCGCGCCGCGCGCCCCGTAGCCGTCGTACGCGAACGTCGGCACGCCGGTGACGCCCTGCTGGTGAGCCTCGTCGAATAGCGCGCGGACGCGCTCCCGGAGGTCGTCGTCCGCGACCGCCTCGCGCACGTCCTCGGGGTCGACACCTGCATCCTCGGCGATGTCTGCGAGCACGTCAGCGTCACCGATGTCGCGCCCCTCGGTCCACAGCGCCTCGAAGACGCCCCAGTCGAACTCGAGCCACGTCCCGTAGGGGTACTCCTCCTTCACGCGAACGGAGGCGACCTGCGCGGGCAGCGAGTCGACGTCCGTGGCGATCTCGAGGTCCATCTCCACGTCGTACTCCTCCTGGAGCCGGCGGACGTTCTCCTTCGCCTGCTCGTAGTAGTCGTCGTCCTTTCCGTCGTCGACGGAGTGGTCGATGGTGCCGTCCGGGTTGCGCTTCTGTGCGCGCAGGTCGAACGGGTGCCACTCGATCTCCAGCGGCTCCGCTCTCGTCTCCTGGTACTGCGCCAGCGAGTGACGCCCCAGATAACAGAAGGGGCAGACGTAATCGGAGAAGACGGTGATGGTCTCCTGATCGGCGGTTTCGCTCATACCCAGACGAGACGCTCGCGGTTCATATGCGGACCGCCCGCGGCCAGCGAGAACACACGACCGCGGCTCGTCGCTCCGTCGCCGAGCGCCGTGGCTTCAGGCCTCGACGGCGACGCCGGGCGCGTTCGCCTCGAGAAAGGAGACCACGTCCGCGGCGCCCTGGAACCCCTCGGCTTTCCGCGCGACGACCTCGCCGTCGCGGAACAGCAACAGCGTCGGGGCCGACCGGATCTCGAACCGCTCGACGAGCCGGACGTCGTCGCCCGGGTTGACCAGCCCGACGGCGACGTCCGTCGCCCGCGCGACGTTGCCGAGCACCGGCTCCATCGCGGCACACATCGAACAGCCCTTCGTGTAGAACTCCACGAGTGCGAGTTCCTCGTCGGCGACGAACGCGTCGAGTTCGTCCCCGTCGGCGAGTCGTATCGGCTTGGCGTCGGCGTTCACGGTTCTCATTTCGTGCCGACGGAGAAGAACGTTCCTTGGTTGTGTGCTGTTGTGGCAATATCAAAACAGACAGCAACCGTCGAGCGACGTCCGCCGTGTGCACCGAACGGTATTTGGCCGCCGAACCGCTGGCGGGGGACATGGACGACGCGGACGCGCTCGGCCCGCCGGCGAAGATGGTCGACCGCCGCGAGGAGCTGACGCCGATGCTGTCGCAGTATCTCGACCTCTGTGAGCGGTACCCCGACTCGCTCGTTCTGTTTCAGGTCGGGGATTTCTACGAGACGTTCTGCGAGGCCGCCGAACTCACCGCGCGGCTGCTCGAGATCACCCTGACGAAGCGCGAGGACTCGACGGGCCGGTATCCGATGGCGGGCATCCCCATCGACAACGCAGAGAGCTACATCGAGACGCTGCTCGACGCCGGCTACCGGGTCGCCGTCGCCGATCAGGTACAGGAGCCCGCCGAGACGACCGGCATCGTCGACCGCGCGGTGACGCGGATCGTCACGCCCGGCACGCTCACCGAAGAGGAGTTCCTCGACGAGGGGAACAACTTCGTCGCCGCGCTCGCGGACGGAAGCGACGGGGTCGGCGGCGCGGCCGCCGACCGTGGCTTCGCCGTCCTCGACGTGTCGACGGGCGACTTCTACGCGACGGGCGGGGACGCCGACGCGGTGCGCGACGAGATCGACCGGTTCGCGCCCGCCGAGGCCATCGTCGCCCCGGGGCTCGACGCCGACGACTTCGACGGCGGGACGATGGTGACGCCGTTCCGCCCGGACGCGTTCGACCCCGACCACGCCCGCGAGCAGATCGCGCGTTACTTCGGCGACCCGGAGTCGCTGCTCGCCGGCGACGCCGAGATCCGCGCCTGCGGCGCGCTGCTCGCGTACGCCGAGTACACCCGCGCTGGCGAGGCCGACCGGCTCGACTATCTCAACCACCTGACGCGCTACGACCCCCGAGAGTATCTGCTGCTCGACGCCGTCGCGCTCCGCTCGCTCGAGCTGTTCGAGCGGCGCGCGCTGGGCGGGGAGACGGACGCGACGCTGTTCGGCGTCGTCGACGAGACGGCCTGTGCGCTCGGAGCCCGCCGGCTCACCGACTGGCTCCGCCGGCCGCTGCTCGACGAGGCCGACATCGCGGCGCGTCACGACGCTGTCGGCGAACTCGTCGGCGACGTGCGGAGCCGCGAGCGGCTCCACGGCGAACTGCGCGACGTGTACGACATCGAGCGGCTCGTCTCCCGCGTCTCCCGCGGCCGGGCGAACGCCCGCGACCTCCGCTCGCTCGGGGCGACGCTCGACGTCGTCCCCGACATCCGCGAGGCGCTCGCCGATGCGGAGTCGGACCTGCTCCGCGAGCTCCGCGACCGGCTCGACCCCTGCGACGACGTCCGGGCGGCCATCGACGACGCGCTCGTCGCGGAGCCGCCGATCGAACTCACGGAGGGCGGGCTCATCGCCGACGGCTACGACGCCGACCTCGACGCGCTGCGCGCGACCGAACGCGAGGGGAAGGCGTGGATCGACTCGCTGGAGGAGAGCGAGCGCGAGCGAACCGGCGTCGACTCGCTCAAAGTTGGGTTCAACCAGGTCCACGGCTACTACATCGAAGTGACGAACCCCAATCTGGACGCGGTGCCCGACGACTACCAGCGCCGACAGACGCTGAAGAACAGCGAGCGGTTCGTCACGCCCGAACTGAAGGAACGCGAGGAGGAAATCGTGACCGCCGAGGAGCGCGCCGACGAGATGGAGTATGCGCTGTTCACCGACCTTCGCGACGCTGTCGCCGCGGAGACCGAGCGGATACAGGCGGTCGCGGACGCGCTGGCGACGCTCGACGCACTGTGTTCGTTCGCCACCGTCGCCGCCGAGCGCGACTACTGCCGCCCCGAACTCGGCGCCGACCGGTTCGAGATCGAGGCCGGCCGCCACCCGGTCGTCGAGCGGACCCAGCCGTCGTTCGTGCCGAACCCGACCGACCTCGACCCCGGGACGGTCGCGGTGGTCACCGGCCCGAACATGGCCGGCAAGTCGACGTATATGCGGCAGGTCGCACTGATACAGGTGCTCGCGCAGGCCGGCGGGTTCGTCCCCGCCGCCTCGGCGTCGCTGCCGGTCGTCGACCGAGTGTTCACCCGCGTGGGTGCCTCCGACGACATCGCCGGCGGCCGCTCCACGTTCATGGTGGAGATGGAGGAGCTGTCGACCATCCTCCGGGCGGCGACGGAGTCGTCGCTGGTCCTGCTCGACGAGGTTGGCCGCGGCACCTCGACGGCCGACGGGTTCGCGCTCGCGCGGGCGGTCGTCGAACACGTCCACGACGTCGTCGGCGCGACGACGCTGTTCGCGACCCACCACCACGAGCTGACGGCGACGGCCGAGACCTTGGCTCGCGGCCGGAACCTCCACTTCGCGGCCGACGGGACGAGCGGCGACGTGAGCTTCTCCCACGAGCTCCGCGAGGGCGCAGCCGAAGCGTCCTACGGCGTCGAGGTCGCACGCAGCGCCGGCGTCCCCGACCCCGTCGTCTCGCGGGCGCACGAACTGCTCGACCGGGACGCCGTGAGCGAAGGAGGGGGTTCTGGCGCTGACTCGGGTGCCGCTTCCGCCGGCGCGTCGGCAGCGCCGGCGGTCGCACCCAACGGGGGTATCGACGAGGCCGTCTTCGACCGGCTCCGGCGGACGGACGTCGCGAACACGACGCCGCTGGAGGCGCTGGAGTTGCTGTCGGAACTGAAAGCCGCCATGGACGAGTAGCTGTGTGTCGGTGTTCGGGCGCTGAAGTGGCTCTGCTCAAATCCTCAATCGGAGACATATTTCAGCGGCCGTGCTGAATACATGGCGCGAGTCGGTCATAGGAGGAAGCCGAGAAGGCCGAATGACCCCTGACTACTATTGTGACTATCAATAATTTCTTGACAGATGGTTGATTGGAATTCGGTGCTCCAAGTCTGGCTGTATCCGCTTGCCGTCCTATGTCCCGTCTTTGACGGACTTTCGACGTATCTTCTGCTTGAGTATGCCTCTGGAACCAGTGAGATGAATCCTTGTGTAGCCGCCCTCCACGACAGGTTTGGACTGGAAAGGGGACAGGCCGTCTTCTCTACGTTTGCCACCATACTGGGTCGGAGGTTTTCATTGGGTGCTGGTCACTAATGGCGTGGCAATAACCAGCTTAGCGGTGGGTATGTATCTCGGATTTTCACTCAAACAACTATACAATGGTTACTCTGCGTACTCTGTCGCCAATACCAATTGATGACTCGATCCTCTGTATTCAGCAGCCTGGCCTAAACCGGTCAAACTGTGGGAGAACTCGCTTACCACTGGGCGGGTGGATACCGGATTTCCTACGGGCTGTCACAGGTAGCCTGCTGAATATATAGCGCAAATCCGCCGCACGTCTCCGCAGTCGACAAGGGAACGAACTGAGGGGAACAGACCGTCTACCGGACGACAGTCACTGGGACGGCTGCTCGGCGGAACACCGTCTGAGCGACGTTCCCGACGAAGAGTCGGTCGACGAGCGACCCCCCATGACTGCCAATCACGACCGCATCGAAGGAGTCGGATCGCTTGACAATCACTTTCCCCGGATTTCCCCACGCGACCTCCGTCGAAATATCGACCCCGTGAGACTGTGCAATCTCACGCGCCCGCTCGAAGATCGCTGCTGCGTGTTCCTCCGCGGCCTCGGTAATATCGTCTTCCAATGCGAGCCCTACCGCCTTGCCCATCATCGCTGATGGCTCGCCGACGATGTGGAGTACCATGATGTCCGCATCTGGATGCGCTTCGAGCGCGTATTCGAGCGCACGTACCGCCATCTCCGAGTCGTCCATCGGAACGAGAACGCGTGAAATCACGAACGAACTACGCTGAGAGTGCCGATAAACTGCAGGGTCGCTCCGCTCAAGATACTGACGTATCGCCACCAACTGCTGTCTCCATCCTCTGCATTTCGCATGCGCCTTCTGTCTAGTTATTAGCGTTTCAACAGAGCCGCTGGAACCGTTTTGAGTGTTTCTGCTCGGGATTCGTTCTGATTGAGGTGTCGTGAACGTCCTGCTGGCGCGGACCTCGGGGTCAACCGCATCGCCCCGCACCCGCACCACGAGCCTCCCCAGCCGACTCCCTCCCTCGGCCTCGCCTCGGTCGCTCATCCCTCGCGCGCAGCTGACTCGCGATGAAACGCGAGTCAGCGCGCGCCACCGCACGAATCGATCCGAGACCGAGCGGGAGTTCACTCGGCGACCGGCTCGACGGGGACGAACTCCAGCCCCTTCTCGGCCAGCAATTCCCGTGCGCGGTCGGTGACGGAGGGGGCGACGAGGATGCCTCGAATCCTTGTCGCCTCGTGGCTGTCGCGGCGCAGCGCCTCGACGTACCGGGAGAGTTGCCCGACGGCGTCCGGGCCGACCCGCCGGCGCTTCAGCTCCACGACGACCGTGTTGCCGTCCTCGTCGACGCCGTAGACGTCCACCGCGCCGGCCGGCGTCTCCCGCTCCGTCGCCCGCGGCTCGAAGCCCCGTTCCACGAGCGCCGGCTCGTCGAGCACCCGACGTTTCAGGTCCGCCTCCGTCCCCTCCAAGGCGAGCTCGGCCGGGTCGGTGACCGCGTACCGAGAGAGCTGCGCCACCGTCTCGAACCGGACGTCGAGCTCCTCGGCCGGCGTCGAGCGGCTGCTGTGGACGACGAGCTCACCGTCGACGACCGCGGCGTCGTGGTCACAGCCCGGCGGCTGCCAGTTCACCGGCTGGTGTCCCTCCGCCGTGTGAACGAGCGCGGTGCCGTCCGGCTTGAGCAGCAGCAGCCGGTCGCCGGGGCCGAGCGTCGAACTGGCGCGCCCCTCGTAGGTCACACGGCAGCGACCGGCCACACACACCACGTCCCCGGCGTCGAGACCGTCGAGTACGGCGTCGCGGGCAGCCGCCGGCGTCGGGTCGGACAGGGCGGTCGCGTCCATACCTGCCCGGTCGTGGCGGCGGGGCTAAAACCCGACGTGTGCGTCCCGGTCGTCGGCGAACGCCACGACCCGGCCGGCCATGTACGACCGGGCGTCCTCCTCGCCGAGGCGGCCACAGCGCAGCGCGTCCGCGACCGCCGACTTGACGCCCTCGAACCAGCCGCGCGCGTACGGCTCCTCCAGCTCGTCGACGGGGAGCAGCGCGCCGTCGCCGGTCGGCTCGCGCGCCTCGCCGCCCCGATGGCCGAGCCCGAAGAAGCAGACGAGATACCGGGTCGCCTCCCACGACCCGTCGACCCGGAGACAGCGGTCGTAGGCGCCGTAGTCGAGCCCCGCAACGACGTCGTCCCATCCAACTCCCGTGACGAGCGGCGTCGGGTCGACCGCCGGCCGTCCGCGGTCCGCCTCGATCTCCACGCCGAGCGGTTCGAGCTGTTCACGGAGCCGGTCGAGGTCGCGGTCGGTCCTCCCACCGAACGGTGTCGCCTCGCCGAGCGTCTCGGGGTCGACGCCGTCGTGGGCGTAGTGGAGGTCGTAGCCCGTGCCGCGACCGTACGCGACGAGCGTGCGGTCTGCCATGCTGCGGCTGGCCGCGTCATCGGGTATGAACCTCCGGACACACCCCCGACCGAAGCGGCTTTACGCCCGCTCGCCGGCCTCGACGTATGGACGGGGAGCGGAGCGACACCGAACTGGAGGTGATGGAGGCCACGTACGCGGCGCTCGCGGAGCACGGCTACGCGGGGCTCACCATCCAGACCATCGCGGACGCGTTCCCGAAGAGCAAATCGCTGCTCTACTATCACTACGACGACAAGGGGGCTATCCTCCACGACTTCCTCGATTACCTCGTCGACGCGTTCCGCGCGGCCTTCGAGTTCGAGGCGACCGACGACCCCCGCGGGACGCTCGAGGAACTCCTCGCGGCGCTGGTCCCCCGCGACATCGACGACGACGAGCGAGCGTTCCGCGTCGCGGTGCTCGAACTGCTCGCGCAGGCGCCCCACGACGCGGCGTTCGCCGAGCGGTTCGCCGACCTCTACGCGGCCATCTACGACGGCTTCGTCGCCGTGCTGGCGGCCGGTATCGAGTCGGGCGACTTCCAGCCGGTCGATGCGGAGGAGGCGGCGACGCTGCTCGTCGCCGTCGCCTCCGGCGGGCTGACGTGGAGCATCACCGTGGATCAGTCGATCGCGACCGGCGTCCGCGACGTGCTCGACGCGTTCCTCGAGACCGAGCTCTACCGGTAGGCCTCGCGCAGGAACGCGAGCGCCGCACCGAACATCGCGAGGTTGCCGAAGAAGGCGAGTCGCTCGCCGCTCGCATCCCCTTCCTCGTTCCAGAAGTCGTGCATCGTCGGCGTGACGACGCCGAGGAAGGCGACGACTGCACCGGTCGCGATCCGCGGGAACCGCCAGAGTGCGACGCCGAGGCCGCCGACGAACATCATGCCCGACGCGAGCGGCGCGAGCAGGTCCGGCGCAGGGACGCCTGCCGACTCCGCGTACTCTATCGTGTCCTCCATGTCGCGGAAGTCCTCCGAGGCCTGCAGCGCGAGGCCGAGGCCGAACAGCAGTCGGCCGAGCCCGCCCGGCGCGGCCGCGTCGTCGCTACCCGTATCGATCCGGTCGACTCCGTCT
>Ga0207771_100806_pt1 | contig 16170 bp, 13 predicted proteins | sample A23M2SouthBayCA_2_FD_187731 | JGI IMG/M metagenome (GOLD analysis project Ga0207771, IMG submission 187731) | Aerobic enrichment media microbial communities from Eden Landing Ponds, California, USA - A23 M2 (2) (SPAdes) | ecosystem: Environmental > Aquatic > Marine > Unclassified | place...
CTCAGGACCAATTTTTTTCAAATTTTCCATCAGCGGTTTGATGCTTAATACATTCATCGCATCTCCCACGTTGATAGCGATCGGGACACCATAATCGCGATGCAGCGCGGCTTTGGTTCGTCTGAAATAACTGCCGTCCTCTATATCGTCATGTATTAAAAAAGCGTTGTGAAACAACTCCAGCGCGGCAGCTGAACTTATGCTCTCTCTCAGCGTTCCCCCAAAAGCTCTGCATGTTGCAATGCACAGCGATGGACGAAACCCCTTTCCTCCCCGACTGGAATACTCACTTATCAGATTGTACAAGTATTTCCGGGGTTCCCTGGACGGAATTATAGATCGAATTTGCTCCAGCGTCTTACGCTGGTAATCCGCCAGCGCCGATTTAAGGTCAGCTTCCGTCATTTTACTCTTCGACGACTACGATCTCGATATTCGCCTTCAACTCCTCCATATATTCATCTCGTATTGTCATGTTATACGTACCGGGCTCCGTGGTCTTGGGAACGTATATTTCAATCTCCATTTTGTCATTCGAAGACGGTGCAATTTTCAGGGTGCCCGGATTCATTGTAACATTGCGTTTGGAGATGGTTTTGTTGTTGGAACTGATTAAATCATGGTAGAGGAACGAAACTTCCATCTGCTCTTCATCACTGTCGTTTTCCAGCATCATTGGTATTTTGGCTGTTTCTCCCGGCTTGAATTCCCTATCAGGCCGCAGCATCGTCATCCCATTGGAAGCAGCGGGCGACTTTGCTCCCTGGGCTTTGTTAATGTTACTATTCAATTTTCGCAGGGTAACCGTCGATTGGGCTACCAGGTCCATCATCATATCAACAATTTCATGGGCATCACCGCGAAAACGGTTTATTAACTCATCGGGATCGGAAGAACGAATCTTCTCCCGGTCAACTATATTATCCTCCAGGTTGTTCGCAGCCACGATTCCCGCCGAAATCTCCTCCTCCAGGATTGAAGCTGCATTCTCCACAATCGAAGTGGCATCAGACAATAGTTTGGAGGTATCAAAATTTAATAAGCGGGACTGTGGTTCCTTGCGACGCTCTCGAGATCGTTTTTTGTTAGTGTTGTTTTTCATAATGGTCAATTAATTATTAGCTAGGGAATTATTGAGCTTATGGTATCGTAACGTTAAAAAGTAGTTCAACCCATGGAGGCTTGCTTGTAACATACCGATGATAGACTGGCTTCATTCGATCCGCCCTTGATCTCAATCCTGTTTACAGGCTCACCTTCAAGTGATACCGTTTTTTGCTGGTTTTCTATAACAACATCTTTCGTTTGCACGACGGACCCATCCATAAAACTCGTAAACTGCATACTGGCCTGTCCGTAATTAGTGACTTCCAGTTCCAACTCCTTGACAGGCTGGCTAAAGTCGATGGACAATCCCGAATCGGGAATAGCCAGTTTCATCTGTCCGGCCGGAGCTCCGGAAGTGATAAAAGCCAACAACTCGTCCTGCAGAGGACTAAAACTTGCAATACCGGAAACATAGGGCGGTTCACTGTCTTTCTTTGGACGTGCATCTATGAAATCGATGCATTCTCTGTCGGCCGAAGGCTGGTCATCAGCTTCACAATGGTCAAAAACCGTGGACCCATTTACGCTTATCGAAGCCAACGGACGCCCCAACAAGTTAATACCGATCTCATAGTCACTGGTCGCACAAATCGGCTCGCAAAGCTTGATACATACCGGAATATCCTCATCCGCCTTCACATTCATGTCCATATCCATATTTACATCCAGGGGATCTTCCGAATCCGTTTTTAGATGCAAATAAGCGGGGTCGTCCTCAAACTTGATCGAAACCGGGCAAGGCTTCTCCAGTTTAAAGTGATGTTCTAATCGCGCCTTTTGTTTGGGCCACTCCTTAATGTGAACATTCTCCTCTTCAGCCATGATAACGCACTTTTGTATTGTTTATCGGTAAACGGTTATACCTTCGAGATTTGAAACGGTAAACCTCGTTGAACCTTCCGGGGATATCAGTCTTGATCCCAAGATCTATCAATAAAATCCCCGTATTGTGCACTTACCCCCGGCATACTTTTATTACCTACACGTATGCAAGGTACGTTTTTCAAATCAAAGTTTATACTCCTAGCTCTCTCTCCCTGCTATAAATATATTTTTAAAACAGATTAAGTACCCATCCCATGTATTACTTTATCAATATTGGTATTTCATGAACTAAAATCAAACCTTCAGCTGATTTTACCCGATATAGCCCTGAATTAAGCCTGCCTGATCATTCATTAATTTTTAAACACTTTATAATGATAAATCCATAAAAAAGTCATATTTTAAGACCAAAAATTTCCCAACTTTATCAGAGGATCAATACATGGAATTCGGCATCTACACCTTCGTTGAGAACACCCCGGACCCGAGCACCGGGCAAAAACTGCAACCTTCCGAAAGACTTCGCAACCTGATGGAGGAGGTGGAGCTGGCTGATGAAGCGGGACTGGATGTATTTGGTATCGGTGAACACCATCGTGAAGAGTATATTTCATCCTCACCAACCGTTATTCTGGCTGCAGCCGCCGAGCGGACCGAACAAATACGGCTGAGCAGCACGGTGACGGTCCTGGGGTCGGCCGATCCGGTTCGGGTTTACCAGCAACATTCTATCCTGGATCTGTTGTCCGAAGGAAGAGCAGAAATCATGGTCGGACGCGGCTCATTTGTCGAATCTTTTCCTCTATTTGGCTTTAGCCTGGACAGCTATGACGAAGTTTTTTCCGAAAAACTTGATCTTCTGTTAACGCTTCGTGAAAACGAAATTGTTGATTGGTCCGGCAAACATCGTTCTTCGATCGACCATCTCGGGATATACCCCCGGCCTTACCAGGATGAACTGCCGGTTTGGATCGCAGTGGGAGGAACCCCCAATTCGGCTTACCGGGCCGGATCGCTTGGACTTCCCATGGCCCTCGGAATTATTGGCGGAGAACCCAAACAATTTAAGAAACTTGCCGACCTACACGAACAAGGAGCACTGGAACATGATCAGGCCAAGCAACCCCTGAGTATCAATTCCCACGGCTTTATCGCCGATACCTCCCAGGAGGCTGTGAATACTGCATTTCCCTCCTTTAAACAGCAGATGGACAACATTGGCCTCGAAAGAGGTTGGAGTCCAATAACCCGTGAGCAATTTCAAACCTCGTGTCAACTGGAAGGAGCCAATGTTGTCGGAAGCCCCCGGCAGGTCATCGATAAAATTCTTTACCAGCATGAAATTTTTGGACATGACCGATTCCTGCTGCAAATGAGTGTGGGAAGCGTACCCCATAAAAAACTGCTGCGTTCCATCGAACTTTTCGCCACCAAAGTGGCTCCCGCCGTGCGCAATGAAATAAATTCGCAAGCATAACCCCTTCCCGGAGCCCGGGAATCACCCAATGATGTTTAATAATTTGAAAATTGAATAACTTTGATTAAAATTAATTTGGGTCTGAGAGATAGCTTATTTAATTTATTTTTTCATAACTAACTATTAATAAATATGGGGAGGGGATAGTTATGCATTGGTACATCACCGTTCTACAGAAGTATACAGATTTCAGTGGACGTGCTCGCCGGATGGAGTACTGGATGTTTACGCTTATCAATACCATCATCTATTTTGTGCTTATGCTAATCGACAGCACCCTTGGCTTTACAGCGGGCAGCTCGATGTTCGGGATCCTCACTATGCTATATGCCCTTGGTGTATTGATACCCGGGTTAGCGGTAACAGTCCGCCGCCTGCATGACATAGGTCGAAGCGGTTGGTGGATTTTTATCTCGTTGGTGCCGGTCGTTGGGGGAATCGTATTGTTGGTTTTCATGTTTATGGACAGTGAACCGGGCAGTAATGCCTATGGACCAAGTCCCAAGTATGCAGAATCAGCCGAGTTCGCTTAAAAAGCATTTGGGCGTACGGAGTCTTCTCTTACTCAACCTTGCTAACCATTGAAGTTTCGACTGATCTTCTCTCTGACAATGCTTTGATTCTTTGAAACACATGCCATTCCATAGAGAGCGTAAGGATTAAATGCAGCAAGTAAGCCGCCCAGAAACTGCCGGTTTCCAGGGTAATCCAACAAAGTACAAACCCGAAAGGGAGGGCCCCTACAACCTGGTTTCGCCCTTTATGCACATGAATTAAAGCATAAAGGATACAGTTCAACACAATAGCAGTCGTTTGTCCTACCCATGCTACGGAGGCATACAATATTAATCCTCGCATAATCCACTCATAAGCTGCCAGGTAACAAACCCATAGTATTACATTGGGCAATACCCACTTTTGATAACTACGTATATCAAGCAGTGGCGAATGAAACTGCTGTAATTTCATTTTGGGAAACCACCAGGAAGCAAACGCCATAATCAGCGCCCCCAGTAAAATCAGCAGAAACACGGATTGGAACGTAAACTGGGGAAGTACTGCTGAAGAAACAGCGACGTTTAAATTTGTAAAGAAAAGCAGCAACAATGGTCCGCCGCCTAACACCACAATCCCCGTAATACGTTCCCAAACCAGCGATTGTCCCCAAAATATCATTGATCGATCCTTTCCCAATGATATTCGAGTCAGTATTCCCATTGCCACCGATTCATGCAGCCCCAATATCAACAACAAAACCCAAAGTACAGGATCAGCAAACATTGAATTCATGAAATAGATCAAATTACTTTCGAGTAGCTGTCTTCAAACAAATTAATAATACAATAATAAAATTTAATGATATCTCTGGATTTAAATTTTCAGTGGATGTGTATGGGATATTTTTATTTACTTGTTCTTTCACAGGATAACTTTCGAGGATTTCCTGGAGTTTATCAGAATCTTACGAGTATGTTGTGGAAAATGACTGCTGGAATCTAACCGGGTCGGCCGCCTCAAATCAACCGTCAACCAAACCCCAGATTAAATGGAATTAGCCAACGCTTACAACCTGATAGTAGACAAACTGAAAGAGTGGCTTAATACCGCCATTGAAATGCTGCCCAACCTGATAATGGCGATACTGGTATTGACCGTATTCTTTGTGGTGGGTCGGATCCTCCGCAAGGCGGTCAAGAAGGCTCTCGATAAAGTTACGAAGAATAAAACGATCACCAATCTGATCGAAACCGTAGTGGGGGTGGGCGTAATCGGCATTGGTATTTTCATTGCCCTCAGCATTATGAATCTAGACGGAGCCGTAACCTCGCTGCTTGCCGGTGCCGGTATCATCGGTTTGGCATTGGGTTTCGCATTTCAGGATATCGCGGCCAACTTTATGTCGGGGTTGTTGCTGTCCATTAGACAACCTTTTCGTATTGGAGACATTATTCAGACCAATGGATATTACGGGAAAGTGTACAAATTGAATCTCAGAAGCACGATGATAACCACTCCACAAGGACAAACCATATATATCCCTAATAAAAAAGTATATGACAGTCCACTCGAAAACTATACGGATAACGGGCAACGCCGGGTGGATCTCTCCTGCGGAGTTTCCTACGGAGATGACCTGGAAAAAGCCAAAAAAGTGGCTATCGAGGCAGTCGAACCGCTGGATTGCGTGGACGATTCAAAAGAGGTGGAACTTTTCTTCAACGAATTTGGCGGAAGCTCCGTCAACTTTGTAATCCGATTCTGGATCGACTTCAACACTCCCTGGCAGTACCCTTCCGCTCAGAGCGAAGCGATCATGGCGTTGCACAAGGCCTTCGACGAAAACGACATCATGATACCCTTCCCGATTCGCACGCTAGATTTCGGTATTCGCGGCGGCGAAAAGCTGGATACCATGATCGGAAACTTTGACAGAGGTTCGTCCTAAGACGAACCTTTGCAGCTAAATGCTCGAGGCTCGAAGCTGGAAGTGGGGCGACTGGATTATATTGTTTGCCTTTACTAGCACCGCACACACGTGTTTCAGCGAAAAATTTGAACTTAACTCGTTTTCGAAAGGAATCATTGTTCGTAAAACAATATCATCTGCGCCAATGGTATTTAACCACTTTCCGGTTCAAAAAATTTTGCGCTGAAACACGTGTGTGCGGTGGTTTCGACCGAGCATTAAGTGGATAATCCAGTCGCCCCACTTCCAGCTTCGGGCCTCGAGCTTCGAGCTGTAAAGTTCCGTGCGAGCGGAGCTTTACACTATCATGCGCGGTATCGCGGCCGGCAGGCGGGATACAAATTCGTTGTTGATGGCATCGATGCTTTCGGTGAAGGATTTGATTGAAATATTTTCATTCCCCTGCTGACCAATCAATACCACTTCGTCGCGCAATTCTACATCCGGGATATCGGTAACATCAACCATAAATACATTCATATTAATTGAACCGACAATCGTAGCCCGCTGTCCGCCGATGAGTACATGATGACGGTTTGAAAGGCTGCGAGCGTATCCGTTGGAATACCCCAGGGGGATCACGGCCACTTCCATGTCCTGCGGCGCCTGATAGGCCGTTCCGTATCCTATATAATCCCCCTCTTCCACTTCATTTAAATGCATGATGTCGGTTTTCCAGGATAAGACCGGCTGCAAAGGGGCATCCGACATCTTGTTTTCTTGCATCAAGTGCATATTATAAATATCCGGACTGGGCCACATACCGTACTGTGATGTTCCTACGCGAACCATATCCATCACTGTTTCAGGAAAGGCCAGCGCAGCGGCGGAGCAAGCAGTGTGATAGTAATGAGGCTCAACATCACTCTGCTCGACCTGCTCGCGCATTCGTTCAAAATTTTTTTCCTGCTGTTGAATTCTGAATTGGTTGGCGAGCGACTCGATTCCGGCAAAATGAGTGCATATTCCCATCAGTTCCAACTTATCCTGATGCCGTTCCAAGTAGTCAAGTGCCTTGTCCAACTGCTCTTCATGCAAACCGGTGCGATTTCCCCCTGTTTCCAGTTCCAAGTGCACCCGGGCTTTCTTTCCCACCTTATCAGCTACCTCACGGGACCTCTCCAGTCGATGAAAATTAAATACAAAATATTCAATTTCATGATCGACGACCCAGTGGAGGTCTTCCGGATAGAGAATCCCCATTATCATAATATCCGCGTCGCCGGTTCGCGCTTCGACCACTTCTTCCGCCTCAAAACTGGTGGCCACGGCAAAGTGCTCGACCCCGCATTCCTCTGCCAGGGGAACAAACGTCTCAATACCGTGCCCATAAGCATTGGCTTTGACCACTGAAGAAAGCACGGGATGCTGACCGATTTTTTGGCGTATAAATTCCAAGTTATTCTTCAGGGCCGACTTACTCAATTCAATGCGAGACGAGTGACTGGTCATGGTATTGAACGGTAGTTTGACTTATGAATTCAGCGTAGATTGGTTGTAGCGATAAAATTAGTTGCTCACTAATTCACTACGCTCGAAGCTGTAAGCTTGAAGATTCGAGGATTAGCCGGGCTTGTAATCCATTTCAGTCATATATATACAAGCTTTTGAAGCGTCGATTCTTAAATTTCCAGCTTTCGGGCTAAGAAGACTTTTTGCCCCTTCTTTACGTCCAAATATATGATTCCCCCCAGCTGTTACGGGCAATTTCTTCAACCTGTGTCACTTTCTCTTCGGAAATCGCCTCCAAATCGCGGGCTTCCGATTGATGATAATGAAAAGCATACAAGCGTGATGCAAATTGATAAAACGGCAAAGATGACTCGCCATGCTCTTCTCCATGTCCGGCCACTGTCGGGGTGATTTCGCCCCCCCAACTCTGGCGCCCTTCATTATTGGGATTGAGAAAATACACCCGCATTTGATCCTCGTCGCGATCCACTCTCAAGATCGATACTGCATGAAATCCCAATAACTTCCCGGTTGCCGAGGTAATGAATATGCCCACCGGATTGGGATATGTCAGATCGTTTTCGCCGTTATAGTCCGGGTGATGCGTAGCATAGAATACTCGCACAAAATTGCGATAATCTTTAATAGCATGGGTGGTAACATCATAGGCCGAGATAAAGCCCGTGGGGATCCACTGTCCATATAAAGCCGGGTTTACCCACTTGTGTCCATCTTCCTGACGTAGCGAACAGCGCCGCATCATTTCATTATAGATCTTGTCGAGGTGGGGCACCAGCACAATCGATACGATATCCAGATGGTAATCAAAATCCTTGGCCAATCCCAGGACAAGGTCATCGGACTCTATCAATTCCTCCTCAAATCGCATCGACAGGTTGTTCTCACTGGCGGCCGTTATGATCTTTCGCAATAACTTACCCGGGGCGTGCTGGCTCCACAAACTGATGCCTCGAGCCGATTGGCAGGTCGGATTCCATCCCTGGCCGATGCCCAACGGCTGACCGAGAATGCAGAGCGTATCAGCTATTAACATACGCCGGGCCTCCGGATTTTTCATATGGTGAGCAGTCGTCGATCGAAAAATATTCTCCTCAACAGCGGGATGAAGCTGCAGTTTAAACAATCGCTTCAAGGCACTCTTTACCGGCTGGTGGGATAACAGGTTGCGCTCCAGCATCCGTCCGGCTCCGTATAGACATCGACTCAAGGCAGGATCCAGGATCGTTGAAATCAAACCTTCGGCCATTTCCCGGTGATTATCATACTCGGTCCGACCCGATTTATTCAACGCCAGCACCTCCTTCACCAAAAATGGCCGGTCAACTACCTTTTCCAACAGATACACGTGCCATTTGCTACCTATCCCGGTGTTAACCAAACTCTGTCCCATCTGTTGACATTCTTCCATCAGGGTATCGTCATCGGCCTCTTCAAGAAAGGATCGGTATTTTTCCTCGTTATAGGATCCCTCCCGGGATTGTAAATAGTCGGTCGGGGCATAGCGAGCATTCACAAGATTTTCCAAGGCCTGTTCTTCGGGCACAGCGCGATCAAGTTCCAGCTCATTATGTATAAACTCAAGTATTTTGGTTACCCGGTTCGTAATGATCGGCCGCTGGGCCGTAATCATTTGGATCTCTTCCAGCAGGTTTGCCTTAATGCCCTTAAATGGAAGATGTTCAAGCAGGATCGAAAACAAACTTCGGATTTTGACCCAGGTCTCCGGATCGATCGATCGACTTTCCTCCGATCGATCGGGAAACACAAAATCGAGATTATTGGCTAAAACCTCGTGAAGAAAATCGCGCGCTTCGCTCGACGAACAGCGCCCATCCTTAATTAACCCGTTTGCTATTGCCAACATGCGGAGTTCACTGAGTATCTCCATATTCGTGGTCTCTCCCCCGCTTTTCAACGTGCCGCTAACGAGGGAGGGAACCAGTGCTTGCGGATCTTCCCAGGGACCTTCCGTAAACAAATCGGCATCATACAACTCGCCGATGATCTCATAAAGATACTCAATACCTTGTTCCGTTTCCGCCAACCGGTGAACAGCCGCCATAACCGACGGCATATACATATTCTTCGAAAAGCCGGGGGCCTGTTGAAGAGCCGAAAGTGATCGGTGAAGCTGTGATATAATTTTCTCCGGGGCCGTCTGTGGAATACTCATGGATTACCTCGAGGGTTGCTAAAACTTGAAACCTGAATTACACGTAAAAATCAGCGCCTTGATAGTGCGTTAACAGCGATTTCATGCGTTCGGGATCTTTTCCCTTAAAGAAAATCGTACCGTAATGATTCCCATACCCTTCACGATCTCCCACTTTATGAGGAGCGGGCGGCAACAGGGTATGTTCCTCAAAGTAACTATCCTCCTCCAGTTCTTCCGGCACCTCCAGCCGCGTAATGTGTCCCCGCTTGGGATACACCATCAAACTACCGTGGTACTGGGTAAACTCCGACTCGTCCGGAAAGAATTCCTCGAGGGTTTTCTCGTCGGTTTCGGGATCGCTGCAAAGAATCATGGCCTGGACGGCATCAAAATCATAGGATTTGCTGATCAACTCAAATATGTGTCCACCGGGAATCCGCGTTGCCACCTCGCCAAAACTCAAGTCATCATTCTCGGTCAAAAACCACTCGGGATGAATCACCCCATATTCAATACCGAAGGCATCCACCAAACGCTCCATCACTTCCCGAATCTTGGGACGTTTCTCCTCCAATTCGGGTCCGCAGGGAACATAGTTGGAGTAGCCGAGCTTCACGTACTCGGTTATATTCATAAATCGGATCTTTCCATCATGAATAAAGGCCTCACAAGAAAACTCCTTGCCCGGCAAGTGACTTTCCACCATGCAGGGAAAATCCTTTTCTATAACCTTATCATCAATATCTTTACGCGACCGCAACAATTTATGTCCAACCGTACCGGCTGCATCAAAGGGTTTCAAATGCACCCATGCATCTTCCTCCCCCTCCAACTGCAAGTTAGCCTGGTTAAGCCGATCCATAAATTTGTGTACCTGGTTGGTGTTGTACACTTCATCGAACAAGCCAACCCGTAAACCGGCCAGTAAGGCTTTCCGTTTCATCATTGCTTTGTTGCGAAACAGGAAAGAGCGGTTAAAAAGTCGGGGATCATCTCTAAAAATCGAATTCAGGGCTCCGGCCCAGTCCACCGTTTCCTCAAACAGGGGAACCGCCAGATCCACGTCATAAGGCTTCAACTTTTCGGCTAATTGCAGAGAGGTATTATTTTCATTCCAATCTTTGAACTCCCATCCCACAAAAGGAATGTTGTGCTCCTCGGCATAGTTTTGAAAATCCGGGTAACCAACCACCACATATGGGATATCCAATTTTTCGGCACTTTCCATCGCCGGAAGACTCCAACCCATCAATGCAATTCCATTTGCCATAATTAATAATGTTTTAAAATTGATCTTATCATTTAAAAAACACCGAAGCTGTAGACAAACCCCTCATGCTGATCGACTTCTATACTGAATCTCTCACTTTGAAATGCCGTGCTTCTTATCGGTAGCAAGAACAAACGTGCGGGCAACCTGAAGCCCGCCGGATCAGTCCTCCCGACGGGCTTTTTGCAATTTTTCGTGAAAGTCCGACTCTTATAACTTCAAAGTCTATAAAGGACGAACGGCAAAAAGCTTTTCAATACGACCTCCAATCAACAATACCCATCACCAATAAGCTCTCACCGTTCACCCTTCACCTTTCACCTGATAAGTTCTGAAAGGAACTTATCTAGTCTTTTTCATATTTTTCCGGCATAAACTCGACTTCGTACTTCTTCTGCAGCTCGTCGATTTTATTCTTGAGTCGCTCCTCTACCTGGGAATATTCCGAATCACCATAAACGCTCTGAAGTTGTTCAGGGTCTTCTTCCAGATCGAACAGCTCCCATTCGTCTTGCTCATAGTAGTGAGCAATGGTATAGCGTTGCGTCCGGATGCCATAGTGCTTGGCGACGTTGTGAACACGCGGGGGACCTTCGTAGTAATGGTAATACACCGCATCTCTCCACTCGGGATCCTCTCCTTTAAGAATAGGCACGAGTGAACGTCCCTGCACTTGATCCGGAATATCGGTATTGGCCAAATCCAATATGGTTGGGGCCAGGTCGAGATTCTGTACCAGGTGCTTGCTGACAGATCCGGCATCGATTCCTTCCGGCCAATGTACGATTAACGGCATGCGCATCGACTCCTCGTAGATCCAACGCTTATCGAACCACCCGTTCTCACCCAGGAAAAAACCCTGGTCACCTGCGTAGATCACAACGGTATTGTCGTATAGGTTTTCCCGCTTCAGGTAGTCCATCAAACGTCCCACGCCGTCATCTACGCCACGAATTACCCGAAGGTAATCTTTTACGTACCGTTGATACTTCCAGCGAATTTTATCTTTCTCCGTCATCTGATCCCAGTTATCATACAAATACTGGTTATTTTCGGCATAGGCGTCTTTAATCGTCTTAATCTGATCCTCGGTAAGATCATTTCGGCGGATCAAATAATCCATCTGTCCCTCTTTCCCGGTTTCGGGGTTCTTCGGCACTTTCAGGTCCCACCCCCATGACATGTGATTGCCAATTTCCATCTGCTGATTTTTAGCAGGGGAAGCAAGGCCCGAATAATCGTAAAACAGGCTTGAAGGCTCCGGCAAATCGCGATCACGGTAATCGTTCAAATGACGCGGACCCGGCAGCCAGTTGCGGTGCGGTGCTTTCTGATTGTACATCAACATAAAAGGCTCATCACCGCTTCGTCCATTTTTGAGCCAGTGCAGAGCCCGGTCGGTCACGATCTCGGTCGTATGCCCGTGATAGGTCGTATCTCCGCGATCCGTTCGCATTCTGGGGTTATAGTAGGGCCCCTGTCCGTATAAAATCTCGTAAAAGTCAAAACCCTGCGGTTCCGTCCCGAGGTGCCATTTGCCGACCATCGCCGTCTGATATCCGCTGCGGGTCAATAGTTTAGGGAAAGTCGTCATAGCAGTATCGAGCGACATCCCCACATTGCGCCACACTTTATTCTTATGATTGTGCATACCCGTCAGCAGCACGGCCCGTGAAGGTTTGCAAATTGAATTGGTCACAAAGGCGTTATCAAAACGCATTCCTTGCTCGGCCATTCGGTCCAGGTTCGGCGTCGGCGTATGATCAAGCTTCAACCCGTACTCCAGCACCTTCTGATAAGCTCCGATTGCCTGTGCCGTGTGATCATCGGAATACATAATGATAATATTCGGGCGATCCTGCTCATTTTTATCGCCGATTTGGTCACTCGCACAGGAGAGAGGGCCTGACACTACCAAAACCGTCAATAGTAGAAGAAGTGAACGTATTTCTTTTAATGGATTCATAAAGATGTAAAAAATTTTGTCTGATGTGCTTGTGTAAATGTAAAATCAATACCAGCTGTTCTCCGATAAGACCGAGACAACCAACTTGAAGATTATAGAAAGAAATAAATATAATGGCAATCAGATTGGCAGGAAAGTAAAATTAAATATTATGGTATTGCCCTCCTTCTCCACTCGATTACTGTTGAGGAAAACCCACCCTGACTATCTTTGCAATATTTGGCCTTCTCTCCCTCCAAAAGGGGATGGTTTTCCTCGGTCGCCTTCAATGTCCCCTTGAAGGGAAAAGGAGAAAGGTAATCGGCTAAAAGTTCAACGATAAACTCAAACCTACCTCTTCACGACCGACTCTGGGAAAGACCTGTAAATTATTTCCACCAACTTTCAAGTGTTTGCGCGACAGATAATATCCCATTGAAAAGCCTATCACCGCACCTGCTGTTACGTCACTCAACCAATGCTTGCCCTTATATACACGCGCAATTCCGGTCGCCGCGGGAATGGCCATAAGCGAATAGGTAGCTACATTCGGGTAGTAGACGACCCAGGGCGTAATCATCGCAAACGCCGTCGCCGTATGGCCTGAGGGAAAAGAGGTTTGACCATGAGTGGCAAAATCAAAATCATAGGTGCCCTCACGGGCGTATGGCCGGGCACGGGCAAACAAAAATTTACTAGCTCCAATCGTGATCTTGGTCATCAACAGGGACTGCAGCGACGTAAATGCCGCATCCTGAAATTTTCGATTATTGGTAAGCAGCGAAGTCCCGAACAACCCGGCTGAAGCCGACAGCGCTACATATTTATCTCCGGCATAATTGGCCATATCCAAAACAGGAACGTTGCCCTGCCTGGTATATATGAAGGAATGAGTCATCCGATCGGCCGTTGAAATAGATGCTATCGAAGCCCCGATAAATCCGGCTTGCAATACATCATCTCCCTGGATATCAGTTACCATATGGACCGGGTCTTCAATCAACCAGTTGGCAAACCGATCAAAATTTTTCCCTTCACTTTGAGCAAATGCCGAATTGCTGCAACTCATAACAGTTCCCAATACACATCCCACTATACAGATACAGCAAAACTGGTCTTTAATTTTTTTACAGAAAAAATAGCTCCGTTCTACGAGATATATAAACATATCAGCTGCTTGTTAAGTCACTATTAACAAAATTACTCCCTTTCCTGAATCCGACATATAAAAACAAGGCAACGACTGAGGACCTATAATGATAAACAAAGACTGATAGAGCCCGGATAAAAATCAAGTGCGACATGCCGGTATGCCTCAACCGGTCTATTCGTAATGGATCATAATAACGAAATAAAAGGTAATATTCTTTTAAAATATTGGAATTTCCCGGATGGTACTCTCTTTTGTTGACGAAATAATACCCTGGTATGTCATGCTGAATGGACGATACCATCGTTTTCATTGTAAAGAGACCTGATAATGCCGGCCTCATAGTTACTTGCTGAAAATAATATTAAACCGCTTGGTAACGGGATGCTCTGTTACTCGTGAGCCACTTCCATAAATCAAATTTCATCATCCCAATTCCCGAACAACAGCAAGGAAACAACATTAAGCCGTTGCCGGCTCGGCGTCCGGCGTTCCCAGCCACCGCAGCATCTGATAGTGAGAGCCAATCGCTTCACCGAGTGTCTCGTGTTCATTATAGGGAATATCGTACTCCTTGGCGGTTCTTTCTACTATCTCGCTGATTTCGGGGTAGTGGACATGGCAAACTTTTGGAAACAGGTGATGTTCTATCTGATAATTCAATCCGCCGATATACCAGGATAACCATTTGTTATCACGCGCAAAATTTGAGGTAGTTTCCAATTCGTGGATGATCCAGTGTTCATCGATTTTATTGTCCTCACCCGGATCTACATGTTCGGTTTCTTCCACGACGTGCGCCAACTGAAATACAACTCCCAGGATCAATCCCGCCGTGAGGTGCAAGCTTATAAATCCGATCAACCACTGCCACCATGTAATATCCAGGAACACCAGTGGAATAACGATTGTATATCCGTAATAGGCCAATTTCGTCAGGATCAACTTCACCCACTCTCCCAGGGGATGCGATTTGTCTTTGTAGGGACCCAGTTCACTTTGCAAAAAGTATTTATAATCTTTTATAAATACCCAGAATAAGGTAGCTGTGCTGTAGGCAACAAATGCCAGCACATGCTGAAGTCGATGCACCGGTTTATATTCCTGGTGGGGCGACAGCCGGATAAATCCAGCGACTTCCAGGTCCTCATCATGTCCGTGAACATTGGTGTAAGTATGGTGTATGATATTGTGGGTGATCTGCCAGATGTAACCGTTGGCTCCCAGCAGGTCGAATGTGCTTCCCAATACACTGTTAACCATTTTATTCGATGAATATGCTCCATGCAGGGCGTCGTGCGACACCGAAAACCCGATACCCGCCATTCCAATCCCCATTACAAAGCAAAGCATCCACATGGCAAAAAGAGATAGCTCACCAAACATAATTAACAGGTAGGCACCTACATACATGGAAAGCAAAACGACCGTTTTAAGGATCATTTCACTATTGGCGTGCTTGGAAAGATTATTGCGCTTGAAATAGTCATTCACCCGCTTCTTAATCGTCCGACCAAATTCACGGCTTTTCTTATTATTAAAACTTATTTTCCGCGTTGATGCCATATATTAGTTCCCTTATATACCTTTTATGCAACGAAGGTTAACCTGAAGTGCGAACAGAGGATACTCCCCATAATCACGCATTATACATAAGAAAATATCAGGAATTTACCAAAGGGAGGTGATCTCGTTAATTACCGGGACCCGAATAAATTCCCTATAAGTTGTTCAATTTCTCTTTTAGCTGAGCTGCGGCGGCGGCATAACCTCCGGCCGTTCCATCCACAAAATGAAAATGGTCGTGATTATAATCCATAACCATGCAAGTGATCATGACGGTAGGCGTATAATGCAGTCCGTAGACAATTTTCCCATCCTGGTATAGTTTTTCCAGATATCTTATTAGCTCTTTGCGCTGCTCTTTTTTCCCTGAAAGCACTTGTCGGACCATATTGTCAAATTTGCGGTAATCGGTATTGCGCTCCAGGTCCAGCTTATATTCACTCCAATCCGCCCCGCCTGCACTACCTCCGAAATACATTAATACTTTACCTGCCAACTGCTTGAAACACAACTCCCCCAGGTATAACAGTTTTTTCCACCATTTTTTGCCAAACGACCTGATTTTATACTCAACCGATAGTTTATCCCAGTCAAACGTTAATGAAACTCTATCTTCCTGCACAGGCTTGCAAACAAAGTCTTCACAATAAATACGATTGATTGCATAAACTACCCGGCGGTATATTTCTTCTCTTTGCTCCACATCCAACACCTGCACCAACACACAAATGATTT
>Ga0207771_100807_pt1 | contig 16136 bp, 22 predicted proteins | sample A23M2SouthBayCA_2_FD_187731 | JGI IMG/M metagenome (GOLD analysis project Ga0207771, IMG submission 187731) | Aerobic enrichment media microbial communities from Eden Landing Ponds, California, USA - A23 M2 (2) (SPAdes) | ecosystem: Environmental > Aquatic > Marine > Unclassified | place...
GCCGGCGTCGAGGCGGGCGGCATCCACCTCAGTTCGGACGGCGGCCAGACCTGGCGCGACCGGCGCGACACCATCGTCGACGACGTCCACCAGGTCCTCCCCATCTCCGCGGACGTCTGGCTGGCGACGACGGGCTACCTTGATCACGACCTGGAGAACCTCGGCCTGGGCCACGCCGTCGGGGCGGGCGGCCTCTACCGGACCGTCGACGCCGGCGACTCCTGGGACCGAATCGACCGGGGGAACGACTTCTCGTACATCCGTCGCGTGTTCGTCCACGACGGCCGCCTGTTCTTCTGCGGCGGCGAGGAGGCACCCCCGGCGTGGGTCGCGGACGAACACGACGCGGCCCTGTTCGAGTCGACGAACTTCGGCCGGGACTTCGAGCGCGTCTCCTACCCCGGCGAGCCACACGAGGTGATCGAGACCTGGGCCGTCCACGACGGCGACGTGATCTGTGGATCCGGCCTCTTCGACGTGCCCGATACCAGAGACGACGTCGAGGGCCGAATCATGCGCCGAGACGACGACGGATCGTACCACACGGTCGGGCGACTGGCCTCGAACGTCAGCCGCATCGCCGCACTCTGACCCCACGATGACGACCAACGACCCACCCAACGCCGTCGGCCGCGCGCTGTACAGCGGGATCCTCGCTTACATGGCGATCGACGGGTTCCGGAACAACGAGAAACGCGTGGAGATCGCGGCGAAGAGCGGCGTCCCCCTCCCCGAGGTCGCGGTGCCGTTCGCCACCGCGATGCTCCTCGTCGCCAACCTGGGAATCCTGCTCTGGAAGTACCCACGGGCGTCCGCCGGCGCTATCGTCCTCTTTTTCCTCGGGACGACGCCGGTCATCCACGACTTCTGGACGATGGAGGGCGAGGACCGGCACGCGAACAAGATCAACTTCCTGAAGAACTGCGCCCTGCTGGGCTGTAGTCTCATCCTGCTCGACGAGGCGACGGGCGACGACTGAGGACGCGTGGGGTTTCCGCCCCGCCCGCTCTCGCCCTCAGTCGCGTCGCTCCTCGTGGGAGACGAACCGTGGGTCCTCGACCGGCTCCAGGCCCTCGGCTTCGAGACGGCGGTTCTCCTGTTCGACCCGCGCCGCGAGCATGCGCTGGATCTCCCGCAACCGGAACCCGATGGTTCGGAGTTCGTCGCGGTCGTCGCCGCGGTTCTCCCTCGCACCGCCGTGGGCCGCCTCGCTGTCACTCATGGTCGGCTCGTCGGCGCGAGGGACCTTGAAACGGGGTAACCAGCGTCACGCCAGGACAGTGAAGTCTTTATACCGGATGGGGCCGAACCCCGCGCCAAGATGTTCGACGCCATCGTGAGCGCGCAGACGCTCCAGTCTACCCTGGGCTCGGTCGGCGTGCTCGTGGACGAGTGCAAGATCCACCTCACCGAGGACGGCCTCGAGATTCGGGCCGTCGACCCGGCGAACGTGGGGATGGTCGATCTCACCCTGGACGCGGCGGCCTTCGAGTCCTACGAGACAGACGGGGGGCTCATCGGCGTGAACCTCGTCCGCCTCCAGGACATCGCGGCCATGGCCGACACCGACCAGCTGGTCCACCTCCAGCTCGACGAGGAAACCCGGAAGCTCCACATCTCGATCGACGGCCTGGAGTACACCCTCGCGCTGATCGACCCCGAGTCGATCCGCGAGGAGCCCGACCTGCCGGACCTCGACCTCCCCGCGACCATCGTCATCGAGGGCCGGGACATCGACCGCGCGGTCACCGCCGCGGACATGGTCTCCGACCACATCGAACTTGGCGTCGACGAGGCCGACGCCGTCTTCTACGTCTCTGCGGAGGGCGACACCGACGACGTCCACCTCGAACTCGACGGCGAGGACCTGATCGACCTCGTCCCCGGCGAGGCCGCGTCGCTGTTCTCGCTCGACTACCTCAAGGACATGAACAAGGCGATCCCCTCCGACGCCGAGGTGACCGTCGAACTCGGCGAGGAGTTCCCCGTCAAACTCCACTACGACATCGCCGAGGGCCAGGGTCGCGTCACCTACATGCTGGCACCGCGCATCCAGAGTAACTGAGCCAGCGCCAGTGGGAAGGCTTTTGCCCGGAATTTCGCTAGAGTGACCGTGGAGTCCCCGTTCGAGGTGCTCGACGTCGATCCCGACGCCTCCGAGGCCGAGGTCGAGCGGGCGTACCGAGAACGCATCAAGGAGAGCCATCCGGACCTCGGGGGTACCGTCGCGGAGTTCCGGGCCGTGAAGGCCGCCTACGAGCAGATATCGAACGGCGAGGTGCCCGACGTCGACGGTCCAGCCCGCCGCCACGGGACGGCAGCCGGTCGCCGCCGAGCTGACCGGCCATCCGGCGCTTCGGAGGACGAGTCGGACCGGACGCTCGTCGAGTACCTCGACTTCGAGGTGGTCGTCGACCGGGGGTGGGACCTTTCGGACGGCGACCTCTTCGAGAAGGCCGCCTCCCTCGACCTCGACCCGGCCGACTACGGCCAGTTCGTGGTCGACGACGACGAGACGCTGCTGGCCGCCGCGGAGCGCCACGGCTACGAGTGGCCCTACTCCTGTCGTGGCGGCGCGTGTGCGAACTGTGCGGTCACGGTGCTCGACGGCGAACTCTCGACGCCCGTCAACCACATCCTGCCGGACGAGGTCCTGGACCGAGACGTCAGGCTGTCCTGCGTGGGCGAACCCCTGACGGACGAACTCCGGGTGGTGTTCAACGTCAAACACCTGCCGGACCTCGACGAACTCAGACTGCCGCCCCACCCGGCCGACTAGTCCGCTTCCTCGGACCGCGTCCCGGGGATGACCCGACTCGGCCGCTCGTGGGTCGGCGGAACGGCCCGCTCCGCCGTCCCCCCGTCGCTCACCGCGAGTCGCCCCATCAACCAGATCGCCCCGTACACGAGAAACGGCACGATCAGCAGTGCGAATGACGTTGCCACCAATTCTGTGTTGCCCACCACGTAGTGATCCCCCTCACGTCACACGGGGGCCGGAACAGCCTTAGGTATTCGTCGATTGGGCCGGTTTAACGAGACCTTACGGCCGGTTCCTGCGCGCGGTGCGCCCGTGCCCGAGATTCGCGCACCCACCGTCCGACGCGCGTCTGACGGGAAGTTATGTGGGATTACTACACACGTTCTGACATGCCGAGTCTCGACGACGCGTACGGCGAGAGCCGTTTCGAGGGGCGCGATCCCCGCCGGGTCTACGGGGGGATGGCGGTCGTCGTCGCCGGGGCACTCGCCCTGCTCGTCGCCGTCGTCGCGGTCGCCGTCGGTGGCGACCAGGTCGCGGCCAAGCGCTGGGCCGGCCTCCTCGCCGGCCTTGGCATCCCGGCGCTGTTCTGCGGCGTCGTCGCGGTCCTCCCGGCGAGCACCCGCGCGCGTGCCGGCGTGGTCCTCGGGGCAGCCCTGAATGTCGTCGGGGTCGGGCTGTTCTGGTACGCCTACCCCACCCACTGGACGCGCACCGCGGATTCCCTGGCCTTCGAGACCGCCATGGTCTACGGCCTCGGGGGCGCCGTCGCGCTCTGGTTCGTCTTCACCGCCGTCGCGACCGCACACATCCGGAACAACCCTCACGGCACCGTCACACTCGAACTCGTCCGCGAGGGCTCCACCCGGACCGTCGAGGTCAGCCGCGACCGCTACGACGCCCTCGTCAGCGACGGCGGCGACCCGAGTGACGTCATCCGCGAACTCGACGACTGACCGACCCGGTCGCCCGCGTGCGATCTCACCTGGTGCATACCGGTCACCGCCGGCTTTATTCTGATTGGGACCGAGGCACAGGCCATGGAACCCCTCCACGCGCGCTACCCCTTCCTCCAGTCGGCCCGGCGCGCCGTCGAGGCTGCAGACGTCGACCTCGCGGCCGTCATCGAGGACGAGCCGACCGTGGTCGAGCGCGCGACCGAGCGCGTGGAGTGGGCCCTCTCGGACGGGGACGTCGGCGATCCCCACCGCCGGACGCGGGTCGAACTCCTGTCCTACCCCGTCGCACGGGTCCTCGTCTCTCTCGTCGACGAACACGTCCTGACGCGGAAGTACGCCCGAGCCGAGGCGGCGACCGCCTACGACCGCTTCCGCGCGGAGTTCACCGCCTCGACCGAACTGCGAAGCGTCGAGAGCGACGGCCTCGCGCTCCGGGACCTGCTCGCGGAGTTCGACCTCGCGGCGACGGTCCGCGAGACGGCCGACGGCTACCGCGTCGGCGTCGGCGCCTACCTCACTCACGCTGCCGACCAGTGGGGCGACGAGTGGCGACTGGTCAACCGCGACCTGGCAGACGGCGAGGTGCCCCTGACCGAGGACGAACTCCTGGTGCTCCTGCGCGGGGCCGTCCGCAAGCGGGTCGAGTCGGGCCTTCCGCTGCACGTGCCGGACGCGGTCGGCGATCTCCTCGACGACGAGGTCGCGGCCGTTCGGGAACTCCTGGCCGACCTGGAGCTGACCCGTGACATCGACACCGTCGTGCCCGAGCGGTTCCCGCCCTGCATGAAGTACCTCCTCGACCAGGTCCAGAAGGGCAAGCACCTGGAGCACCACTCTCGCTTCGCCATCGCCTCGTTCCTGACGAGCATCGGCATGTCGACCGACGAGATCGTCGACCTCTTCGGCGTGAACCCGGGCTTCGGCGAGGAGATGACGAGGTACCAGGTCGACCACATCCGCGGCGACACGAGCCCGACGGAGTACTCGCCCCCGTCGTGTGCGACCATGCAGTCCTACGGCGACTGCGTCAACATGGACGACATCTGTGAGGACGTGATCGACCAGTCCCACCCGTTGAACTACTACGAGCATCGACTCGACGAGGCGGACGAGGACGAACTCGTGGACTGGCGGGAGTCACGAACGCAGGAAGGCGAGTCCTAGGACTGGCGAGTCGACGGTCAGGCGTCGTCCCCGTCGAAGTCCTGGCGCTCCAGCCACAGGCCCGCACCGGCCATCGCGACGATGAAGACGACGATCGCGCCGACCATCGCGATCCCGCCCTGTCCGGTGATGTTGCCGTTGGTGCTGTAGGTCTCCGTGACGACGACGGCGGCCCCGATGAACAGGGCGACGGCCGCGGTGGAGACGAGAACCTGTAGGATCGTCTCCCGGTCGATCGGCATGGCGGCCGTTTCGCTGGGGCCGGCAAAAGCGCTTCGAAGCCCGCGCGCGAGCCGGGACCGCCACCGACTCGGCGGGACGACGCGTTCCCGACCCGCAGATGAAACGTACCATGGTTCTTCGACGACATTTTCTGGATCGTATCGGGACTGAAACCGCACGAAGACGGCCGAATTAGCGAGTGATTTAGGGTCGTCGAGAACCGACGTTTCGAGTGGACGCAGCCGCAACCAGCCAGCGTCCGAGCACCCATGACGACCGATCGACCAGCCACGAGCGAGCGGACCGCCCTCGCGCCCGACCTCCGCGCCATGCCCGACCGCGCGGCTCGGGCCTGGGCCGAACGAATGGCCGTCAGACCGCTCGGCGGGCCGCGCTACGCCGTCGACAGCGAGAGCGACGCGACCTACGTCGTCGACCTCGACGAGCGCACCTGCACCTGTGCGGACCACCAGATCCGCGGCGAGACCTGCAAGCACCTCCGCCGCGTCGCCATCGAGATCACCAGCCGCCGCGTTCCCCCGCCCGGTACGCGCCGGGCCGACTGCTCGGTCTGTGGGGACTCAACGGTCGCACCCGCGGACGCCGAGCCACCGCTCTGCCCGGCCTGTCTCCCCGAACCGGGCACCGTCGTCCGTGATCGCGAGACGGGCGACCGTCTCGTCGTCCGCCGGGTGACCGACCGCCGCGCCGACGCGGTCGCGATCCCCGCCGCCGACACGACCGTGGCGCGGTACCCCTCGAACCGGGACTACCCCGGGAGCGACCGCGTCGTCGCGGCCGTCTACGCCGGCGACCTCGCCCGCCGCGAGGAGCCACGCGTCTACTCGTTCCCCTACTCGCGTCTCGAACCCGCCGACGACGCCGTGCTCGTCCAGTGAGCGTCCCTCCCCCTACTCTAGCATCGCCGCCGCCTCGTCGACGTCCAGCGCGCCCGCTTGGAACGCCTCGAGGACCTGCCGGACCGCCGCGCCGTCGTCACGCTCCTCGCCGCGGGCGAGCAAGTCCTCGATGGTCTCGGCCTCGGGCGCCTCGATGCGCTCCTTCTTGACGCGATAGTTGCCGCCGTCGGTCTGGTGGACGTCGTCGGGGTGAAAGAAGGACCAGTCCTCGCGGTCGAACCGGACGGCGATGCGGGGCGTCGCCCCGAAGTTCTCGGCGAAGACGGAGACGAGGGCGTAGACCTCCTCGTTGTCGAGGTAGATGGGGTCGCCGCTGGAGGACTTGGCCTCGATGGCGTAGAAGACGTCGCCGTTGCCCGCGAGGACGTCCGGCAGTTCACGCGAGGTGGCCGAACCGCTCGCGGGGGCCCGCATGACGGCGAAGCCAGCCTCGTCGAGGGCGTTGACCAGTTCGCGCTCCCGGCGGTCGCCCTTCCGGTTCGAGGACATCCGTGTTCGGTCGGTGGGTGGGCACGACCCCCCATAAACTGGCGGCAGGGAGCGGAAGTGAAGCGGTCGCCGCGGGTCGGTCTGCTCGTGGTCGCTGGTGCATGCACACACAAGCCCATGCCTGATTCTCGCGGCTGGCGTCCTCCGTCCTGCAATGTCCCTGTCAGAGACCGTCTCGAAGATCGACCGACTCAGCGACGAGCAGCGCGAGTGCATCGAGAACTGTGAGGAGGCCTCGGAGGTCTGCGAGTGGTGCGCCGACGAGTGTCTCGGTGACGCGGACATGGAGGAGTGCGCCCGCCTCTGTCGCGACGTCGCGGACCTGACGTCGCTGCACGCCCGGTTCATGGCCCGCGACTCCGACTACAGCGGGCAGCTCGCAACGGCCTGTGCGGACGCCTGCGAGGCCTGCGCCGACGAGTGCAGCCAGCACGACGCCGACCACTGCCAGGTCTGCGCGGAGGTCCTCACCGAGTGCGCCGAGTCCTGCCGCCAGATGGCTGGCGCCTGAGATCTCCCAGACGGGGAGACACCCGCCGTCGTGTATTCGCATCAGGCGAGCAGGTCGTAGACCCAGTTCGCCGCGTTGAGTGCGGTCAGGACGCCGCCCTCGACGCGCGAGAGGACGTCGTTCGACCAGAAGAGGACCGTCGCGACGGCGGCCATTCCCAGCACCCAGACGGTCGACTCGATGGCAGTCGGTACGACCGACAGCGGCCGCAGGATGGCGGTGACCCCGAGCACCCCAAGGAAGTTGAAGATGCAACTGCCCACGAGGTTCCCCGCCGACAGCCCCGTCTGACCGCGACGGACGGCCGCTATCGAGGTCGCGAACTCGGGGAGGGATGTGCCGGCCGCGACGATTGTCACTCCTATCACCGAGTCAGACATCCCGGCGGTGCTCGCGAGGGTGGACGCCGACTGGACGAGGAGGTGCGCCGCGACGATAATCCCCACGAGTCCAGCGATGGCCCGGCCGACGTCGACCCACCCGGCGGTCGCGGACGCCGTGGCACCACCCCGCACCCGCGGACTCCCCGCCGTGACGAGGACGACGAGGTACCCGCCGAACAGAACGAGGAGGAGCGCACCGTCGAGGTGTGAGATTCGCAGGTCGGCGAGTGTGGCCAGGACGACGACCGTCACCACCTCGACGACGGCGATACCGACGGTCACCTCGGTGACGACGACGCCGACGCCAACGCCGACAGCCGGCACCACGACTGGCGGGACGACGACCGCGACGACCGCGGGCGACGACGGAGCGGGATTCTCTCCCGTGCCGACGGTCCTGGCTCTCGCGGGCGCGACCGCGCTTGCCGTCTGGCGCCGCCGCTGACAGCTCGCTCCGCACACCCCGCGGCTCCACCGCCCAACCGGAACGGCTTTTCCCGACCGCCACCCTGCCGACACCAATGGGTCCGGTCCTCCACCGCTACGACGAACCACTCGTCGCCGGTCGCCTGGTCGAGCGCCAGAACCGCTTCGTCCTGACCGTCGAGATCGACGGCGAGCACGCCGACGTCTTTCTCGACGAGACCGGCCGACTGACGACGGTCCTCGTCGACGACGCCACCGTCTACTGCCTCCCCGCGGACGACCCGGACCGCTCGACGGACTACACGGCCGTCGCCGTCGACACTGGCGACGTGGTCGTCAGCGTCCGCGCCGCGAAGGCGAACGACCTCTTCGTCGCTGCCCTCGACGGCGGGCACGTCCCGGCGTTCGAGGGTGCGACCGTCCAGCGCCGGGAACCACCCCTGCCCGACCACGGCCGGACGGACGTCCTCCTGGAGCGCGACGGCGCGGACCACTATGTCGAGGTGAAGGCCGTCACCCACGTCGAAGACGGCGTCGGGAAGTTCCCGGACGCGCCGAGCGACCGCGCGGTCCGCCACCTCCGTGGTCTCCGCGCACTCGTCGATGACGGCACCCCAGCGAGCGTCGTCTTCGTCTGCCAGCGCCCCGACGCGGAGGTAGTCAGACCGTTCCGGGAGATCCACCCGGAGTTCGCGGACGAGCTGGCGACGGCGATAGACGCTGGCGTCACGGCCCACGCTGTCTCGCTGTCGGTCGAGCCGCCCGAGTACCGGCTCGAAGCCATAGACCTTCCCGTCGAGCGCGACTGAGAACCCTTCGGGCGGCCCGCTGTCACTGACCGCCGAGCAGCGACCACAGCCGTTCGGTGTTCCCCTCCATCTGCGCGAGGAGGTCACGAGCGCGTGCCGTGGCGGCTCCGCCGACCTGGACGAGGACCATCCCCTCGCCGGGCTGTCCGTAGACCACGCTCGCGCCCGGCGGCGCCAACAGGAGAGCAGGGAGGGCGGCCAGGTCCTCCTCGCCGTCGACGCGGACGAGCGTCGACTGGCCGGTCGCGATGGCCGTCGTCAGGGCCTGGAGGATGCCCGCGGTGACCGTCGCCGGTGGGTTCTCGACGGTCACCTCGCGGTCGAAGCCGGTGATCGCCTGCTTCACCTCGTCGTCGACCTCGGTGCGTTCGGTGCGGTCGTCGACGAGTGCGACGTCGGGAACGCGCCCCGCCTCCAGCAGGTGGTAGGTGACCACGTCCCCGACGGCGAGGATCGGGTCGCCGGCGGCAGCGAGCAGCGCGTCGGTGTCGGTGTAGACGTCGCCGAGTGGCTCCTTCAGTTCGGGCCGAAGCTCGGCCTGGAGCGAGACGACGACCTCGACCACGCTAGCGCACCTTGAGGGCGTACTTCCCGGGCTCCGTGACGCCCATCTCCTGGGCGATCTCGCTCCGTTCGGGGTGGGAGATGACCACGTAGCCAGCCCAGTCCTCGGTCAGCGACGTCGAGCCACAGACCTCGCAGGCGCCCGTCTCGGCGGTCTCTTGCACGCGGTGGCACTCCCGGCAGACGACCCGGTCTGCCATCAGGTCTCACCCGCTTCCGCCTGGGCCTCGCGGGACTTGCGCTCCTCGTCGAGCCACCCGTGCTTGCCGAGGCCGACCTGTTTCGCCGTCAGGCCGATCTTCGAGTCTCGGGGGTTGCGTTCGTCGATGCTCTTGGTGACGATCCGCGTCCTGACGGCGTCGCCAACGGTGAGCGCACGGTTGGACTCGCGCGACGCCAGTTGCTGGTTCTCCTCGTCGTAGGCGAGGTACTCGTCGGATATCTGGGAGACGTGGAGCAGTCCGTCGACCGGGCCGATGCCCACGAAGGCACCGAAGTTGACGACCTCGACGACCTCGCCGTCGACGACCTCCTGCATCTGGGGGTCGAAGGTCAGCGCGTCGAACTCTGCCTCGTAGTAGACCCCCGGCTCGTTCGGGAGGACGGCCCCATCGCCGATGTCGTGGACCTCGATGACGCTGACGACGCTGCCGACGTCCTCGTCCAGTCGTCCCTCCAGCTTGTCCTGGAGGAGGTGCTTGACGAGGTCGTCGCTGACCTCCGCCAGGTGCTCCGGCGGTACCTCGACCGTGTCGCGTAGCCGCACACGTTTGTACATGCGAAAGTATCCTCTATGGCTGCTTGACGGCCAGTTTGTGCTGGCCCCGTAAACTAATTACTGATACGCCCGCGTCGAGCAGGCGGGCCTGGAGTGGCTCGTCGTTGGTCACTACGTGGGTCACGTCCGGCCGTTCGGCCACCTCCAGGACGGCGTCGTCCGCGTACCCGGCGTCGGTCGCCGTCGTCGTACACCGATCTGCGAGGTCCCGGCCGACTGTCGCGGCGCGCGCCGCCTCGCTGGCCTGGCCCGACAGCTTCTCCAGTTCCTCGACGACCGCCTCGGGGACGAGGTACTCGACCTCGCCCAGCAGGCGCTCGACCTCCTCGAACAGGCGGACGTCGCATTCGACTGGCATCATGAGTGCGTTGGTGTCGAGGAGGACCCTCACTGCAGCGTCCCGTAGCCGATGAGTCGCCAGCGCGCGCCGACGCGGCGGTTGATGGCGATCTTCACGCCCGAGCGCGCACAGACGGGGCGCTGGAGTGCGACCTCGCACTCCCCGCTCCGCGCGCTCGTGACCGAGCCGACCGTGGTCGCCGTGCCGACCGTCAGCATCAGCGGTTCGCCGGTCGAGATCTCCTCGACGGCCTCGTCCTCACCCACGATGCGGTCCAGCAGTTCCACGTCCATGGTGAATTGCTCGTGCGTCGGCGGGAGCGTCCCCGGTGGGCCGGCGACCTGGCCGGCGAGGGCGTCGCCCTTCGTCACGGCCGGGTCCAGGCCGGTGCCGACGCCCAGGAGCCCACCCGGCGTCGCCTCGTCGACGGTCGTCCCGCCGGCCTGGAGCGACCGGATCGTGGTCTGGACGGGCTGCCACTCCGTCTGGCCGCCCTCCTCGACCTCGCGGCCCGGGCGCAGTTCGATCTCGTCGTCGGGATGGAACTGCCCGGAGACGAGCGAGCCACCCAGGACGCCCCCGACGAGGTCATCCCAGGTCGTGCCCGGACGGTTGATGTCGAAGCTCCGCGCGACGAGCATCTCCGCGTCGGCGTCGGGGTCCCGATCTGGCGTCGGGATCTCCTCCTCGATGGCCTGGATCAGGAGGTCCATGTTGACGCCCTGCTGGGCGCTGACGGGGACGATCGGCGCGTCCTCGGCCACCGTCCCGGCGACGAACTCCTGGATCTGCTCGTAGTTCTCCTCGGCGCGCTCGCGGTCGACGAGGTCGACCTTGTTCTGCGCGACGACGATGTTCTCGATCCCGATGATGTCCAGGGCCATCAGGTGTTCTTCCGTCTGTGCCTGTGGCACCGGCTCCGAGGCGGAGACGACCAGGACGGCACCGTCCATGATCGATGCGCCCGAGAGCATCGTGGCCATGAGCGTCTCGTGGCCCGGTGCGTCGACGAAGGAGACCGTGCGGAGCGGCTCGCTCTCGGAGCCGTCCGGACACTCCTCCTCGACGGTGTAGCGTTCGGGCCCCTCCGCGCCCGGACACTCCCGAAACGTCGCGTCAGCGTACCCGAGGCGGATGGAGATGCCGCGTTTCATCTCCTCGGAGTGCTGGTCGGTCCACTGGCCACTCAGGGCCTGGACCAGCGTGGTCTTGCCGTGGTCCACGTGGCCGACGAGCCCGATGTTCACCTCCGGTTGGTTGTTCCCTGTCATCTCGGGAGTAATCTCACAGGAGATTCGCCACCTGCGAGTGATAAACCTACTGTTTGCCGTCGGCGCGTCCCGCGTTCGTCCCGGGGTGACGGGACTCTGGCCGCGTGGGCCAACTGCCGACGCGGCCGGACAGCAACCCACTTACGCCCGTACCGGAAAGAGGCCGGTGATGGATCGTAACGACCGGAACATCACCGCGTTGGTGATGGTCGGCCACGGGATGGTCCACACCTACGAGATGACCGTCCCGCTGTTCGTGGTGGTCTGGCTCTCGAAGTTCCAGACCATCGGCGTCGGGCCCCTCTCCACCGAGGTCACGACGGCCAGCCTCGGCGTGGTCCTGATGCTCGGCTACGGCCTCTTCGGTCTCGGGGCGCTCCCCGCGGGCGTGCTCGTCGACCGCGTCGGCTCCCGCCGGCTCATCGCCGCCTGTCTCCTCGGCATGGGCGGTTCCTTCCTCTTCCTCGGGCTGGCACCGAACATGCTGGTCATCGCGCTCGCGTTCGTCTGCTGGGGCGCGGCCGCGAGCGTCTACCACCCGGCCGGCCTCTCGCTCATCAGCACCGGCATCAAGGAGCGTGGCACCGGGTTCGCCTACCACGGCGTCGCTGGCAACCTCGGCATCGGCCTGGGGCCGCTGGTGGCGGCCATCCTCCTCGTCTTCCTCGACTGGCGCACCGTGGCCATGCTCCTCGCGGTCCCGGCCCTGGTCGGCGCGGTCTACGCGTTCCGGGCGCGCTTCGACGAATCGGCAGCCGCCGCCGGAACCGACCAGGCCGAGACGACGGACCGCGGCGTCGACTCGCTCGCCGAGTTCGTCGACACGTCCCGACTGCTGTTCGCGGGCGCCTTCGTCCTCATCTTCACCGTCGCCATCTGTTCTGGCATGTACTACCGGGGCGTCCTCTCGTTCATGCCGGAACTTCTCCAGGGCCTGCCCGGCCTCGAACCGGTGCCCGTCGACGCGCTCCTCCCCGATTCGCTCGCGTCCGCGCTCGGCGTCGCGGGGACCGACCGGACCCTGAACCCCCAGGACTACCTGTACTCGGGCCTCCTGCTGGTCGGCGTGGTCGGCCAGTACGTCGGCGGAAAGCTCGTCGACCGGATTCCGGTCGAGTACGGCGCCGCTGGCGCCTTCGGCGTCCTCGCCGTCCTCGCGTTGCTGTTCGTCCCCGTCACGTCGCTCGGACTCCTCCCGCTGTTCGCGTTCAGCGCCGTCCTCGGCGTGTTCCTGTTCATGGTCCAGCCCCTCTACCAGTCCGCCGTGGCCGACTACACCCCCCACGAGGCACGGGGCCTGTCCTACGGCTACATGTACCTCGCCGTCTTCGGCGTCGGGGCGCTCGGCGGCGGCCTCGCCGGCGGCATCCTGGCGTTCGCGGACCCCTCCGTCCTGTTCGTCGTCCTCGCCGCCTTCGCCGCGACGGCCGCGTCGATCGGCCTGTATCTCGGTCGGCGCCGCGTGGGCGCCTGACCCCGGAGGCCCGCGGGCGGCGAACTTTTGACCCGTCACCACCTCGGAGCGACCGTGCGGGAGTTCGCCTTCGAACTGGCGCTCTGTGCGGCCATCGAGGACGGCGAGTCCCTGCTGGGCCGCCAACTGGGGACCGCCGTCCACGGCCGGCGCGTGATGGACGTCGTCGCCGTCGAGCCCGGCCCCGCCTTCGACGAGCGCGCAGCCATCAGCGCCGAAACGATCCCCGCGGCGGCCATCGAGAGCGACGTGGGCCCCGGCCGGGCGCGCTTCTGGAAGGACGCCTTCGACTGTCACCCGGAGACCGCTCGCGGCGCCATCGAACGCGCCGTCGCGGTCGGGTTCTTCGAGCGCGAGCGACGCGGCGGCCGGACCTACGTCCGCCAGACCGCTCGCTACCCCGACGACTGGTTCGGTCGACTTCGCGGCATCGAGAACAAGCCCGACCTGGGGCGGCCCGGTGACCTCGAGACCCAGCTTTTGACCGACGTCGAACTCGCCCTCCTCGACGAGGTCGTCCTCGCGACCGCCTCGCACGTCACCGGTGCGCACCTGAACCGCATCCCCGAGGCCGTCGGCGTCTGGGAGTTCGACCCCGAGACGGGCGACCTGACCGTCGTCCGCGACCCGGAGACACTGCCCACGACGGAACCCGGCGTCGACGTGCTGGAGCGGACGCCGGCGCGGACCGACGTGCGAATCGCGACGGCCGCCGAGAAGGCACGGCAGCGGCGCCGCGTCGCCGAGCGAGTCTACGGGAAGGGCTGGCGCCCCGACGAGTACCCGGCCTGTGCCGTCGTCGATCCCGACGACGACGGCCTCCCGTACTGTCCGTGGGCGGAGCGGGTCGTCCACCCAGGCGTCGACTGCGGGGCCGACTGCGCCGGGCACGACCCGGCCGAGCCACCAGCCGTCGACGTGGCCGGGCTCCGTGCGGCGGGCAGTTCGTGGCGGCCGGACCCTGACGGTCGGCGTCGGCAGCAGGCCGGCCTCGACCGGTTCTAGCGCTCCGCGTAGTAGGTGAAGGCGGTGTAGGCCACGGTGAAGACGACCGCGAAGCCGCCCGTCTCGACGACGTCGACCCTGCCGACGAGGACGCTCGAGAGCGCGACGTAGACGACAGTGGCCACGACCAGGAGGGCGGCGATCGCACCGACGGGGTGCTCGTCGAAGACCGCGGCTCCGCACGGCATAGCCAGTCGTACGGGACGCGAGCGACAAAGGCGTTTGCCCGCGGCGGCCCCTACCCGTCAGAGGACGAACCGCTCGCCGTCGACGGCCAGCGGGTCCGCGAAGGCCTCGTCGGCCGGGTAGTAATGCGCGACGTGGACCAGGCGAGTCTGGTCGGCGTCCAGGTCGTCCGCCAGGGCGAGGGCGCCCTCCCGCGTCATGTGCTTCGTGGCGAAGGTTCGGGGCACTCCCGCCTCGTCGAAGTCCGCCCCGCCGACGGGGTGGTCCGCACAGCGGTGGGCAGGGACGATGGCGTCCGCGAGCAGGAGGTCCGCGTTGCGGAGCGCGTCGCGCGACTCCGCGGGAATGCGGTAGTTCGTGTCGCCCGTGATCGAGAGCGTCGCGCCGGTCTCGGGGTCCGCGACGACGACGCCGTAGCACGCGAGTGGGGGATGGTCGACGGGGACGAGCGTCACCCGGAGCCCGCAGGTCTCGAATGGGTCGAGCGGCGACTGCCCGTGGACGGCCAGGTGATCGAGGTAGTCGTAGTCGCCCCGGACCGTCTCGGCGACGCTCTCGCCGGTGACGGGGTCTGGCTCGCTGGCGGCGTAGACGTCCAGGTGGTCCGTGATCCGATAGCAGTTCCCCAGCCCGTCGAGGTGGTCGAAGTGAACGTGGGTGACGACGCCCGCGTCGGGGGCCGGGAGCCCCTCGCGAAGAAACTGGTGACGGAAGTCGGGGCTGAAGTCGATCAGCAGGTCTTCGTCGGTGCGCTCGTTGCGGACATGGACGGAGAAGCGCGTGCGCTCGACGCCCCGTTCGACGGCCGCCTCGCAGGTCGCACAGTCACACCCGACGGTGGGGGTCCCGGTCGTGTCGCCCGTGCCGAGGAGGGTGACCTGCATCCGCCCCGCCGTCAGTGTTCGTGCTCGGCGTGGTCGGCGTGCTCGTGTCCGCCGTCGGAGGCGGCCTCCGCCTCCTCGCCGTCCTCGCCCATGCCGCTGGGTTCCCCGCCGGCGACGAGTGCGTCGTGGTCGCCGTCGATCATGTCGAGGTTCTTGAGCGTGTCCCGCTCCTCGAAGTCCGCGACCGCTCGCATCATGTCATCCTGCGTGAGCGTGGTGCGCTCCTCGGTGAGCGCGTCGAGGACGGCTTCGCGGAGGACCAGGCGGAGGTCGCTCCCGGTCAGGCCCTCGGTCCGCTCGGCCATCGCGTCGGGGTCGAAGTCCGCGATGTCCATCTCGTGGGTGACGATCCGCAGGATGTCCGCGCGCATCTGGCGGTCGGGCTTGGGGAAGTTCACGATCTCGTCGAAGCGCCGCCAGGCGGCGGCGTCGAGCTGGTCGGGGTGGTTCGTCGCGCCGATCAGGAGCACCTCGTCCTGGATGAGGCTGACCTCGTCGATGCTCTTGAGCAGGGTGTTGACCGCGCGCTTGATCGCGGCGTGCTCGTCGCTCGCGCGGGTCTTGGCGACGAAGTCGAACTCGTCGATGAACAGGATGCAGGGCGCCAGCCGTTTCGCGACCTCGAAGGACTTCTCGACGTTCTTGGCCGTCTCGCCGAGGTACTGGCTGGTGATCATCGACAGCTTCACCTCGACGACGGGGAGGTCGAGCTTGCGGCCGAGCGCCCGGGCGACGCTCGTCTTGCCGGTGCCCGGCGGCCCGACGAACAGCAGCTTCCCGATCTCGCGCAGGCCGATGTCCGCGAGGTACTGGCGGTGCTCGATGGCCTTGAGGATCTTCAGGACCTCGCCCTCCTGTTCGCCGGTGAGGACGATGTCGTCGAGGGTCATCTCGATCTCCTCGGGCGCGCGGATGTCCACGAGGTCGAGCATCTCCTCCTCGTCCTCGTCGTCGAAGTACTCGTCGAGCTGGGCGTCGATGAACGCCCGG
>Ga0207771_100812_pt1 | contig 16089 bp, 15 predicted proteins | sample A23M2SouthBayCA_2_FD_187731 | JGI IMG/M metagenome (GOLD analysis project Ga0207771, IMG submission 187731) | Aerobic enrichment media microbial communities from Eden Landing Ponds, California, USA - A23 M2 (2) (SPAdes) | ecosystem: Environmental > Aquatic > Marine > Unclassified | place...
CTCAAGCGCAACCTCGTCGAGCCGACCCATTACCGGCTCTATTACGTCTATTGGTAAATAACTTCCTTAATCACTATGAAAGGGCGAGGGCCGCTGGCGTCGAGCGGAGCGAGTGAAGTCGCCTGAGCGGGCCCTATTCTCGCGAGTGTGGTGCTGTGCTGTTGTTCGAGCGAGAATATCCCGGTCAGCGACCGCCAGCGGCCCGAGGGCTTTCAACCCACCACGTCGACTGCGGTGCTGTCTGCGGTCGCCGTTTCTCTCACGCCACAATTACCCGAAACCAACCGATATCTCCACAGTTGTACTGATCGCCTGTGACTGATTCTATAACCGGTATGATAGGCGAGGCGCGACCGCTTGCGTGTTCGCTCACTCGGACGTCTCGACCGGGGTTCCGTCGGGCCGTTTCGGCCCTTCGGAGTCGTGGACGACGACCTCACCCGGCCCGGTGGCGACCGGTTCGTAGCTGTCGCGGACGGCGATGGCCTCTTCGAGTTCCCTGACCGCGCGTTCTTTGAGCGCCGCGGCCAGGTCCTCCGCCTCAGATCGTGAGATGTCCCGGCCCAGGCCCTCGCACTCGTGGGCGCGGACGAGGCCCTCGCTGTCGACCGCTTCGCCCATGGGCTGGCTCGTCCCGCCCAGCGCGACGCTGAACGGGTAGGTACGACAGACCAGCGGCCTGTCGGCGTGGACCGTACACCGTCCCGCGCCCGCCCCCGACGCGCCCTCGCCCTCCTCGCCGCCCTCACCTTCCGCGTAGAACCGGCAGTCCCCGCAGTCGTCGGTCTGGAGTGCCCACTCGAAGGTCTCGCCCTCCGGACCGTCCGGCCCCTCCGAAAGTCCGTACGGCATCGGCCGCGCGACGTCGCGCCAGTCGTAGGCTTCGGTGCCGTCGTCGGGCGCGTCCGCGCCGGTCGCGCGCTGGAGTCGACGCACCTCGTCGGGGAACACGGTCGCGACGTGGTCGTGAGCCTCGCCGGCGGAGTCGTCGCCGTCACCGTCTCCGGGGCTGCCGTCACTGTCCGCGCTCTCACAGCCGTCGACGGCCTTGCAGCAGGCGCCACAGCGGGTACACTCGAAGCCGATCGACTCGATAGCGGCGGCGAGCGCGGCGACGTCCAGGTTTCGCGCCCTGTCGAGTTCGGCTTCGAGACTCTCCATGCGCTGACTATCGGGCCGAACGGGAAAAGCGTCGCGTCCGGCATGGAAGAGATTCGGTCTATACGAGTGCTTCCGGCAACTCGCCCTCGCCGCTCGTGTTGTCCGCCGGGTCGATCCCGAGTTCACGGAGTTCCTCGTCGGTCGGTTCACGCCCGATTTCGCCTCTGTGAAGCGCGACGGCCTCGTCGAGGTTCTCCAGTGCTTCGTCCCGGGACGCTCCCTGGGTCGTGACGCCAGTCTCGACGTCGCTGGCGATCCACCAGTCGTCTTCGCGCCAGAGCCTGATCTCGTCTTCGCGGGGTTCCCCGTCGCGCGTCGAACTGGCCATACGAATACTCGTACGCGCTGTGTCGGATAAATATCTGGCTCGACGACAGTTTGTGCGCGTGACTGACGACGCCTCGTCTCGGTGCTGTCTGTACGTCTGAACTGCCCGAAAAGACCTCACTCCAGTCTTGCCCTCACGCCGTCCCACCGCACGCGCCCCTCGACGGCGAGTTTTTCGAGGTGGGCGCGGACGGTCGCTTCCGCGAGGTCGCGTACGCCAGTCAGGTCCTTCTCGTAGGCCCCATCACAGACGTCTTCGACCGTTCGCGCACCGCCGTCGACCGCTGCGAGCACGCGCCGCTCCCGGGCCAGTCGGTGTGCGATCAGGCGCTCGACGGTCGGGCGAACCTCGTCGATCACGGGACCGTGGCCGGGCAGGAGTTGTGCGGGAGCCAGTGCGTGCATCCGGCGGAGACTCGTGAGGTAGGCGCGCAGGTCGCCCTCGGGTGCCGCGACGGCGACGCTCCCCTCGGCGACGGCGAGGTCGCCACAGGCCATCGTGTCCCCGTGGGCGAACGCGACGTGTTCGGGTGCGTGACCCGGGGTGTCGAGGACGCGGACGGTCCCGTCTCCGGTCGGGATCGTCGTCCCCTCGCGGAACGTCCGGTGGGGCGCGACGCCGGTCGCGGTCTCGAAGGGCTCCTCGCGACCGGTCCGTGCCCAGACGGTCGCGTCGTGGCGCTCGGCGTAGCGGGCGACGGCCCCGACGTGGTCGGGATGGTGGTGTGTGACCGCGACGTGGCCAACCTGCTGTCGGTCGGCGACGGCGTCAAGGCGCTCGGTCGCCGCTGCCGGGTCGACGAGTAGCGCCGGGTCCGAACCGATGACGTACGCGGCGGTCTCACCGGTCGGCGCGCGCGTCTCGACGGGGACAGACACCCGAGTGGTCGCCATTGCCGGGGGTAGGAATCCCTGTCGCCTGTCGGTTTCGAATCGGACGGGACGAAACACGCTCGACCCCGCCCACTCGTGCATGTTCACCTGTGGGTCCGTTCACTCGCGGACGTCCACCCGTGGACCCGCCTACCCCTGAAAGCCCACCCGGTCGGGCGTTCAGCGCTGGAGGAAGTAGACCTGTTTGCGCGCGTCGCGGTAGCTGTACCGGGACCCCACCAGGTCCGACTCTTCGAGCCGGTTCAGCGCGTACCGGACTGTCCGGTCGGGCAACAGTGAATCCTCGGCGAGTTGTCCCTGCGAGAGGGGTTCGTCCGTCTCCAGTACCTTGGCCACGAGCTTCGCGCTCGGGGGCAGCTCGCGGAGCCGTTCCCGGAACTCTGCGTCGGTAAATGCGTCCTCACACCCATCGTCGTCGACCGCCGTCCGCGTGCTCATACTGCAACCTGGCCGGACGGTTATGGTAAAACTTGGCTATATGGGTGACCAAACAATCGAAAGCATATAAGGAAATATTAGATCCTTGCTGAATCGGTGAGATCGAGCGGGTCGACCACGTGCCCGTATCCGATTCCGGGGATAGAAATTTTCGTCGGCACCGCTTATCGCGGGTGTGTCATCGATACCCGAGTCGTACCACGACCTGTTCGAGCGGAAGACGTTCGCCCACGTCGCGACGGTGATGCCCGACGGGACGCCCCAGGTGACGCCCGTCTGGGTCGACTACGACGCCGAACGCGACCGATTGCTCGTCAATACCGCGCGAGGCAGACAGAAAGAGCGTAACGTCGCCGCCAACCCGAAGGTCGGCGTGAGCATGCTCGACCCCGACGACCCCTACCGCTGGTGTTCGATTCGAGGGGAAGTGACGGGACTCGTCGAGGACGGCGCAGTCGAGCACATCGACGCGCTCGCCCGCCGATATCTCGACGTCGAGGAGTACCCGGGCCACGACGCCGAAGACGCCCCACGCGTCGTCATCGAGATCCGACCGGACAGCGTCGTCACCGGCTGATACGGGACAGACCACCGCGAACGGTCACGGCCGGCGGCGGAGACGGTTCCGTGCCGGGAGAAAGCGTGGGACTCGACGACCGTCGTGCGGGCGCCTTTCAGTACGCTTTTGTGCGCCGACTCTCGACGTTCGCACAGTCGTGAAGGGCCAGGAGTGGTATCAACAGGAGGACGTGGTCGACGCCTACGAGGACAAACGGTTCTCGCGGGGCGGTGGGCGACTCACCGACCGACTGGAGAAGGCAGCGTTCCTCGACGCGCTCGAACCCGTCGCCGGCAAGAACGTCCTCGAGATCGCCTGCGGGACCGGCCGGTTCACCGTCATGATGGCCGAGCGCGGGGCAGACATCGTCGGGCTCGACATCTCCGCACCGATGCTGGTCGAGGGGCGCCGGAAGGCCAGACGCGCCAACGTCGCCGACCACATCGAGTTCATGCGCGGCGACGCGGCGCGACTCCCCTTCCCAGACGACCACTTCGACGCCGTCTTCGCCGCCCGGTTTTTCCACCTGGCCGACACCCCCGAAGAGTATCTCGCCGAGATGGCCCGCGTCTCGCGTGACCGGGTCGTCTTCGACACCTACAACCGTCTGTCGAGTCGCCTGCTGTACAACTGGGCGCTCCCGATGGGCTCGCGCCTCTACTCCCGCGGGGAGGTCCACGAACTGCTCGACACCGCGGGACTCCATCTGACCGACGAACACCACGAGTTCCTCGTCCCGTTCGGCCTCTACCGTCAGCTCCCCGGCAGCGTCGCACGCCCCCTCCGAACTGTCGAGAAGGCCGTCAGCGACACCGGGCCCGGCGACCGACTGGCGTCTATCTCTTACTGGTCTGCGGCCGTCGACTGACGTCCTTTTCCGACAGATCCACGGCCGTCGACTGACGTCACTCGCCATCCGTCGCGGTATGTCTCCGTTCCGTTCGGACGACTGACGAGATGGGGGGCGGAGATGGGCTGTGTCCTTCCGAGAGTGGCTCTCGGAGGGGTTTCACCGGGGCGAGGCGGTGCGCGGCTTTTTTGCCGGTGGGACTCGCTACGGGGGGTATGCAGCTCTCGGTGGTGGTTCCGACGCTCGACGGCCGGGAGCAACTCGCACGGACGCTCGACGCGCTCGCCGAGCACGTCCCCGATGCCGAGGTGGTCGTCGTCAACGGCCCCTCGACGGACGGCACCACCGGGATGGTCCGCGAGCGCGACGACGTCGACGTCCTCGTGGAAGTCGCGGACCGGTCGGTCGCGGCCGCGCGCAACGCCGGCGCCGACTTCGCCCGCGGCGACGTGGTCGCCTTCGTCGACCAGGGACTCTCTGTGACCGATTCCTGGGCCGGGGCAGTCGCCGATGGGCTCGACGACAGCGAGGTCGTGACCGGGCCGGTCCACGTCCCCTTGCGTGGCGGGATGACGACGGAAGACGTCGAGACGGAGCACGTGGGCGGGCGCGAAGTCACCTTCCTCAACAGCGGGAACGCCGCGTTCCGGCGGACGACGCTCGACGCGATCGACGGGTTCGACGAGTACCTCGACGTCGGGAGTTCGCGTGACGCCGCCCACCGACTGGCGGCACTCGACGCGAGCGTCAGCTGGCAGTCGGGGATGGGTGTCGCGCGCGAGTTCGGAACCGACGGCGGCGTCCGGGAACGCGACCACGGAGGGAAGTACCGCTCGCTCGCCTACCGACTCTCGAAGAACTACGGGTTACACCCAGGAGTCGTCCGGCGGATGTTCAGCATGGCCGGACGGGACGCCGTCGACTCACTGCGGGACGTCGCCAGCGGTGACGACCGCCCCTCCGGCTGGCTCGCCACCGGCCGCGAGGTGGTCGTCGGCCTCTCGCGCGGGACCGCTGCCGGCACCTGGGCGCGACTACTCGACCGCACCTCGCGACGCAATCCCAACGGCCGCTCTTCGCGCTCGGACCGTGCCGTCGCCGTCTACGACCGACGCGAGGATTGACGAATTTCGGCCTTTGGCTGTTCAGGCAGTCGTGGTGTCGTTTCGAGTCGGGACAACTTCGCAACCGCAGTCGGGACCGTCTCGACCGGGCTCAGCAACCGCCAGCGAGCCGAAGACTTGCATCGCACGATCACGACTGCGGTTGCGGTTACTCTCATTCTCACTCTCACAGCTAGCGAACAGGTCGAAGACCCCGTCGTCGACAGCCAGTTCCGACCCGAACGACACCCAGGTTCGAGACGCAGTTCTTATGCGCGGGCTGGGAGTATCGCGACCAATGACAGTCATCGGCACCGTGGGACTCCCGGGTAGCGGCAAGAGCGAGGCGGCAACGGTCGCCCGCGAGTTGGAGTACCCGGTCGTGACGATGGGCGACGTCATCAGACAGGCCTGCCGTGACAGGGGTCTCGACCCGGCGACACACCACGGCGAGGTGGCGAAAGCCCTCCGCGAGGAGAACGGCCCGGACGCCATCGCCCAGGCGTCGCTCCCGATGATCGAGGACCACCTCGACGACAGCGACACGGTCGTCGTCGACGGCATCCGCTCGGACGTCGAGGTCGACCGCTTCGTCGAGGCCTTCGGCGACGAGTTCGTCCTCGTGGAGATCACCGCGCCCGACGAGAAACGGGCCGAACGCCTCGACCTCCGTGGACGGGACGCCACCGCCGAGGAGGGCGGCGAATCCATCGACGAACGCGACGAGCGCGAACTCGGCTTCGGCATGGGCGAAGCGATGGAGATGGCCGACGTCCGAGTCCACAACGACGGCACGCTCGAGGCATTCCACGAGGAGATCCGGCAATTGCTCACCGACGGTGTCGAGAGCGTCCGGACCGGGGGAACCACCGGATCCGCAACCGACCCGACCAGCGAACCCACGACCGACTCATGAGCACCGTCTACAGCGTCGACATCGAGGCGACGGCACCGGTCTACGACACGGAAGTCACGGACAGGGTCGCCGACGCCATTCGGCGGATATTTCCCAACGCCGAGGTCGAGGAAGGCCACGGCGAGTTGCGCGCGACGGCCCACGACCTGGAACACTTCTCGGAGTTACTCCACCGCCAGGAGATACTCGACACTGCCCGTGGCGTCTTCTTCGGGTCACTGGAGGGCGACACCTTCGCGTTCGACCTGAAGAAACAGGCCGCCTTCGAGGAAGTCGTCAACTTCTCCGTGGGTGACCCGGACGAACTCGGCGAGATTCACGTCCGCGTACGCGTAAACGACCCCGACTCCGAGTCCTACATCGACCACGTCGCACCCCCCACCGAGGACGGCAAACCGGTCGACCCCGACGAGTGAACCGTCGGGGCGCTTGCGTCGGCGTCGGCAGACCCCACGCCAACGTCTCACACTGCCCGGATAGACTTTTCACCGGCCCGCGACACCTCCGTCCATGACAGCGATCTTCTTCGACGTGGACGGGACGCTCGTCCGGTGGCCCGGCGAGTACGATGCGATCCTCGAACGAGCAGTCGAACGGGTCGTCGGCCGTGTCGAAGACGACTGGCTCGATTACTATAACGAGCGCTTCTTCCAGCACTTCGGGGCCTTCGCCGACGACTCCTACCGGCGGGCGTTCGCCGACGGGTGCGAGCGCTTCGGTATCGACGCTGACTCCGCAGCACTCGCCGACGCGCTCGTCGAGTGCGAGTTCGAGGCGGTCGACCCCGTTCCGGGCGTCACCGACCTCGTTCCGAAACTCGCCGAACGCCACACGCTGGGTATCCTGACCAACGGCGTCCCGGAAGTGCAGTTCGGCAAGGTCGAGCGCCAGGGACTGCTGGAGTACTTCGACGTCCGCGTCGCCTCCCACGACCCGGCTATCGAGACGACGAAACCCGACGCGGCCATCTACGAGGCCGCTCGCGAGCGCGCCGCCCACGCCGACGGCGAGTTCGATCCCGACCACACCACGCCGGTGATGGTCGGCGACGACTACGAACCCGATATCGAGGGCGCTCGCCGGCACGCCTTCGAGGCCGTCCACGTCGACGCGACTGCCGAGGGGGCGACCGTCGCCGACTTCGAGACGCTTGCGGCACTCCTGTGAGGATACCCGATCGGTTATCCGCCTGCCTCCCCCAGGCGGTCCATGGCCGACACAGTCATCGTCACCGGCGCCCTCGGTGGCTCCGCCAGCTGGATCGTCGACAGTCTGCGTACCGACTACGACGTCGTCGCGGTCGACCTCGAACTCCCTGCCGACCTGGACGTCGACGGCGTCTCCTTCCAGGCCGTCGACCTGACCGAACGGGCCGACGCCTGGGAGACCGTCGTCGACCACGACCCCGACGCGGTGGTCCACTTCGGGAACATCCCCCACGAGAACAACCACGCCGGCGGCCACGTCTACGAGAACAACGCCATGAGTACGTTCAACGTCCTCGAAGCCGCTGGGCGTGCCGACGCGAAGATCGTCTGGGCGTCCAGCGAGACCGTCTACGGCACCCACTACCCCGACCCCGAACTCCCCGAACATCTCCCGGTCACCGAGGACCATCCCACCCGCCCGTGGAACGCCTACGAGACCTCGAAACTCGCCGGCGAGGCGGCCGCCGAGCGCGTGCAAAACGCCTACGGCGTCTCCGTCGCCTCGATTCGACCCTCCTGGATCCAGTACCCCGGGCGCTATCTCGTCACGGACATCCGCGAGAACTTCTCGATGGCGTCGGCCGAGAACTCCGGCAACCTCTGGTCGTACGTCGACATCCGCGACGTCGTCGGCCTGGTCGAGGCGGCACTCGACACCGACTTCGACGGCCACGAGGTCTTCAACGCCTTCGCCGCGGACAACTACCTCGGCGTCCCGACCGCCGACGCCATCGAGGCCGGCTACGGCGACCTCCCCGAGGACTGTGACCTGTCGGGCGACGAATCCGGCTTCTCGACCGCCAAGGCCACCGACATGCTCGGCTGGGAACCGACCCACTCCTGGAAAGACGCCGAAGACGAGGACGTCGCCGGCCCGTCGTTCGTCTGAACCGACGTTCGCCCGACCGGCGCGGCGTCGCGGGCCGGCGGTCAGCCGTCCAGCCCGCTGACGAAGACGGCGACCCACTCGCCGAGTTCGCGCCGGCGAGTCACGCGCACTTCCTCGACCCACTTGACCCACTGGAAGCCGCGGCGCCCGGGCGCGACCAGGCGCATCGGCGCGCCGTGTCCGTGGGAAAGATCCGCGCTGTCGACCCGCGTCGCAAGCAGCGCCTCCCTGGCCTCTTCGACGGGGAGACTCCACCGGTAGCCCGTCACCGAGCGGAACTGCACCCAGGCCGCACCGTCGTCGGGGTCGGCGGCATCGAGCAACTCGCCCACGCGAACGCCCTGCCAGTCGTGTTCGGAGTACCACCCGCTCGTACAGTCCAGGAGCGCGCGTTTCTCGCCCTCGGGGTCGACGGCCCGATCCCCGGCGTCGGTCTCGGTGCTGGCCTCCGCTCCGTCCCAGTCGCCGGGTGTCACCTCGTCGTGGGACAGTTCCAGCGGCGCGGCGACCGCACCCGAGACGGCCAGCGTCCACTCGCTCGCGTCGACGGGGTCGGGGTCGTCGGCGACCCAGGAGGTGACTGGGAAGGCGTTGCCGTCGTCGCTACCCGTCTCGCGTGACCCGGTGAACCGCCGCTCCGAACCGGCAGTGTCGAGGACCGCGTTGGTCGTCTCCTGGGCGCGCCAGGCGAACGCGCCCGCCCCCAGCACCGCCGCGTACCGCAGCGCGTTCCGGCGGTCGGCCACCGTCTCGCGCTGGGGGAGCGCGAACCGCCGACGCAGGTGGACGACGAGCAGAATCGGCACCAGCAATCCGAGGCCGATGTGGAGGTTCAGCAGACCCCACGGCCCCAGGTCGAGACTGCCGCCGAACACCCACCAGACGCCCGTCGCCAGCGCCGCGGTGGCGACGACCGCGAGCAGGACCGAGAGGGTCCGGGTGCCGTCGAGTCGACTCGGCGCGACCCGGTGGCGCACTCGTCGGAGTTTCCAGCCCAGCAGGACCACCGTCGATAGCCCCGCGACGACGTGGACGTCGAACACCCATGCGCCCGTCGGCCGTCCGGAGACCAGGCTGACGAACCCCGTCGAGAGCAAGACGACGACCGCGACGAGCAGCGAGGCGTCGACCACCCGCGGATGTGGCTCCAGGCGGACCTTCGGGCTCATCGGCGGCCGTTAGGACTCGACAGGTATGATTGTGCGGGTGCCACGGGACGGGCCGACCAGTCGAGCCGTGAGTCGTCCGGACCGGCCACCGATCGGTATCCGAGTTCCAGTCCCCCGGAATGAACTGTCGGATGTGTCCGTAACACGCACCGAACCGTTTTACGGGGGAGGGGTTGTACTGTGAACTATTCATGTTCCCCGTACCGGGTCGGTTCTCGCCTGGAGAGTGTGCTGGGTCGGCCCCGTCCTGCCACAGTCCCGGGACTGCGAGCTAGTCGAATGAGGGACCGCACACCGCTATCGAATGGCTCAGACGTACTCGTCGTCGGTTCGACGGCGTGGCTCGAACGGTTCGCCGAGCGCCTCGAAACACGCGGCGCGTCCACCCGCGCGGTCGAGACGGCAGAGGCAGCCCTCGACGCCGTCGGTCGTGCGTCGGCAGACTGCCTCGTCACCGAGTACGCCCTCGACGGGACGACAGGCGTCGAACTCGCGAGACGGGTCGGGGAGTCCGCGCCGACGCTCCCGGTCGTACTCGCCACGGCGGCCGGGAGCGAGGCCGTCGCCAGCGAGGCGATCGCCGCCGGCGTCGCCGACTACGTCCCGATAGCCACGTCGGACGACGAGACGATAGCCGAACTGGTGGAACGAACCGGCCAGGCGCTCCAGTCGGCGCACCGAACCGTCACCCGCCGGGAACGAGCACGGCAGTTCGACGCCGTTTTCCACGACACGCAGACGGCGACGTGGGTCCTCGACGCGGACGGGGCGCTCGTCCGGGCGAACCGGACTGCGCGCGGACTGATCGACGAGGACGTCGACCCCCTGGTCGGCGGACCGTTCTGGACACTCCCGTGGTGGTCGGCCGCGGAGGCGACACGGCGCGACGTCCGCCGACTCGTCGAGACGGCACGCGGCGGGACGTTCGGGAACGCGGTCGTCTTCCAGTCGCTCGCGGAGGCCCGACGGGTCCTCGACCTCTCGGTTCGTCCCGTCGAGAACGAACGGGGCGAGCTCGTTTCGATCGTGGTCGAAGCTATCGATATCACCGAGCAGGTCACCCTGGAGCGGGACCTCCGGCGGTCGGAGGAACTCCACCGGGTGACGCTGAACAACATGACCGATACCGTCCTCATCACGGACGAGGACGGCGAGTACACCTACGTCTGTCCGAACGTACACTTCATCTTCGGCTACACCGCCGAGGAGATCCGTGGGCGGGGGTCGATCGACGACCTCCTGGGCGAGGACCTGTTCGACCGCGCGGAACTCGCAGAGGAGGGGATCCTCAAGAACATCGAGTGTACGGTCTCGGACAGTGCCGGTCGTGAACACACGCTGCTCGTCAACGTCAGGGAAGTCTCGATACAGGACGGACGACTCCTCTACAGCTGTCGGGACGTCACCAGGCGGAAACAGCGTGAAGAGGCACTGACGACCCTCCAGGAGACGGCCCGGGAGTTCCTGTACGCGGGGACACATCAGGAGATCGCTGACCGCGTCGTCGACGACGCCTCGGGCGTTCTCGGTCTCCCGGCGAGTGCCGTCTACCTCTTCGACGACGAGGCGAACGAACTCCGGCCGGCGGCGCGGTCACGGGCGATGGCGGACCGCCACGGGCCGCTGGCGACGGTCCACGCCGACGGCGAGACGCTCCCCGGTCACTGTTTCGTCGCCGACGAGACGCTGGTCTTCGACGACGTCCACACCACGGACCGACTGACCAACCGTGCGACCGACCTCCGGGCTGTGATGTACGTCCCGCTCGGGAACCACGGGGTCTTCGTCGCCGGGTCGACCGAGTCCGGGGCTTTCGACGGCGTGAAGCGGGAACTCGCCGACCTGCTCGCGGCGAACGCCGAGGCCGCGCTCGACCGCGTCACCCGCGAAACGCGACTCCGCGAGCAGGACCGCGAACTCCAGCGCCGAAACGAGCAACTCGCCGCGCTCGATCGCATCAACGATACCATCCGGGAGATACACCAGGCGGTCGTACGCGCCGAGACGCGCGAAGAGGTCGACCACACCGTCTGCGAGTTGCTCACCGATACCGACCGGTTCGAGTTCGCCTGGATCGGCAGCGTCGACCCGACGTCCGGGACGGTCGAGCCACGCGCCCGGGCCGGTGACGAACAGGGCTATCTCGACGCCCGGTCGGTCCCCGTCGACGCGTCGGAGGTGGAACCTGCGGGGCAGACCGCGGCGACGGGGGAAGTGACGGTAGTAGAAAACGTCGCGACGGGCCTCCGTGAGAGCCCGTGGCGCCCGGCAGCGCTCACGCGTGATTTCCTGTCCGTGATGAGCATCCCGCTCGTGTACCGCGACTTCGAGCACGGCGTTCTCACGGTCTACGCCGACGAGAAAGACGCCTTCGACGACACGACCCGTGCAGTCCTGGGTGAACTCGGCGACACGGTCGCGGCGGCGCTCAGCGCTATCGAACGGAAACACGCGCTGGTGACGAGGTCGGTGACGCGCGTCGAGTTTACTGTCGACGACGATATGTTTCTGCTGGCGCGACTCGCCCGGGCGGCGGAGTGTTCACTCTCCTACGAGGCCGGCGTCCAGCACGACCCGGCCGGTGACAGCGTGTTCGTGACCGTCGAAGACGCCGACGTCGACGCCGTCGCGGACATCGCTGCCGACATTGCGGGTATCGAAGACGTCACCCGGATCAGTCGCGGGGAGACCGACAGCGGCGTGCTCCGACTGTGGCTGTCGCGGCCGTTTCTCGCGCTGGAGCTGGCCGACCACGGGGCTATCTTCCGAGAGGCGACCGCAGACCCGGCCGTCACGACCCTCGTCGTCGACGTCCCCGAGAGCATCGACGTTCGAAACGTCGCGCGACTGGTTCGCGAGACGTTCTCGGGCGTCGAACTCCGGCGCAAGGAGACGGTCGACCGGGGGACCGCCGACCGCCACGACCGGTTCCTCGCCGACCTCACGGAGCGACAGCTCGAAGTAGTCCAGACGGCCTACTACAGCGGTTACTTCCGGTCGCCGCGCGAGAACTCCGGGGCGGAGGTCGCTGCGACGCTGGATATCTCCCCGACGGCCTTCTACCAGCACGTCCGGACCGTCCAGCGGAAACTGTTCGCGACGGTCTTCGAGGGGAACGGTGGCCCGGAGGGGGATTCGAACGATGGGGTTTGATTGTGAACCTCCAATTCGATGGGTACTTGTTTGATCAACCACTGAATATTCCCTTATACACCTTCTATTCCTTAGTCGAGTGTCGGCGCATACGGTCTGGCACTCGGGATACCCATGAGAGACGTCGAGCAAGACCACGACGGAGAGACACCCTACGAATGCTTCGACTGCGGGAGGATCGTTACCGCGACGAGCCAACCGGAGACCTGCCCCGACTGCGACGGGGATATGCGGAACCGACAGACGCCGATGGAGTAAAATGGCGTCGGAAGCGGCTGCGGACCACGACGAGGCCACCGACACGGAGGCGGGGTCGTCCGGGACGGGAACGGAATCGGGCGACTCCGAGACGGAATCGATACTTCAGACGGCCCGGCGACAGTTACAGCGCGCTGCCGGCTACCTCGACGTCGACTCGAACGTCGTCGAGCGACTGTACCATCCGACGAAGGTCCAGGAAGTCACGGTCCCGATCGAACGCGACGACGGGACGGTCGAGGTGTTCACGGGATATCGGGCCCAACACGACAGCGTCCGTGGTCCCTACAAGGGCGGGCTCCGCTTTCACCCGGACGTGACCAGAGACGAGTGTGTCGGACTCGGGATGTGGATGACCTGGAAGTGTGCGGTCATGGACCTCCCGTTCGGCGGCGCGAAAGGCGGTGTCGCCGTCGATCCCAAGGGACTCAGTGGCGCCGAGACGGAACGTCTGACTCGCCGGTTCGCCGAGGAGATCCGCGACGTCATCGGTCCGACGAAAGACATCCCCGCGCCGGACATGGGGACCGACCCCCAGACGATGGCGTGGCTGATGGACGCCTACTCGATGCAGGAGGGAGAAACGATACCCGGGGCCGTCACGGGGAAACCGCCGGTGGTCGGCGGGAGCGAAGGTCGAGAGGAAGCCCCCGGTCGAAGCGTCGCCATCGTCACCCGGGAACTCCTCGAGTACTACGACCGGGACGTGACGGACACGACGGTCGCCGTTCAGGGCTACGGCAGCGTCGCCGCGAACGCGGCGCGACTGCTGGACAACTGGGGCGGAACCGTGGTCGCCGTCAGCGACGTCAACGGTGGTATCTACGAACCGGGCGGGCTCGATACCGGCGCGGTCCCCTCACACGACGAGGAACCCGAGGCCGTCACGCGTCAGAACGCGTCGGCGACGCTCACGAACGAGGAACTGCTCGAACTCGACGTCGACGTGCTCGTCCCCGCGGCCGTCGGCAACGTCATCACCAAGAAGAACGCGCCCGACATCGAGGCGGACTTCGTCGTCGAAGGGGCGAACGGGCCGACGACGAGCGTCGCCGACGAGATACTCGCCGACAGGGGCGTCCCGGTCGTGCCGGACATCCTCGCCAACGCCGGGGGCGTCACCGTCTCGTACTTCGAGTGGCTTCAGGACATCAATCGCCGGTCGTGGTCACTCGAACGAGTCAACGAGGAACTCGAAACCGAGATGGTGGCCGCGTGGAACGCCGTTCGCGAAGCGTACGAAACCCGTGAGGTCACCTGGCGAGACGCCGCGTACGTCGTCGCGCTGTCGCGAGTCGCGACAGCCCACGAAGCGCGAGGCCTCTGGCCGTGAAGTCGTGGAAGGAAGGATGGGATGGTTTTCGCCGGAGGCGGGGAACGGGAGCGTGTGACCGTACCGCGCCCACGGCATCACCGACTGGCGCGTCGGGTGGCATAAAACGCCGTCAGACTCGGGGCATACGATCGGCTGACGTCTGTCGATTTCGACCCGAAACGGGGGTCGTCGGTCGCGACTCTCTCGACGACAGGTGTGTGATTAAATACCTATTATACTACAAACAACCTTGCACGATAATATTTCAGAGTGTTTGGGGAAGATACCTGGAACATTCCGATTTATTTTTATCAGAAGCAGAAATTCGTCCAAATATGGGTGACGACGTCAATCCCTTCGAGAGCCTACAGGAACAGATAGACGACGCTGCAGTGCACCTCGACGTCGACGAGGGGCGCCTGGAGCGGCTGAAAAACCCCGAACGGATCCTGGAGACGAACCTCTCGGTCGAGATGGACGACGGGTCGATCGAGGTGTTCCGGGCGTTCCGGTCGCAGTTCAACGGCGACCGCGGGCCCTACAAGGGCGGTATCCGCTATCACCCGCAGGTCAGTCGCGACGAGGTCAAGGCGCTGTCGGGCTGGATGGTCTACAAGTGCGCGACCGTCGGGATCCCGCTGGGCGGCGGTAAAGGCGGGATCGTCATCGACCCCGACGACTACTCCGAGGACGAACTCGAACGGATCACACGCTCGTTCGGGAAGGAACTCACGCCGATCATCGGCGAGGACCGCGACGTCCCCGCGCCGGACGTCAACACCGGTCAGCGGGAGATGAACTGGATCAAAGACACCTACGAGACCCTCGAAGACACGACCGAACCCGGCGTCATCACGGGCAAAGACATCTCCAGTGGCGGTTCGGAAGGTCGCGTCGAGGCGACCGGGCGCTCGACGGTCATCGCCGCGCGCGAGGCCTTCGAGTACCTCGGCAAGGACATCTCGGAGGCGACCGTCGCCGTCCAGGGCTACGGGAACGCTGGCTGGATCTCGGCGAAACTCGTCGCGGAGATGGGTGCGACGGTCGTGGCCGCATCCGACTCCAGTGGCGGCATCTACGCCGAGGACGGGTTCGACCCCGTCGCCGCCAGGGACCACAAGCGCGAGACTGGGAGCGTCGTCGGCTATCACGAGGCCGACGAGGAGATCACCAACGACGAACTGCTGACGCTGGACGTCGACCTGTTGATCCCCGCGGCGCTGGAAAACGCCATCGACGCCGAACTCGCCGAGGAAGTCGACGCCGACGTCATCTCCGAGGCGGCCAACGGGCCGATCACGCCCGACGGCGACGACGTCCTCTCCGAGAAGGACGTCCTCGTCGTGCCGGACATCCTCGCCAACGCCGGGGGCGTCACCGTCTCCTATTTCGAGTGGGTGCAAAACCGCCAGCGCTTCTACTGGGACGAGGAGACAGTCAACGAGCGCCTCGAAGACATCATCGTCGAGCAGTTCGGGAACCTCGTCGACGCCTACGAGGACCACGACCTGCGAAACTTCCGCAACGCCGCCTACGTCGTCGCCATCCAGCGCGTCGTCGACGCCGCCAAACAGGCCGGCACCTGGCCCTGACGGCCACCGTCACTCGGTCCCGGCGGTCGCTGTCACCTGGCCTCGGGGCCCCATCGCCCAGCCGCCCTTCATCGACGGTAAACGCTACACCAACCGTTCGATTTATCTGACTCCAGGTTATCTCTTCGGAGTATCTGTTTAACGGAGCGGCCAAGATGAAATCGTAGCTCTCAGGGAAGAGCAGGACGAACAGCCGCTAATCGTGCTTTCCGGGCGTGACGGATCGCCGGGGTCAAAGGACCCGGCGATCCGTTCTG
>Ga0207771_100818_pt1 | contig 16017 bp, 24 predicted proteins | sample A23M2SouthBayCA_2_FD_187731 | JGI IMG/M metagenome (GOLD analysis project Ga0207771, IMG submission 187731) | Aerobic enrichment media microbial communities from Eden Landing Ponds, California, USA - A23 M2 (2) (SPAdes) | ecosystem: Environmental > Aquatic > Marine > Unclassified | place...
CGACGGCGACGCCCGACTGGATCGCTTCGGCGCCGCCGTCAGCTGCTGGCCTGCGGACGCGCCGGAAGTCGTTATCGGTGAGTATCTCGATACCTTCCTCATCGAATGCACGCTGCATCTCACGCCCGAGTTGCCCTTCCATCCCCGAGAGGACGCGCTCGGAGCGCTGGAGGATGGTCACGTCGACGCCGACGCGGTGGAGGATCTGGCCCCACTCCAGCGCGATGTACCCGCCACCGAGCATCACGATACTTTCGGGAAGGTCGCGCTCCTCGAGGATGGTCTCACTCGTGTAGTAGTCGACTTCATCAAGGCCGTCGATGGGCGGCGCCCACGGTGACCTGCCGGTCGCGACGAGCGCCTTCTCTCCAGTAATGCGCGCGCCCTCCTCGGCGCCCTCGACGACCTCGATGGTTGTGTCGTCGACCAGCTGGCCGTAGCCCTCGTAGATGTCGGTCTCGAAGTGCTCGGCGACATCGACGTAATTCTCCTGGCGGAATCCCTCGACGAGGTCGTCGGTTCCGTCGAGTGCGTCGGCCCAGTCGACAGTCGGTTCCTCAGGGTATCGAACGGCGTCGAAGGGATTCTCCGACGCTGCAGCGCCGCTCTCGGCGACGGAAAGCAGATGCTTACTCGGGACACAGCCGACGTTCACGCAGGTCCCGCCGATGGGCAGGCCGGTGTTCACCATCGCCGTCGAGAGGTCCCGCCGGCTCGCTTCAGTGATCGCGGCGAAAGCTGCGGCGCCACCGCCGAGAATCACGAGATCATAGTCGGAGGTGTGGGTCATCAGTGCCTATACTTTACGACAGGAAGTTCTTATACTCCAGAGTACGAAGCTATGGAGTAGGTTGGAGGCCACGAAGCTATGGCAGATACTACTTCATCGGCGCCAACGTGCGATGTTGAGGGGACGTGCTATTGTCCGCTCACAGGAGTTATCGACACGTTGAGCCGGAAATACGCGATGCAACTCGTCAGCATTATCGGCGCACACGACTCACTCCGGTTCGCGGAGATCGAGGAGCACCTCCCGACAGCGAGCACGTCGACAATCTCGAAACGCCTCGACGAGTTCGAGGAGGCAGGACTCGTCTCACGGACGCAGTACAACGAAATTCCGCCACGCGTCGAATACGCGCTAACTGACGAAGGGGATGAGATTCGTTCGAGATTAGAACCCCTTCTCGAGTGGGCGACGGCGAACTCCTGACGTACGGACTCCAGTGAATTTCATCCCACATCTGAGGCTCCTCCATTCTGGTGGGGGTGTTAGCCCCAAGACTATCCTTTCTTCGTGTGCTACTGTGACGCATGATAAACGAGGGAGCGTCTGCACCATCATTTACTCTTCCAGGTCTCCGTGACGGCGAACAAACCGAGTACAGCCTGGATGAGACAACGGCCAATGATCGGGCTGCGTTACTAATTTTTTACCCGTTTGATTTCAGTCCTGTTTGTACAAACGAACTGTGTGCGATTCGCGATGCAGAGTGGTTTCAGCTGACGCCGGCGCTCGATGTCTGGGCAATTTCTGGTGACAGCGTCTACGCTCACCGAGCATTCGCCGAGGAATACGGCCTCAATTTCCCGTTACTTAGTGATAGTTCCGGGCGGGTTGCCGAGTCGTATGATGTCTGTTATGACGAATGGGAGAACCACGAGCGCGTTCCGCAGCGTGCCGTGTTCCTCATTGATTCCGAGCAAACGATTCGATACGCCTGGGCGACAGAAGATGCACTCGAGAAGCCGGATTTCTTCCCGGTTAAAGATGCTCTCGAGACGCTGGAAGCGGAACGCGATGAACTCGGTCCTGAGGACGTCGAATTAGTAGTCGAATATAACGAGGAACCGGAGCCGCTCATATAATCTCCTTTAGATCCTCTCAGCGAACGCCACTCTGACAATCAGCCCATCGCCTCTTGGAACCGCTCACGCAGCGCATCTTCGCGTTCTTCGAACTGCTCGACTTTCTCCTGTAGGTCGTCGCTGACGCGCTCGATGCTCGCCAGCGCTCGTTCACCCTCAAGCGAGGCTTGCGACCCGTCGTCGCCGTCCGCCTCTAGCTGCTGCTCGTACGCTTGCTCGACGCGCTCGATTGTGCCTTCCGGGTTGAACAGGATGTCGTTCGCAACGCGGACGTACTGGTCCAGGGACGTGCCCTCTTTCCCCTGGAAAAAGTGGGTGAGCGCGTACGTCGCGCCGGAGTGCAGCGTCCACATATCGATCTCGAACGGTGACGCCGCGTTCGCCTCGGCATCCTCACCAGCACGCTCTGCGAGGTAGTCCGGGAAGCCAAGCAGACTGTAGAACTCCGTGACGGTGAACGGGAGCTCGGAGAACTCGAGATCGATCTCCTGCGCATCTCGGATGAACTCGAAGAGATCGTCGGCGACGAGTTCGACCTGTGTGAGAATTTCCTCCCACCAGGTTCGGAAGTCCCGAACGTCCCCGACGTGCTTGATGACCTCTTTATTCACTGTGGGCGGAGGACTGGAATCAGCTCACCCTCCAAGAACTGCTCGTTGAGTTTGGTCATGCAGTCGCGTCAGCTGGAGAGCGTGCGCGATCAGTCAAGATGTCCTCAGCTCGGAGAGTGTAGCCGATGGCGAGCATAGTCAAGGACTGGCCACTCCCGAGGGCGACGACTAGCCACGGGAACGTCCAGTTACTCCCTGTGACAATTCCACCAAGGAAATTTATTGCCACAAAGACTGATGGTAGCACCAACAGAACCCCGAGACGCCGCGGGTGGGTGTCACTCCGAAGGGTGGCGAGCCCGAAGAGGAGGAATCCGAACAGCAGCCCGGCGAAGTTCAACAGTGCAAAAGGCTCCGCTACCCCGAACAGGAACGCCACGCCCGGGAGTCCCACCGTCACGAACGACAGCCCGAACATCACCGCACCGAGGAGCGCAAAGACGCCAGCAGCACGCGAAAGCCTCGGCTGCTGTTTCACGAGCTCGGGGTAGAGCCCGAGGAGCCCGAGAAAGGCAAGCCCGTAGCCGGCTCCGGAGAAGACGCGGTACTCGAAAGCGTCCTGCGGAGCCGCTTCCAGGATTCCGATGATGAACAGACTCGCCGCGAAACCGAGCAGAATGGTCCCGGCGGTGAGGAACAGGGTTGACCGCAGCCGTTCGAGCGGGGCGAACACGCTCTTACCGGTCGCCATTCTCGGTCACCTCCCGCACGTCGTCGCGTTCGCCGCTCATCCTGTGTGTCGATACCTCTGCTGGATCGCTGGTCGGGTGTGTCGGTGTCATGGGTAGTCGGTCGTCTCGACGAACGAGCCGTTCGATGGCAGTTCGGGGAGCGCCCCGAGCTGTCGCATAAGTCCGAGTCCATCGGGCAGTGAGTGGATCTCTACGATTCGTCCCTCCTCGATACGGAAGAACCACGCGTACGCGATCTCGAACGAGCGGCCGGTCGGCGCGAGATCCATCAGTGACTCGCGGTGGGTGCCGGCGACAGTCCCGCGTACTGCCACGAGATCGTCGGTTGCCACGACCGCCTCGATGTCGAGGTCGATGTCGGCGGCCGCGAGCACCCGCCAGCCCAGCGCAGTCACAGCTTCACGGCCACGGTCACGGTCAGCCCCGAAGACGAGGTTGTGGTCGACGGCGGCTTCGGCGAGGAAGCCGTCGACGGCGTCGATGTCCCCGCCGGCGATCACGTCGGTGAGGAACCGCCGGACCAAGGCCGCGTTCTCCCGTGGTGCTGGTACCATGGCTCGTTTCCGTCCTCCGAGACCCCGGCTCTCGGAACCCCGGTCGGACAGGGTAACTCGTCGGGAGATGACGTATTAAATATCATTTGCATGGCATTGCAGTAAGAATTCTGCCATTTCCGTACTGGGGCGACGGTAAGCACGAGACGCCCATCAGTCGAGTGGAATGCAATTTACCAGGGTCACCGTTGTACGTCGACGACACTAACGGTCTCATCGAACGTCAGCCGAACCTCGTCGCCGTCAAGTTCGGCGGTGACCGCGACCCGGGGCAGATCCTCGGAGAGTCGTTCCAGTTCGTAGTCGTAGATGAGATCGTAAACGCGCTTCGCGCTCTCGAAGTCATCGGCCTGTACTCGCGTGGACACCCCGTGGTCGTCGTAGAAGGAGACCACCGACGGGTGGAATAACGCGATTTTCTTCGGATTTCCGCCGCCGAAGTACTTGCAGATCCGACACCGAAAGCGAGCCCAAGTTCCCAACCGCAGACCGCAGTGTTCGCAGCCACCGGCCGGGTCATGATCTGGACAGCATTCGAGTCGTCCCTCGACCGGTCCCGAGCAGGTGGGACAGATACCGTCGAATAGAGCGTGCGCCTGGCGCAATTCCGCAGCCACGCTCGCCGCGTGTAGTTCCTCGGGGGACCGGTCGGCGAGGCCGGCCGGTTCGAAGTAGATCGCGTTCACCACGCCATCAATATCCGCCTTTCCTGGCGCCATTCCCTCACATTCGGGACAGATGAGGAACACGACGCCCTCTCGATAGGCTATGTTGGTTAGAGCGCCACAGAGCGGACACGGCTGGTCGATCTCGGTCGGTTCGAGCGTCGCATCCGCCACTCCTGTCCCCGCGATAATTGTTCGGGCGAGCTTCAGGCCGGGGATCGTCAGTTCGTAGCCTCCACGCTCGGTGTGCTGGGTGACGAACTGTCCCTGGAGCTGTTCGAGATGATAGCTGAAGTTCCCGCGGTCGTCGAGGCTGACTCGGTCAAAGATACGCGAGAACGGCACGGCGTTGTCCTCAGCGAGCGGGACTTGCTCCTCCCAGATTGCCTGCAGAATCGCCATCCGCGTCTCGTTCCCGAGGAGCGCGAAGGCATTCGTCGCGTGCTCGCCGGTCACGTCAGTGACCGATTCGAGCGGGGCGATGATCCTCTCCGTCTCGTCCATCGAAGGAGGGTAGCGCCGAATAGGTGATAAAACGGAAGGTTGAGTAACCGATGTGCGCTCCTCATTCAGAGGGCGTATACAGCAAAACAGGTTCTACTGCAATAGCCTCTGCCAACGACACATTAATCCTGGGACGCCGGCACGCGGGCCAGTCATCGGGTGGCTCACGCCGTCTATGGAACCACCTTGTGATGGCATGCTACTCGACACGAATCGTTCCCTGCATCCCCACGAAAGCATGCGGGGTGCAGACATAGTGATATTCGCCCGTGGTCTCGAACGTGTGCTCGTAGGTTTCCCCCCGCGGGACGAGCGACGCCGCCGGCGACTCGTCAGGGGCGTAACTGCTGAACGGCTCGGCCCCATCAGGCAGTTTGACGTCGTCGTGGTCGGCCGGTTGACAGCACACGTTGTGCCCGTCGCTCCCGAATCCCCAGGTCACGGTTTCGCCGACCGATACCGACAATTCTGCGGGCTCGAAGACGTTCCGTCCACTCGGACCCGCGATCACGTCGGCGTCGGGGAACGACGGTTCCGAGCAGCCGGCGAGGCTCCAGAGGAGGCTGCCTCCGACGGCTGCGAGCATGTCGCGGCGGCCAATCCCGAGAGTCCGATTGTGGGGGCATTCCTCGGTTCGCTGGCGAGGTCGGCGCTCGGTCACGTGGTCGGACTCGCTGTGGTCTTCGGATCGCCATCTGCCTCACGCTCGACACGGAGGCGACGTCCAACGCCGATGATGCCCAGCGCCATACCGCTGCTGAAGACGAACGCCCATCGTCCGAGTCCGACAGTTAGAGTGCCGACGATGACCATCGCATAGAGTACGGCCGGCACGACGAGGAAGAAGGCGACGGTCTGGGTGTACTCCGGGGTGCGGTAGCTGGCGATACCGAACGAGAGGTAGCCCACGAGCATCCCGAGGATCACGAGGGGGATGAAGACGTTCACCCACGCCGGCCCCTCCCCGGCGACGAGACCGGCGAGCTGACCGAGGGACACGATCACGTTCAGAGAGAATCCCACGGCGCCGAGTGCCGCGCTGGCGGCGCCCGCCCGTGCCAGCCACGGGTGTCGGTCGGCGAACACCGGATACAGGCCGACGAGACCGACGAACCCGAGTACGTATCCGATCGTGAGGACGTTCCGAACCCTGGGATAGCTCGTGTCGGTGAACGCTGCAACTGCCTCGAGAGCCGCGAAACCGATCACGATGACCCCGCCGACCACGAACAGCATCGGGGTCCATCGTTCGAGCTGAGCCAGCCCGCTGTCACGCTCGGCCATCGACGGTCACCTCTGAGCTGTCGTCGTGATGTCTGTGCTGCTTGGCTGACGGTGCGTCAGGTCGAATCGGGATGATGTGTGTCATGGGTATTCGGTCGGTTCGCTCAGCGAACGGTTCGTCGTCCAGTCCGGGATCGCATCGACTTGCTGCATGAGCCCCAGGCCGTCGGGCAGCGAGTAGATCGCCGCGATCTGGCCGTCTTCGATCCGACAGAACCACGCGCAGGCGATCTCGAACGACCGGGCGGTTGGTGCGAGGTCCATCAATGATTCGCAGTGCGTACCAGTCACTGTTCCGAGAACCGCCACCTGGTCGGTTGCCGCCACCACATCATCGATAGTGATGTCAACGTCGCCCGCGGCGAGGAAGGCCGAAACCGCGTCGGTATCCCCGCCGCTGACCACATCAGTGAGGAATCCCCGAACGAGCGCCGCGTTCTCCCGCGGTGTGGCTACCATAGTGTCCTCGTCCCTTACAGCCCCGGTCCGCTTTGCGGCTGTGAGAGAACAGGATACTCAGGGGGTGGAGAGACAATAAATATCATTAGCAAGATGTTGCTATAACTGAGTTGATACTTACTCAGAACGCTTAGTTCCCTGAATCGGCTTGTTAGCGACAGCGTTTCTGTCGAGACGTAGACGGGTGATTACCGATGCACATCGATGACGCGCACCGTCTCGTCGAAGATCATCCGGATCGTGTCCCCGTCGATTGAGGCCGCGACCGCGACTTTGGTCGGATCCTCGTCGACCAGTTCCACCTCGTGATCCAGCATGAGGTCGTAGACGAGTCGTGCGTGCTCGAAGTCGTCGGCCCGGACGCGCGTTGACACCCCGTGGTCGTCGTAGAAGGAGACGACCGCCGGATGGAGTAGAGCGAGACGGGAGGGCATTGAGCTGAGGTAATTCTCACAGGTTCGGCACTGGAACCACGCCAGGTTAGCGAACGTCATTCCGCACGCCTCGCAGGTACCGGTCGGGTCGTGGTCCGGACAGCACTCGAACCAGCCGTCTACCGGCCCGGAACAGGTCGGACAGATGCCGTTGAACATTGACCGTATCTTTCGTCTCCCGAGGACCATGGTTACGGTTCGTAATTCTTCCGGCGTCCAATCGGCCAGACTGCCCGGATCGAACGGAAGCACACTTAGCGGGCCAACCGTGCCCGGCTGCCCCGGCGGGCCATTGGAATTGCCCGGAGCCATGCCACCACATTCGGTACAGGACCAGAACAGAATCCCTTCCCGGTAGCTCATCGTCGTGGCAGCGTCACAGAACGGGCACGCTTGATCGATTTCGGTCGGCTTGAGCGTCTCGTTCCGTACCCCAGCCCCGGCGATAACCGCCCGAACGAGCTTTTGGGCGGGAATACGGAGTTCGTACCCTCCGCGCTCGATATGTTGCCGGACGAACTGTCCCTCGAGTTTTTCGAGATGATAGCGGAGGTTTCCCGGATCGTCGTGGCCAACCCGCTTTAGAATCTGAGAAAACGCCACGGTGTTGTCGTCCTCGTGCAATTCGTGGGCCTCCCAGATCGCTAACAAGATATTCAACCGTGTTTCGTGCCCGAGGAGGGCAAAGGCGTCCGTCACGTGTTCGTCGGACGCTCCGGAGTCGACCTCTTGTTGTGGCTCGGTGGAGTCCACGTCAGGCATGCCGGATCACCCCGTGGTCTGTTGGCCGGCCGGTGCTCCGCGGTTGATTGGTCGCCGCCACGTTCGGAGGGAGTATCCGAGCATCAACATGGACAGTGCCAGTCCCCCACCGATGACGAAGCCGTCAACGGCGGACGCACCGGTAAGGGCCGAGTCCACTAACAGTACGAGGAGCAGAGCGCCCGGCGCTAGCACAAGGAGCCCGATGGTCCGGGAATCTTTGTTCGCCCGGAGCGCTGCGACGCCGAACAGGGCGTACGTCAGGACCATCATGGCAAGCATGAAAACGAAGAAGACACCAGGGAACACCTCTGAGAGCGAGGGGATGATTCCGAGAACCGCCAGAAACCGAACACCGGTCATCACGGCCCAGCCCGAGAGCGTAATCGCGGCCACGACAGTGGCGCCCCGCACCAGTCGAGGTGATCGGTCGACGATCGCGGGATACAGACCGACCAACCCGAGGAGCGCGACGAGATGGCCGGTGGTGACGAACACGTCCAGCGGTGGAGTCAAGGTCGTAAACGCTTCGATGCCCTGGACTGCGGCGTGGCCGGCAAGTAGCGCCCCGCCGACGAGAAACAGCGTCGGACTCCACTGTTCAATCGAATTCCAGTACTGACTGTTAGCACTGCTCATACATCGGATACAGAGAAAAGAAGGATAAATCCCGGGGGCGGATTCTTGGACCTATCCTGTGCGACGGGAGCCTTATACTCAGAACGCCCTCCATCTCTCTATGGGTGAAGGCTCTTCTGTCTCATTAGGTTTCAGCTGAAGATCATCCATATAGGAATGATGAGCTTCGTAGATTGCGCCGGCGACGTGCCGCGGGATCGATTCGATATGGACGCGCTCTGCGAAGCGCAGCCCGAGCGGTGCCGTGGCCGGTTGGCCATCGCGATGAATGGGACACGAACATCCCCCGGAAGTACGCGTGTATTGGAAGACGGTACTCCCCCGCCGGCCGGGAGAGATTGTCTGAGTCAAGAGTCGGTGCCGTCAGTCCGCTCTTGCCAATCATTGTACCGCTCCAGTTAGCGACCGATTTTCTCGAGCGCCTCGACCCCGCGTTCGATCAGCTGGTGGCTGGCCTCGTCGTAGGCGAGTGCGGCTTGTGCGACGGCGAGATTCTGTCGCGTCGTGCGCCACGCGGTGAGGTCGTCCCACCCGTCCGTCTCGTCGGCGTCGAGTTGCTGGGCAAGTTCCTCCGGCGACACTACGTCGTAGCGGTCCTCGTAGCGCCGAATTTCGGCCTTCATCTCCTGGATACTGTCGAGCAACTCCGGGCGATCGACTTCCTCACGCAGCTCGTGGATCCGGGACATCAACACCCGGTCGCTGTTGCGCTTGTACAGCGTTGTTTGGCCGTCCGGTTCCGTCTCGGCGAACCCGGTGTTCACGAGCGACTTGCAGTGGCGACGCGCTGTCGGCTCGCTCACGAGGGCCCGCTCGCCGATCTCGGCGGCCGACTGCCCGTCGTGAGTCTGTTCGACGATTTCGTACACCCGTTCGAACGGTGTCGTGTCGTCTTTCCAGTCTGCTTTGACCTGCTCGTTAACGTCGTCCCACGTCTCGGTCATACTGGGTGCTACGCGGGCTAGGAACAAATAATTTACTGAGAAAATTATTCTTTCATTACATCGATGCGCTCAGACAGTCGGTGCCGACGCGTTCGCCGCGTCTCCGCCTCCAATTGAGTCAGCCATCGGTCCAACTCGTGACTGACTTTGTAAACGACCTTGGGGTCAAGACCTGATGCATCTCGCGGATCTGTACCTGAACCACCGGGCACTGTACCCACTGTATACTGAGCTGGCCTTGTTGAGGTCGGTGTTGAGAGAGGCTAAACAGGCCGTAGCGAAGAACGGGTGAACGCCGAGCGACTGCCGGCCGCCGTCCTATTCGGTGGCGAGTTCCTCGTAGATGTCCGCGTGCTCGTCGAGGTCTTGACGACCGAGGAAACGGATGAGATACTGCCGCGCCTCCTCGGCGGACAGCTCATCGGGAATCTCGGGCGGCTCGCTTTCAGCGGCCATGCTTACTCCTCACTACGGGGGTCGTGGTCATAATCGTTCGGTTCGTGAGATTCCCGCTCGCCGGTGTCGCGGTCCACCGGGAGCTGCTCCGCCCCGTCGATACGGGCCAGCCACAGATTGATGGTCGCCTCGTATTCTGGTGCCAGCGGGTCTGTGTGCGCCCGCAGATACGCGAGTACGTCGTCCGCATCGACACTGGACTCATCCGTCGCGAGCGCCTTCAGAATCTCCTTGATCTCCCGATCGTAGTCGAAGCGCAGCCCATTCAGCGCGTAGAAAATCCGGGTCGACATGAGTGCCGTTCGCTTATTGCCATCGACAAACGGATGATTGGCCGCAATGAGCCGGAGCAGTTGGAAGGCCTTCTCGTGGACCGACTCGGGGCCCTGACCGAACTGGCCTTCCTGAACGTGTTCCACGGCGTATTCGATATCGCCTGGGGAGGCCACCCCAGCGGTGGTTTCTGCATTTGCCTCCACGATCAACTCGTGAATGGCCTGGATGTCGTCGGCCGACAAGTAGCTGAGCGACGCCGATTCCTCGCCCATTGTCGATATCCTCTGCGACAACGCGTATCTATCTACTGTTTTGCGGAGCGCGCTCCCGGGCCACCGCAGTGGCACGATCTCCACACTGTCCGATGTCGAGCTCCTGCAGCACGTCGCGGTGGTTCCGAATCGTCGTTGCCGTAACGCTCGCCACGGCCGCGGCCTTGGCCTGTGTCACCCATCGCCCTGCCTCCTGTCCAGCCGTGTAGAGACAAGCCGCAGCGAAGCCGGCGGGATGGACGCCGGTCGTCACGCCGGCGTCCTCAGCCGCTTCGGCAAGTGCTCGCGCTCGCCGTCGGATCTGCTCCGGACAGTCGAGGTCGGATGCGAGCCGCGGAACGTACATCGTCGGTGTCGCGGGTTTGGCCGGACGTCCCAGTTCCTCGTTGAGTGTCTTGTAGGCGTCCGCGATTAACGATTCCCCGACCGTCGCGACCGCTACGATGTCGTTGAGGAGTTGCGACCGGCCGTGACATTGGCAGGCCTCGTAGACGCTGGCTGCGGCGATCGCCTCGATGGATCTGCCACGAAGCAGATCCTCGATCTGCGCAGTCCGGAAGAGCTGACCGGTCTGGTCGCGAAGCGATTCGGAGAGGTCGAACTCACTCGCCAGCCGGCGCACCTCACCGAGCCCGTGGGCGAGATTCCGTTCCGGTTTGGACAGCTACCTGCCACGGGTCTGCACACGTCGCATCCGGGCGAGTCGCCGGCGCTTCTGCGTGGAGAGTTCGTTCCCGTGTGTATCGGTTCCGTGGTCGATCTTCGTCGAAAGCCCCCGGTTGTGGCGGGCTGCGTTTAATCGGGCACCGGTCCGCTCCCGCTCGTCCGCATCATACGCCCGCCACTCCTGTCCGTGATGGACCCGTTGTTCCTGAATGACAAGGCCACAGTCCTCGCAGACGGTTTCTTTGACGTTCGTGATGACCCGGCCGCCGCACTCGGTTTCGATTAAACTCCCGAGGGAATTTGCTCGATTTCGCGACCTCACCAATTGATAGGTGAATAAACGCTATCGTGAAGACACACGTCTATCGATGTTCAGTCAGAGCCTGCAGGACCCCGAGAGGAGCTGTTGAGGAAGTTCGGAATCGAATCCAGGTACTCAAAAGAGACGGGAGGGCGGAAGTTGTCAACAGATTTCCAGGGATCGATAGGCTCGGGGAATCTCGACGAGTTGGTTACCTCCAATGCATAGCCCACATCCCTCCCTTCGAAATACCCCATGAAGCGCTCCCGGCTGGCGATTCCAGACTCAGTCCCGTGTTTCTCCCACAGATATTCCGGTTTATCCTCAATTATGCTTCCCAAGGTAAACTGACCGACGATTCGTTGGATAGGCGAGGAAGAATAGAGGTATATTTTCCCGACGGAAGATGGATCTCGGAACCGTGTCTTCCTAAACTCATATCGCTTTTCTCCAGACAATATTTTCTCTGCAAACTCAGGCTTAATTGATAATAAAACGTTCATCTATGCCTCCTGTGTCGCGCACATACTTGTAACTCGCTTCATCGATCTCCTGAATCGTCTGCGGGGGACCGGATATGACTCCCTCATCAAGCAATACCTGATAATGAAGTGGATTATCGAGGTCGAAATGCCATTTGAAGAGGATGGCGGTTGTTGGTGATTCGACTATCTCCTCAATCTCGTGGTCGGTGAACACAGACCGTCTACCGACGATATTCTGGATCGCTTCCGAATCCGTGATATTGTACTCAACGCGTTCGCAGACACAGAGAGAGGTTATCTCCTTGTGATCCTTGGAGCGGTAGAATAATAGGATAGCGGCCGGCTCCAACTGGCGAGTATTTGCCTGCGAGAGGTATGCTTTCTTGATTGCATTCCCTTCCGAAAGGAATTCGCCGGAGAACTCAACCAGTTTTGGTTGCCGTTTCTCATAGGTGGGGAAGAGCCGGCTATGAAATTTAGGCTTGATGGGGACAAGGAATTTCTTGGTCTCCGGCCCATCGTAGAAGCTTGGATAGAATCTAATGTTTATCTCAAGTGGATTGGTATCATCTGTGGGCCCCGGAGTCAACCGCTTGACGAAGACAGCCTCCCCATTCTCCATCTTCGAGGCCTGTTTGAACCCATACTGTGAGATAAGTTGGACGAGATAATCATCTGACTCAACACGATGGGTGAGGTAGAGCTCCTCTCGACCGTTCTGGATTGCTTCTCGGATCGAGATACTGACGAGCAATTCGCCAATCTTTGAACCTCGCTTCCCCTCGGCAACTTTTAGTGTGCTAATCTTGAGGCGTTCCCGCCTCGGGAGCTCTGGATCATCACCGATTGCTTCCACCTCATTTGGCTTCAGGATGAGAATCGCTCCGAGTGAGTCGTCTGATTTCCAATTTACGTACGCATCTCGATCGGGTATGCGATTGAACCACTCATCGAAATCGTACGCCTCCTTGAGCGAGTCGAAGATTGGGTCTTTAACATCCAATTCTCCCACTTTCACCTTCTGAATCGAAGGAGGCCCCTCATATGCAGGGCGTTCCTCTCGGAACTCTTTACATCCTCGTTCAGTTGTCAGAACTCGGTCGTCAATTCCCAACTGCTCGGCTTTCCAGTGGATGCCCCCATCCTCGGTTACCAGGAAATCAACTCGATCTTCGTAGATAGCAAATAGCAGCGCGTCGTCGACCTCTTGGTTGAACTCATCAGGTTCCGGTATTTGGTCATAGAATTCAGACTCTGGTGAGGGGTACGGGGGGAATGATAATTCGGCGTAGGTTGCGAGCTTGGATTCGTCGGTCTTTCGCTGCTTGTCGTTCTCGTAGTTACGGACTTCCTGTTTTGATAAGGGGTGGATTCGGATGGTATGCCCTTTCGTTTTGAGAAGATTCTCTAACTCCTGCAACGCCTCCGGAACTACCCAGTTGCCTTCCCGCTCGATGAAAACGTTCGTATCAATTAGTACATCCATTCCCTTCCCCCTGGATTCTCTCCAGCTTTCTCGACGCATTTCTCCCACATTAAATGAAGGGCAGTGAATGATTCCATAGGTGGGCGTATGCTCTACTGTAGTCCATCTTTGTTTCCACAACAGGGACACATCCGTGTGTCAATCTCCTAAGGAAGGAAATAACAATTAGTCTGAATTATAGACAAGTATCACTGTGAGTCCATGCACCAGAGTAACTACTTCGAAACGGAATGGAATTCAGCCAGTATATCCTCCGGTACAGGGTTTGAGTAGTCGAACGGTTCCGCCGCACACAGCTGCTCGAAGTCTCTGTCTGTGGTCAGAAGGACATCCGCGTCAGCTTCTCGCGCAAGCGCGACGTAGAAGCAGTCGTAGACATCGTGATTCTTCTCCGAACTAATCTCGTAGGCATGCAGAACGGTATCCGGGGTGACCGCTGGAGATTCCATCGGGTACTGAAGGAGCGAACTCACAGCGTTTCGTGCATCAACGGTCGAGAAGCCCAGGTCCTCGAGAACCCACTGGACACGGAGCGGAAGATACCCGAACATGAGAAGTGTGTGTTCTCCTCGTAACGCGGGAACAAGGTCATTCGCGATGTACTGATGCCCGGGATGGTCCTCGACCAATTGGATCGAGATTGCGTTGAGATCGGGGAGAATCCGCATTCACCGGCCTCCAAAGGTAGCGTCACCTGCATCCCGAAACGCCTCCGCGTCAGCCCATTCATCCGGTGACTTCCCGGTGGACAACGTTTGCAGGTCTGGGAGCTGCCGAACGAGCCGGATGTCGGCGCCTTCCCGGATGACTTTGAACGTCTCACCGGCTTCAAGATGTAATTCATCTCGGAGTGCTTTTGGAATCGTTAGTCGGCCCCGGTGATTGATTTCAGCTTCTCCGTACGCTTCCGCCTCAGGCGAGTTATCAGTCTGACTCATCTAATCACCACTAATAGAACAGTGCGTTTCAATCACCATAATTTTTGGGGAGCGAATTAGTCTGTACGTTCGGTGGGGACTCCGAGTCTGGGCGTACCATTTACGATTGCGAGGTCACTGTGGGGCGACCCGACCCACGTTGCCGAGCGGCAACGGAGAGAGCGTATCCAATTTTCCGGTGCAAACGACAGTATATTGGAAGAATGGAACGTGCTCTATGATTTCTACCCTCGCTGGTATCGCTGGATTCGTTCTGGGTATTCCCGGCCGCATAAACGGGACACTCGTGTGGAAGTGTTGCCGGCAGGTCGTGCCAGGCGTCCAGCGCAACGCCGAGCTGTGGCTCTACGGCTGGCGAGTCGAGTCGGGCTGCGAGCTTCGCGAAGATGAAGGTGAAGCCGTTCACGGGCCGCATGAGGGCGTTTCTCAGACATTAATGCTCGAGGACACGTTCTAGTGTGCTCTTCGTCCCTCTGGGGAAGACAGACAGACGCTGCCGCGACAGTGGCCTTGCTCCTCAGGATACTACTCCTGAAAGCTGTGACTCCGGTTGTGGCTGCCGGCCGACCGCAAGGAGGCCGGCAGCGGAGGGAGGGGCGGCGGGGCTTGGGTCGGTCCGGCGCCCAGCAAAAAGAAGGCAGCTCTGACTGGCTATGCTTCCCACCAGCGGCCGCGCTCCGGAAAGTGGATGATGCTCCACCCCGTCACGGCCACCGAGATCCGGCCCTCGTACCAGTTCGTGGCCGCTTCGTGAATGCGCACCGTCTCGCCTTCCTCGATCCACGGCGCGTCCGATGCCTTCCAGATCGTCACTTTCGTTTGCCCGCTCTCATCCGCGATCAGCCCGACTTGCTGGATGGCCGGTGAATCACTGTCCCAGAGGGTCTTCACACGCCCTTCGATCGTGACCGTCCCGCGATCGACATCCTCGAGAGCGTCGATGGGCACGGTGCCTCCCGGAGCCGTCTGCAACTCCTCGAACACCCGCACGACCGCACTCGTCATGTCCGTGCCGTCGACGACCGCTTCGGCCAGGCGTCGACTGACCGCCGCACGCGACCAGCCATCCACTCGCGTCGCGAGTCGGTCAGCCTCCGTGTTTACCGTCGCCAGTTCATCCTGAGAGAGCTCCGCCCGGGGATCATCCCGTTCGGGGTCGGCCATCGGGTCCACGCTCGCGGCCCGCTTCTGGAACTCCCGCCGACGTTGCTTGCTCCCTTGCGCGACGACCTCTCGCGTGCGCTGCTCACGACCCTCCTGCGTGCCCAACTCGGCCTGGGCACTGATGCGCTCCAGTTCGGCTTCCCGCGCCTGAATGCGTTCCTCCTGTTCGAGGGTAACACCGTGAATCCGATCCTGGCTTGTGTCCGCGATCCCGTCCGGGTGGTTCGCATCGACCTTCGCCTGCGTCTCCTGCTCGACTGCCGCCTCGAACTCCGGCGTCTCGTCGACGACCGGGAAGCCGTCTTCATCGACCGCCTGCTCGTCCGCTTTTTCGAATGCCTGTTCATCCACCGTAACGACCTTTCCGCTAGCGTTGTTACTAGACATTGGAATCACTCACAAGGTGATTTCCGACGAAGGCGCTCACGCGCCGACTCCGCGATGCTACCACATCGCGGTTTTCCGACGACAACGACCGACAGAACCATCTGCGCGCTCTCGCTCGCGCCTTCGCGAGCGCCCTACCGGGCGCGAGCGAGAGCGCGCCTGCATGAGG
>Ga0207771_100819_pt1 | contig 16000 bp, 13 predicted proteins | sample A23M2SouthBayCA_2_FD_187731 | JGI IMG/M metagenome (GOLD analysis project Ga0207771, IMG submission 187731) | Aerobic enrichment media microbial communities from Eden Landing Ponds, California, USA - A23 M2 (2) (SPAdes) | ecosystem: Environmental > Aquatic > Marine > Unclassified | place...
GTTCACTACGAGCACGACCGCCGCGACCGAGGGGTCGGCCCGTGCGCGCTCCATCTGTGCCGTGACGGCCGTCGCGGAGGCGCCGTCGATGCTCCCCTCCACTGGGATGACGGCAATCGTCGACGGCTCCTGCTGTGTCAGTCCGACCGCCACCGGCGCGACCGCCGCCCCGACGAGCAGCCCTGCGACCACGAGTACGAAATACGTGGCAACGTCGTCGTCCCCGTCCATGCTGTTCGGTATCAGGGACCACTCCCGTATAGTTCCACGGCCGCCGGAAGTCGACCACATCCGGACCGCGACAACACCCGGACCGTCGACCGCAATCGGAACGCACATTCGGCGGCTCGCGTCAGGGCAGGTATGAGCGTCGCGACACAGCTCGGCTACATGCTCGCGCTGCTGGCGGTCGGCGCCGGCGCGCGTGCGTTCGGGCTGCTCACGCCCGATCGTCGCGACGCGCTCACCGCCGTTGCCTTCTACGTCGCGCTCCCCGCGCTCGTCTTCGAGTCGACGGTCGGCCGCTCACTCGCCGAGGTACTCGTCTGGCGGCTGCTCGTCGGCGTCACCGTCGTCCTGCTCGCCGTCGCTGGGGTGAGCTGGCTCGTCCACCGACACCGCGCCGACCCCGCCCGGCGGGCCGTCGCCGTCGTGCAGTCGTACCACTGCAATATGGGCTTTCTCGGGCTGCCGTTCGTCGCAGCGACGTTCGGCGGCGTCACCGCCGGGAAGGCGAGCGTCGTCCTCGGCATCGGCTCGCTCGTGCAGGTGACGCTCACCGTCCTGCTGCTCACGCGCATCGCGAGCGTCGAGGCGGACGTGGCCGCGGAGCTCCGCGGCGTCGCGCGCAACCCCGTCCTCATCGCGCTCGCGCTCGGACTCGTCGGAGCCGCCGTCGGCGTCGAGGTGCCCGCGCTCGTCGACGAGTCGCTCGGCGCCGTCGGCACCCTCGCGCTCCCCATCGCGCTGCTCGCTGTCGGCGCATCGCTCACCGCTGAGGGTGGCCTCGTCGACCCGTCGACAGTCGGCGCCGTTGCGACCGTGAAGTTGCTCGCGATGCCCGCCGTCGCGCTCGCGGTGTTCTCGCTCCTTTCGGCCTCGCCGACGACGCTGCGGGCCGGCGTGCTCATGCTCGCGATGCCGACGGCTGTCTCCACGTACATCTACGCGAGCGAGCTCGGCGGCGACCGCGACCTCGCTTCCGCGACCGTCGTCGCGACCACCGTCGCTGCCGTGGCGACGCTGTTCGCCGTCGTACAGGCGCTCGGCGTCGTCTCGTGATGGCAACGCCTAAATCGGTCGACCGACTTCCCTCACACGGGAGCCCGTAGCTCAGTGGACAGAGTGCTTGGTTCCGGACCAAGATGTCGCGGGTTCAAATCCCGTCGGGCTCGTTCGGCCTGCGGCCGTTTTCGATACAAAGGATTCCTGCGTTAGCAGCTCCCTTCGTGCCGATGGGTTCTAACGGGTCTGTGCTTCCTGCCAAGTTCGGGTTCTGGTTGTGCATTCGGGGTGCTCCAACCACACTACTGCAAGCGCGTAGCGAAACCCCTGACGTGCCTCCCGGTTGTGTCCGAGATGGGCTTCAACATCCCGTCGGCTCGTTCTGCGACAACTCGTGTAGCAAGTTTCGAAAGCCGGAGTCTCCCGAATACTCAAAACAATTATCATAGGCAAAAACTGCCACATTGTTATACATGCCCACACTACTGTGGAGTAAGCCGACTACCGCGTCGGTAATGGGGGAGTACTGTCGTCGAAGCACCGCGGGTAAAACACACTTGGACAAAAATGCTCAAAAATGCACTACACAAGTTGAGGGACGAGCAGCGGACGGATGAGCGGTCGGACGGCCCGACCAGTGACGGACAGCATATCGCCACAGGAGAAGAATCGGGGGCCGAAGCGGACGCCGACGAAGCGACGGACGCGACCGCCGATGCGGCGCCGCCGATCAACCTGGACCAGATCTTCGGTCTGTTGCGGAACCGTCGCCGGCGCGACGTGCTCTGGTATCTGCTGGGAACGGAGGGGCAGGTGAGTCTGAGCGAGCTGGCCGAATCGATCGCCGCACGGGAGTGTGGCAAGCCCGTCTCGCAGATCACCTCCCAGGAGCGCAAGCGGGTGTACATCGGGCTCTACCAGGGCCACCTGTCGAAGATGGACGACTGTGGCGCCATCAGATACAACCAGCCACGCGGCACCATCGAACGCGGCCCGAACATGAAGCTCTTCGTGGACCACCTCCCCGACGACGAGGAGGTAATCGGCACGACCGACGAGACGCGCGGGCTCGTGCAGACGCTGGTCAATCTCGTCACCTGACCGCCTCATTGTTGGAGCGTCAGTACAGCAACTCGACTCAGCCGAAGAGCCATCGCCGGCGCCTGCGTGGGCGGGCCCGTCGGGTGTGGATGCCACGGTCGGCGCCAACTGCGTTAGGTGTTCACTATCCATGTGACGGATGCAGTTGGTTGGCATTACTCAAGTAGGTGGCAAGCTACCGGACGGACATGGACAGTTCCCTGACCGAAAGTGATATGCAACGGATCGCCGCGTTCGTCTCGACGCCCAAATACGCCCGCGAGCCCGAGATGCTGGTACCCGAGGAGGCTGACTGACGAGCTGCTCTGACACCACTGACGAGCGCGGGGGAGAGGAGCGCGACCGCCGCGGCGGCGCGACGAACCGAGAGCTGCTTTTCGTGACAACGCGGCCACCTAGAACGTTCCGTCCGTATCGGTCGCGAGCTGCCCGTCAGGCCAGGTTCTGCGATTCGATCGTCTGCCAGACATCGTAGCCCGCCTCGGTGATCCCGTAGATGCGCCCCTTGCGTCGAGACTCCGGGACGAGCAGGTCGACGAGTCCGCGGTCGCGGAGGTCCTGGAGCGCCCGCGAGACGTGCGAGATGTCACACCCCGTGTCGGCGGCGATGGTCGAGGGTGGTGCCGGCGAATCGGTGAGCCGTTCCAACACCTCGACCCGGTACGTCGAGCTGACGACGTAGCCGACGACCTCCCAATCCGGACTCATCGCGGGACCTCCTGCGGAGACGGGCGGCTGTGTGCCCCGACACGACCTCGCGCGGGAGCGATGCTTGAGCGGCCGGTCGGCGGTGCGGCGAACGGAGTGGGACTGATAGCTGGCAGCTGCTTGGCACCCACCCTATTCAGCTATCCGCCGCTTACTCCCCGCCTGGCGGCCCGGCTCGTCGGGAGTATTCGGTCAGAGGCCGCCCGGCACGCCACCTCAGTCGTGCCGGGCCAGTTCGGGCGAGAGCTCCGGCTCTCGGTTCCGGACGTGCCACGCCTGGATGGTGACTGACACCGCGAACACGACGAGTATCATTCCAATCGCGCCCAAGAGCTGCAGCCCGAAGAGGGGGACGTCAAGGAGCGTCAGCAGCAGCAACACCCCGGCGACGCCGGCGAGAACGGTGTTGTGATACGTCCACGGATACGTCGACTCGGTGCCGGTCGTCAGATACCGGTCGATGTCGCTGCGGTCCGAAAGGCGGACCGTCCCCGCTTCCTTGTCGTAGTCGATGATCTCCATCTCCGCCATCTTCGGGAGGTGGGTCTGGTACAGCGAGACGTACACGCGCTTGCGCTGCTGGCTCGTCAGCTCCTCGACCGGCACGCCGTTCTCCATCGCCGCGACCTCCGCGGCGAGCTCCTTCACGCCGACCTGGCCGCCGGTCCGACCGAGATGGTACAACAGCATCCGCCGGCGGTGGTTGCTGAGGAGGTCGAAGGCGTTGTTCGGTTCCAGCCGGTCGGTGTCGGATGCGCTCATAGCCACGGCGGCACGGTCTGACTCCCGAGCGGTTCCCCTACACACGGTTGCATGCCCCCGGCTATAGCCGACCGGTGGATAGTTATGGACGGAGTTCCGCCGAGTAGCGGCCACCTATTTCTCGTCAGTTCCCTCACGGTAGGGATGGACGAAACGGTCGACACGGCGCCGTCCCGGTCAGCCGCGGTGTTCCCATCAGTCGACGCTCGAGTCCTCGCCGGCGGTTGCCGGGGCGTGCGCGTCCCGCGCTTCGGCTCGGAGGCGGCGTTCGGCCCGGTCGCGGTCCTCGGGGTAGCCGATATCGACCCGCCACCCCTCCATCGGAACCGCGTCGATGGTCCGTCCCGAGCGGATCAGCAGGTCGATGGCGTCCGTGAGTTCGTACTCGCCGCGAGCCGACGGCTGGACGAGATGACAAGCGTGGAAGATCGCCGGCGAGAAGGTGTAAAAGCCCGTCAGTACCGTGGTCGAGGGCGGGTCGTCAGGCTTCTCAACGACCTCAGTGACCGCCCCGTCGTCGTCGATGCGACACACCCCGTACCGGCTCGCTTCGGACAGCAGAACCTCCTCGACGAGGAAAGCGGCGTCCGCGTCACCCTGTCGCTGTCGGGCGACGATGTCTTCGAGGTTCCCCCGAAAGACGTTATCGCCGAGCATCAACAGGAAGTCCCCGTCGACGTACTGTTCGACCTGGAGGAGCGCGTGCGCGAGCCCGAGCTGGTCGCGCTGGTGTGCGTACGTAATCGGAACCCCCGCGTAGTCGTCGCCGTACCGCTCGATGATCTGTTCCTTCTCGTAGCCGACGACGACGATGAACTCGGAGACGTCGAGCGCGGCCAGCTGTTCGAACACGTGATCGATGAGCGGCCGGCCGGCCACCTCGACGAGCGCCTTCGGCGTGTCGTCGGTCAGCGGCTGGAGACGCGTTCCCTTCCCCGCCGCGAGGATGACTGCTTTCATGGGTTCGCTCGTGCGACCGAGGACAAGAGTACCCGTCGCCTACCGTGTGGCGCGGACCGCGGGTCACCTGCCCGCGTCCGCGGCGCGACACGGTCGCCCCGGGACGGCGTGTCCGTCCCGCCCCGCCTCGCACTGCCGGCCACAGATCGGCGAATCGTCCGTCCACCTCTCGGTCCGCTCCGATACCGGAAGCGGGCTGTCCGGCCAGCCTCTCGTTATCGGTCGCGTACCGTCCTGACGGCGACACACCCGGTCCATAACTATGGGAATCTCTCGGCATCACCGGCGTATGAAAACCGGCTCTCGGATCGACGACGCGGCCGCTCGCGACGGGCGGCGAACCAGCGAGATGAGCCGCGCGACGAGCGTAGCGCCGCTGTCGGAAGCCGTCGTGTTGGCCGCCGGCGAGGGAAGTCGGCTCTGGCCGCTCACCCACTTCCAGCCGAAGCCGATGATACCGATCGCGAACCGGCCCGTCATCGAGTACGTCCTGTGTGCGCTCGCGGACGCCGACGTCCAGCGCGTTGTGGTCGTCGTCGGCCACCGCCGCACTCACGTGCAGAACCGGCTCGGCCACGAGTACCGGGGGATGGAGCTCACCTACGTCCACCAGCGGGCCCAGCTGGGGAGCGGGCACGCGCTCCAGCAGGCGGCCGACGTGGTCGGCGACGAGTTCCTCGTCGTCAACGGGGACAACGTCATCGACGGGCGGATGGTCCGCGGCACCGTCACCACCTTCCGCGAGACGGCGGCCGTCGCGACCGTCGCGCTCGCCCGCTCGGAGACGCCACGCGACTACGGCGTCGTCCGCACCGACCAGGGCGTCATCACATCAATCGACGAGAGCGCCGCCGACCCGCCGTGGGTGAACAGCGGCGTCTACGCATTCACCGAGGCGATCTTCGACGCGCTTGGAACCACCGACACACAGGCCAGGGAGCTCCGCCTCCCCGACGCGATCCAGAACCTGTCGGGGACCGTCACGGCGAGCCGCCCCGGCGGGGTCTGGTTCGACCCCTCGTACCCCTGGGACGCGCTGGGGGCGATGTCGCATCTGGTGTCGGTTCACTCGGCGTCGGACTCGCGCTCCGTCGTGCCCGACGAGCGGGTCGACGCGTCCGCTGCCGTCCACGACAGCGCGGTCGTCGAGGAGTCGTCGCTCGTCGGTCCGGGCTGTGAGATCGGCGCCGGCGCCGTCGTCCGGGCGGGGTCGTGTCTCCGCGAGAACGTCCGCATCGGCGCGAACGCCACCGTCGAAGGATCGATCGTCGGCACCGACGCCTCGATCGGCCCCAACGCGGTTCTCCGGGACACCATTCTCGGCCCGGGCGTCCATATCGGAAGCGGAACCGTCTCCCCCGGCGGCTCGGCGACGCTCGTCATCAACGGGCGGCAGTACCGCGACCGACAGCTGGGCAGTGTGATCGCCGACTACGCGTGGATCGGCGGGAACGTCACCCTCGTCCCGGGGACGCGGATAGGCCCGTTCGCGACGGTCGAACACGGCGCCACGGTCGACGGCGACATCGCCGAGCAGGCGGAGGTGCTCGCCTGATGTGTGGAATCATCGCCCGCATCGGCCGCGACGACGGCGCCGTCGACGACCTGCTCGCAGGGCTGTCTAACCTCGAGTACCGCGGCTACGACTCCGCCGGTGTCGCCGTCGGGAACGGGACCGGCGTGGACGTCTGCAAGCGCGCCGGCGACATCGCCAACCTGCGTGACGTCCTCTCGACGAGCCCGCTGACGGGGACGTTCGGCGTCGGTCACACCCGCTGGAGCACGCACGGGCCGCCGACGGACGCGAACGCCCACCCCCACACCGACTGTACCGGAGAGGTCGCCGTCGTCCACAACGGCATCATCGAGAACTACGACACTCTCCGCGAGACGCTCCGAGAGGCGGGCCACACCTTCCGGAGCGACACGGACACGGAGGTGATCCCGCATCTGATCGAGGCGGCGCTGGACGCCGGCGCGTCGCCGGTCGAGGCGTTCCGGACGGCCGTCGATCGGATCGACGGGAGCTACGCCGTCGCCGCAATCATCGGCGAGGAGGAGGCGGTGTACGCCGCCCGCAACGACTCGCCGCTGGTGGTCGGCGCCGGCGACGCGGCGTTCTACCTCGCCAGCGACGTCCCCGCGTTCCTGGAGTTCACCGACCGCGTGACGTATCTCGAGGACGGCGACCAGGTCCGGCTGACGTCGTCGGGGTATACGATCACCGACCGACACGACGAGCGCGTCGAGCGGCCGGTTGAGACCGTCGATTGGGACCCACAGGACACCGGCAAAGGCGGCTACGACCACTACATGCTGAAGGAGATCAACGAGCAGCCGACCGCCCTCAGACAGTCCATCCGCGGTCGCATCAACTCACTCGCCGGCGAGGTCAGCCTCGAGGAGTTCCCGCCGGGAGTCTTCGACGGCGTCGAACGCGTCCACCTGGTCGCGATGGGCACCTCCTATCACGCGGCGATGTACGCCGAATCCGTGCTGGCTCGCCGGGGCGTTCCGGCACAGGCGTTCATGGCTTCGGAGTACGCGACGAACCCACCGCCGACGGAGTCAGGAACGCTCCTGCTCGCCATCTCGCAGAGCGGCGAAACCGCCGACACGCTCGCGGCCGTCAGGCAGGCGCGTGCGGACCGGACCGTGGCGGTCACGAACGTCGTCGGCTCCTCGTTGACGCGGGCGTGTGACGACTCGCTTTTCATCCGCGCCGGCCCGGAGATCGGCGTCGCCGCGACGAAGTCGTTCTCCGCACAGGTGGCGACGCTCGCGGTGTTGTGCGAACGGATCCGGCGGGACGTGCTAGGGGCACCCTCCGAGGACAGCCAGGGCTTCCTCTCGGCGCTGAAAGAACTGCCGAGCCACGTCCAGCAGGTCGTCGACGAGTCGAACGCCGAGGCGGTCGCCGGCGCGTTCCTCGACGCCGACGCGTACTTCTTCATCGGCCGGGGGGCCGCACATCCGGTCGCGCTGGAAGGGGCGCTGAAGTTCAAGGAGATTACCTACGAACACGCCGAGGGGTTCGCCGCGGCCGAGTTGAAACACGGCCCGCTCGCGCTCGTCACGGAGGACACCCCCGTCTTCGCCGTCTTCGACGGGCGCGACGGCGATCAGGAGACGCTCAGCAACGTGAAAGAGATCCGAGCGCGGGGCGCCCCGGTCGTCGCGCTCGCCAGCGAGGAGGCGCCCGACCTCGACGGAATCGTCGAGCACGTGTTGCCGTTGCCGACCACCCATCCTGATCTCACCAGCGTCCTGGCGAACGTCCAACTCCAGCTCGTTGCCTACCACGCCGCGAACCAGCGCGGCCGGGCCATCGACAAGCCACGCAACTTGGCGAAGAGCGTCACCGTGTGAGCTGCCGCAGCCGACGCGTGCGCGGACGTTCACACGCTTTGCGGTCGGACGTGGTTGCGGCCATCCGTTGCCAATCGTGTGAAGCGCCCCCGCTGCTCTGCTATCGACTCCCACTCCCTCTCCCGACCCGGTTCACCGGCCCGTCGGCAGCTGCGCTGCAAGTGTGTGGCCGAGCCGCCTGAGCCGTCTGCCGAACGTGTGTACGGGCCGGCCGCCGAGCGACACCGACAGGTACAGCCACGTCCGCCATCGGAGGGGGTCGTGTCGAAGTGAGCGCACCAGGAGCCGACGGGCCTCGCCGTAGCGTCCGGCCTCGATGCCGAGCGCCGCGAGCCTCAGCGACAGTGACGCGACCAGCGCCCGCTCGCAGTCGGGGCCGTACCTTGCGGCGAGGCCGCGGTGCTTCTCGAGGAACCGCGGGTACGCCACGTCACGCGCCGCGTCGAAGTCGTCGGTGAGCTGCTCGTAGTCACCGAACCCGCGCCGGACCAACTCGGCCGCCACCGGGCGGAACGTCCCGTGTTGTGAGAGCCGGAGATACCACTCGCGGTCCTCCCAGACAGGGAGCGTCTCGTCGAAGCCGCCGGCCGCGTCGATCACGTCGCGGCGAACCATCACCGTCGAGGTCGGACACAGCGGCGCGCCGCGGAGGAGTCGCTCGGTGAGCCACCCCGAGAGCGACGGCGTCCGGCCGCCGACCCGCTCGCCGTCGCGGACGGTGAGCTGCCCCGTGTAGACGGTCGCGACGTCGGGCGCGAACGCCGCGACCTGGCGCTCGATCTTCTCGGGGAGCCAGCGGTCGTCGTCGTCGAGGAAGGCGACGTACTCCCCGGTCGTCGCGCGGATGCCGAGGTTGCGGGCGGCGCCGGGGCCGCCGCCGTCGTCGCGCCGGTAGGTGACCGGGCGGTCGCCCGCGTGGCGCCGAACCAGCGCTGCGGCCGAGTCCCGCGAGCCGTCGACCACGACGAGCTCGAGGTTCGGATAGGTCTGTTCGCGAACGCTGTCGACCGCCGCGCGCAGCTGCTCCGGCCGGTCGCGCGTTATGAGCACCGCACTGACGAGCGGCCGCGCCGACGCGTCCATTACCGACCCCACGCCGGTGAGCGGTATTGTTAGGGTGGCCGTTCCGCGTCGCCGCCCGCGATAGCCACCGGTTGCCGGGGCCGCGTCACGTCCGCACCCTGCGTCCGTTCGGCGCCCCGTCGGGTGGTACCCCGTCAATAACAAAACCCGCTACACGGCTGTCCACGCCATACACCCACTCACTGACCGATGTCACTTCTCACCCAACTCAGACGGCTCGTAACTCGTCTTACCCCCGGCGGCGACCTGACCGAGCGGACGACGAAAAGCGGCATCTGGGCCGCCGTGACGAACATCGCCGACCGCGGGCTCCAGCTGCTGATGGTGGTCATCTTGGCGCGGATGCTCAGCCCCACCGACTTCGGACTGCTCGGCATCGCGCTGTTGACGCTGACGGCGTTCAAGCGGTTCTCGAAGCTCGGCTTCGACGAGGCGCTCATCCAGCAGGCGTCGGATGACGTCGACAGCTACCTGAACACGTACTGGTCGCTCGAGATTCTCCGCGGCGCCGTCCTCGCCGGGATACTCCTGCTCGTCGCGCCGTACGTCGCCGCCTTCTTCAGCGAACCGCGTGCGACGCCCATCCTCCGCGTCATCGCCGCGACCCCGCTGCTGCTCGGGCTTCGAAACCCCGGGATCATCTACTTCAGGAAGAGCCTGGATTTCCACAAGCAGTTCGTCTACACGATGAGCGGCTCGGTGACGAACTTCGTCGTCGCGCTCGCGGTCGCGCTCGCGACACAAAGCGTCTGGGCGCTCGTGCTCGGCTACGTCGCCTCCGACGCCGCACGCCTCGTCGTGTCGTATCTCACGCACGGCTACCGCCCCCGGCCGGGCTTCGACGTCGGCGCGGCCCGCGATCTCTTCGGATTTGGCAAGTGGATAACCGGCTCCGGCATCGTCTACTTCCTCCTCAACCAAGGGGACGACGCCGTCATCGGCTGGCTGCTGACGGCCGCCTCGCTCGGCTTCTATCAGGTCGCCTATCAGTTCGCGAAGGCGCCGGCGACGGAGATCTCACAGATCATCTCCAGCGTCGCCTTCCCCGCCTACTCCCAGCTCCAGGACGACATCCCCAGCCTCCGGACGGCGTTCTACCGGACGCTGCAGGTGACGACGCTCATCGCCTTCCCCGCCGCGGTCGGCATCGCCGTCATCGCGCCACTCTTCGTCGAGGTCGTCTTCGGCGACCAGTGGCTGCCGATGGTGCCGGTGATGCAGCTCGTCGCCGTCTACGGCTTCTTCATCGCGCTGGGGTCGACGTACTCGCCGGTGTGGAAGGCGCTGGGGCGGCCGGATTACATGGCGAAGCTCGGCTTCCTCCGGCTCGTGGTGACGGCGATCGTCATCATCCCCGCGACCCAACAGTACGGGATCACCGGGACGGCTGCCGTCGTCCTCGGCGCCTATCTCTTTCCAGTGATGCCGATCGACGTGTATCTCGTGGTGAAGTCAGTCGAGACGAGCCTCGGACGGCTGCTCCGGGAGCTCTCCTACCCGGCAGCCGCGAGCTTCGCGATGGGTGGGGCCGTGTTCTGGCTGCGGGAGACGCTGTCGCTCGGGTCGGGGGCGCTCAAGCTCGTCGTCCTCATCGCCGTCGGAGCCGCGGTGTACGGCGCCGCCGTGGCCGTTCTCGAGACGCAGCTCCGGTGGGGCCTGCGGGGGACGGTCGACAGCTTCGTGGCGTCCATCTGAGCGCCGACGCGGCCCGTCCTCCCATGAGGAGTCAGCGTTGCGCAGGCCGGTAAGTCGGCGATAACAATGCCGGCCGTCCCCGGAACGTGACCAGGATGCAGTCACAGACGCCGCGGTTCCGTCACGAGACCATCGACGCCACTCCCCCGACGACCAGGCTCGGCATCTGTCTGACGAGCGACCTCACCGGCAACGGGCGCCCGGATGTCATCGTCGGCGGGGCCGGTCCGGACTCGAAACTGTTCGTGGGCGGCGGCCGGACGCGGCTCCCCAGCGCAGCGGGGCTCAAGCGGCTGACGGGACGGGGTGACGCGACGCTGTTCTGGTACGAGAACCCCGGCTGGGAGCGACACGCCATCGGCGACGTGCCCCACCTGGACGTGGGCGGTGCGCTCGGTGACATCGACGGCGACGGCCGCGTCGACGTCCTCGCCGGCCAGGGGATCCATTACAGCGGCGTCTACTGGTTCGAACAGCCCGCGGACCCCCGCGAGCCGTGGCCCGCTCATCTGATCACCGACCGCTTCGAGAAGTACCACGACCTCGCCGTCGGTGACGTCGACGACGACGGGAAGCCGGAGGTGGTCGGCCTCTCACAGCGGGCCGGCGCCGTGTTCTACTACGACATCCCGGCGGACCCGACGGGCGGGCCGTGGCCCGACGCGAACTGCCACGTCGTGGACGGCGACAGCGACGCCGAGGGGGTCTGGATCGGCGACGTCGACGGTGACGGCCGGACCGAACTCGTCGCCGGGACGGACGTCTACCACCGCGACGACGACGGCGAGTGGCGCGCGACGCCCGTCGCGACCGGCTGGGACGACGTTCGCGTCGCCGTCGGCGACCTCGACGGCGACGGCGCGCCGGAGATCGTGTTGGCCGAGGGTGATTCACCCACCTACGGCACCCACCCCGGCCGGGTCGCCTGGTTCGACCGCCAAGGCGACGCCTGGGTCCCGTCGATGCTCGCGACGGACCTGTTCTGTCCCCATAGCCTGCAGCTGGCGGATTTCACCGGCGACGGCCGGCTCGACATCTACGCGGCGGAGATGAGTCTCGGAGAGAACACCACACCGCGCCACTACCTGTTCCGTAACGAGGGCGACGGTCGGTTCACGGAGTCCGTCGTCGCCGAGGGGGTCGAGACCCACGAAGCGAAGGCGGCCGACCTCACCGGCAACGGCCTGCCGGACATCGTCGGCAAGTCCTACACCCCGGACCACCACGTGGACGCCTGGTACAACGAAGTCGGGGCGGAGCAGTGGTGACCGTCGTCGCGACCCTCGCCCCCCGTCGTCGCCTCCGCCAGTCACGGTCGACCCCAGCCCGACGGCCTGCGAACCGCGGTCGCGCCGTACCGACGAACGCGTTCCCCCGCGGGCCGGATGGCTAACCCCGACCCTGGCTTCGACTCCGCGCCGAGCCGCCGGGCCTTGCTCCGCGGGGTCGCGGGGCTCGGGACAGCCGTCGGGCTCGCCGGCTGTGGTGGGAACCCGCCCGACCCGACGACCACGCCCACGGCGGAGACGCCGTTCCCGTCGACCCCGACGGAGACCGAGGAGTCACAGCCGGCCGAACGGACGGTGTACGCGGGGTTCCTCGACAGCGACGAGGTGCGAGCCATCCAGCGGCAGCTGGCCGCCGGGAACGATCCGTGGCACACCGGATACGTGGCGCAGCTCCGCGACGCCCGCCGTGCCCTCGACGCGACGCCGGAGAGCGTGGTCGACAACGGAGCCCCGGACGGCGTCGACGACCACCGGTTCGCCACCGACGAGAAACGGGCCGACTACCACGCGGCGATCCGGATGGGCCATTGGATCCGTGACCTCGGGGTCGCCTACGCCGTCACCGGCTGGGAGCGGTTCGCACGGAAGGCGATCGAGCTGCTCGACCACTGGTTTCTGGCGTCGGCGACCCGGATGTACCCCTCCGGCGAGAACTTCGGAGAGACCTACTTCTCCATCGAGCTCCACATCACCGTTCCGACGATGCTGTACGGCGCGGCGCTCGTCCGGGATTCGCCTCGGTGGGCGGCCGTCGAAGGGAGCCGCGAGGAGCTCCGGACCTGGGTCGAGACGTACCTGGCCGACCTCGAGGCGGGCCGCGGGAAGGACAAGTACACCGGCGTGGTCCGGAACAACATCTACGCCTGGTGGCTCGTCGCCCGAGCGACGGCGGCGGCGTATCTTGGCGACCGTGCCGCGCTGGAGGGCGCCTTCGACGACTGGCGGGCGAACGCCCTCGACCAGCTCGAGCCGACCGGCCTGCTGAAGCACGAACGCCAGCGGACCGACGGCCTCGACTACTCCATCTACGGGCTCACGGCGCTGACGCTCACCGCGGAGATCGCCCGCCACTACGGCGTCGACCTCTACGGGTACACCCTCGACGGCGACGAGCGGAGCGCGCTGCTGCGGGCGTTCGCGGCCCACCAGCCGTTCGTGGTCGACCCGACCGGCTGGCCGTGGGGCGTCGGCGAGAACGGCTACACCGACGCGGAGCGACAGGCCAGCGGCGCGGTGTACGAGCTCGCCCACTCGCGGTGGCGGCGGGACGGCTTCCGGTCGGTCGTCGAGGGCATCGGCCGGCCGCTGTACGAGCGCCGGGTTCTCGGGTGGACGACGCTGACACACGCCGACCGGTTCACGCTGGACGTCGACTGACGCCGCCGTCGGGCGCGGGTACGCTGGGCATAACGAAACGGCTGCCGCGGCTACGTCGGCGCAGTGAATCGAACCGAGCGTCGCAGACGGAGGGCGGCGTGAGCGACGCGGCCGACCGTGCGTTCGTGTTGGGACTCGACGGCGTCCCCTGGCCGCTCATCGAGCCGTGGATCGACGCGGGTCACCTGCCCGCGTTCGCCAGGCTGGTCGAGGAGGGGGTGTCGGGGCCGCTTCGAAGCACGGCGCCGGCGAACACGCCGGTCGCGTGGCCCTCCATCGCCACCGGCACCTGGCCCGACCGGCACGGGCTCTACGAGTTCATGAAGCTCGCTCCCGACCACAGCCACCGGCCCCACAACCGGGAGGATATCCGCCAGCCGCCGCTGTGGGAACTGCTCTCCCCGGCGGTCGTCGGGAACGTCCCGATGACGTATCCGGCCGGCGGCGTCGGCGAGACGGGGACGATGGTGTCCGGGATGATGACGCCCGCGCCCGACGCGGAGGGGTTCACCCAGCCGCCAGAGCTCGGCGACCGTATCCGCGACCGCATCCCGACCTACCGGGTCGGGCTCAAGTGGCATCAGTACGGCCCCGAGCGCCGCGAGGCGTTCCTCGCCGATTTCGACGAGCTGTTCGAAGGGCGCCGCGAGCTGCTGCGGCTGCTGATGGGGACCGACGACTGGCGGCTGTTCTTCTTCGTGTTCACGGCGCCGGACCGCCTGCAACACCTGATCTGGGACGAGTCGGTCATCCTCGACCACTACCGGGAGCTCGACGAGACGCTCGAGGCGGTGATTGACTACTGCGAGCGCCGGAACGCGACGCTGTACGTCGTCTCCGACCACGGCTTCGGGCCGGTCTCCCGCATCGTCCACGTCAACCGGGCGCTGGCGGATGCGGGGCTGTTGACGCCGACCGAGCCGAGCGGCCTCCGGGCCGCCCTCTCGAAGATGGGGCTGACGAAGGACCGCGTTCTCGGGGCGCTCGACCGGGTCGGGATCGACGACGAGCTGTTGGTCGAGCGGCTCCCGGCGTCGCTCCTCGACCGCGTCGCCCGCACGGTTCCCGGCGACCACGCGCTCTACGACGTCGACGCCGGACGGACGCGGGCGTTCCTCCACGGGCTCGGGAGCGTCTACGTCAACGACGCCGGTCGGTTCGAGGACGGCGCCGTCGACCCGGCCGACCGCGAGCGCGTCAAAGCGGAGGTGCTCGACACGCTCTCGGCGCTGACCGACCCCGCAACCGGCGAGCGGGTGCTCTCGGTCCACGACGGCGCCGACCTCAATCCGGACGACGAGTTCGCCCCGGACGTGGTTGTCGAGGGCACGGCGGGCTACCACGTCAAGTCCGCCCTCGCCGACGAGGTGGTCACCGACGCCGACGAGGTCGCGGCCTACCACCGGCCGGAGGGGGTGTTCTTCGCGTGGGGGCCGACCATCGCCGCGGGGACCTCTCTCGAGGACGCCGCGGTCGTCGACGTGGCGCCCACGCTGCTCCACGGACTCGGTGAGCCCGTCCCCGAAGCGGCACACGGCCGCGTGCTCTCGGAGGTGTTCGACCCGGCGTCACAGCCCGCGACTCGCGCGGTGACCCGGCGAGACCACGGCGCGGCGAGCGCCGCGGGCGACGCGCCGGAAACCAGCGAGGCGGTCGAGGAACGGCTCCGCGGGCTCGGTTACCTATGACAGACGACCGGACCGACGGGAATCCGCCCAGCAGACGGCGCTATCTCGGCCTCCTCGGCGCCACGGCGGCGTCGCTCGCCGGCTGTGCGGCGCTGTCGGGAGCCGACGAGGAGACACGGACCCCGACGGGGACGCCCGAAACCGGAACGCCGACCGAGACCCCACAGGCGACCCCGGAGCCGACCCGGCGGGGCATCAAGTTCGACAGGGTCGTCGACGCCGTCACCGACCTCGGGTTGGACCCGTCGGGCGAGCGGGCCGTCGACCGGGAGCTCCAGCGGACGCTCGCGGTGGCCGGCACGCTGGTCGTGTTCCCGCCGGGCAGCTACCGGTTCTCGGAAACGGTGACGGTGAACACGGAGCGGGTTGGCATCCTCGGCGAGGGCGACGTCCGGTTCGTCCCCGACACGGGGTTCGACAGCCTGCTGTTCGACGGGCCGATGGAGTCGCTCGACGACGTGCTCGTCGAGAACGTCGACGTCGACATCCGGGCGCCGAACACCACGACGGGCATCCGGCTCCGCTGCCAGAACCGCTTTCACGTCGAGGACGTCGAGATCCTCGGCCGTGGCACGAACGACTCCCCTGGCGGCACGACGAGCGCCTTCCTCTTCGCGATCCGCAACGCCGACGGGACCGGAGTGGTGCGCAACGCGGTGGCGAAGAAGGGCTCTCGCGTCGACGGCTACGCCGGCGGCAACGGCCGCATCGGCGTCTGGGTCGGCTGGTCCAACAAGGGCACCG
>Ga0207771_100823_pt1 | contig 15990 bp, 16 predicted proteins | sample A23M2SouthBayCA_2_FD_187731 | JGI IMG/M metagenome (GOLD analysis project Ga0207771, IMG submission 187731) | Aerobic enrichment media microbial communities from Eden Landing Ponds, California, USA - A23 M2 (2) (SPAdes) | ecosystem: Environmental > Aquatic > Marine > Unclassified | place...
TCTCCAGCTGCCACCGGCTGGCCCCGACGATCGGCCATTCGCGATCGGAGATCGTCGGGATCGCAGTGATCGTAGACGACGATCTCGGCGTCGGCCAGGCGGCAGCCGTCGACGATGCTCGCGTGGTTCAGCCGATCGGAGAAGACGACGTCCGGATCGAGTGCAGCGATCGTCCCCACGTTGGCGGCGTATCCCGAGGAAAAGGCCAGGGCCCGTTCGGTGTCCTTGGCGTCGGCGATTCGGGCCTCGAGGTCGCGATGCAGGATCGTATCGCCCGTGACCAGGCGGCTGGCGCCCGCTCCGGTCCCGACGACCGAAGCGGCGTCCTGGGCTGCTTCGACGACGCGTTCGTCGCCGGCGAGGCCGAGGTAGTTGTTCGAGGCGAACACCAGTTGCTGGTCGGGGTCGAGGACGGGGAGTCCGGCACCGGCGTCGGGCGCGAAGCGGGCGCGTGCGGCGACAGCGTCGGCTGGCTGGAGATCGCGATAGAGATTCCGGGATCGTCGGTCCTGGAGACGGCCGTCGAGGTCGAACCCTCGCTCACGCATTGTATTCGCGCTCGTCGGCGGGGGATTTAGGGATCGCGGTTTTCGATTCCGTATCCGTGTCCGGTTTCGTTCCGACGTTCGATCCGGCTCCCGCGACAGTGGGGAAGGCGATAGATGATCCTGTGATCGAGCGTCCCACCGCTCAGAATCCGGGCATCAGCTCTGCCGGTCCGTACACGCCGAAGTCACCGGACCGGTTGCGCTCGACGGCTCTCCGGAGATAGCCAAGCGCTGGGCCGTTGACGTTCGCCGCCATCGACGTGTCGTCGTCGAGTTCGAACGTGTTCGTCCCTGTTTCGCCGTCGAACGTCGTCCCCGTCACTTCGACGGTCGTCGTGGTGGGCTTCTCGTCGTTGCGGAGGTCGAGGATGCCGCCGACGCTCACGTCCTCGGCGTCGCAGATCCCCGCACGTTCGAGGAGCACGTCGTCGGCGTGCTCCATGTCGTGGAACTCGAGGACGCCGTCGTGTTCCTCGACGATCTCCTCGATCTCTTCCTCGCTGAGGTCGCGGGCCGTCTCGACGTCGTAGCCGTCGAGGTGTGCGATGTCCTCGCGAACGGTCCCGCGGTTGTCCTCGTAGCCGGACTTGAGGCCGACGCCCCACCAGATGTCGACGCTCTCGACCTCGACGAAGGATTGTGCGGCGAGGGCCGCCGCTCCCGTGAGGAACCCGGGCGTCGCGCCGGCGCCACAGACGAAGGTGATGCCGGAGTCCTCGAAGCGATCCGCTCGGTCGTCGAGCATGTCGATCACGCGTGAGCGCTTGAGCACGTCGATGAGGACGCCCTCGTAGTTGGCGTCCGCGAAGCGATCTGCGATGCGCGGAATGAAGTCGTGTTCGAGGTTCGGGAGGGCGATGAGGACCGCGTCGAACTTGTCGGACTCGGCGATGATGTCGTCGATCGGCGAATCGGTGGGATCCGCTTGCTCCGAGGCGACGACGCCCGCGTCCTCGCCGTGCTGTTTCACGCCGGTTGACGCGTCTGCGTCGTCCGGTGTCACTCCCCCATCCGTCAGTGGCTCGCTGTCCGTGTCGCCGCGGCCGTCTCCAGCGATGTTGCCCTCCGTCGCGTCGAGGAGCTCTTCGACGTCGAGGCCGTCGTGATCGATCGCGACGCCGTGCCGGTCGCACGCTGCGACGGCGTTCAGGCCCTCCTTCGCCTGGCTGACCTCCAGCGTTCGTCGTCCGATACCGCCCGTGCCGAGAACTGCGAAGTCGATGGATTCCATGTGTGGTAGTGAGTTACGGTAGCGTCGCGCTCAGTCGCTCGCGTTCGTCGCTTCGCCGCGGTCGTTTCGAGGGTCGCCGGCCTTGCTCGTGGCCGTGCCGACCGCCGTGTTCGGTTCGTCTCCGTCGTCGGGGCTCCCATCCTCGGCTCGAGCCCGTACCTCCTCGGGATCGAACTCGTTGGCCTCCATGTTGGGCTCCATCCCGGCCGCTTCGATCACGTCGAGGTCGTCTGCGGCGGCGTTGCCGGTCGTCGTCAGGTAATCGCCCGTCAGAATGCCGTCTGCGCCCGCCTCGAAGGGGAGGTGCTGCTCGTCGACGCTGAGGTTCACTTCGCGCCCGCCCGTGAGTCGGACACGCGCATTCGGGTGGAGGAACCGATACACCGCGATCGTCTTGATGATCTCCTCTGTCGAGATGTCGGCTGTGTCGCCGAGTTTCTCGCCGAGTTCGGTGCCTGCGACCGGATTCAGGACGTTCACCGGGACCGAGGAGACGCCGATGTCCTGGAGCGCGATCGCCGCGTCGACGCGATCCGTCGGCGACTCGCCCATCCCGAGGATGACGCCGGCACAGAGATCCATGCCGGCCTCCTTGGCGATCTCGAGCGTCCGAACCCGGTCCTCGAAGCTGTGAGTGTCGACGATCTCCGGGAAGAAGTTCGGCGAGGTCTCGATGTTATGGTTGTAGTGATTGAGCCCTTCCTCGACGAGGATCTCGGCTTCCTCCTCCGTGAGGATGCCCAGGGAGCCGTCGACCTCGACGTTCGTCTCGTCGCGGACGAGCCGGATCGCCTCGAGGACGCGCTCCCACTCATCAGGGCGGGCCTCCTTGTTGACGCCCTTCTCCGCGACGACGATGCCGAACCGCTGGGCACCGTCGCGCTCGGCCCGTTTCGCTGCCGCGAGAATCTCCTCCGGATCGAGCAGGCCGTAGGTGTCGATGCCCGTGTCGAAGTGGACCGACTGGGCACAGAAGCCACAGTCCTCCGCGCAGTTGCCCGCCTTCGCGTTGACGATGGAGCAGGCGTCGACGGTGTCGTCGCCGAGCTCCGAGCGGACGTAGTCCGCCGCGGGCGCGAGGTCCTCGACGGGCTGGGCGATCAGCGCGAGGCCGTCGCGCCGGGAGAGTTCCTCCCCGGCGAGCACGCGCTCGGTCGCCTCGTCGACCGTCGTGTTGCCGGTGCTGTAAACCACGTTCGCGGTGTCGGTTGACGAGTCCTTAATGGTAAGGTTTTATGTCACTCAACCTTTCATGCCTGTTGACATATAATCATATATTTTAACTGTCAAAACGCCGATTAAGATATTGGAATTCGGTGGCCGGCGGGATTTCCTCGGGAAGTTGTTTACCTGACAACATGCAAAATAGGCCACTAAAGAATTCGCTCATAAATTCTTCTCTCATAGTTGTATCATTTCTGACCGCCCTCTCGATACCAACGCCGTAGGAATATGCAGTGATTCGATAAAGGTCTACTCCACCAATATGGCTGAATTTTAGAATCATTATTAGCGGCAGAGGGTGATGATTTGAGAGAAAAACTTTGTTCCAGGAGTATCGCTTCATATTTTCTACGAGTGATGACTCATCTGGCTCTTTATATGATAATATATCAATCAAATTTGTCCGAATACTCACAGACAGCAGAAGGACAAGTGTGATAATAGCGATACTAATTGAGAAGGCATTTGATAGTTCTGATGACATTTGAAAATATAGTAGTGCCAGCGCAGAGAATGTTAGAATGGTACTTAAGCCAAATTCACCAGCATGGTATTTATCCTGGTCCGTGTATTTGCCTTCTCTGAGACCCTCTATTAAATCTCTAGAGAGATGCTCTCGTGTGTGACCCTGCGGAAAGTGTTGATCGATTAATTCTTCTGCAACTCCATCCATTGCTGTCATTAAGTCGTCTCGGAGAATCCTTGCCTCATCAACTGAAACAATAAGACGGACTGCCAAATATGGAATACTCCGGAACAGAACAAACGTCCCCATCTTCCCGACTTGCTTTGCGAAAGCGGAGAGGAGAAAGAGTATTGCGCCTACGATTAACTGAGAGACGCGAATGGGAAGCAAAATGACGGGATGGCTGGCCAATGAACCTGGCATCTAGTCCTACTCATAAGAGCGATACCTGAAAAATTGCTAGCCAGTTTAGAGGCGTAATAACGATCAGTCTGATGGATCCGACTGGTTTTACTCTGCCAACGGGAGGTTGTAGCCAGCTTCGCGCTCCCGGACGGCGTCCCAGGTGGCCTCGCACTCGCAGTCCACTTGCTCGAAGACGGAGGGGTCCTGGCGGAGGTCGAAGTCCTTGATCGCGCGCTGGACGCGGTCGTCGCACTCCTTGCAGTTGTGGGGACCGCGGTCGGAGCCGTGGCCGACGGGATCGGAGATGACGATGGCGTCGGCGTCGGCCGTCGATTCGAGGACCTCGGCGACGCTCCAGAGCCACGGCGGGCGGTAGCCGCCCTGGAAGTACAGCTCGTCGACCATCGTGTAGCGCTGGACGTTGCAGGGGTTCATCGAGACGGTGTGACAGCCCTCGGTCTCCGCGCAGTCGTAGACCGAGGAGATCATGTCGTCGATAGCCTCCTGCTCGGAGAGGAACGGCGGCTTCATCAGGAGGTACGCCTTCACCCCGACGTCGGGCGTATCCTCGGGATCGGCGACGGCTTCCGTCGCGGCCTCGGCGACAGCATCCGCGGCGGCCTCGTCGGCTGCCTTGGCTTCGGCGCACGCCTCCTCGAAGTCCGAGAAGGCGAAGTACTTGTTCACACAGTCGCGACGGATGCGATCGCTCGTGGTTTCGAGACCGATCGCGACGTCGGTGTGGAGGCCATGCTGGGTGAAGTCCGCGAGCGTCTCGCGATCGACGAAGTCGGGGAGGGACTCGACCACCATTCGCTCGCGATCCGCGAACGTTTCGGCGATCGCGCGGCGGGACTCTGCCGAGACTTCGCGCTCGTCGAGGAAGGAGCCGGAGGTGTAGATCTTGACGAGGTCGCAGACCCCATCGGCGTGCGTCTCCTCGTGTGCCAGGACGCTATCGATCTGGGACATGAGGGCGTCGTGGCTGACTTCTCCTCCCTCGACTGATTCGGCGACGTACCCACACATCGTGCAGCCACCGGCGCGCGCCCACCGACAGCCGCCCGTGTTGAGGACGATCGTCAGCGATTCGCGGACGCCGTCCGGTGTGTTGTCCTCGTCGATCCAGACCCGCGTCGGCTCCCGGGGATCGTACTCCGCCTCCTTCTCGGCGCGGATGGAGCGCATCACCTGGTTGTGCGCGTCCATCCCGCGGCCCTCCTCGTAGACCTCCGGGCTCGGCTCACTCATTAGACCAGAATAGCCGACGCGACGACAAAAGGAACGCGGGTACGACTGGGCGGCCCCGGTCGTCCGAACTCAGCGACCGACGCGAAGCCGTTCGCCGACCTCGCCAGGCAAGCCGGCGTCCTCGACGGCGTCGATCACCTGCTGGACGTCGTACTCGACGCGGCGGAGCTCGACGTCCATCGCATCGAGGTCCAGGATCGCGTAAGCAGCCGCTGGAGTGCGATCCCGTGGCTGTCCGACGCTCCCGGGATTGAGGACGATCCCGTCGTCGTAGTGTTCGACGTGTTGGACGTGCGTGTGTCCGAGAATCAGTGCGTCCGCGCCGTCGAGCATCGACGAGTCGAAATCGGCCGGATAGGTGTAGCGATCGGGGTCGTCTGGATGCCCGTGGACGACCCGGACGCGGTCGTCGAATCGTGTCAGTTCTTCGGGCAGCGATTCGAGCCACTCCAGCTGTTCGTCATCCAGTTGCTCACGGGCGTATTCGACGCCGGCAGCGGCCATACTGTTGAACCGGAAGTCGGTGTTCTCGACAACGGCTCTGTCGTGGTTTCCACGGACGGTTGGAACGTCACGGGAGCGCATGGCGTCGACGCACGCCTCCGGCCAGGGGTTGTATCCGACGACGTCGCCCGCGTTGAGGAGTACGTCCAGGGATCCGAGGTCCTCGAGGACCGCCTCCAACGCCGGGAGGTTCGCGTGGACGTCCGATATTACGGCGACCCGCATACCCGATACTGGTGCACCCGACCACTTCACCCCTTGGAGTGATCGTACGAGTCACTCAGTACCCGTCTTCGCAGGAACCGTATTCGAGTACCCGTCTTCCCAGGAATCGTCTACTCGGCAATCGCTGCCGCAGTACCCGTCTCATCACAAATCGTCTTCACCGGTGAACGGTATGGGTCCAGTCGACTCTGCCACCAGGCCTTCCGAAAGCAAACACGAATTTATCTTGTCACCATGTAACATACCGCTCCGGCCGAACGACGACCCTTCCACTCGGATCGGAGTATGCTTTCGAATGTGAAAACGGCTGGAATGCGGCCATTACTCTCAGTATACTGAGTATATCGTCCGAGCGTCGGGGCGGTTTTCTCCTCCCGATACCTGCCCGATAACTACCGAACACTATCCAACCGGGGGCATCTGGGGATTGTCAGTTAGTATAGTAGTGCAAGACAAACCTCTGGAAATTGAGTAGTAACAGAACAATGATGGGGATGGGGGTGGAACTCGTTCGCAATGACGGACGACGATTCACCTGACAACGTCCTTTTCGAGTGGTACGAGCGTTACATCGGCGAACCGGAGGCGGAAACGGACGTCTATCTCGGGTTCGGCCTCTTCTTCACCGCTATCGGCCTGGCGCTGCTGGCACTCGTCCTCTTCGTCGTCGGCGTGGCGGCTTATGGTATTCGCGAAGACGGATACTTCGCCGTCGCTCGCGTCGCATACGCGAGTGGGATGCTATCGGTGCCACTCGCGATGTTCTCGATCGTGGTTCTGCTTCCAGTCAAACAGCGAGCGACGATGGCAGCCGGCGCCGGCGTGGCTGTGACCGTCGCTGCGGTGGTCGGCTTCGCCGTCGTATACCCGGACAACTGGTTCGATTACGGGGGCACACAGACGCTCTACATCGTCAGTGGATACGCGATCGGGCTCATGGTGGTCACGGCTGCAACGGGCGCCGCGCTCGTCGCGCATCACCTCCACCGAACCCAGGCGCCTGCCCCATCCGAAATCAAAGCGCAGGAGGAGGACGAGGACGAGGAGACGTACACGACCGAGGAGATCGAGCGAGACATCGAGGAGGCGATGGCGGACGTCGAGATGACGTGGGGCGGCGTCGAGAAGTCCGAGAACCGTTCTCTCAAACTGAACACAGACTTCGCTGACGCGGAGATGCAGGCGGGCGGTCTCGGTCTCGAAGGGAACAAGACGGTCGAATCAGGGGGCGTCGACGCACAGGTACAGGGGCTTCGGAACCTCAAAGGCGGTGACACCAAGACGGCCACGTCCGAGTCCACGGTCGACAATCAGACTGCTGCACTCAACGAACTGAAACAACAGAAGAAGGAGGATCAGGTTCCCACGAACGCTCCCACCGCAAGTAGTGGTTTCTTAGGCCGACTGCTGGAACGACTTGGGCTAAGTTAAAGGGGTTCTTACACCCCGTCGCCGTCTCATTAATTGTCTGCTATACCACTCGAAATAATTTCACATAGTTTTATTACCGCTGGGTACTGTGTGTCACGATATGGCGAAAGGCCTAGACGTCGGTACCATGAACATCCTGTCGGCACAGCAGGATGGTAACGACACGGTGTTCGTTCAGCAGCGCAACTCGTTCGTCGAGATTGACTACTCGGACATGGCCGAGCAGATGCTCTCGCGAAGCGAGGTGCTCCACATTCGAAAGGACGACAAGGTGTACGTCGTCGGCGACGACGCCCTGAACTTCGCGAACATTTTCAACCGGGAGACCCGCCGGCCGATGCAGGCCGGGATCCTCTCCTCGGACGAGAAGTCCGCGATCCCGATGATGAAGCTCATTATCGAGCAGGTCATCGGCGAGCCGGACCGTCCGGGCGAGAAGCTGTACTTCTCGACACCGGCTGATCCGATCGACACGGATCTCTCGACGCTGTATCACCAGAAGACGATCGAGTCGTTCCTCGGCGACATGGGCTATGATGCCGAGCCGATCAACGAAGGGATGGCCGTCATCTACAGCGAGCTCGCCAACAACTCCTTCACTGGACTCGGGATCAGCTTCGGCGCAGGCATGACCAACGTCTGCCTGTCCTACTACGCCGTACCGGTCATGAAGTTCTCCGTCGCCCGTGGTGGCGACTGGATCGACGAGCAGGCTGCGCAGGCGACCGGCACGCCCGTCGACAAGGTCACCTCGATCAAGGAGGAAGACTTCGAGCTCGACTTCGAGACGGACGTCGGCGGCGTCGAGGGCGCGCTCTCGATCTACTACGAGAACCTCCTCGACTACGTCATCGACCTCATCGTGGACGAGGTCGACGAGGAGGACGTCGAGGAGGGACTCGACGTACCAGTGGTCGTCACCGGCGGTACCTCGAGCCCCGACGGCTTCGAGGCGCTGTTCCGCGACCACCTCGAGGACGCGAACATTCCGTTCTCGATCAGCGGCGTCTCCCACGCCGACGAGCCGCTCTACTCCGTCGCACGCGGTGGCCTCGTCGCCGCCCGTTCCGACGAACAGGAAGCCGAGGGCAGCGCCGAAGCAGAGTCCGACGGCGAAGCGGCGGCCGCGGACGAGTAACGGACTCCCGATTCCTTCGGTTTCTCCTCGCCGACAGGGACTACTCTGTCGAGGGATGCAATTCCGTACTCGCAAAGCGTCCGCTCTCGGACGGACGTGACAGCCGATCCGAACGGATCGTTACGCCGAGTGCTCCTCGTAAAACCGATCGAGCGCGTCGTTCCAGGATTCGAACTCGACGGGTTCGCTCTGGTGTTCGACGGCGACGCCGACGTACCCGCAGCTCTCGCAGATGTCGGCTTCATGACCAGACAGCGAGTACGTCTCGATCTCGCCGCCGCAACGTGGACACTCCATGACTGGATCTTTTTGCGGCCGGACCTTAATGATTGCCCACGGCCGAACGGTCGCTATCGCCTCGTTGCTGGGCACTCCGGCTAGAATCCCCGAACCGCAGTGGAGAAATGAAACGCGCAGCTATACATAGTATATTACTATTGGGCATTCAGCAAGCCTTTTGTATTAGTCGAGTGTATGTCGTTCTACGATGAGCACCACGCGACCACAGCGCGTCGATCACGAACCGGTTCAGGACGTTTCGGCAGTCCGTCTCGACGCCGACACGCTCGAATCGACGGCGCCCGAGTACCTCCGCGACTGTCGATCCGAGCTCGTTGCCGACGGCCTCGCGCCCGTCGAACTCGCCGTCCAGGCTCGGTTCGAAGACGCTTGCTCGCTGGATACCCAGACCGAAGCGGATCGGATCCGCAGCCTGATTCGGGCCGCCACGTTTCTCGGCGCGAACCGGATCGTCGTTAGCCTCGACGACGAGACGGTGACCGAGCCGGTGGAAACGGCACTTCGTGCGTGTGCAGAGCGGGCTGTCAGAGAAGGGGTCGGGTTCGAAATAGAGGGCCCTGCGTCGCTCGACGACTGATGAGTACGCGCAGCTCGCTCGCACAGCGACTGGGCGTGGTCGCGGGATTCGAGGATCCCAGTGTCGAGCTCGAGCAGTATCCGACGCCGCCAGAACTCGCAGCGTACCTCGTCCACGTCGCCGACCTCCAGGGCGACCTCGCGGACCGAACCGTCGTCGACCTCGGAACGGGAACTGGGATGCTCGCCGTCGCGGCAGCCCTTCGTGGTGCAGGGCTCGTCGTCGGCGTCGAGCTGGATCGCGACCCCCTGGAGACGGCCGTCCAGAACGAACGCAAAGTAGCGACCTCCTCCGAGATCGAGTGGATCCAGGCTGATGCGACGCGAGCACCGTTGGCTCCCAAGCGGTCGGAAACGACCGTCCTGATGAATCCTCCTTTCGGCGCACAGGACGGCAACCGCGGCGCCGACAAGTCCTTCCTCGAGACCGCCCGATCGATCGCGTCGGTCTCCTACTCGGTCCACAACGAGGGAAGTCAGGCGTTCGTCGACGCCTACACCGACGACGTCGGTGGCCAGGTGACCCACGCGTACGAAGCCGAGTTCGAACTCGACAACCAGTTCGCGTTCCACGAGGACGAACGGCGAATCCTCGACGCCGAAGTGTTCCGCATCGAGTGGGCGTAAGGGCGTCCGCGTCGACGATCAGCGCTGTCGATAGGTCTCGCGCTGGGCGATCTGGACTCGGGTGCCGTTGGCGATCGCGAAGACGGTGACGAGGTCCTCAGACTGCCCGGTGCTGAACGTGAGCGGCCCGACCTGCGTGTCGTTGCCGATCGCTGGAATCGGCGAGCTACCGACCGTCGAATTGTTTCGATACACTCGGAGTTCGAACCGGTCTCGGGTCGGGACGACGCCCACCGAGTGATTGGCGATCACTGGCTGTGCGCGACGTTCCGGACTGGTGAACGCCCGGACCGACTCGTCACCGCGGCCGAGGTCGATCACGTACGCAGTGTCGTTCCCGGTGACTGTCCAGCCGACGCGATCGGCGTACACAGTTTCCCGCCAGCCAACGCCGCCGACGGTGACGGTACCGTCGCCCTCGCTAGCCAGGTACTGCTTCGACAGGGCAGTCGTCCAGATGTGGCGGTCTTCGTTGACGACGATGACGCCGCTGGTGGGCACCGACGTCTCGTTGGCGACGGTCGGGAACTCGATCGCCGGGATCATCTGGTTGCGAACGTCCTCGGCGTAGGTGATAGAGTAGCCCTGGAACTCGATCGACTGGTCGTTCGGGACGGGATCGTCACCGACGGTGACGAGGTTCGGAATCGTCGCCGGGGCCGCGACGAGCACGAGGACGATCACGAGCACGGTGACCGACGCTTGCCGACCAGTCGGTGCTGCGTCGAACGTGACTGGAGCGAGGACTGCGAGGGCTGGCATCGCGAGTACGAGCGCCAGGCCGCCGATCACGAGCGGAACGACGAACGGCACACCGGCCAGGAATGCGTAGCCAACGGTCGCCGCCACGGCGAGTACGAGGGTCGCGAGGACGCCTGCGGCAAGGTGCTTCGGCGTCGGTGACCGGGGGAGCGACGCCAGCGTCGCCGGGAGCGGTCGATCGCTGGAAGCCACAGCGAGCGTCACGAGGACCGCGAGTCCGACGACGAGCGCGACCCCGAGTCCCCGGTAGAGGACGTAGACGCCGTTTCCCTCGAACCAGTACACCGCCCAGAGGCCCTCCGTCATGCCGTAGATTACCATCGCGACGAGGACGCGCCCGAGATTCGGCGTGACGGATCGTCGGTGCAACAGGACGAGCCCGAGGACGACGCCGAAGAGGATGCCGAGCGCGTGCCCCTGTACGGCGATCGTCGCCCACCAGGGCACGCTGGGGGGACTGCCCGAAATTTCGCCGTAGACGATCGGGTACTGGATGGCGTAGTAGGTCGTCGAGAGCACGCTCGATAGCAAGATTGCGACCAGCGTCCCGATCGGGTAGCGTACGAGCGCGAAGCCGCCGAACGCGAACACGACGCCAGAGAAACCGATCACCGGCCCGACGGCGAACAACGCTGTCGCGAGCCCCAGCGCGAGCACGACGCCGGGGAAGCAAACGAAGGCTCGGATCCACGGAGTCCCGACCCAGGTCCGGAGCCGATCTCGTAGCGGTGGCGACTGTCCCAGCCCGTAGGAGGCAGCGGTGGTCGAGCCGGCGTCGCGACTGGACCGACTGCCGCCGGGGTAGTGCCCCCACGCGAACTCCGCGATCGGCGCCAGGGCAATCGTGCCGATCAGATTCCCGACGAGGTGGCCCGAGGAACTGTGAGAGAAGCCTGCGGTCAAGAGCCCCAGCGGATACAGATACGACCAGGCGCGAAACGGGATGACCGTGGGATCGTGCCAGTGGCGAAGGCCGCCCTGGACGAAGAGATACACCGCGAGAACGAATGCGATCGAGACCAGGGTACCCCAGGGAACGCCGTACCAGAGGCGATCCGTGAGCTGGTCTCGCCACCGGTCGCCGTCGCCGAGGTACCAGACGATCGCAAGCGCGACCGCGTAGGTGGCGACGATGAGCACGGCGTACGGCGACGGGAGCATCACTGGATTCCTGGCACTCACTTCGTATAGGTCGTGTGGTCTGGACGATCCGACGAGGACACCGGAGCCGTTAGCGGTCGACGGAGGGTATCAGGAGTACGTCTCTTCGGTCGCGACGAGTGCGCGGCTGTCGTCGGTCTCCATGTAGACGTGACGGACGCCGTCTTCGGTCTCGGCCGAAATCGTGATACCCGACACAGCAGTCGATCCGTTCCCGCCTGGGATCCCGACGGTCTCTGTATCACCTGCACCGTTCGAGACGCGTAGCTCGAAGTCGTCTTCCGTTGGCACGACGGTGACGGCGTGGCCGTCGATGCGTGCTCCGGCGGTCAGCGATTCCCCGGTGAAGGATCGGACCGTCTCGCCGCCGTGGTGCAGATCGACGACGAACGTCGTGTCGTTGCCGGCGACGTTCCACCCGATGCGCTGGGCGCGTACGGATTCGCGCCAGCCGAGGCCACCGACGGCGACGCTCTCGTTCCCGCTGTGCGCGAGCGCGTCCGGACGGACGACGCGTTGCCACATCTCGCGTTGCTCACTGATGAGGACGACCCCGCTGGTCTCTCTCGCGAAGGCTTCCTCTGTCCCGTTGCCGAGATCGACGCCTGGCACGTGGCCGGTGGTCTCGTTGTCGACGTAAGCGACGGTGTAGTCCTGGATCTCGATCGACCGGTCACTCTCGACGCCAACGCCGTCGACCGCTACGATCCCGAACAGCATGGTCGGTAGGGCAAGCATCGCCGTGAGGAGCACGAGCGCTCCGATCGCACCCTTTCGGCGCGTGAGGAACGACGCAGAACGGGAGCCGGTCGCTGCAACGGTGACGAGGCAGGTAACGAGCAGGACGCCGACGACCCCGACGCCACGATAGAGGACGAAGACGTCTTCGCCGCCGGGCCAAACGACGAGCCAGAGAGACATCGCGAGCCCGATACCGACGACGCCGAAGAACACTCGCTGGGTGGAGGGAATCCGGTCCCGCTTGGAGATGAGCGCGAGCGCTGCGAACACGCCGAGGAGGAACCCGAGCGCGTGGGCCTGGAACCCGATGCCGGCCCAGGACGGCGGAGAGGGAGGCCCGGAGGAGACGGTGCCGCGGACGATCGGGTTGGCGAGTGCGTTCCAGACGACGCCCAGCGCGCTCGCCCCGACGACGCCGACGACGGCCGCGAGCGGATAGTAGACCACTGCGAACCCGATGATGGCGTAGACTGCGCCGGAAAAGCCCAGTCCCGGGCCGAGCGAGTACACCGACGTCAACAGCGAGATGGCGAACAGCGCGCCGGGGAAGAAGACGAGCGCCCGGACGAGCGGGCGTTCGACGAACGATCGCGCTGCTGTGGTCGACGGGGGATCGGGGAGCAGCTCGTCGTCGGTGTCCCAGGGCTCGTCGCCGCCGTCGGGTGCCGGGTCAGCCGCTGCAGGGGCGTCGCCGTCATCGTACGTGGCCCTGGGGTAGTGACTGAAGGCGTACTCGGCGATCGGCGCGAGTACGAGCGTACCGGTCATGTTGCCGATCAGGTGTGCGGGCGAGCCGTGCGCGATCCCGGCGGTTACGAGGCCCAGCGGGTAGAAGTACGACCACGAGATGAACGCGTAGATCACGGGATCGCTCCAGTGGGAGAGCCCGCTCTGGGCGAAGAGGTAGAAGCCGACGACGATCGAGACGGCGAGGAGGGTTCCCCAGGGGACGCCGAGGACGAACCGGTCCTCGAGCCGTTCGCGCCAGGACCCGCGGCCTTCGAAGTACCAGATCCCGGCCGTGACCACGAGCAACGCGAGCGCGACGACGACCTGCGTCGGCGAGGGTGCCATTGGGGAAGCGAACGGACACCTGCCTTGTGAGCTATTCGGTCGTCTGCCGGCCGCGCGACGCTTCGAAAGCTACAAACGCGCCTCGCAAGTACCCATTTGCATGGACCTGCGGGTCATCGACCTATCGGACGAGGAGCTCTCTATCGAGATCGCCGGGGAGGATCACACGTTCATGAACGTGCTCAAGGGAACGCTGCTGGAGACCGACGGCGTCGAGGCGGCGACCTACGACATGAACCCCGAGCAGTCCGGGGGTCAGACGGACCCGATCCTCACCGTCAAGACCGCCGGCGTCGATCCGCTGGAGGCACTCGAGGATGCGGCCGGACAGGTGAAGTCGAAGACCGACGCGCTGACCGAGGCCGTCAAAGCGGCCTGACCGTTCGGTTTCCGTTCCTCCGATGCTGTGCGGTGTCGCACGTTCGTATTCCGGACAGCTATAGCCGAACCGGAACGCCTCGCTCGTCGAGGTACTCCTTGACCTCGCGGATCGTGTACTCGTCGAAGTGGAAAATCGAGGCAGCGAGTGCCGCGTCCGCATCGGCCTCGGTGAAGACCTCGTAGGCGTCTTCGGGGCCGCCACAGCCCGAGGAAGCGATCACCGGCGTGCTGACGGCGTCGCAGACCGCGTTCATCAGCGGGATGTCGTAGCCGTCCTTCGTGCCGTCGGCGTCGATGGAGTTGACGAACAGCTCGCCGGCGCCGCGCTCCTCGGCCTCCTTCGACCACTCGACGACGTCGCGGCCGGTGCCCTCCCGACCGCCTTTCACGGTGCACTCGAACCAGCAGGACTCGCCGTCGACCTCGGCGTAGTACTCGCCCTGCTCGTCGAAACGGCGGCGGGCGTCGACGGAGATCACGATGCACTGGGAGCCAAAGGCGGCAGCGCCCTCTTCGATGAGTTCGGGCCGCTCCAGCGCGCCGGTGTTGATCGAACACTTGTCCGCGCCGGCCCGGAGCGTCTCCTTCACGTCCTCCTTCGTCCGGATCCCGCCCCCGACGGTCAGGGGGATGAACACCTCGTCGGCAACCGCGGAGACGGTCTCGAGCATCGTCTCCCGGCCCTCCGCGGAGGCGGTGATGTCGAGGAAGACGAACTCGTCGGCGCCCGACTCGTTGTACCGTTTCGCCATCTCGACGGGGTCGCCGGTGTACTCGAGGTCCTCGAAGTTGACGCCAGTGTAGACCGCGGCGTTCCCATCCTCGTCGACGTCCACGTCGATGCAGGGGATGATCCGCTTCGTGAGTCCCATTCGCGTGAACGTAGCGACGGGGCGGGCAAAAACCGTGCGTTCGATCGCAGTATTCGCCACGGCTTCCTGGCACCGTCGCGGTCGTCGTTCGCCAACGCCGGATGGCTGCGTTTAAGGCCCGAGCGACGCGACATGTGAACATGAGCGACGACGAGACGGAATCCGACTCCGTTGGCCCCGACATCGACCTCGAGAAGATCGCCGAGGAGAGCGACGAGATCGACGCCGACACTGGCGCCCACGATTCCCACGACGATCACGGCCACGACGACCACGACCACGGACACGACGAGGAGCCCCAGGGCCGGACGACCGCACCCCAGAGCGAGTTCTCGACGCGACAGGCGATGATCGGCGCACTCGTGACGGCCGTCGGCCTCGTCGTTGCGTACGCCGTTCCCGGTCTGCTCGGATAGCGCGACCGCACCCTGGTTCCTCGATTGCCTGTTCCGTTCCGTACAGTTCGGTACTTGTCGGTCCCTGCGATTGGATGCCCACCAGCTCGATCCGTGACCGATCAGAGCAGGTCGGCGAGCACCACTGCGACACCGACGCCGAGGAGCGCGGCGAGCAACGTGCCGGCCGCGAAGGTACCCGCGGCAAGCGGTCGATCCTCTCGCCAGAGCGTCACCGTTCGCACCGAAAAGGTCGAGAACGTCGTCAGCGACCCGCAGAAGCCGACGCTCGCGACCAGCAGTACCTCCCGACCAGGGGTGAGCAGGACGAGGAGCGTTGCGAAGAACGTGCCGAGGGCATTCACCACCATCACCGACACTGGAAATTGGTCGACCCCGACGAGTTCCCCGATTCCGAAGCGCGTCAGTGCACCCATCGCGCCACCGAAGCCCACCAGCAGCGCCGTCACCAGACCGCCGGAACCCACTGAAATCGGATGCCAGGCGTCGATCACCACGGGGCACCTCCTCGCTCCGCGATCGTGAGGCCGAGTCCGGCTCCCGCGAAGCCAACGGCATAGGTCATCACGACGTACCCCACTGCGACCGACGGGTCGCTCTGGACCGTGCCGACGACGAACGCGCTGTAGGTCGTGAACGAGGAGAGGAATCCGGTCG
>Ga0207771_100824_pt1 | contig 15974 bp, 18 predicted proteins | sample A23M2SouthBayCA_2_FD_187731 | JGI IMG/M metagenome (GOLD analysis project Ga0207771, IMG submission 187731) | Aerobic enrichment media microbial communities from Eden Landing Ponds, California, USA - A23 M2 (2) (SPAdes) | ecosystem: Environmental > Aquatic > Marine > Unclassified | place...
AGATCTAATCCTGCGTACATTGTACTCATAAGAGGACCTCCTCGGTTTTTGGTTAAATAGTGTGGAGACTATTAATATAACCGTGGGGTCCTCTTTTTTCTATATTATCAGCCTCGAGCTTTGTTTCTAAAAGCAACCAAACCAAAACCCGCAACAAACTTTTAATACATCAATTGCCATGAAACTCGTTCCCAGCCACTTATTGGATAAAATCGGTTTTGAGGCCGTGCGGGAGGCTACGCTGCGGCATGTGTATTCGCCGATGGGACGGGAGCGGATTGAGCGGATGGAGCCGTCGGACGATCGGGAGACGGTCGACCGTCAATTGTCGGAGACCGACGAAATGATGCGGCTGCTCGACAACGACGACCCGTTTCCGCTGTACCGGGTCGACGATATTTCGTCGCAGCTGAACCGGGCAGATGCCGAGGGCAGTGTGCTTCCGCAGGAGTCGTTTCCGCGGATTGCCGAACTGCTCGGGGTGATACGGAAGGTGAAAAACTACTTGGTCGAGCGACAGGAACGATATCCCGTTCTTTACGATATTTCGCGGGAACTGGTGGCGCTGGGCGAGCTTGAAGAGCGGATCCAGGAGGTGTTTGACGACAACGGAGAGGTTCGTTCGGATGCCAGTCCGCAGTTGAAGAAGATCCACCGCGAATTGAATCAGCGGCGCGGAGATCTTCGGAACACGATCAACCGGGTGATGGCACGGGCCAACAAAGAGGGATTCACGTCCGACGAGGGGCCCACCCTGCGCAGCGGTCGTATGGTGATTCCGGTGCGGGCCGAGCATAAACGCAAGATCGAGGGATTTGTCCACGACGTATCGGGCTCCGGACAGACGGTCTACCTCGAACCCGCCGAAGCATTGAACATCAACAACGACATTCGTCAGCTGGAGGCCTCGGAGCGGGAAGAGATCAAACGCATTTTAAGTCGATTGACAAACGAAGTCCGCAAGCAGGCCCCGAAAATCCGCCGCAACCTGAAAACCATCGGCTACATCGACGCCATCGCCGCCCGGGCGAGACTGAGCCTGCGGCTGGACGCCGAAATCCCGGCCCTCTCCGAAGACCAGTCGATCAACCTGGAGCAGGCCTACAATCCCCATCTGAAACTCCGCAACCAGCAGCGCGACAACAAAGAGAAAGAAGAGATCGTCCCGCTGGACCTGCATTTGGAGCGAGGCGAACAATGTCTGATGATTACCGGTCCCAACGCGGGAGGTAAGTCGGTCGCCATGAAAACCGTCGGACTCTGCGGCGTGATGATGCAGTCGGGCTACGCGATTCCGGCCTCCTCGGCCTCCTACCTGCCCTTGCTGAGTGGAATGTTTGTGGACATGGGGGATGATCAGTCGATTGAAGATGATTTGAGTACCTTTTCGTCCCGCCTGGAGTGGATGCGGGATGCGGTCGAGCAGTGTGACGAACGTTCGCTGGTGCTGATTGACGAGGCCGGGGCCGGTACCGATCCCGAAGAGGCAGGCGCGCTTTTTCAGTCGCTCATCGAGAAGTTGATCGACCGGGGCGCCCGGGTGATCGTAACCACCCACCACGGATCCCTCAAGGTCTTCGCCCACGAACATCCCCAGGCCATCAACGGATCGATGGAATTCGATCAGCAGTCGCTCGCCCCGACCTACCGCTTCCAGAAAGGCGTCCCCGGCAGCAGCTACGCCTTCGAGATTGCCCGACGCATGAGGCTGTCCGACGAAGTCCTCGACCGCGCCGCCGAGCTTGTAGGCGAAAACAAAAGCGACCTGGAATCGCTCATCAACGACCTCAAGCAGCGCACCCAGGAAGCCGAGGAGCTCACCCGTAAATACGACAAGCTCCAGGATGAGATGGAGGAGCAGAAGGAGCAGTACGAAAAGCGCCGCGAGAAGATGGAGCGGGAGAAAGAAAAGATCAAGGAAGAAGCGCTGCGCAAAGCCGAGAAGATCGTCAGTGAAGCCAACCAGCGCATCGAGCGGGCCGTCGAGCAGATCTCCAAGCAAGGTCAGCAGGACAAAGAGAAAGTCAAAGAAGCCCGTCAGCGTGTCGAGGACTATAAAGAGGAAGTAACCGACGAGCTTGAAGATATCGAAAAGCGGAAGCGCGAGCAGAAGAAAAAAGACGAGGGACTCGAATCCCCCGAAGTGGGTGACCGGGTCCGACTGATGGACAACAACATGACCGGCGAGCTTGTACAGGTCAGCGGAAACAAGGCGGTCGTCCAGGCCAACGGGCTCAAGGTCAACACCGAATACGACCGGCTAGTGAAACTCAAAGAATCCGACAAGAAAAAATCACGTCGACCGAAAATAAAAACCCAGACCAGCAATCCCGACTCGGCCACCATCTCCAAGCCCAAAACCAACCTGGAAATCCGAGGCATGCGCGCCGAAGAAGCCCGCCAGGAGCTGCAGCGATACATCGATCAGGCCGTAGCCACCAACCTCGAGGAAGTCGAAATCATCCACGGCAAGGGACAAGGCATCCTCCGACAGATTACCCACGAATACCTGAAAGACCGCAGCGAAGTCAAAGACTTCGACATCGCCCCCCTCGACCGCGGCGGCTCCGGATGTACGATTGTGCATCTTAAATAAGAATCAAATTTTTTCAGCATAACAATTGTACAATTGTTATATTTAAAATATGATACTAACAATTGATACATCAGCTCTATTAGCTGTTCTTCTAAACGAAGAGCATCGATCCGAGATCATAGCTATAACAAAAGGGTATGATCTTCAAGCACCAGAAACATTAGACGCAGAAGTTGGCAATGCACTTTCAGCCATGTTTAAGCGAAACCGTCTAAGATTGAAGAGTGCACGCGAAGTAATTAAACAATTTGAATCCATACCAATTCGAAGAACGAAAATTCGTATAAATGAGTCTATCGACTTAGCTTATAAATATCAGATTTATGCTTATGATGCGTATGTTCTCGATTGTGCTTTGCAATACAAAACACCTTTATTGAGCCTGGACTCGGCTTTGACGACTGTTGCCGAAAAACTTAATATAGATTTATTGGAGGTTTTATAATGAAAGTCTACACTTACTCACAGGCACGGCAAAAATTAGCTCAACTATTAGATGAAGCCAGACAAGAGGGTGAGGTTCAAATAAAACGTCGGGACGGGCAAACTTTTGTGCTTAAACCGGCAAAAGAAGATGATTCCTCACTTAACGTAGAAGGCGTTCAAACCGATGTGTCACTCTACGAAATAAATGAAGCAATTCGGGAAAGTAGAGAGAAGTAATTTTTTGAACACCTCCCTCCGATTTACCAACGAAAAATAAATATCTCCCCTTATTTCAAGGTTAGGCATAATAGGACACCGCGTAAGCACCAACTACGAGATATTTTACCTTATGTTCGTTTAGTGACTTTATAAACCTGTCTCACCGCTTCTTTAGCTTCATTATATTCTTCTTCTTTATTGAAAAGGCGAATGTATTGCTCTCTCAATTCCTGTACCATGCTCACCCGTTCTGCTGGAGTTTTTGACTGCCAGTATTGAAGATCCCTCTCCTCTTCTTCACCTAATTTTATTTTTCGGATTTGTTTTTCCATATGAAACTTTCAGCTCTCATTAAAACTGATTTCCGGAGCGTTACTTTGATATACCGCAATAACTTATCCTTATGACAAGCTATATTAGCTGATTGACTATTACAAATACAGACTCCCGCCAGAGCTTAGGAAAATAGCGAAATTGTCAATCTATTCTGATTCAGTCAACTAAGCGGCTACCTCTTTCGGGCCGGTTTTGTGATCGGCTTCATGTTCGGCGACCGTAATAACCACATTTCCCTTTTTGTGACCCTTTTCCACGTAGCGATGTGCTTCCGGGATTTCGCTTAAGTTGTAGCTGCGATCGATGACGGGTTTCAGCTCGTTTTGCTCAATTAAATTCCGAATTAAAACCAGGTCCTCGTAATTATCCTGTGCTATCCCGATTTTCACTTTTTGTCGGCCCGCGATAGAGGTCCGCAGTGACTGCAACAACAGTGCGAAGTTGACTACCGTCGTGATATACCGACCTTTCTGCGACAAAATCTTTTTGCACTTCCCATAGGAAGTCTTGCCCACCGTATCGAAAATCACATCGTAGATCAGATCTTCCCGGGTGAAATCCTGCTTCGTGTAATCGATCACTTTATCGGCTCCCAGCGAAGCGACCATCTCAAGGTTGGCGGACCCGCAAACGCCGGTGACCTCCGCCCCGAAATGCTTGGCCAATTGAACAGCATACGATCCCACACTTCCCGAGGCCCCGTTGATCAGGATCTTGTCGCCCGAATCCAGTTTTGCCTTACGCAAAAAATACAATGCGGTCGTAGCCCCGTTGGGCACGACAGCCGCCTCTTTGAACGACAGACCAGCCGGTTTCAACGCAATCGCTGCTTCCTCCCAAATCGTCAGATACTCGGCGTAGGCCCCGAATACCTTCATTCCATATACCGCATCTCCCACTTCAAAGCGAGTAACCTCCTTACCGACAACCTCCACAATTCCGGCAAATTCATTACCCAGCACCGTTTTTTTGGGCCGAATAAGCCCGTTAATCATCCGTACAATGAATGGATCCGCCTTACGTAACTTCCAGTCGCCCGACGTGACCGACGTGGCGTATATCTTGACCAACACCTCGTTATCTGCCGGCACCGGTTTGTCCACATCTTTGAGCTGAAGCACATCAGGTGAGCCATACTTCGAATAAACCATCGCTTTCATAGGGCACCTCACACTTAATAGTTAATGGGTAGAAATCTATGGAGGAGCAAACAATCACCAATCCAGAATTCGGCCTTCTATCAACTGCAAAAAATTAAACCATTCAATAAATATAACTCTTTTTTCATTCACAGGACATATCAAATTTATCGGTGAATCCTGACCGGCTAATTAATCCCGCCGCCTGACCCTTTAAACGGGAGAAGAATCCGCACTTCTCGGCTTTATGGGTCTTATTGCAAAGTGTGGCAAAAACAGTTTCCCGTCCGGTGAAATAAACGCGCGCTTTTTCTTTTGAAACATTTTATGTATTCCGCTCGTACCATTGCTTGCTCTTTATCATTAAACTTTCATCATTATGAAATCGATCTTATTCAAGGGAATTCTCTTCTTTTTGTTCCCGGCAATTGCCTTAAGCCAAAATTCCTCAACGGATTTCCAACCCTTGCTTCAAGCTGCCAGGAAAACACATTCAAGTAGTCTTATTGTGATAAATCACGGTGAGCAGGTGGTGGATTATCATTATGGGGATCAACACTGGGTTATGAATACAATGTCAATGACAAAATCGGTGATAGGACTGGGAATAATGCGTCTGCTAACGCAGGGGACAATCGACTCGCTGATTACACCAGTGGCAACTTTTTATCCGGAATGGCGACAGGGACAAAAAGATAAAATTACAATCCGGCACCTTTTGAACCAGACGTCAGGCTTGCAGGATGTCTCAAGCGCACGCGAGGAGATTCATCCGAGCCCGGATGTCGTTCAGCTCGCCCTGTGTGCATCGGTAGTGGATACGCCCGGGACACAATTCGATTATAACAACAAGGCGGTCAACCTTCTTTCCGGAGTTGTTCACAAAGCGACGGGACAAATGATCGACCAATACCTGGAAAGCGAACTCTTCAAACCATTGAGTATCGAACGGTATGAGTGGAAAACCGACAAGGCCGGCAATCACCTAGCGATGTCAGGACTTAAACTTTCAGCTCTTGCCATGGCCAAAATTGGTCAGCTGGTCTTACAAAACGGAAACTGGGAGGGGCGTCAGCTTATCGATTCAGTGTATGTCCAAAAAATGCTGGATCAGGGATCCCCGGAATATATGGGATATGGATTGATGTGGTGGAGAATCCCCAAAACAACCGAATACACGATCGACCAAAAGCAGATCGAGAAACTTCGAGAGGCAGGGTTTCGTGAAGAGTGGGTTGACAAAATTACAACACTGCAGGGGACCTACGACAGCAAGGGGGCCTTGGGAAAAGCTTTCATGAGTACATTCAGTCGAAGGGAGTTTGTCAGGCTGAGAAAACAGATGAAACAACAAAACGTTCAGCCTTGGCATCAGACGATTCGCGGACCAATCGTCGGGTATGAAGCTTCAGGGGATTTCGGGCAGTACCTGGTTATCTACCCGGAACAGGAAGTGGTTGCCGTACGTATGATCCGGGTTTTAAAAGATTATAACCGTAAAACAGATAGTTTTTCACGTTTTCCCGATATGGTTTATAATTTGGCCAACTGAACTCCCTCAAAACTCCAGTTTTAACTGTTCCAATTTTTAGAGAAGCTTCCAATGCGACCGATTATTTAACAAGTTGAGCGGAGGAAAAGATAGTTATTATTAATATATATATATTTCAAATATGTGGCGTAATCACACACCAAAATTGATACTGAAAATCCCCCTTTTATTTCACTTCTTCCATTTCTTGTGATTTCTCAATATTCCCGTGCACCAGGCCTATTTCGTAGGACAACTTACTGATGATATACTGGTTTATGGAGACCCCCTCGTGCTCGGCCATTTTGGCGATTTGGGCGTGCAGCGATTTCGGCATTCTCAGGCTATAGTTGCCACTGTATTCGTGTGCTTTTCTAGGCTGCGGAAGCTCATCGCCTTCTTCCCGGTAATCCTCGACCAGCAATTCCAACGCTTTTTCAGCCTCAGACACCGCCTCGGCACGGGTGTCGCCCGTGCCCGCCATTTGATTTCCGAACTCGGGACTTACGGCGACATACTGCTCGTCTTCGTCGCTGTAAAAAACATCCAGGCTGTAATTATAGTCCATAATATTCCTCAATTTTTCTACGATTCTACGCACTTTCTTCTTCATAAGATAACGAATAAAGTGATATCATATTTGATATCATTAAATTTAATTGCAAGGAATTACTTTAACGGATATAGCCAATTAACAGTTCTTTAAGCTAAAGAAACGGCGTTACTCCTATAGAAGAGCATTCACGAATGCAGATCCTTACAAATCAGATAGGTGGATTATCAATTTTTAAAGGTTCTGGGAATCCGCGTCCGCGTCAAGATCCGACGTGCAATTCGGACAGCGGCGTGCTTTTATGGGGAGGGAGGTAAAGCAGACGGGACACGCTTTAGTGGTTGGTTCGGACTTCGGGACTTCCTGTCTCTCCCGTCGTATATTGTTGATCCCCTTTACGAGCATGAAGGCAGCCGCCGCCACGATCAGGAAACTGATAAGAGAGTTGATAAAAACCCCGTAGCTGATGGTCACCGCTCCGGCCTGTTGAGCGGCCGCCAGCGTCGGATAGGGACCGGCTGTCGCCCCTTCTTTCAATACGATAAACAATTCTGAAAAATCGACTCCTCCCACCAACAGACCAATAGGTGGCATCAACACATCCGCAACCAAACTTTTTGCAATGGTCCCAAAAGCTCCTCCTATGATAATTCCGACAGCCATATCCACCACACTACCCCGCATCGCAAATTCTTTAAACTCTTTCAGCACGCTCATGGTATCATCTCCGTATATTTTACTTCTATTACAATTTGCCAGTATAAAAAGGATAAAATCGGGGATGACGGAATCGAAACCTCTTCAACCTCTCCAATTTAGCCACTATCCCAGATTTTTACCAAACCTTCAACCATTTTGCGAACATTCAATCGGTCCGAATTCTTCGTACTCCCACTACCGATATACCCGCTTCCTTACGAAAACCAATAGATTGCTGGTTCCCTCTGTTACAATGCAATAATGTAAGTGATTTTTGGAAAACCGGGCGGTGGTTCCGAAGCATAATAATTTTCTGGGTAGCAGGCAGTAATAACGATCATCGTAAACAGGAGCGATTAACCGTTCAATGCATCCAACCGAAGAAAAGTATACGAGCAAGGAACCGCCGCCCGGTTTTTCGAAGAGTTCCTAAAAAGATCAATCTATAATTATCAACGAGCACCGGCTATCTATACTGGATCCCTTTAGTATTAGGTATTTGTCACAAAAAACCAAAATCAGACGTTTTATACATTCCTTATATATGAAAAATTGCCTCATTATCGGAATTTTTAAAATCCACAGGCAACCATTTTCGCTTTTTTCTTGTATAGTTTAATAGAAGCAAGCTAAAATATTTATAGAATGGTATTAAACGTCATTTACTCAGTGGATTAGAAATCGAAGAGGGTACCTAATAATACCAAATCGGCTACTACTATTTCAAACGACGAGAAAGCCTTGATACGGGAACTTGTTAGGGGCTGTCGCAAGCGACGTCGCGACAGCCAGAAAAAGATGTACCGGATGTTCTATGCCTATGGCATGAGCATTACGCTGCGGTATGCCGACTCGAGAAACCAGGCCGCTTCGATTCTGAATGATGCGTTTATGAAGGTGTTTACCAATATCAAGGACTTCGACACCGATCGACCATTCAAACCCTGGCTTCGACAAATTATTGTCAACACGGCGATTAATCATTATCACAAAAATCAGAAACAGAAGGAAATGATGGAATTGGAAGAGGTATCCGACCAGAAAATCAGCCGCGAAGAGGAGATTCTGAGCGGTATCACGTACGACGAAATCATTGAGATGGTACAGCAGTTGTCGCCGGTGTACCGCACGGTGTTTAACCTCCACGTGATCGAGGGATATAAACACCGTGAAATAGCAGAGATGCTGGATATCAGTGTCGGAACCTCAAAGTCGAACCTGTCGAAGGCCAAACAGAATCTGCAATCAATTCTGGAACGGAATTTCAGGTAACGGAACCTTTTATATGTCTGATCAAGAACATAACGACAACATAGATCCCATCGAGCGGCTATTCCGGGAAAAAGCCGACGAGTATGATATTGAGTATAATGAAAACGACTGGCTGAGCCTGGAAGAACGACTGGATAAGGCGGATCTTCAGCGAAAACGAAGAAGACGTCGGCGATGGCTGGCTGCAGCCGTAATCCTGGCGTTTGCACTGCTGACCTATATCACGATCGATAATCAGATGCAGATCAATCGCTTAAATGAAAAGTTGAGCCAGTATGAGTCGGCCGAACAGGAATCCCCCTCACAGGTTCAACAACAGGATAAACAGGGTCAACAAAAATCACCAAGCTCGGGAACCGACCGAGAATCCCCCGATAAACCTTCAGATATAAAACAATCGGTCGAACAGCAGGCAACGTCCAACCTGGCAGCGGCCGATGACACCACTTCGACTAGCAAGGATCCCAAGGCGGAAAAGACCACCCCTGAACGACAAGACCAGGATCTCAACAATCAAACAAACAGATCTCCCATCCCCCTGCAATCTTTCGCCGCTGCTGATATTTCCGCTTCCGGAGAACTGCAAACAACGGATCTTGCAGGATTACGTACTACTAAAGCCGGAAACGTTCGTCCCGGCGCGTCGCCAGCCACAGGTATCCCCCATAAAACAGATACCAAAGCGATAGCAGCTGCAGCCGACACGCCGAGGCGTCAATCGCCAAGTCGCTTCGCGCTCGGCTTGGTCCTCGGACCGGATCTGAGCACCACGGGGTCCCTGTCGAATTTTTATGAACCAGGACATGAATATGGTGTAACGGTTGAGTATAACCTGGGCAAGAACCTGGGTATTGCGACCGGTCTCATTCGATCACGAGTTTTATATTCCTCCAGAGGCAGCGAATACAATCCTCGAACAGGATACTGGTCGAACAACCCTGTCCCCCGAGAAATCATCGGCGACTGCGTGCTGCTGGACATACCGGTCCGTTTAAAATATAACTTCCTTAATCTGGGTAATTCCCGTTTCTATGCAACTGCCGGTATCTCTTCCTACATCATGTTGAACGAAGATTACCAGTATGATTACGGTAGCGGCGGAAGTTATGGTACGCAATCCAATCGTCCCCGGGGATGGAGCGGCAAAACCCGTACGAAGCACTGGATGAGCAACGCAAATATTTCGGTGGGATATGAATATGACATCCTCCGAAGCTGGAGCCTGCGCGCCGAGCCTTATCTGAAGGTACCCATTAAAGAAGTCGGATGGGGAAATGTGGAACTCTATTCGATGGGTATGACCGTATCAATCAACTACAAACTTTAGTGATCGATTCCCGCTTCGGAATCGCAGCTCGCTAAAATCAGCAGAGATCCACCAAAGGGTTACTATTAATATCATTTATACTTTGACATTGAAAAACCATATGAACAATAATATAAGATTAAATACAAAGTAATTTCTTGAAGAAGCAAGCAGGGTGTCCGTCGAAAGTTCGACGGGTGCCATTATCATTAAAATCAATGTGTACCGGAGGTTATTATGTTACAGTTCATTAGTGAGCAGCAAGCCGAACAAAATGGCTTGAAACGTGCCAGGCAGTACAAGGATTTATCCGATCGGCAGATTATATACAAAATACTCAGGGGAGATACCTTTCTATTCAAGCTGCTGGTACAGCGGCACAATGACCGGCTTTTCCGCATACAGCGCTCCTATATTTCAGACGAAGATGCGATTAAAGACACCCTGCAGCAAACCTATATGAAAGCATACGAGAACCTGGATTCGTGGCGGGGAAACGCCCAATTTTCGACCTGGATCACCCGCATTGCCATTAACGAGGCTCTCAAGTATATAAACAAGCAAAAGCGATATTCCGATCTGCATGACTTTAACCTGAACTCGGATGAAGAAATCCGCCTGGAAAGCACCGAACAAACCCCCGATGATGATATTATACAACAGAACCTGCAGAAGTTGCTAGGTCAAGCCATTGATGAATTGTCGGCCACCTACCGAAAAGTATATATCAAGCGAGAAATGGAACAGATGAGCACGCAGCGTACCGCCGAAAAACTCGGCATCTCTCCCAGTAACGTAAAAGTTCGACTGCACCGGGCCCGAAAGCAATTGCGTCAGACTTTGCAGCAACAGGTTAAATTTCCCGGGATTTTATATTAGCTCGCCATCGCCTGTTTGTTAATACCTCACACGGGTCCCCACCCTTCCCATAGACATTAGCCTGTCAGAGGAAAGTCATTACAAGAGAGTTGACTCTTTGCCTCAAATTAATTATATACATCTATACAATAGTTGTAACTACAATTGTTTAACTGAAAACTTATTAGCTCATGATTGACATTGCCATTATAACCGGTTCCGTTCGCATGGGACGACAATCTCAAAAAGTAGCGTATTATCTGGAACAAAAGTTGAACGAACGGGAAATCTCCGTGGATCTCATTGACCTGGGAGAATATACCCTTCCGCTGCTCAGGGAACGGGTCGGACGCCACCCGGAACCGCCGGAGGATGCAGTGGAAATAAGCGATCGATTGGACAAGTCGGATGCCCTGATACTGGTTTCCCCCGAATATCATGGAAGCGTATCGGGCGTCTTGAAAAATGCACTGGATTATTTTCGGAAGGAGTTTCAGGGTAAACCGATCGGTGTCGCAACAGCATCGGCGGGTGGATTCGGCGGTATTAATGCCTCCAACCAGCTGCAACATATTATCTTGAGCATGGGCGGGTACCCTATGCCACAAAAACTGCTGGTACCAAAGGTCCAGGATGCCTTCGACGCCGACCTGGAACCTCGGCAAGATCGCCTTGAACAGACCACCGGAAAATTCCTGGATGACCTGCTTTGGCAGACCGAGGCGTTTGACCTGAAAAAGGAACAGGATCAGTCTTTAAAACAGGAAGTGGCATAACCTAAATTGCATGGCCAACTACGGGAATGATCGAAATGGAGCTGCGTTTCCCCATACGGTAACTGACGTAGAATATTACAATTGTTACCTACTTACTACATAAAGAATATATCCAGCATCGATTCTTATAGGTTATCTATCCAATCCTGCTGGAAGATACAACAAAATAACAGCTACAGGAATAACTTGTTTATCCTGTAGCTGTTTATGTTTGCAGACCTTTCATTTTCGTACCATCAGTCAAATTCAGCTCGGAACACACGCTAACACATACGTTCATCGCTGGAGCACATCCGCCACCTCATGTCGACCGTATCCCCGGGCAAATACATAGGCTGTGTAGCCGGAATTATTTTCGATCGACTTGTCCGCCCCATGTTCGATCAGTTTTTTGACGGTATATTTATTCCCATACTTGGCTGCCATCATAAGAGGGGTCGTACCTGTAATATTGCTCTGGTTAATTATTGCTCCGTGCTCGACAAGCAGATCGATCGTCTTTCTGTCGCCAATCTTGGCAGCATAATGCAATGCTGAATTTCCCAGGTCATCCACGGCATTCACATTAGCTCCTTCGCCAAGATAATCTTTTAGCGTCTTGTAATCACTCTTAAGAATGAGTTTATGCATATAGTCAATAGCTTCCGCATCGCTATTTATCTCCTCCGGGGGCTGTGCCCATCCCATACTTGTGCCGACAAACATAATGATCATGATAAGTAACGTATATTTAGATCGTAACATGGTTCTGCCTCCTTTAAATTGAAAGTGCCAGTTGTTGCATTCTGCTTAATGTCAATCAACCCATCAATCGCAACTTTTCCCGCCCCGAAGTGGTTAGTTGCAAATATTTGTGGTAGCCAGCGTATAGATGGGATAATTTTTCAACAGTACAAGCTTTTGCCCCCCGACTGTTTGAGCGTTTCCCCTTTATACATATGTATTCAGGCAGTGGCCGAATAGAGACTCAAACCGCTATCGGTAGGAAAAGAGTAGCAAATCCAGCCAACTTAGGGGTAAATCATGCCTGTTCACTCATCCACTGACGCGTATGTCGGTCGATGGACACTTTAAAAAACTCCTTGAGCTTTTCCAGTCGCTCCGGATTCACCTGCACGACCATTTGACGTCCCCGTCGAATTGATTTTACCAAACCGGCCCGACGAAGCTCCTTCAGATGAAGAGAAAGGGAGGATTTCGAGATTTCCAATTTATCCTTGAGACTTCCAAAATCGCAGGTAGGCTCTTCCATACAACAATCTTCTTCCCGGTTGACCTGACAGCAGGTATGTACCCGTTCCACCAGCAACTTCATTATTTGCAGTCGTTTGCGGTTCCCTAGCGCTTTAAAAGCCTCCGTAAGCTCCTTGTCAGGTAACATATTGAAGTTTGGTTGAATGTGGTCCACCGGGCCAACCTTTCGACAATAGATCGGTAACCCGATATTTATTTCTCATCTCATAATTTAACTGTTTTAAATCCTGCAAACAATTAAGCAGGTCCCCTTGACACCAAAATACTCAGTGTTTATGTTTTAGTGTTTTAAAATTCTTAAACAATAAAACATAATTAAATACGCATTTCCTATGACCTCTACTCAACCAATTGCGTGTGACTTTACGGCAATCGAAAAAGAAGAGCGAGAAATTCACAAACAAAACAGTGAGGAGGTATTCGAGTCGGTCGTAGATTGGCAGGAAGTTGCAGACGGGTACACATTTCAACTGCCAACCCAGACCGATATTATCGAAAAAGCCGGTGCTTTTATCGCCCGCGAGCGGTTGTGCTGCCCGTTTTTCACCTTCAATCTGGAAGTAACCCCGAATCGCGGTCCGGTCTGGTTGACGATGACCGGCAACGAAGAGGTAAAATCCTACATCAAGCAAAACGTGATTGCACAGATCCAGAATAAGGGAGCCGATGATAACTGGGAGCTGCCCGGTGACAGGGATGAGTGATTTTTTACAGGGAGGCTTCTTGCTTCGTATAGAGTTGGGAGACTTTCTTTTTAAACTTTTTACAGATGTCTTCGGTCCTCCCAAAAAAGTATGAAATACACGAATACAAACCTGTTTGTATTATTTAGTTTGTTTACTCGATCCTCCCCCTTTCCCCCTCCGAAGGGGGAAAGGGGGAGGACCAATACAAGCTACTCACTATCTACCAAACGTTAAACTATAACCAACTCAAAACCCATGAACAAGACCAAAATTACTTACTGGACTTCAACCGGTATTTTCAGCGCAATCATCATTGCCATTGGAATCAGGCTGCTCTTTGATCCCCAAATGGCCCAGAATTTTGATCATCTGGAATATCCCGGCTACCTGCGTTATATCCTGGGAGTCGCTAAGCTGGCCGGTGTTGCCTTAATGCTCGTACCGTTTAGCGGACGATTGAACGAGTGGGTCTACGCCGGATTCACCATAAACTTATTCTCCGCTTCCATCGCCCATTTTACCGCTGGAGATCCAGCCTTAAAAATACTTGTTCCCCTGATCCTCCTGACTTTAATGGGAATCTCCTACTTGACCGGGCACAATATCAACAGGTTGTAAAGGAAGTCAATAAATGCAAAATATTATTTTTATAGTACATTCCAGGTGCCTCACAAAACGATAGAGGTCTTTGAAAAACCGGGCGGCGGTTCCGAAGCATAATAATTTTCTGGGTAGCAGGCAGTAATAACGATAGTCGTATACAGGGGCGGTTAACCGTTCAATGCATCCAACCGAAGAAAAGTATACGAGCAAGGAACCGCCGCCCGGGTTTTCAAAGACCTCCGATAATAAATAAAGATCTGTTTTTTATCTTCCCTATACCCATATTATGTTGAAGTATAATCACCAACTAATTTAAAAAGGGGATAAAATGAGTACACGGGTTTTCTGGCGAACGATTATCGCCGGTTTATTTGCTACTTTTACGATGACGATGATTGCATTTCTGCAGGCTGGCTTGGGATTGCCGCTAATCGATATCGGCTATTTCCTGGCCGAAACCTTTAACCACATTCACCAGTCGGAAGTCTATTCCATCCTCTGGGGCAACGCGGCCTACATGATTATCGGAATCATCCTGGCGTTGATCTGGGTCGTTTTTCTGCAGCAGTGGATCCCCGGCAATTGGGCCATTCAGGGGTTTATATATGGTATACTTATTTCCCTGGTGGCTGCACTCGTCGTTTCTCCGCTGGTTTCCCAGGCAGCCGGCGATACCTTTGGGATATTTTATTCAAAGACCTGGTTCCCCGGGCGCATGCTGTTAGCGGGCCTCGTCATGCATCTGGGATATGGACTGATGCTGACCCTCTGCCTGAAATATGCAGATATTGAGAAGGAGGACGAATAATATATCCTCCTTTCTCATATCCTAAAATCAATAGCGAGAAGTGATCAATTGGTGGGTAGCTCCGCTCCAGGCACGTTTAAAACGCAACTCCACTTCTTGAGCCTCTTCCATTCTTCCCTGTTTCTCCAAGGCGGTTTTCAAACCAAACAACGAATAGCCATTTTCAGGATTCTTGCGTAGATCTGCTGCATAGACTACCTCGGCTTCTTTCGGTCGACCGGCATCCATCAACATGGCTGCCAGCATATGGCGAACGGGGAAGTACCAGTCGGGCGGTTCACTATACATTAGACCATCTTCCATCCGAACGGCTCGTTCAAGATGGGCCAAAGCCTCCAAGGTGTTGCCCTCCTTAAACTTAACTTCACCCAATACAATTTCCTCGGCAATTTTCAAGAGATCTTCCGTAACCCCGAATCCAATATAATGTTTGATTCCCGCCATCTCCTCACGTATTTGAGTCAAATTACGAAGTTCCCGGCGTGCTTCTGCCATACGATCGGTATGTAAATAGGCCAGGGCCCGTCCGTAATGCCAGATACCGTTCATATATTTTGAATCTACCGCCGGTTTCGGCTCGACAAGCATCTCCTCCCACATCCCGAAACGAACCATGACAAACATCGGCTGTGATAAAAATGTTTCGTAAAGCGACCAGATGTTTTTATTGGAGGATAGTTCAGGAGGGACCTTCTTTTCAATTTTACGGGCGGTTCCAAGAGCGACTTCGGGACGACCCAATACCATCGCCGACCAAGTCATAAAATGAAGGTTATGAGGATAGTAGTTCAGAGGATATATTCCCTGGGTCCGGTTTTGAGCCATATATCTTTCATCGGCTTCCGCCGCTCGCCTGTTCAATTCGTATGAATCTGCATAACGCCCCACTCGCATGTAGATATGGCTTGGCAT
>Ga0207771_100825_pt1 | contig 15970 bp, 9 predicted proteins | sample A23M2SouthBayCA_2_FD_187731 | JGI IMG/M metagenome (GOLD analysis project Ga0207771, IMG submission 187731) | Aerobic enrichment media microbial communities from Eden Landing Ponds, California, USA - A23 M2 (2) (SPAdes) | ecosystem: Environmental > Aquatic > Marine > Unclassified | place...
CTGCATCGGATGATCGAGGAGGAAAACCCGGCGGGCATCGCCATCTTTTCAAATACTTTCGAGCATAAATCACTCGTCGAAACCATTGCGTCGGCCGGCGTAGACATCATGCTTGAAAAACCCCTGGCGGTTAGCATGGAACATGCCCGAGCCATGCAGAAAGCCGTCCGTGAAAATAACGTTCACCTCATCGTTAATTACGAAACAAGCTGGTATGCCAGCAACCGGTTCATTCATCAGCAGGTTGTGGCGCAAAACAAGATTGGGAACATACGCAAGATGGTAGTCCGCTCCGGACACCGCGGACCTAAAGAAATCGGGGTAACCGATCCCTTCCTTTCCTGGTTAACCGATCCCAAATTGAACGGTGGCGGTGCGCTAACTGATTTTGGCTGCTATGGCGCCAACCTGATGACCTGGTTGATGGGCAATCAACGTCCAATAACGGTTACTGCCCTTACCCAGCAGTTAAAGGATGATCCCGTATATGCAAAAGTAGACGATGAAGCGACGATTATCCTGGAATATCCTCATGCCCAGGGTATCATCCAGGCCTCCTGGAACTGGCCGTATTCAAGAAAGGATATGGAAGTATATGGGACCAACGGGATGATGCTGGCTCCAGACCACAATAGTGTGGAATTTCGCTATGATGGACAACAACGAATCGCCAAAGAGGTCTCGGTCCAATCCGATCGATTTGACCATTACCTTTCCTATTTCAGCGCCATTCTGCGGGACAGGGTCGAACCAAAGGGATTATCCTCCCTTGAAAACAATATGATCGTCACCGAGATTCTTGATGCCGCGCGAAAATCCGCAAGAACCGGCAAGTCCGTATCCCTTGAATAAACGGAATAGAACCCTGCATCCTGATTGTTTATGTATTCTGATAGATAAATTTGCGTTGGGGATAAACATTGATGCCGGGTTCAACGTCGGCGCAGCAAGCGAAAAGATACCCATCGAAACCGCTTGGTCATGGCAACACTCAGTTCTACAAGAAGCACTATCCCGCTATGATAGAGAAGAGCCACTGTTAAAACCATTTTAAAAATTAATACTTCCCACATAATACTTTTATTAAATTTTGGAACTTATCAAATATAAATATTATTGAAGCGAAATGCTCACCATCTATTAAATATTTTCAGCTATCCTATCATGGAATTGACCAAAATTTTAAATTGAGGGGGGCACAGGATATGTTTACTACAATCCGATGCTGTGTTTCAAGCCGGCAGCGAGTGACTTCCACCAGTAGTTAAACATAGACCTCTTCCGGTTTCGGCGAACCGAAATTTCTCCTACCCGAAGCGGCTCCTGATTTTCGGATTTTACCTTCAATGCGTTGGCAAGAAAGGATGCAATGATCTGGTGACCGGTATCGCCGATATCTCCCTTATTAAGTATCTCTATATTTAAGCCGCTGTAATCCATTTTAACTTTACCTGCCGACTGCTGCGGCCCCAATTCCATATCAAAGTTCAAAGAATTTATTACTCCGCTTTTAACCCGGACCAATAAGAGCGGCTCGAGTATCGGATTTAATTTGCTCATCTGTAAACTATCCACCGATCCCCGAAGCCTGTGACGGCCATCTTGATTCATGGGAAACCATGCATTTAGTTTCAAACGAGCTGACTGCATGACCCTTGCTTGCAGGTCCAGTTCCACGGTGCTTTGACGCTCTATATTACGGGCTTTGTTGGTAATTCCCTGGAGGATAGCCGTGATGTCCGAAAAAGTTATCCGGCCGGGATGGGCTATCTCTTCTCTCTGTTCCAGGTAGGAAATGGTACTGCCTTCAATTTGAACTGTATCCACTTTCACGAAGGTCGGAAGTTCATTTAAGCTGACATGCGGCAACTGCTTGATCGTCGTGTCCATCGGACGCGCCTTATCGTGAAATACGACCAGGTCGGCTTTTTCGATCAACAGTTTTCCCATGTCAATTTCCCCCTCGATCATCTGCTTCACATCCAGATCGATCGCCCGTATGCGCGGTATCACCAAATCCACCCGGTCCGCTTCATGCCCCACCCGTCGTGAAAAGGTATGGCGGGGTAATTGAGGAATCAGCCGGAGCGACCTCGAAGTGCACTCCTTGTTCGAGACATCGCAACGGGCCTCATCCACCTTTAACACATATAAATCATTCTGAAAATGATACCCCCCCTCTTTGATCTCGATATCGAAATCCCGATAACTGAATGGCATTGTTTTACCGGGAGCATGCGGTCGCCGGAGTTCCGCCAGGCTCATGTCAATACGGCCTACTTTCAACTGTATATTCCCCGACTTATCCAGCAATTGAATCGTCCCCCCTCGAATGTTGGCTTCTTGAATGAACCATTGAAAAGAAGTATCCACTTCCGATACAAGCGAGGTATCTTTCTTTAGCTGTTGGAGGTAGTCCCATCGGACTTTCAGCACGGGTCGTATAACATTCACCCTCCCCACCCGCATTGTCCCCGTCCACCAATAGTCCAACAGATGAATTCCTCCCATTTCCAGTTTATCTGCTTGAAGATACGCGGATGAAGTATCCGCCGTTAAGCTTTCGACCCGTGGATTTCGGAGCGTAACAGAGCGGTTAAACAAGCTGGTCGATACAGACTCCACCGAAAGTCGCATCTTACCCTTCGATTCCTGTCGAACCACTTCCTGAAGGCGGTGCTTGATATACGGATTCAGCGACCAATGGGCATAAATCCAATACAACCCGAACAATCCCACTATTCCCAGGACGACCGGGATTACTATGCGCTGCCAATATTCTTTTTTACTCTCCTTCATTTGATCAACCCCATTGGTCGATTTAGTATTTGCACCATACCGGGCGGCCCAACATACCACCCCGGTATGGTCAAAAGCCTCGATCCTCTTTCATAGCGGAAATTTATTTTCTTAAACCCAATATTCTTAAAATGCCTGATATTGATTTAAAAACAAAAGCGATAAACAACAGGGACAACTGCTGGTAAGTGCTGACGTGTTTGCTTGCTTCTAAATAACGGAACTTGTATTGTAAATAAGTTGACGAATTGAGTCCTCTCGAGGGGCATCTTCATAGCAAGCATCGCGCGGATCATTATAGGATCCTCCAGGGGAGATCCACTTGGCATTTAGCCTTTTATCCGATCAACAATATAGTTCAGGCAACATAACAGCCGTTACAAACCACCCAACTTGAAAATGTCATGAGACAAACATCCACTTTTTCAGTTGTTACTGTTTATATTTCATTTTTATGGGCTTTCACTACTGTTTTTTTCGCTGACGGCGGAGTGCTTCACGCCCAGGACGGCTGAAATGCCCTGCAAAGTCTGACCCGCATCCATGAAGATGTAGAAAGCAAACGTATTAGCAGCTATAACCGGTCCGGCGCCAACCGTGACCGGGTTGAAGACATTGCTGACGGTGAAAAACTCACGCTGATGGACGTAGAGGGAACTGGAATTATCAATCATATATGGATTACGATTGCTCCCCCCAACATTGATCGCAACGATATTATCCTGCGCATGTATTGGGATGGAGAACAAAAACCCAGCGTAGAGTCACCGATCGGTCCTTTTTTCGGTCAGGGGTGGAGCGAGCACTACCCCTTCAAATCGATGCCGCTGGCCGTGACTCCCCGCGACGGACGGTCGCTGGTAAGTTACTTTCAGATGCCGTTCTCCGAGCGGGCTCGCATCGAAATTGAAAACCAGACCGGTGAACCGATACGGGCGTTCTATTACTACATAGACTATGAGCAACATGCAGAATTGCCCCAAAACACCGGCCGATTTCACGCCTGGTACAACCGGGAAGTCACCACATCGCTCGAAGGGTCAAAGCATGGAATAAAGGACGACTTCGAGGGTCTCTCCCACAACCTGCGCGATGAACAAAACACCACCCCTGAAGAAAATTACCTCATTGCTGATATTAAAGGGAAGGGACACTTTGTCGGTGTGAACTACTACGTACAATCCCCCACCCCGGTCTGGTATGGAGAGGGAGACGACATGTTCTGGATCGACGGCGAAGAGGATCCCTCGCTTTACGGCACCGGTACCGAAGATTATTTCAATACGGCGTGGGTCCCGAAGGACACCTACAAACATCCCTACTTCGGATACGCACGTCAGCCGCAATCGATCGGCTGGTTGGGACGGGCCCATGCCTACCGGTTTCATATCACCGACCCGGTTTACTTCGACACCTCCCTGCAGTTTTCGATCGAACACGGTCATAACAACAATCTGAGCCTGGACCTGGCTTCCGTGGCTTACTGGTACCAAAAAGAGCCGCACAAACCTTTTCCATCCCTACCTGGTCCGGAAGCGCGAGAATCCCGCCCGCAAATTGGACCGCGCGATATCCATCAATGGCGCATGGAGTGGCTGCAGCAACACGCGGATTCTGCGGATACGTGGGGAGCGCCGTAAAATTGAATCGGAATTTTAGAAATTTTTTTCACATCATTAGATAAATGGAATCTCTGAAAAACCCGATCCCGTAAGTCTACATTTGCCCATTGAATAAAATTTCATCAGTATGAGCGACAAAAACTACTCACGCCGCAAGTTTTTGAAAACCGTTGGATCCGCTACCGCTGCACTCCCATTTTTGAGTGCTCCCACCTCGTTCGAAAAGAAAGTGGAGCGCGATGAGGAAATGGATCAACATAACGTGATCTTTATTTTGAGTGACGATCACCGGTGGGATTTTATGAGTCACATGAACACCCCGAATTTCCTGGAAACTCCCAATATGGACCGGATGATCGAGGGCGGGGTGCATCTGGAAAATGCGTACGTCACGACCTCTTTGTGCTCTCCCAGCCGGGCCTCGATTCTGACGGGTTTGTATACCCACAATCACGGGGTGGCCGACAACCAGACGCTGGTGCCGGAGGAGTTGACGTTCTTTCCGGAAATGCTCCGGGAAGCGGGATACGAAACGGCCTTTGTAGGCAAGTGGCACATGGGTCACTCGAGTGCCGAGCCGCGTCGTGGGTTCGATCACTGGGTGAGTTTTCGGGGGCAAGGTACCTACTTCAATCCCACGCTTAATGTAAACGGCGAACAGGTCCGGAGAAAGGGATATATCACCGATATTCTAACCGATTACGCCCTCGAGTGGCTCAACCGGGATCATGATAAACCGTTCTTCCTGTTTCTATCCCACAAGGCGGTACATGCCGGATTTCGACCCGCCCCGCGTCACAAGGGCAAATACTCCGACGTCCGACTGGATCTGCCTCCGACGTATGCCGACACCGAGGAGAACTACCGCGGAAAACCCGAATGGGTAAAACGGCAACGCAACAGTTTTCACGGGGTGGACTATACGTTTCACGGAAACCAGTCGTTCGAAGAGGTGTATCGGGGCTACTGTGAGTCGCTGCTGGCCTTGGACGAGGGTATCGGTGAAGTATTGGACTGGGTAGACGCATCGGATGACGCCGACCAAACCCTGACCATGTATATGGGAGATAACGGGTTCTGCCTCGGGGAACACGGACTCATCGACAAGCGTCACATGTACGAACCCTCCATTCGCGTCCCCCTGATCGCATACGGGCCCGGCATAATAGAGAAAGGAGTGAAAGTTGATGAGATGGTTCAGAACATTGACCTCACTCCCACCATACTCGAGGCGGCAGGACTCAAAGCTCCGGAGGAGATGGATGGGCGTTCCTTTTTCCCCTTGTTGCAGGGTGACTCCACTGGCGATTGGCGCAAAGAGATCTTTTACGAATATTTCTGGGAATACGCGTTTCCGCACACCCCGACCGTCTTCGGCGTGAAGACCCAAAAGTATAAATACATGTATTATCACGGCATATGGGATATCAATGAGCTTTATGATATGGAAAATGATCCCCACGAACAGTTTAACCTGATCGACCATCCCGAGATGACGAAGCTGAAAAGAGATCTCCGGGAACGTGTTTTCGACTGGCTGGAACGCACCGGCGGCATGCAAATTCCGCTGCGACCACCCGGCAACTGGCGAGCAGATCGGTATTTGCTGGATTAGTGGGGATGCTGGTCCCGGCCATGATACGCTGGCCCGCTCAAATCAAATCGCACCAGGTTTCTGACGCGATGGTAGCCAGCCCGGATATTTACGAAGGGCTCTAATAAATGAAGGTTGCAAACGTTTATCTACTTAACCCGGTTTAACGGGTAATAGTGAGTTTCGGGATTAATATTTCTGCTTTTATCGACCCTTTCATCATAAAATTATCACACTCAACTGTTAATATTCTTGAAGGCCGAGCACAAGGGCATCATTTTTCACCATGGGCTGCTTTTCATCTTCACGTTTTTCTGGGGTGCCAACTTTATCCTGGCCGAAATTGCTCTTCGAGAAATGATGCCGATCTCCTTCAGCGTCTCACGTTTTGCCATGGGAGGCGTAACCATGTTGAGTATTCTGTACCTGCAGGGTTATTACGACAGTGTTAAAAACGGAACTCCATTTACCTTCCTGCCCCGTGTAGAAAAACAAGATTGGACTCGTTTACTCATTATCTCCGTGGCCGGTGCCACGTTGGCTCCCTGGCTGGGCATCGAGGGACTGAAGCTGACCCACGGAGCCCGGGCATCGCTCTGGCTGGCACTGGGTCCGGCTCTGAGCACCGGGATGGGCTACCTGTTCAGCACCGAGAAAATGGGCAGATATGGATTCATCGGTATCCTCTTGGCCGTTCTGGGCACTCTTACGCTTACGTACGACGGACTTCGGATTGGTGAGTCCTACTGGATGGGGGATATATTGCTGTGCCTTGCTCTTTCCATGGCGGTCCTGGAATTGCATCTGATCAAACCCCTGGCTTCGAAATACGGAGCCATCAGCATGGTCTCGATGCGTACTCTTCTCGGGGGATCCCTTTATTTACTGATCGCCTCACCCAGTTTAGTGCAGGAGGCGTGGCTTTCATTCGGATTTTGGACCTGGTTTGCCATACTCGCCGGAGGTGGGATCGGAGTCGGATTCGGCCAATGGATCAAAGTGCGTGCCTTGCGTTCGCTTGGTCCCACCCAGGTTGTTATTTATGGCAATTTGGTTCCACTAACCGCCATCCTGATTGCCTGGCTTTCTATCGGAGAAAATCCGACCCACTACGAACTGGTAGCCGGAGCCTTAATTATTACCGGCGCTATCTTTATTCAAGTTATCGATACGGTTCATGCCGCCTCCACCTCCGAAACCGACCAAGAATCACTATCACTTATTTCGGGATCGAGCCGGGAGTAACATATAGGTCCAAAATTAGGGCTCCACGGGGAAGGTCCTCTCCTTGTCCATCCCGAATTACGGGAATGGTCAGCCTTCTTTTCGTTTAATTTGCACTATTTGTCCTCCCCCCTTCCCCCTCCAAAGCAGGATTTTTTAATAACCGAATTAAAATATTTGTCCGACGCCAATTCCCACCTGCCAGGAGGGTTCGTCCAGTCGTCGTACTACATCCAACCGGAACCAACCCAGGAAACGATTGATCGATACTCCTACCTCGGTGTGCCAGCCGTCTGTGGTTCTGAACATATCAGCATTAGATGAAAGCGAGGGGTCCATCCAGGTCCGGGCGGCTCCCCCAAACAGGATCAATCCCCAATCGCGCTCCGCCAAACCCCGAAGTCCCAATAGTTCAAATGGGACGGTCTGAAAATTGTGCTCGGCAATGACACTAACGTACTGCCGGCCTTCGTAGGGCCGAAATGAAATGCTTCGCAGGGTCCCGTTCGGATTCAGCACTCCGAAGCTTGCATCCACCACCCCGTGCGACTGTACCGGTACGGATCCCGCGAAAGTTCCGGCATCCACATACCACGTAAGCCGATTGGGCTGCAGCCGGCGTTGAAGAAACGTCGGGAAACTCCAGGTAGCGTCCAGGTCGAATCGAGTGTAGTTGAAATCTCCTCCCAGCGGCTCACTCGCAATAGTTGTGGACAGTCGAAGTCTGTTCTCCGTTGAGAACCCGAAATCACTCTCCCCGAAATTGCCATATTCAATATAGGCTTCAGTTGCCGCCAGGCGTCCTTCGTTAATCGTGGGATTAATTCGTTGCCGGTTATTTCGCCCCAGCAGATCGTAGCTGGTAATTCCTACGAGCGACCGGTGCGCCTCATTGATATAATCCATCCCCACTTTCCAGGTGGTATTTGGCAAATCAAATCCGATCACGCCGCGGAATCCCTCGTCACGGAAATAATCAAAATAATCGGGATAGCCGGTCAACGGAAGCACACTGGCGAACATCATTCCGTAGATATCCGAATCATAACGGGTATCGGTTTCGGCATGATAATTGGCTTTGAATTCCCAACCCGCTCTTTGATAACGAAGGGCGGCGCGATATCCGGCTTGTTCTGTTCCCCAGCTATATCCACCGGCCACCGTATATTGCCAATGGTCGAACGGAGATCGCCGAAGGTGTCCACCCAGGTACAACGCATCCACCCGGTTAAATCGAATACGGGGCTCGAAGCCAACCTTGTCAAGTTCAACCCCGTTCAAAAAGCCTTCTCCCTCTCTACTGTCATTTTCCTCATCATCCTCCATTGCCCAACGAGCCAGGGCTCCTTCCGGCTTAAAGGCTTTCTCGAGCGTATAGGTGCTGTCGATCGACGCATACGCTCTCTCCTCTTCATCTGTCAGGGGGATGGGTTCGATTTTTTGGGTCCACAACGAATCGCTTGCATAACGGGTGGTATCGTACACCCATTTGTTATCACTTTGATAGAGTGAATCCGGCAAGCTGGTATTCAATTCGTAGTCCGTAATGCGGGAAACATGCTTGAAATGGATCCACGGCAATTCGAGTCCAATCATTTTCAGCTTCACCCCTCCTTCAATTCGCATATCAACCGGCAACCAGACCTGCTCTTCAAACTCGTTAAACTGCTGCCGGTAGCTCAGGTCGAATCCCCGGATCGGCCGCGGCATATTGACGACATCGTTCGGCTCCAGTTCCACCTTCAACAACGCAAAGGGATCGTCCAACACAAACACCCTCCCCGTAAACGCCGGTACAAGTCTCCTGCGCGGATGCAGCTTGATCACATAAACGGCCTTTTCATCTATTCTCCGCTGCTCAACCACTTCAAAATCGTAGTACTTAGTAGCGTCGGGATGCGTCGGTCCGACAGCTCGATAACCCGCTATTTCGATTTCATCGTCATAGAAATTCGGTACATACCGTACCCCGGCGGCGAAATCCATCGACGCTATATTCTTCGTTTTATGCTCTGACAGAATAACCTCCCGGTGCCCCTTGCCTTTCTTCCAAAAAATCCGCGAGACAGACTCGTTAATTGACACAATCGCGGTATCGTTAGCCAGCGTCTGACGGGAGTAGGCCGTTGCCTTGTAATTTGCTAACTTCCTGCGCATCAACATCTTATAGGTTATAACCTTACGCATAATATCCTCTCCGGTCAACGGCGTAACCACCACCTCCTCCATTTCCAGCCGGGCGGGTTTCAGACTGATTGTGAGGGGATGGTCCGATGCCGCCCGGACGACTTGCTGCCGCGTATGATAGCCGAGGTGGCGGACCATAATAGTGTCCGGCCAATGATCCAATGAAAGAGTGAATTTCCCCTGTGCATTGGTGATGGTCCCCCGGGTTGTGTTCTTTACCCAAACGTGGGCGGAGGGAAGGGTGGTTTTAGTTTGAGCATCTATCACTTCCCCTTCTACCTGCTGGGCGGAAGCCGGGAAAACGAACACCAGTTGTATAAAGGCGATCAGCATCCCAACCGCCCCCCACCTTCGGCTCCATCCATTGCCCCAACTTCGTCTTTTTCCAGCTTGCAGTAGCGGCATTAGCTCTTCATCACTTGCTTCCTCACCATTAACGAGTGTCGCTTTAATCCCATGAACACACATATATTTTACATTTTTAATAATTTAATAATCAATAATCGAGTGGAATATGCCCGGGCTGTTAGATTTTCGGCTAATAAAAAAGAGGGTTCTTACTCTCTCTATACATACGTCAATAATCGATTAGATGTTGCGTGTACAGAATTTTTATTTGCCATTAGTAATAGCCCCCTTTCTTATCCTCTACTAATTTAGGAGTCTGTTGAAATTTCACAATTCTACCTCAAAAAAGCTTACCTCTCCCGACAGTAATCGCTGCCTATCACGAAAACTATTGGTAACAGGCATCCGCGTAATATTGGGATAGATGATCTTCTTTTCGTTTAATTTGCACTATTTGTCCTCCCCCTTTTTCCACCTAAATTACTTGGATGGGATCTTTCCTCTCCAAACTCTAGATTCTGGTTGACTCGTGGAGAGCTTTGTCCTCCCCCTGGTTCCGACGATTGTCGGAACCTTCCCCCTCCGAAGGGGGATTTCTTTTATTTGGCTTGTACCTATTATATTTACAGGATCAACTCGGTCAAATTAGTGCATGTTTTGGAGGGATTCTCTTCAAGTTTCCTTTTTTATAATAGATACTGTGAAAATTCGTTAAATTAACTTCGTACCGTAGGCAGATTGGGTTTTCGACCCGAGCCGCAAATACAACCTGAAATAGCGTCATATAACTACTTTCAGAATGTGCTACTGATTGTGGTTTCGCATGATTACTTAACAGTTGGATTATCAACAGCTTCATAGGAACCCAATAAATTCTGTCCGATTCGATAAGGAACAGGTTAAATTAATTAAAGTAGACTGATACCAGTTATGGACTCTTTGTATCCCACATACGATGTCATTGTCGTCGGCGCCGGTCACGCCGGAAGTGAGGCGGCGGGAGCAGCTGCCGGTATGGGAGCCGAAACGCTGCTGATCACCATGAATCTCGACGCCATCGCCAAGATGTCGTGCAACCCCGCTATCGGGGGGGTAGCCAAGGGACAGCTTGTGAAAGAAATCGATGCCCTCGGCGGACTCATGGGGAAAGTAGCCGACAAGACCGGCGTTCAGTATCGCATGCTGAACCGCAGTAAGGGGCCTGCCATGTGGAGTCCGCGCTGCCAGAGCGACCGGGCTCTCTATTCCAAAAAAATGCGGGAGGAGCTTGAAAAGAAAGAGCATTTAACGTTCCGCCAGGATAATGTGATCGACATCCTGACCAACGACAACAATAAAGTCACGGGCGTTCGAACCCAGACCGGGCAGAATTTCTTTTCCGAGACGGTCATTCTAAACAGCGGTACGTTCGGGAACGGTACGATTCACATCGGCGAGCACCAGTTTGGCGGCGGCCGATCCGGCGAACGCGCTTCGATCGGCGTTTCAGCGGCGCTTGAAGAGCTCGGATTTGAAGTCGGGCGGCTTAAAACAGGAACGCCGCCCCGTCTCGACGGTCGGTCGATCGATTACAGCAGCATGGAAATTCAATACGGGGAAGACAACCCGACGTCTTTCTCCTTCATGACCGATTCGCTGCCCGATAAAGACGAGCAGCTCACCTGCTGGATTGCCGAAACCGACGAAAACGTACATGACGTGCTGCGATCCGGCTTCGATCGGAGTCCGATGTTCAACGGACGCATTAAATCGCCCGGCCCGCGTTACTGTCCCAGCATTGAAGATAAAATCAACCGTTTTGAAGATAAAGACAGTCACCAGCTGTTTGTCGAGCCGGAAGGATGGGATACCTACGAAACCTATTTAAACGGCTTTTCCACCTCGCTCCCGGAGGATGTGCAATATAAAGCCCTTCGCACGATTAAAGGCTTTGAAAATGCGGTAATGCTTCGTCCCGGCTACGCGATTGAATACGATTTCTTCTTCCCGTACCAAATCCATCGCAGCCTGGAGACGAAACGGGTCGACGGACTCTTTTTTGCCGGGCAGATTAACGGGACCACCGGTTACGAAGAAGCCGCTTGCCAGGGGCTGATGGCCGGCATTAACGCCGCGCGCAAAGTGCAGGGCGAACGACCGATTGTACTGAAACGATCCGAAGCCTACATCGGCGTGCTCATTGACGATCTAATCAACAAAGGCACCAAGGAGCCCTACCGCATGTTCACTTCGCGCGCCGAGCATCGTATTTTGTTGCGGCAGGATAATGCCGATTTGCGCCTCACCGAAATCGGCCACGATATCGGATTGGCTTCGGACGAGCGATACGAACAGTACAAAAAGAAAAAAGAGGAGATCGACGAGATGTTCGAGCTGTTTTCGGAATACACGGTCTATCCCGAAAAGATGGATCCCATGCTCGAGGACCAGGGAACCTCCACATTGGATCAGCCCGTCAAAGCCGATTCCCTGATTCCGCGTCCACAGCTTACCATTTATGATTTGTTGGAGGCGGATCCCGAGCTTAAAGAGAAGGCGCACGCCATCAGCGAAAACCCGAAAGTTCTGGACCAGATCGAAATCCAAACCAAATACCAGGGATATATCGAAAAAGAGTTCGAGATGGCCCGTGAGATGGAGCGCAAAGAAAACATGGCCATTCCCCAGGAAATAGACTACCACTCCATCGAGAGCCTGTCTACGGAGGGGCAAAAGAAACTCAACCGTATACGTCCCGAGACGATTGGGCAAGCCGGCCGCATAAGCGGAGTATCGGCGAGCGACATATCAGTCTTGATGATCTACTTAAAAAATTGACAGCTTGTGTCACAACAGATTCACTACCACGATGTTTCACGTGAAACATGGGAGCGCCATCAAGCGTTGATTGAGCAAACCCGCTCGTTGCTGGAACAATATCTTGAGCAACTCAGCTGGTGGAACCGAAAGGTAAATTTGGTCAGTCGAAATGCGGAAACCGGGCTGATCTGGCATCATATTAGCCACTCGCTTCTTCCCCTCCCCCTCGACCTGCTCCCCACTGATGAAGTAATTTTTGACGCCGGAACCGGCGGCGGACTTCCCGGCATCCCCCTGGCTCTTGCGGCACCTGATCGTCACTTCATACTAAACGACATCAACTTTAAAAAGATCACGGCGGTCCACCAGATGGCCGAAAAGCTTCAGTTAAAGAACGTACACACTCGCCGCGGCGCATTTAACGAACATCTTCCGGACCAACGCTTTACTTTTATCTCCAAACACTCCTTTAAGCTGGACCAGGTGCTGGGGATATTGCAGGGGGATCTTCCTTGCTCGCGTATTATTTTATACAAAGGCGGCGACTTCATTGAAGAAATTTCCGATCCTCTCTCTTCCCTGAGCATTGATGCCCACCGGCTGGATACCCATCAGGACGATCCTTTTTATGACGATAAATTTATCCTTAATATACGTCGTTCGGAATCCACCGAGGCATAAGCTTTTAAATTACTATCACCTATGAAAAGCACGGAACGACGTCTTAAGCTGCTCTTGCTGCTACAATCCGGCAGCAGCCAACTAAATGCCAATGACATTGCCGAACGATTCAACGTAAGTCGGCGGACCGTTTTTCGGGACCTGCGATTTCTCGAAAATATCGACGTTCCGGTCACCTGGGATGAAAATCGGGGATACCATATTGTACGCGGCTACAAGATTCCGCCGCTGATGTTCACGCAAAAAGAACTTGCCACGGTCCTGGTGGGATTATCGTTTGTAAAATCCCAGGTCGACGGCCATCTGGCCGAAGATGCGCAAGGGGTGGAATTAAAGATCCAGAATGTACTTCCGCCCGATTTGAAAGAATTTATGTCCACCCTGGAAGATCGCCTGATGGTTGCTCCCTATATGAATTTTGGCATTGAAAAGAAAAAAGGCGGCAACTGGTACGAAATTAGTCGCGCCATCACTCAAAACCGGCGTATCATGTTTCGCTATGAAAGCAGAAAAGACGATATCCTTACGCTGCGCAAGCTGGATCCCTACCTGCTGGTCTTCTTCCAGGATCATTGGAATTTGATTGGACACAGTCATAAACGCAAAGAACTCCGCAACTTTCTGCTGGATCGTATCTCCAACGTACGTATCACCGATGAGTCGTTCGAACTGTCCGATAATTTTGATCCCCGGAAAATTATTTTTCATCGCAACGAAAATACCCAACCTATCAAAGTTGCCGTCCAGCCGGAGTCGGTCGACCGCTTCAAAACCTACCTGCCCGCTCCCCTGGAGGAAGAAGCGGAGAACGACGAGGGGCGTCACATCCTTCAATTCCATTTCAACAACCTGGACTATCTCAATCGCTGGCTTTTGCAGTTTGCCAATAACATTGAAGTGATCGGCCCCAGCTCCTTGCAGAAAAAGCGGGAAAAACTATTAAAGAGGATGCTCAACACGTAGAGACAACTACCAAGTGCAATGATTTGTCACGCATCCCCCTTTATCGACTTGTTCGGCCGTTATCTCTCCCACGTTTCACGTGAAACATGGGCTGGTTGAATGTTTTTACAAAGCTAGAGAAAGCGTACGTTAAAATATTGACCACGCCCTTTTTTCAGCTTGCATGTTTCACGTGAAACATATTACAGCAATGATCCCTCATAAATTATCTCGACAAGACCTTTATCATTCCCCACGTTCTATCCCCAGGAAGCGATCCTCACTAAATAGATTTCACTTGATGGCAGGGGATTAAATATAAAAAAGGGACTGTCGCGTGACAGTCCCTTTTTCGTTAGTCAATGTTTGAACAGCGAGCGGTCAAGCGCTTTCAGTCTTATTCCTCACTGTCGTCCGACTCCTCGTCATCATCTTCGCTGGAGTCAATCACCTCGGCATCATCCTCATCTTCCTCGTTGGCGACGCGGGTGACGGCTGCAATGGTTTGGTCGTCACTCAGGTTCATGATGCGTACGCCCTGGGTATTTCGCCCCATCGTTCGGATATCACCGCAGTGCATCCGGATAACCTGTCCGCTTTTGGTGATCACCATCAGATCGTCGGTATCGGAGACTTCCTTAAGGGAGACGAGTTTTCCGGTTTTCTTGGTGACTTTCAGGGTAATGACGCCTTTTCCGCCGCGGGATTGTTCCCGGTAATCGTCAATCAGTGAACGTTTCCCGTATCCATTTTCAGAAATCGCCATGACCGTCGACTCGTGCGTGTTCTTAACCACCACCATATCAACAATCTCATTGTCGTCCTGGTTGATATCCATTCCTTTAACGCCCGTCGTATTACGTCCCATATCACGGACTTCATCTTCATGGAATCGAATGGCTCGCCCATTGCGATTAGCCAGCATAATGGTACTGTCACCGTTGGTAAGATGGGCGGTCAGCAGCTCATCATCTTCCTTAATGTTAATCGCAATAATTCCGTCCTGGCGGGGGCGGGAGTATTCCTCCAGCAACGTTTTCTTCACGCTGCCATTCCGGGTCGCCATAATGATGTGGTGGTTGTTAATATATTCCTCATCATCCAGGGTTTTGACCGGCACAAAAGTCTTGATACTGTCGTCCTTTTCAATGTTAATCAGGTTGACAATCGCACGACCCCGGGCCGTTCGTGAAGCTTCCGGAATTTCGTAGACCTTTAGCCAGTAGCAGATTCCTTTTTCAGTAAAGAAGAGGATATAATTGTGATTGGTAGCCACAAACAAGTGTTCTACATACTCTTCATCCTTTGTCGTGGTCCCTCGCATGCCCTTGCCGCCGCGTCGTTGTCGCCGGTAACCGCTGACCGGCATGCGTTTAATATAACCTTTATTGGAGATGGTAACGACCACATCTTCATCCGCAATCATGTCTTCGATGTCAAAATCCTCGGCGTTATGGACGACCTGCGTGCGTCGTTCATCCGAATATCGTTTCTTCAGCGTTTGGAGTTCGTCCTGGATAATCGCTTTCTGTTCGTCACGATCTCCGAGGATACTGCGGTAGCCCTCTATTTTACCGATTATTTCATTATATTCCTCCTCGATCTTGTTCAACTCCAAGCCGGTCAGTTTCTGCAGCCGCATATCGAGAATCGCCTTGGCCTGCAGATCGGTAAGGCTGAATTTGCGTCGCAGCTCTCTATTCGCCTCTTTCGGACTGTCCGATGCCCGTATCGTATCAATGACGTCATCCAGCTGATCGAGCGCAATGGTCAG
>Ga0207771_100826_pt1 | contig 15968 bp, 12 predicted proteins | sample A23M2SouthBayCA_2_FD_187731 | JGI IMG/M metagenome (GOLD analysis project Ga0207771, IMG submission 187731) | Aerobic enrichment media microbial communities from Eden Landing Ponds, California, USA - A23 M2 (2) (SPAdes) | ecosystem: Environmental > Aquatic > Marine > Unclassified | place...
CGCTACACTGACGCCGAGCGCGAGCCGTCCGTCGCGGCCATCGACCGCTGCGTCGAGTTCGTCCGCGACCGGACCGGCGAGGCAGGCTACGACTTCTACGTCGGCGTCGGCGGCGGGAGCGTGATGGACACCGCGAAGGCGACCCGTGCGGTCGTCGCCAACGGCGGCGAGCCGCTCGACTACATCGCGGAGCCGACCGGCCACGGGGAGGCGGTTACGGAGTCGGGCGAGCCGCTCGTGCTGTTGCCGACCACTGCGGGGACGGGCTCGGAGATTTCCCCGCTCGCAATCCTCTCCGTCGAGGAGAAACAGATCAAGGAGGGGATATCCAGCCACCACGTCCGCGCGGACGCAGCGGTGCTCGACCCGACGCTGACGACGACGCTACCCGCCGAGCAGACGGCGAAGACGGCGATGGACGCGCTCGGCCACGCCATCGAGGGGTTCACGACCCACGAGTTCGACAGCATGCTCCGGCCGACGGACGCGGCCGAACGCCCGGTGTACGCCGGCCGCACGCCCGTCACGGAGCTGTTCTCGCGGCGCGCCATCGAACTGCTCTCCGGCAACGTCCGCAAGGCGGTCCACAACGGCGACGACCTCGAGGCCCGCTCGAACATGTTAGAGGGTGCGCTGTTCGGCGCTATCGCCGGACTGACCGCGGGCGCGAATCTCGCGCACGCGATGGCGTACCCGGTCGGCAATCGTTATCACACGTACCACGGCGAAACCATCGGCGTCCTCACGCCGGCGAGCACGCTCGGCTACAACGCGGCCTCCGACCCGGAGCGGTACGCCGAGATCGCCGACCTGCTCGGCGTCGACACGACGGGGCTGAGCGACCGCGAGGCGGCCGACGAGGCGAAAGCACAGTATATCCAGCTGCAGCGGGACCTGAACGTCCTGCCGAGCGGGCTCGCGGAGCTCGCCGGCATCGACGAGGACGACCTCGACTGGCTGGCGAGCCAGACGGTCGAGACGCAGGAGCGGCTGCTGCGGTGTAACCCCCGCCCGGTCACCGAGGCGGACGTGTACGACGTGTTCGAGGACGCGCTGTACAACTGGTAGGCCGGGGGTCGCCGAACCGCTTCGGCTGCCCGGCTGCCCGCACTCGCGTGTGTGAACGAATCACACAAACGGGCGTTGAACCGACCGAAACACAAAGGGACGGCGCGGGAGTCGTTCCGTTTGGATGACGAGACGATTGGTCCCCCTCATGGTGGTACTGCTGGCCGTTGCGCCGGTCGCAGCCCTGCCGGGCGTCGCGGCAGCCGACGCCGGGTCGGCCGCCCGACCGGTCGCGACGGAGCAGCCGGTGGTCACCACACAGAACCAGACGGAGTATCGAACGCAGAACGAGACACTCGACGGCGTCGGCATCGTCACCGACGTTGCGACGGCCGGCGACGGCGGCGAGTACCTCGTCGGCGCGAGCGAGCTTCGAACCGGGAACGCGACCGTTATCCGTCGCACCCCGGCCGGCGAGGTCCGCTGGCAGCGGAGCTTCGGCACGAACGACACGATAACCGGCGCCGTCGGTGTCGCCTCCGGCCCGCTCCCGGGCGCGTATGTGCTCGAGCAGGTTCGGCAGGGAACGGTCCGGGAGCCGGCCGACGAGCTGCCGACGCTCCGGCTGCGGCGGCTCGGTCCCGACGGGGCCACGCAGTGGACCAAGGAGCTCGGGAGCACGTCCCGCTACGGCGGCTACGCCGACATCGTCGCGACGCCCGGCGGTGGCGTCGCCGTCGCGACGGCCGTCGTCGACGAGGACCGCGAGGCGACGCGCCTCCGTCACGTCACGCCGGACGGCGCGACGGCGTGGGATCGTAGCTACGGGGGCGGCGTTCCGCGGACCGTCACTCGCGGCGACAGCGGTGACCTGCTTGTCGCCGGCGAGGTGCGCTTCGGCGAGGCGTGGCTGCTTCGCGTCGACGACGAGGGCGCCGTCGAGCTGAACGAGACGCTCGGCGGGCCGTTCGCGGACCGGCGAATCGTCGGCGCCGCGCCGACCGATGACGGCGGCGTGCTCGTCGCCGGAAGCGCGGAGACGAACTTCGCGAACCAGCGGCCGTGGGCAGCGCGGCTGTCCGCCGACGGCGACGTGACGTGGAGTCGGACGTTCGACGCGGACGCCCAGCGCACCTACCCGCGAGCGGCCGTCCGGACCGACGACGGGCTGCTCGTGCTCCACGACGTCGACGGCGAACTTCGCGAGCGCGGCACCCTGCTCACCCACGTGACGCCGACGGGCGCGTACGGCGCCACGCCGGCCGGGGTGGACGAACGTACCCGGCCGTCGACGATGCGCGTCGACGACGGCGAGGTCGCGCTGTACGGGACGACCTACGAGAACCGCACCGCGACGGCACGGGTGACGCGAACCGCGCTCCCCGCGGCCGAGGCGACGGCGTTCCGCGCGGACGCCGACGTCGCGACCAACGAGACGTTCTACCGCGGCCAGAACCTCGCGCTGTCCGGCAACGCCACGTACGGACTGTACGAGGTGCCCGACGAGTACACCGAGTTCGACGAGCCGCGGCGCGTCCGCACGCTCACCGGCGGCGAGCCGTTCGAGACGGCGACGCTCACCGCGGGCGAATACGCCGTCCGCAACCGGAACGGACAGTGGCTCCGCATTGAGGACGGCAAGCCCGCGGCGTTCGCCGACTCGGCCGACGCGGCCGCCTTCGAACTCACCGATCAGTACGTCCGGCTCGTCGACCCCGATGCGGACCGCTTCCCGCGCCCGCCCGAGTCGACCGTCGTCGAGACGTACGACGACGAGTCGACGGTGACGTTCGGCATCGAGTCGACGCCGGAGAACTTCACCGCCGAGGTGTCGCTGTACCGGCTTCAGGACGGACCGGTGTCGCCCCACGCGGTCGGAACCGCCCTCGAATCGACCGAGGACGGTTGGGGCGGCCCCGAGGCGCCGACCCACGTCGAGGTCGGTGACGGAGCCGACCGGAACCTCACGCTCGACGCGAGCGCCCTCAAAGCCGGCCTCTACCGCGTGAGCGTCACCGGCGCGGAGACGGCCGACGCGAGCGACCCCGCCCGGACGACGCTGGTCGTAATCACCGAGGAACGGCCGGTGTCGCTGACCGCGGCGAACACGTCGCTGTCCGTGCCGGCGAACGGCTCCGCCGACACGACGCTCACGCTCGGCGGCGCCGACGAGGGTATCAGTGCGCTCCGCCTCGACGCGAACCGCTCCGGCGCGCCCGCGGTCGGGCTCCGACTCGACTTCACCGATGCGGTCGACTACCGCTCGGCCCGCGGCGGTGCCGGCTGGTCGTCCGACCGGTCGGACGCCTACACGCAGTCGCTCGACGTCGAGTCGGCGCCGAACGGGAGCTTCGAGGTCGCGACGTTCGAGATTCGCGACAGCGAGTATCGTGAGACCGGCGGCGGGACGAACACCGCGCAGGTCGGACTCACGTGGGTCGTCGACGAGGACGGCACCCCGTACACCGTCCCCGACGACATCGTCGTCACCTACGAGGTGACCGACTCGGGGAGCGACGGCGACGACGGTGACGAGTCCGGCGGCAGCGGCTCCGCCGGCAGTGGCTCGGCCGGCAGCGGGAGCGAGAGTGGCTCCGCCGCGGGCGGTTCGGCGAGCGCCTCCGGCAGCGAGTCGGCCTGACCCGCCCGACGGACACGAACCGCTTCTTTTCGCAACGCGGTCTCACACGAGCCGCTCGAACAGCGGGACGAGCCGGCGGCGAAACAGCGTGTAGGCGCCGCCCACACAGAGCAGGCCGACGAGGAGCCACCGAACCGTGCCGTCGTAGACGACGAGCGCCGGCGCCGCCGCGAGGACGGCGACGAGGAGGTCCCGCCGCGAGCCGTCGTACGGGACGACGTAGCGGGCGCGCCACCACCGACCGGAGACGTGGTCGTAGACGGCGTTCGGGTTCGTCCGCTCCCACGGTCTGAGCTCCTCGCCCGCGCCGAGCACGTCGCTCGCGCTGTGGACGGCCGCGGCGCTCGCCCCAACCGCGACCGCGACCGTCGCGGGTGCGGGTGCGACGAGCGCGAGTGCGACGGCCGGGACCGCAAGGATCGACCCGGCGACGGGGAAGTGGAGCGTCCGGCGGTGGCTGCCGACGAACATGTCGAGGTCCGGGGCGATGCCGCCGACGACCGCCCCGACCGCGGCCGCGGTCGCGAACTCGGGGGCGACCACCGCGACCGGCACGGCCAGGAGTAGCGCGACGGCGACGTGGGTAACCACCATCACGTGTCGGCCCTCCGGGGAGTCACTCTGGGCGTCTCCACAACAGGTCGTAGCCGTGGGCGACGAACGTAAGTTCGCCGGCCGCGAGCTGGCGGCGGCGCGCGGTGAGCCACTCGTCGCCGTCCGCGACCCCGTCGAGCGCGTCGGCGACGAAGCCGAGGATCGACTCGAGGAAGTAGCGCTCGTCCGCCGGATAGCCGTCGTCGACCGGGCGGACGATCCAGTCGGAGGCACCGACCGCGAGCAGTTCCCCCGGGCGCTGTCGGAGCAGATCGAGCAGTTCGCGGCCCGCGCGGCTGGTCCGCCCCGGCGTCGCGTCGATGGCGTCGTGGTAGGCGTCGACGACGCGCTCGTCGGCGGGGTGGTGCGGCCGGAACAGCGTCGCGCCGTCGAATGTGAACGGCGCGTACGCGAGCCCACCGGCCGCGAGAGCGTCATCGACGGCGTCGAGCGCGTCGTCGAGCGGGACGAGATCGAGAAACGACTGCGCGTACAGAAGATCCGCGTCCGCGCCCGGCAGCGCGGCGAGCGCGTCGCCCACCTCGAACACGACGGGGGCGTCGCCGAGCCGACAGCCCGTGTCGGTGGCCGTCGCGTCGAACCCGCGACGGCGACAGAGCCGCGGGACGAGGTCGCGCGCGAACGCGACGATGTCCGGGTCGGCATCAACCCCCCGGTACGCGGCTGGGGAAATGCCCCACTCGAGGAGCGTCGGGACGGTGAACCCGGCGCCGCTGCCGGCCTCGACGACCCGAGGATGCGGCGGGAGCGCGTCGACCAACCGGTCGCGCACCCGGCGGTTCCGCGCCCGCTCGTCGACGGTGTGTTTCGCCGTCAGGTAGCGAGGACGGGCGTGGACGTGGGTGCCGTCGCTCATCTCACTCGAGCGCCCGGTGGTGGCTCGCCCACGCGAGGTCGTCCTCCCACATGCGGACGGTGAGCCGGGTCGGCGTCGTGTCGTCGAGCGCGTCGACCAGCCGGTCACCGAACAGTCGAGCGAACCGCTCGAGGCTCGGGTTCGCGTCGCCGAACTCCGGGAGATCGTTCAGCAGGGCGTCCCGGTAGCGGGCTTCGCAGTCGTCGAGCGCGGCCTCGACCGCGTCGATGTCGACGAGGTAGCCGTACTCGCCGAGTTCGGGGCCGGCGAACTCCACCTCGGCGGTGAACTCGTGGCTGTGGACCTCCCCCTCGGGGCCGGGGTCTGGTACCGTGAGGAAATGCTGGGCGATGAACGATCGGCGGACGGTGAGGCGGTACTCGGGGTCGGTGGCTGGTGGCGTCATAGGTATGTGAACACGAGGTGTATCGGGTCGCCCTCGCGGCTGTCGAGGCGACGGTACGCGGCCGCGGCGTCGTCGAACGGGACGCGATGGGTGGTGAGCGAGCGGTCGTCGAGCCGGCGGAGGCGGTCGAACGCCACCTCGAACCGGCGGTCGGTGTCGAACCGGCCGCGGAGCGCCGGCGCGATGGTGCTGACCTGACTCGATATCAGGTCGATGCGGTCGCGGTGGAACGACCCGCCGAGGTCGACGGGAGCACGCTTGCTGCCGTACCAGGAGCCGACGACGACGCGACCGTCGTAGCCGACGGCGTCGATGGCGGCATCGAGAGTTTCGGGCCGTCCGGAGAGTTCGTATACGAGGTCGGCACCGGGTGGGTCGGCGTCGGCGAGCAGGGCGTCGGCCTCTGCCGGCGAGACAGCCCTGTCGGCGCCGAGCTCGCGAGCGACCGCGCGACGGGCGGCGACCGGTTCGACGACGGTGAGCCGGTCGAGCGGGAAGTCCGCGAGCGCGTCCGTCGTACAGAGGCCGACCGGGCCGGCGCCGAATACGACGACCCGTTCGCCGATCCGTGGCTGCCCGTCGAGGACGAGGTTCGTCGCCGTCTCGACGGTCGGGAGCAGGGTCGCCGCCTCCGTTCGCGTCTCGTCGGGCAGGGGGACGACCGCGTCCGTCGTCGTCAGGAAGGCGTCGGCGTGCGGCTCGAAGGCGAAGACGCGCCTGCCGACCCACTCCGCGGCGTCCGGGCCGGCGTCGACGACTTTCCCGACCGCCGAGTAGCCGTACGCGAGCGGGTACTCGAAGGAGCCGTCCAGGGCGTCGATCGTCTCGTCGACCGGGAGCTCTTCCGGGAACTCGCCGCGGTAGACGAGCAGTTCGGAGCCGGCGGAGACGCCCGATGCGAGCGTCTCGACGAGGAGCTGCTCGCCCGTCGGCGCCGCGAGCGACTCCGTGCGGATGGCGACCGAGCCCGGTTCGGTGAAGTAGAGCCGTCGTGCGTCCATGATGTGTCGTTGAAACCGCGTTCGGCGCCGCCCGCTCAGTCGTCGGCGACGCCCCACGGCCCGCGAATCCGGGCGCCGGTCGCCCGGCAGTCCTCGAGGGCGTGTTTCGCGTCGTCGCCAGCGGCGTGAGCCGTCGGGCCATGGCCGACCCCGACCTGGAGGTCGACGCCGGTCGCCTCGCGGACGTGGTCCATGACCGCGTCGACGGCCGCGCGGTCGAGCCGCGGACAGACGGCGATGGCGTTGTCGCCGCCGACGAACTGTGTGACCGCGTCGTACTCCGTCCGGAGGTGATCGGCGAGTTCGAGCACGCCCCGCCGGATGTCGATGTCCGCGCGGGCCGGCGAGACGCTGTCCGTGTACTCCCCCGTCGCGTCGACGACGTCGAAGTGGGCGACGGTGACCGGCCCGGGGGGCACGCCATCGGTCCGGTGGTCGAGCACCTCCCGGCGGTCGCTTGCCTGCGCGCTGCCCGCCTCACGGAGGACCGCCCCGGCCGCGTCGAGCGCCGCGGCCGGCGTCGCCGCGGTGCCGACGCCGACGCTGAGCGTGACGGGGTAGCGGTTCCGGACCCGTTCCTGTAGGCGCTCGAAGTCGCCAGGCGCGATCCGCGTCGCGACGCCGACCATGTTGTCGTACCGACCGGCGAAGGCGTAGCCGTCCCGCTCCCCGAAGAAATCAGCGACGTCGGCGAACAGGCGGGCCTGAAGCGCCTGGAGGTCCGTCTCGCGGCGTGGCGCCGGCGTCGTCGTCCACGGGCCGTAGTCGTCGAGCTGGAGGGCGACCATACGGGTGCCCGTCGAGGGGTCGCTCACACCCGCTCAACGGGCGGAATCCGTATGACAGTTGGCCTCACCCACGTAGCCTGCCACGACGAGGTAGTCGCGGGCGAAGACGGCGAGCGACGGGAGGAGGACGAGCGCCGCAGCGACGCGCAGCGGTCCGACGGGGACGACCGGGAGCAGCGCGGCGGTGATAAACGCCATCTGGAGCCCGGCGAGCGGCCGGCGGACGCTGCTCTCGGGAAGCTCGCCGACCGGCAGGCCGCGACGGCGACGGGTCCAACAGCCGAGCTTGAAGAGGTAGCGCGCGGCAGACAGCGAGAGATACCAGACGGGGAGCCGGCCCCACGCGACGGCGACCAGCGGCGCGACGAGGAAGCCGAGCGTGTCGAAGGCGAGGTCGAGCCGCGCGCCGAGGCGACTCGGCCGGCCCACCGTCCGCGCGAGCGCGCCGTCGACCCAGTCGAGCGCCGCGCCGGTTCCGTACCACGCAACCGGGAGCCACCGCCAGCCGCTCCCGGCGGCGGGAACGACGAGGAGGAAGCCGGCGACGCCGGCGTAGAGCCAGCCGCGGGCGAGCGTGACGGCGTTGGCGAGGCCGAACGTCGGGACGACACGGGCGCCGCCGTCGGCCGCCGTCGGCTCGTCAGGCTCCAACTCGGCAGGCGGCCGGTTCGCGGTGAGCGAGTCGCGGAGCAGCCACAACGCGTAACCGAGCGGGACAGCCGCGACGGCGAGCCACCGGACCGCGGCGGCCGTACCGAGCTGTCGCGCGGCGACGGCCGTAACGGCGAGCGCAGCGAACAGGAACCCGAGGGCAGTCAGCCACCACCGGCGACGGAGCGGTCGAGGAACGTCCGCGGTCATCGCTCGAAGTCGGGGTCCGCGAGGTCGGTCAGTCGGGCGAGTGCTGCGTCGTCGAGCCGATGGCGTGCGGCCGCGAGGTTCGCGACCACGTGGTCGGCGGTCGTGCTCGATGGAATCGGGATGACCCCGTGGGTCACGTTCCACGCGAGCACCGCCGTCGCGGGGTCGACGCCCGTGTCCTCGGCGACCGACTCGACGACCGGGTCGGAGCGCAATCCCGGCGCGGACAGCGGCGAATGGGCGAGCACGCGGATTCCCCGCTCGTGACACCAGTCGACGAGCCGCTCGCGGGGGCGGTACGGGTGTCGCTCCACCTGGACGAGCGCGGGCGGGACGCGCGCGGCGTCGACGAGCCGCGCCAGCTGCGGGAGGGTGACGTTGCAGACGCCGAGCGTCCGGGCGAGCCCGCGGTCGTGGAGCCGTTCGAGCCGGCGCCACGTGTCGAGGAGGTCGTGGTCGGCCCGGACCGGATCGCCGTCCGGCCCGGTCGGGAACGTCAGCCGCTCCTGCTCGTCGACCGGCAGCCGCGAGAGCGACCGCAGTTCCCCCCGATGCGCCCACGCATCCGGCCAGTGCAGCGCGTAGCAGTCGAACGCGTCGACACCGAGTTCAGCGAGCGAGCCGCGACACGCCCGCTCGAGGTGGCCGGGGCCGTGGTTCGTCCGCCACGGCTTCCCGAGGAGGAACACCGACTCGCGGTCGGGGCCGCCGGGTCCCTCGAGGAGGTCGCCGAGACGCCACTCGTTGCCGTACAGCTCCGCCGTGTCGAACAGCCGATAGCCGGCGTCGAGCGCCGCGCCCATCGCCGGCTCGACGTAGTCGCCGTCCCGGTAGCGCGAGCAGCCGAAGCCGACGGGCGGCAGCCGGAGTGCGCCCCGTTGCGAACGGCCCTCGGGAGGGGCAGCCGCCGGCGGCGCGGCCCGGCTGTCGAGACTCGGCGTCGCTGCAGTCGGCGTCTCCACGGGAACGGCACCGCCGGACTCAGCCGCCCGCTCGACCGCCGCGCAGACGGCGACGATGTGTGCTCCCCGCCGGGCCGTCGCTCGGGGGCGGCCGCCGCGTTCGACGGCCGCGGCGAGCCGCGCGGGCCCCTCGACGTACCGTCGTTCACGCCGCGGCTGGGGATGGGGTGCAGGCGTCGACTCGCGGCCACCGCCGCGGACGCTGACTGCGTCACGGTCGGCGGCGAGCGCGCCCGTGTCACGAAGATAGAGCGTCCCGTCGTCGCCGTGAAGTTCGAGCCCGTAGAACTCACGGCTCCGGTGGTCGACGTAGAAGCTCGCGCGCAGCGCGACGACGGGGCCGTCGGCGAACTCGAGGGTCGCCTCGACGTGCGGGGTTCGCGGGGACTGCTCGCCGGGCCACGCGTCGACGGCGTCGGCCGACCGAACGCGGGCGACGGGGCCGAACCACGCGACGAGCAGCGAGAGCGGGTAGACGGCGCCGTCATACAGCGGCCCGACATCGAGAAACGAGTCCGGGCGGTCGTGCCACTCGTCGACGCGACCGACGTTGGCCGTCGCCGTCGCGAGCCGGACCTCGCCGAGCCGGCCGTCGGCGAGCAGTGTTCGGGCGTGCCGCTGGGCGTCACAGCGCGGCGTGATGGGCGCACAGCCGAGCGCGAGCCCGCGGTCGCGGGCCGTTTCGACGAGGGCGGTCGCCCGCTCGGGGTCGAGGGCGAGCGGCTTCTCGGAGAAGACGTGACGGCCGGCGTCGAGCGCCGTCCCGGAAACGGGCGCGTGGGCCGCGTGGCTCGTCAGGTTGATCACTAGCGGCGCTGACTCGGCCGCGAGCAGCGCGTCGACCGCCGTGTAGACCGCCGGGTCGCCGGGGGCAGCCGCGGCGAGCGCGGTCGCTCGCTCGCGGTCGGTGTCACAGACGGCGGCGAGTCGGAGGTTGGTTCCCTCGATGCCGTCGAGATACTCGCTCGCGACGGCACCCGCGCCGACGAACGCACAGTCCACGCGTGTGGTAACAGCCCACAGGGCAAATACTCCCGCGTGCCGGCGGCTCGTGCCGGGTCTGTCGACTTGAAGCCGCTCGAGCCCGAACACGAGCCATGGCGCGGGTCGCGGTGCTCCACAACACGCTCGACTTTCGCGGGGGCGCCGACGCCGTCTGTCTCCACACCTGCGCGGCGCTGTCGGCCGTCCACGACGTGACGCTGTTCACCGTCTCACGGACGGACCCGGCCGTGCTCGCCGCGCGGTTCGACGTCGACGTGGACGTCGAGGTTGTCGAGCCGCCCGGAGCGACCCTGCTCGCGGGCGGGCTCGCCGCACTCGCCCCGTACGTCGGGCCACAGCTCGCCGCGCGAAGCGTCCTGCTTCGGACCTTCTTCCGGCGCCGCGCGGCCGCATACGACCTCGCCGTCAGCACGGCGAACGAGCTGTCGCTGCCGCTGCCGTCCGTACAGTACGTCCACGTCCCGCAGTTCGGGCGCGTTCCAGGGGAGTCGTCCGGTCGGTTCGATCCGCTGTGGCGACGGCTCGCGGCGCCGACGGGAGCCGAGCTCGACCGGGCGCGGCTCGTGGCGAACTCGGCGTGGACGGCCGACGCCGTCGCGGCGGAGTACGGTGTTCGTCCCGCGGTCACGCATCCACCGGTCGACCCCATCGACGGGGCGCCGTGGCAGGAACGCGAAGCGGGAATCGTCGTGCTCGGGCGGATCGCACCCGACAAGCGGACGCTCGAGGCCGTCGCCATTGTCGACGCGCTCCGCGAACGGGGGTACGACCTCCACTGTCACGTCGTCGGGTCGGCGCCGACCGCGTACCGCGACTACGTCACTCGAGTTCGACGCGCCGCGGCCGAGCGCCCGTACGTGGCCGTCGAGACGGACGCGAGCCGCGGGCGGGTGTGCGCTCTGCTCGGCCGGCACCGCTACGGGCTGAACACGAAGCCGCGAGAGCACTTCGGGATGGCCGTCGCCGAGTACGTCGCGGCCGGGATGCTCCCCTTCGCACCGGACGGCGGCGGGCAGGTCGACGTGCTCGCCGGCGACGACCGCCTGTTGTTCGCTGACCGTGAGGAGGCGGTCGACCTGCTCGCCGCGGCCGTCGACGACGGACTCGAACCGACGCTTTCCCGGGACCGCTTCGGGCGTGAACGGTTCGCCGACGCGATGCGCGAGCACGTCCACACGGCGCTCGCGACCGGCGAGAGTCAGCAGCACCGGCCCCGTCCCGTGGACTGAAGCGTCGCGCGCGCTATGTGAGCACATGGCAACCGAAACGTCGGACGGCCGCGGCGGACCCACGCTTGAAACAGCGTCGCTCACGGCTCTGCACTGGCTCGGCGTCGTCCTGTGTGTCGCGACGGGCGTCCTCCATCTCGGGCTCGGTGCGTCGTTCCTCCCGAGCGGGCTCGGCATCGCGTTCGTCGTCGCGGGGGTGGGGTATCTGGGTGGTGTCGTCGGCGTTCTCATCGACTACCGCCGGCGGCTGTTGTACCTGCTCGGAATCCCGTTCACGCTCGGGCAGATCGGCGCGTGGTACGCGTTGAACGCGCCCGACTTCTCCCCGCTCGGCATCGGCGACAAGATCGTTCAGGCGGTGCTCGTCGTCGTGCTCGTCACGCTGTACCGGCGCGGCTGAGCGTCGGCCTACTGCGCTTCGAGGATTACCCCCCTTCGACGGCTCCGACTACTCCAGCCAATCTCGGAGTATCGCGCCGAAGCCGGTCGCACCGACGGCGAAGGCGACGAACCCGCCGATGCCGGTGAGCGCGAGCGCGCCGTTGAGCGCGGCCGCGACGACGAGCGGTTTCGTCCAGCCGTCCTCGTGGCCGACGAGTCGCTCCGCGATAGCGAGAAAGGCGACCGCCGCGCCGACGGCCCACGTCAGGCCGGCCAGCAGCGCGAACGGGATCGCGAGGATGATACCGATAATCGTGAACACGAGGACGACGGTGACGAGCACGACGAAGACGAGCGAGACGAGCCCGTAGAGCGCGCTCCCGAGCGGATCCGAACGGACGCGGGCCATCGTTCGCTCGGTGTAGTCGGGCGCCAGCGCGACCATGATCGCCCCGACGACGAGCGTCGTCAGGAACGCCCCGACCGCGCCGCCGACGAGGCCGGCGACGGCGTCGAGGCCCGTGGGCGGCGTCGCCTGAAGCGGGTGCACTAGCCGGAGGTGTTGGTCCATACGCCCCGGGCGCTCCCGGACGAGGAAAGCGTGTCGCTTAGCCGAAAGGTATCGGCCACGTGTGCGGCCGGAACGGGACGCCGGCGGGGGGTCACGCTCCGGACCGTGTTAGTCGAGCAGACCGAGCGCCTCGAGCTCCTCGGTGACGACGTCCGCGGCCGCCGCGGCGTCGTCGACCGTCTTTCCGCCCGTGATGACGAGCTTCCCAGAGCCGAACAGCAGGACGACCACGTCGGGGTCGTCGAGCCGGTAGACCAGCCCGGGGAACTGCTCCGGTTCGTACTCGACGTGCTCCAACCCGAAGCCGATAGCGATGGCGTTGAGGTTGAGGCTCGTCCCCAGGTCGGCCGTGGAGACGATGTTCTGGACCGTTATCTCGGGCTCGTCGGGAACGGGAATGTCGAGGTCTCGGAGGCGGTCGAACGCGATTTCGAGCGCCTCGTGGACGGCCTCGATGCTGTTCGCACCGGTACAGACGATCTTCCCCGAGCGGAAGATGAGCATCGCTGCCTTCGGCTCCTGCAGCCGGTAGACGACGCCGGGGAAGTTCTCCGGGTCGTAGCTCGACCCCGTGAGGTCCACGGCGAGTGCGTCGAGGTCGAGTTCCTGCTCGATGCCGGTGGAGGCGACCACGTTCTGGATCTCGACGGTGTCCGCTGGCGGTGTCACTACCTGCCACGTACTGCGCGGGCGTATAAATAGCCGCGCCATTCCGGCCGACACGGACGACCGTGTCGACAGCAATCATCGTCAACCCGGGCGACGGTCGTCGTCAGTACGGGGACGACGACCCGGAGGTGACGGCGACAGCCGTCGCTGGTCGGGGTAGCGCGCGAAAGAAAATCCCGCGTCGATGACCGGGACGGGAGCCCGGTTATTCAGTCGTTACTCGCGGCGCAGCGCCAGGAGCGCAGCGCCGGCGAGTGCGATGATCGCGACCGCGAAGCCGAAGCCGGGCTGACCGGGCGTCGGCGTCGGCGTCGGCGTCGGCTCGTCCGTCGGCGTCGCCGTCGGCGTGTCGGTCGGCGTCGGCGACGGCGTCGGAGTGGCCGTCGGCGTCGGCGTCGGCGTCGGCGTCGGCGTCGGCGTCGGCGTCGCAGTCTCGACCGTCAGGGAGGCATCGTCGAGGACGATGTCGCCTTCAGCGGTCGTGTACGGACTGTCCGAGGCGCCCTCGGAGCTGACGAAGTCGTACATCTCGTTGCCGTTCGTGTCGAGGTGCGGCATGGCGATGGCCGTGCCGTCAGCCTCGTACGGCGTGTCGAGAGTGACTTCGACGTCCGAGTGTTCGCCGGCCTCGAGGTACGCGGACGTACCGCGGACCGAGTCGAACGTGGCACCGTCGAGGAGCGTACCGTCGTGGATCGTGACGAAGCCACCGTCGGAGAGCGTGACGGAGTCAACCGTCACGGTCGTCCCGTCGGAGGTCTGGTCACTGATCGAGACGGACGCGGTCGGGCGCGGCGCGACCTGACCGGGGACGCGCTCGCCGTCCTCGAGCAGCGAGGAGCCGCCCGCACGGACGTCAACCGAGAAGTTCGTGCCAGCACTCACGTTCGAGAAGTCGAAGTCAGTGCTGAAGGTTCCGTTCTCGGTGACGCGGACGTTCTCGCTCTTGAGGAACGGCACGTCGTTGTCCTCGGAGCGGACGCGGATGTTCACCTGCGTGTTCGCAGCGACGGAGGTCTCACCCGAGATGGTCTGACCTGCCGCGTTCTCGACGGTCACGTTACCGGTCTCGTCCGTGTCGAGCGAGGCGATCGCCTCGACGACACGGAACGTGCCGGTCACGGACTGCGTCTCGTCCTTCGCCGTCAGGTCGGAGTTGTCCTTCGTGACGGAGAAGTTCGCGCGGAAGCGGTCACCCGTCTCGATGTTAACTTCCGTCTCACCGTTGTCGACGGCACCGTTGTTGTTCTGGTCACGCACGGCGTCCAGATTACCGGTGTCGACGACCACGTAGATGGAGTCGTTCTGCCAATCCGCGATCGTCTTGGTGTTAGACGCGTTCAGGATCGGGATCTTCGGAGCCTTGTTCGGCTCAGCGTTCGTCTGGTTGATGAAGAGTGCCGTGACAGCGTTGAGTTCGCCTGCCTTCGCGGCACCTTCCAGACCGGACGCGGACACACGGTGGACGATGACGTCGCCCGCCGCGATGGATGAGTCGAGGGTGACGTTACCCTGCTCGATCGCGTTGTTCACGTCGGTCTTGTTGTCGATGTCGCTGAACTCGTCACCGGGCGCCGTGTGGATCGTCATCTCGTTCGTCGACCGCTGACTGAGCGAGATGGCGCTCACGGCAGTCTCCTCGGCGGAGACGTCAGTGCCCGGACGGACGGTCATCTCGTAGCTGGTGGCACCCAGGATCTGCTGGACGCCGTCACTACGCGTCGGCAGCTGCGTCTCGCTGATGAAGGAGACGCTGTCGTCATCGCCAACAGCACTGATCGGGTTGACGTTGTCGCCGTCACCCGCTTCGTAGGTGTTGAACTCGACGGTGACCTCACCGTCGCCGTCACCGTCCTCGACCGTGAAGTCGATGTTGTAACCCGACTCGTCCTCGTCGCCGAGGGTGACAGCCGCCTCGTCGGTGCTGGTCAGTTCGATGGTGACGTTGACCGTGTCACCACGCTGGTCGGAGTAGATGGACTGGCTGAAGTCGGCGTCAGCGTCGGCGGCGTCCGTGACCGTAACGTCGTCCGTCGAGGTCGTGACGCCCGTCTGGACGTCCTCGACTTCGATGGAGTAGTTACCGGTCGCGAGCGTGCCGAGGTCGAACGTCGCCTCACCGCTGCCGTCGAGGGTGACGGTCTGGGTGGCGTCGACGTTGTCGTTGGAGTCCGTCGCGGTCACGGTGACTTCGCGGTTGCCCGCGTTGGCGTCAACCGTGCCCGTGACAGCGTCCTCGTTGGTCACGTTGGCGTCGTCGACCGACGCGCTGAGACCGAGGTTACGGAGGTCAAGCGTCGCCGAAGCGTCAGCACCTCCGGCATCAAGGAAGCTGTCGAACGTGTGCGTCGCACTGACATTACGGTCAGAGCTATCGAAGATGTACACCTGACTGTTCGTCCCCGTACTACCGGAGAAGACGAAGTCGTTCGGTGTGGTAACCTCGAAGTTTTGGTTGATGTCGTCATTACCGTTGTCGGTCACGTAGGCAACCTGAGTTCCGGCGTAAACGGTTTTCGCGCCGGTCTCACTAAGCGTGGCACCGGTCACCTCAACCGAGATGTTACCGACGAAGTTGGCGTTACCCGACTGGTCGGTAACGTTTCCGACATACACCTTCACGTCGTCGTTCGGGTTAAGCTGCTGGCCGTTGGACAGGATCATCTGTCCGTCCCCGTCACCAGACGCACCGGACTGGTCAAGAGTGTAGCCAGTAGCCTCACCGTTCACGTACACCGTAACGTCGCTCTGCGTGTACGCGCCGTTGTTCGTCTCGTTCTGGATAACCTCGTCGAACGAGAGTTCGATAACGCTTGCACTGCTGGAAGCAGCCCCACCCAGGTTGTTGCCACCGACTTCGACGGCACCCTCAAGACGGGGCTGACCGGCGTCGACGTCGGCCAGGCCGACCGCCAGGGGTGGGCCATCCCGCGGGCTCAGGCCTTCTACTCGCAGTACCGGTACGTCGTGGGATA
>Ga0207771_100827_pt1 | contig 15960 bp, 19 predicted proteins | sample A23M2SouthBayCA_2_FD_187731 | JGI IMG/M metagenome (GOLD analysis project Ga0207771, IMG submission 187731) | Aerobic enrichment media microbial communities from Eden Landing Ponds, California, USA - A23 M2 (2) (SPAdes) | ecosystem: Environmental > Aquatic > Marine > Unclassified | place...
GGATGAACTCGCTCCGGCTGTTGAAGCCACGCTCGCGCCACGTCTCGTCAACCACGTCGAGGAACGACCGCGAGATTCGGAGGTTGATCCGGTCGATCTCGGGATCGTTGTCGTTCGCGTCGGCTCCTGACATACGCCTGTACATCCGTTACACTCACACAAAACGCTACCGCCGGCGATGAGGCTCCGTGTCTCGACGCGCACTGGACGGACTCGACGCTGTCGAAGTCCTGCGAGTCACTCACTGCGATTGGGTGGTCCCGTCGGTGATCGGGTGAGCTATAGTAAACGCCGGACGGCTTCGGTGCCCGCAATGGATACTGGTGAGACAACGTTTCGAGACTCGCGCCTCACAATCGTTAGAACCGTAAATTTGAATGGCTGGGGAGTTGAGACCCCAGATCCCAGCCGGCAAAGAACCGGTCGGGATTTGGATGGGCCAACGCGGGTTGGTAGTTACTGAAAGTTACTGCACTCCCTATCGCGATTTTGGTGGTGGACATGGGTTTGTGGCTCCTACAGGTACTCGCGGCGCTGTTCCATCTTCTCGACCTCAGACCGGCGGTCGTAGTGCTTATCGAGGATGTCCTGACTCACGTTCATCCGATCGCTCACGACTTCGACCGGTACATCGTCGAGCAGGTGGGCGGTGATCGCACCGGAACGAACGTCGTGGGGAGATCGCGACGACGGACACTTCGAAGCCGTCGCGCGGGTCATCGCCTCACAGTCGTCGGGGTTCCGGTCGTGCGGGCAGTCGCCGTACTTGCACGGGCGGGTAAGGATGTAGATCCCGTCGCGGATACAGGACAGCGATGCCCGTCCGCGCGATGTCGTCAGTAGCGGCTCTCGGTCGTGGTCGTCGCGCTTGTCTTCTCGTGGACCGTCGACGTAATCGCCCAGCACTCGGGCCGTGTGGTTTCGGAGGGCAACCCACCGCTCGCCGCGCTCCTTGTTCTTGAGCGGCGTCCCGGTCTTCGGTCGGTGGACCAGCTCGATGCCGGGCGCGTCTCGGTCGAAGTCTTCCAGGTCGATCGCACGCGCCGCGCCCATCCGAATCCCCGTCCGCCATAGCAGTAGCATGGTGACGTGGGTCCGGCTGGCGTACTCGTACTTTTCGAGGTATTCGAGCGCGCGCTTCGCGCGGTCCTCGTCGAGCGTGGTCCGGCTCGCTTCCTCTCCCTCGGAGACCTTCGGGAGCATGATCTTCTCGTGCAGGCTCTCCGGTACCGCGTCGATAGAGGCACAGAAGTTCAGGAACACTCGGAGGGTCGAAAGCTGGCCCTGAAGTGTCACGGACTTCAGTTCGTCCGTCTCGCGCCGGAACACTCGATAGGCGTGCAGGTCGCGCCCACCCAGATCGTTCAGGTTGTGGATTTCAGCTTCCTCTTCGCACCACTCGACGAACCGACTCAGGCGGTAGCGGTGCGATGACAGCGTTTGCTCCGAGACCTCTCCCTGCCGGTGTTCGAGGTACAGCTTCATCGCATCTTCGGGTGCGAGTGGTTCCAGTTCGCTCACTGGTCCTCACCCCCGTCGAGGTCGCGGTCGTATGGGCCGGTGGGCGTCACCAGCCGGACGTGTTCGCGTTCGTGTAGCTCGCCAGTCTTCTGGTCGCGCAGTTCGTGAAACGACCCGTCAACGCCGGCAGTCCGCGCACAGGTCGCACACCAGAAGTGGTGATTCGTGGGTTCCCAAGAGCGGTGACCGCGGGGACAGACGAATCGCCAGCGGTCGCTACGACTCTCTATTCGGACGGTCTTCTTTTCCAACATACCCATTCGGAACCGACAGAGGGGATGGTAAAAGGAACGAGTCTTATCCGCGTGGTGAAAGTGAAAGTGATCGGTTCGCCGCCCCGTCCCCCGAAATTCTGTGATTTCGCGGGTGAAAGTGAAACGGAGCTGCGGGCGGGCGGTCGTGCCACCTGTTTGAAGGCGGCGGGCAGTTCTCGTAGTCATGTGTTCGCTCGCGAGAGCGGCACCCCGGCCGACGGACATGGGCGTCGGCTCCCGACTCTTTTTCACTGGCCTGCTCGCCGAGGGCCGGGTGTGGCGCTCTTGACTCGCCTATTGTGACGACCTGACTTAAAACATAACGTTCGTTAAGCTACAGCGTACTAAATGTTGGTCAAAGTTTCTTCGTCCGGCAGAACTATAGAATCGCTCTCAGACAAGCCTCTATGCGCCGACCGAGGGTTTCGTGGATGACTCAGGCAGATGACCGACTCCTCGAAACCTTCGATGAGTCCGGCATGGTACTCTCTCCGCGTATTCTCGCTGTCAACACGGACTACTCACGCCACTACGTGAGTGAGCGTCTTGCTGTCCTGCTGGATGGTGGACTTGTTGAGAAGGTAGATGATGGTCTCTACCAGATCACCGAGAAGGGAAGAGATTATTTGAAAGGTGAGCTTGAGGCTCATGAACTTCGGATTAAAAACGATTGATCTGTATTGGGATGTGATCTGTATAGTGCCACACGTCTATCCTTCATTATAAGAACTTTCACTGTTAGTAAACCAGCTAGCACTCCGGGGTCGGCTTAGTTCAGGTAGGAGATCATTTAAGTTCTTATCACTACCATGAATACCTCCAACAAAATTGACTCCCTCCGTTTCTGCAAGCCCAATGAGCGATTCAGATAGAGGGCCATTTGAATAAATATCGATAGTTCCATTTTCTACAAAAAATCCGAGATAGTCTTGTTCATCTATACTCGTCATTTGCCCATACTCATTTACCTTAATCCGTTCAGAAATATATTGAGCTGTCCCTTCGAGAGAGAGAATCTGTGTGATCAAATCTAAAGTATAAATACTACACACATAGGGGATGATCTGATCTTCTTGAATGAATTCCACGTAGTCCTTCGTCGCTAACCGATCAAACTGCCCCCCAACTACAATAATTGGTAGAATTGTAGAAATGTTTTCTAGATTTAAGTCAAGCCCCTGTTCAGCCGAGGTAAATGTTGGTTGTTTACTTTGAAGATCATGCAGTCTTTCCTCCAATTGATTAGTAGCATAGAGGATATTCTTAGATAGCTCTTTCTCCAGTTTTTCTGGATCACCAGCTCGAACTGGCTGGGTAGGAAAACTTGACTTCACTTCAAAGATCAGAAGCGTATCCCCAGAGACGGCAATAAGATCAATTTCATCAACTGCTGGGTGTTCAACTCCTGAGGCAAAATTTGATTCATCAAAAGTCCTCCTTAGGTAGGTCTTAGCCCATTGTTCGTATAATCTACCTCGTACTTGTGTAATGTCTCTTGACAGATCTTCTTCATCTTCTAACCTCTTAAGATCATAATAGAATGTCTTTGATAAAGAATAGGCAAATTCCATAGGATCTGGGGCGAGATATTCCCTATTGCATTCAATAAGTGGGTATTTATCTATCTCATCGAACTCAAACAGGCCGGAAACCGAATATTCGCCAACGGGTTGGGATATTCTATCTAAAAACTGCTCAAATCGATATGGCGATTTTGGGGCAATATATTCTATCAAAAAATCATGGTCGATCCAGAGATAGCGTTCAGCGGCAGCAAATAATTGCGCCCAAGATGCCGTCTCTTGCCTTAGACAATATGCATATTCTCTTGTCTGTAATCGAGTCTGTAGGGGTTGCTCCGGATTCTTGGTGAGGGCACCAATCAGACGGAGACAGTCTGCTTGATACCAACGTAGATGCTGCAGTAAGGTTTCTTCACGACGATACAAGAGTTCAAGAATACTCTGAGACCAATCAGGAATATAGGCCATATCCAGTCCTTCTATCCGTTGAAATTCCTCAGAGAACGGGGTGTATTTTCTTTTCAACCCTTCGATATACTGGTTCGCATAAGCAAGTCGCCCCGTAATTGATTCGCTGGAGCGAGCCGAAATCACAACATTTCTTTGTTCTGGGTCATCTGGTAATTCAAGATTGGGATTATCAGTTTCCGCCCAGAATAGACGAGACTGATTCTGTACTAATTCAGGGGGATGAACCCCAAGTGGCCGCAAAGATGGAACTCTTAGAGCGAGTTGGAACTGGTCAAGAGGTGCTGAGTTGATTCTTTGCAACCATCTCCACTCTTGGTTTTTAATACAAGCACCACCCTCTTCCTGAGAATTTACCGAAGCAGCGAGTGAGAGGCAGTACTTAGAGAATTTTGGTGTGAAGGCAGCTGAACTTGGTGGAATGTCCGATTGATAAGCAAGTTCCCCCAGAATGTTTTGAAGCCTTAAGAATGTAAGAGATGGATAGACGCCAATTTCAGCGACATTTTCCAGAAAATCCTCACGCTCTTTATCAATCTCGAAGTTGCGAGATTCTGAACCAACTCCTCCTCTGATCAAATTATGCTGGGACTTTGAATATATCCCTGAAAACCTATTCCAATGATAGAATGTCGATGTTGGAGAGTTACCCGATTCTCGTACAGGCAAGCGCCCATTCCTATGTCCTCTGACAAATTGGCGGTGGCGTTTGAAACATTTCCTGCAAAATACGTAAGAGCCCACTTGTTGAAAGCCATTATCTGGCTTGCCCCTTCCGCAGACTGAACATGAGTTCACACATTAAAACATAGACTAATCGAATATAAGTCAACTGGACTTCAGGAGCAACCGATGGCAGTAGTTTCGGAATCGGAGACGAAAATCCTCAATCCACATATCCCGAGCGGGGAGCAGTTGATCAGGGCGTATTGTAGTGACGAGAAGACAGTCACCGTGATGGATGGTCGCGTGACCAGAGAGATTAACACGAATTGAAACGAGTAGGACACTGATTCAAGAATTCCTTCTGGGCATCCACAGCAACCATAGTCTGAACTAATAATATGACCAGCCAGTACTTTCACCGGAGTTTTGTTTGCGATTTTGCCAAATAAAATAGATGGCTGCCGAGACGGCTATTAGGATGGAAGACAGAAGCGAATAAGTCCCTAATCGGACATATATCTCAAGCCCTGGAGAGAACGGTAAGAATTCATCACCGCTTCCAGTAATGCCCCAATCTGTGAATTTGAAATATGCCTCGGTAATGCCTGTTCCAATCAGGATAGTACCAACACCAGCTGGTACATAGATCAGAAGTGGAGTCAGTGGAGAAATTTCATACCCCCATTCCGACTTTAGCTTGTAGAGAAAGGTCACTAATGCCTGAATCAGGATGATGATGCTCAGGAGGCCCAGAGCGTATGGTGCAGGGGGTACTTGATCCATAGTATACAATAGATTACCAAGTATTTTGTTTTTGGTATATCGAACAATGTCTGTGCGGCAGCCACGTTTCGCCCGTCGATCCAGCACCTAAATATAAGTCAGCCGGACTTCAGGAACCGCACGATGGCAGCAGTTTCGGAATCGGAGACGAAGATCCTCGATCCCCACATCCCGAGGGGGGAGGAGTTGATCGAGGCATACTGTGGTAACGAGAAGACGATCGCCGTGACAGACCGGCGTGTGATCGATCTACGACACCGAGAAGGCAACCGGAAACAGGAGACAGAACTTACCAGTACACTGCTCACGACGGACTACATCATCGGGACACGATACGGGCGAGAACAGGAATCGAGTTTCCCCGGTATCGAGTTCCTGATTGCCTTAGTCATGGGCCTGATTGGTCTCGGGGGTGTCGGTTTCGGTCTCGATGGAGAACCGGGTGCGTTAATCTTTGGAGTGATGTTTATCGGTATCGCCGCGCTGATCGGCTACCTCGCGGAAGAACAGGAGAGCGGCGATGTCTCGATCACTGTGTATCGGGCTGGTGATCTCCCAAACAAAACGTGGTCGCTTCCGAAGGGCGAGACGGACGTACCGCAAGCGATCTCCGAGCAGGTCGCGAAGTTGAACAGACCCTGAATCGACGACCGAACGCTTATCCCGCCGTTTCACGTATCAACTCCCATGGCAAGTGCAACGCGAGACGACCGTACTAACGGCGTGGTGTTCGAGCAGGAGGCGGACGGGAGCGTCACCGCCAAGGATCTCGAAACGGGGCTGGCTCGCGGTGGCGACACCCGCGCGGAAGCGCTCGCCCAGCTCGCGGAAGTTCTCGAACTCGAAGCCGGTGGTGGGGAACCGGTGACCGACGAGGATCTCGAAGCGATGGGTCTCGATCCCGACGACGAGGGTGACAAGGAACTGCCCGACTTCATGCAATAACTTCGGATGGTGAGGACGACGTTCTCCGGCCGCGAGGTAGTGAAAGTGTTGCGTGACCACGGCTATACTCCGAAGACTCGGAGTGGTAGTCACGTCCGGCTCCGATACGAACACCCCGAGACTGGGGAAGTCCGTAACGTCGACGTGCCACAGCACGATGAAATTGCTATCGGGACGGTGCGCTCTATCGCCGACCAATGCGGTGCCAAGGACTTCGAAGCGTGGTGCAAGTGGATCGACGAGAACAGTTAGGCCGCTCACTTCTCGATGGCGAGACGCTGCCCGATCTCGACTTCGTAGGTTCCGGGAACCGTCAGCGTCTCGGCGATCTCTCGCTTCTGTCGGACCGTCAGATCATCACGGGCCAGTACCTTCTGGATTCGCTCGTCGATCCGCCGGGAGAACTCGGCGGATTTCATGAGCGCGGTCGTCTTGTTGCAGTCCCAGAACTCGGCAGCCTGCTCGATGGTGTCGGTTCGATGCGCGTGCTTGCCGTCTTCGCGGATTCGCATACCCGCCGCTCGTGAACACGACGGTAAAATAGTGGTCTGCTCGGGGAACTCGAAGCCCGATTACTGATAAAGACCGGCGCGGCCCATGCCCATTGCGGCTCGGTCACGCCGACGGTCCCACCCGATCGGTCGCGAGTATGCACACGCCCAGCTCGCGCTCGTGTGCATATCGCGACGAACGGATTTCTCGACGTGCGACCCCTGGGGGTGGATGCCAGAGTATTCGACCCATGCTCTCCGGTGAGTTGCCGGGTTTGTGAAGAACCATTATATAACAAAGACAACCACTCTATAGCATGTCCGAATTAAACAGGTCGATCCGTGAGGCAGTGAATGCTGTCGATAGTTATCCCGATCCAAGAGAACCGTTCGAAGATTTTCTGGTAGCAGTTCTGTTCACTCACGGGTGCCGGATAGACCCAGATATTCAGATTTCCGGTGAAAGGGTTGCCACTCTCTCTATCGTCCTGAATGAATACATACAGACGTAGACTATCTGAACCACACAGACCTCACTTTTACCCCACCTCACCCGCCCTTTGCTCGTTCGCTGTGACAGCGAACGAGCAACTATGTCATACGGAAAGATCGACATCGAAGACGCGCTGTTTGGCACGGTCTTCGCCGCCAGCGCGTTCGTGACGAATGGTATCGCAAATATCGACGTTCTCGGGAACGACCTCGGCGCGGCGCTGTGGACCGTCCAGGGCACGGACATCACCTTCGCGTTCCTCCTGACCCTCGTGGCGCTCGGTGGTGCCTATCTGACCAACCGCGTCAACGAGAGCAAGAACACGTCTTACGAGGTCGACACCGATCTCGCCAACATCCTGCGCGGATCGGCCTCGATCGAGACCTACCTCGCAGTGGGCACGGCGCTGCTGGTGCTTCTGACGGGCCTGAACATCCTCGGCGTCGGTGAACTTGTCGCCGGCACTGCCGCGTTCGGACTCGCCGTCGTCGCCATCGAGTCGGCCGGCTACTACGTCATCTCCTACCTGGGGTGATCGCGCATGAAACTTGACACGCTGATGGGCTACGCTCTGCTCGGTACCATCGGCATCTCGGCGTCGACGATCGCCTCGGCCATCGTCGGCCAGCCGTTCCCCGTCGTCGTCCCGATGGTCTTCGCCGCGGCCGTCGTCGCTGCGCACCACGTCCGCACGAAGGACACTGGCGACCAACTCGACGACAACGACACGGAATCGACAATCGTCACTGACGGGGGCGGCGAGCGATGAACCGCGGTGCGGCCCTCATCGCCGTGGTGCTCGTCTCTTCGACAGTCCTCCCGTTCGTCGCCCTCGGACAGACTGACAGCAACGAGTTCAGCCAGACCTTCTCGGGCGGTCCCAAGGAGGTGTACGTCGACCAGTCCGGCGTGACTGGCGACTTCACCGTCACCGTCAGCACCACCCAGGTCCCCGGCAGCGCCGGACAGACAACGATCCTCACCCGCGAACGCCTCGGTCCCGGCTCCGAACAGTGGATCGTCTTCCGCAACGCGGGTGCCTACGACAACATCACCGTCAACGTCACCGTCCATGGCTCTGGCCAGCCCGCCCTCAGTGCCGGGAATAAGGTCGATGTGGATGTCCCCTATATCATCGGCTCCACCGGAGGCGACGATGACATGCGCTGTAGCAGCGTCGAGCGTGCCACCTCGATGGCGAACCCACTCACTAATATCGTCGATTGCACGCCCCCGGTTGGGAACTCGGTTCCTGACAAGCTGACCGCCACTGATGCCAACGAGACCAGGGCCGAACTCTATGGGTCGCTCGCCGCTGTCGAGGAGAGTGCCAACGCGGCCAACGACACCCGCGCGAACGCGCTGGCCGGCTCCGAGATGATCGCCCTGCTCGAAGCCAAGAACCGCTACGTGCGCGCGCTCGACAACGGTGCAACTGAGCCATCGGCCCGACTGGCGGCACACCAGTGGACCGCAGACAACTACACGCGGATGCAGTCACAGATGTTGAACCAGTGGGAGATTCAGGTCGCCGAACTCGAACGAGCGTGGAATCACGCCCAGAACAGTCCCAACGTCTCGGCGTCGTCGTTCATCACGGCAGACATCTCGAACCCTTCCGGGGACAAAAGCATCCAGTACAACCGGTTTACATTCGTCAACACCACTGTCACCCTCGCTAATGGCTCAACGCGAACGGTTCGCGCTCCAAAGCTCCACGGCGAATACTGGAATCCGGGCTACAGCCACAGCAAGACGGCTGTCACTGTCGACCCGTTCACCAGCACCCCGACGACCCAGCACAACGACATCCGTCTCCACGCCATCCGTATCGCACAACCCTACGACGAGTTTGCTGGCGGGTCGTTCGTCTACCTCGACACGGACCCCAACCCCTACGCCGCTTCGAACGAGCGCATCACCTCACAACGGCAGTCCGTCAACGGCGAAATCAACGACTTCGTCAACGGAACCTACGACGCCTGGGAAGCCGGTCGCATCAACACCAGCGACATGGTCGACCCCTACATGGCCGACCGCAACGGTCCCGGTGGCGACTATCAGACCTGGGCGCTGCGCTCGCTCATGTCGATGGGACACGCTACGCCACAGAATATCTCGGAGTTCGGTCAAATGAACGTCACCGATCTCTCGACCGGCCAGACCCACCGCGGCATCCTCCTCTCCGATGGCTTGCCAGACTCCGGCAGCTTCACTGTCGGCAACACCTACGACGCGGCGAACCTCACCGGCCCGCAGTACGTCATTACCGGCAGTCAGACGGTCGAACTCGACGGGCCATTCAGCGTCGACAGCGCGACCAACGCCTCCGGCAGCAACATGACTGCCGTCGGCTACAACCGCGTGCGCTATCGCACGACAAATCTGACCGAGTTCAAACAGCAGATGGACGCTATCGAGGTCGCGCTGGCCGAAACCGAAGCCCGCCAGCAACGCCTGCGCAACAGTCTCAATAACGGCTCCGGCTTCGGCGGCCTGTTCGGCGGCGGTGGCTCGATCAATCAGACCATCGCGCTGCTGGTCATCGCTGCACTGGCCGGCGCTGCACTCCTCAACTGACCCACCATGCGTTTTTCACACCTCACCACACTGGCAGTTGTATCGCTGGCACTGCTGGCCGCGCCGATCGGCGCGACCCCGACCGTGACCGCTGGCACCGCCACGAACGCAACGACAACGACGACGACCGCGGTTCCCAGCCCATCGCCCATAGCCCACAGCCCACAGTCGACACCGACCGACACCACGCGAATCGACTCGCAAACAGTGATCGTCGATTCGGAGTACCGCGACAACGAGAGCATGGCGCTGTTGACGATCCGCTCGCGAGCGGCCCAGACAGTCACGTTCACCGACGCCGGCCGCTTCCGACAGGGCGGCCAGGTGCCGGTGCAAGTCGAAGTACTCCGGCCCGGCGAGACCGCCACTTTCGAAGTGCCGGTCACCGAAGTTGACGGCTGGGCCGGCGTCGCGATCTCCACCGAGCGCACGCGCCTGTACTCGGAGATCGTCAAGCAGCCCTCCGGCGGCGGACTGGACATCCTCAAGACGCTCTCGTCGCTCCAAGCGTGGGCGGCTGGGGCAGCGATCGCGTTCGTCTGGATGGTCGTCGCCGGCTACAACGTGATGCGCCGGGAAGACGGCCGGCCGGAGGTGGCCTGATGCCCGCGCCGACCTTCGCAACCAACAGGGACCGCCTGACGTGGCTGCTCGGTGAGTACAAGCTACTGGTCTCGGGGATGATTCTCGGGGGGTTCGGCCTGTTCATCTACTACCAGCCCCAGCTTCCGACCCCGCCGGCCTGGATCGCTGGCGTGCTCGTCGGGTGGCTCCTGCTCGGAGTGCCGTGTTACCTCGTGGGCGCGAAGATCGCCCGCTGGCTTCGCACGCGCAACTGGGTGGAAGTCCACCACGTGAATGCGGTCGAGGACACTCTCCAGAAGTACTACGTCCCGCCGGAGTTGTGGCGCGAGAAGGAGATCGAGGGTCCCGATCCGTACCCGGTGAATGGCGGCAGCGCGTGGGCGGTCCGGGAGTACGAGTATCTCGACGACATCGAGCAGGTCCGGGTTCGGGGCGTGTGGCTCGAAGGCTGTCAGGATACCCAACTCATGACCTCCAAGAAGCAGATGGAGGACATTCACGGCTGGCTCATCGACCGTGCCGAGGAACTCGCAGCGATTCGCGGGCGGTGGTCTCGCGGGGCCGTCGAGCTACAGAAGAAGCTCATCACGGCCGAAAGCGAGGCGAACGAGCGGGGTCAGATGATCCAAAAGACCGCCGCGAAGGACACCTTCGGCGACCTCGTCAACGACGGCGAGAATCCCGAAAATGCGCCGACGATCCACGACCTCGACGATCACGACCCGACGGCGGACGCTGCCGTGGGCGATGGGCCGGCCGACGTACCGACCGCTGACCAACAGAACCCCCAGATGAACGATGACTGACGACAACGGAGACCTCTATACGCCGGCACAGTTTCGCGAGTACCAGGACGGCTACGGCCAGCGTGATCCCGACGAGACCCACCCACACGCGGGGATCGTTCGCGACGAGAAGCTATCTCGGTACCTGTCGATCCTCGAAACCCACTACGATCCACAGCAAGCCGACGACCCGGCGAAGATGCCCGGCCAGGCCAAGGACCTCCAGCACGTGCGCGACATCGTTCGGATCGAAGGCACCGAGACCGCTCGCCGTGCCCTCGAAAACGGAGATATGCAGTCACTCAAGCACTTCACGGGCGACGCCGGCCAGCGGGCCGACATCTCGGGCATCAAAGCCATCGATCAGCTACGCGCTCAGATGACCGGCCCCGCGCCGATGTTCTACGAGTGGGCCGAACCCGGCACGGGGAAGTCGAACTTCGCCTGTCTGCTCGGACAGCTCTGGAAGGAACAGCACTCCGACGGCCTCGTCGCCTCGAACATCCGAACGCTCGAAGAGACCGATGGGTGGACCGACGCCGACGGAGAAGAGCGGGACGGGTGGCTGGCGAACTACGGCGAACTCAACGAGTGGCTGAAACAGGACGGCGACCCGATGCACAACGAACAGGCCCGGAAGCTGTTCATCTTCGACGAAGCGTCTTCGAACGCTGGCGGTGGCGGCAAGGACGGCTACGACACGAAGACGAAGCTGGGACCACTCACCTACAAAATTCGGAAGTACGGCGGATCGTTGATCGTCATCGGCCACGACGGTCGCGACGTGCATCCGCTCGTGCGTGAGCTGGCGGTCTGTGTCCACAAGGAGGGGCTGAAAGAGGCGACATTCTACGAAGACGTGAAAGGTCGATCGGGCGTGAACCCGATCTTTTCGGTCTCTGGCATCCCTGAGACGGACTGGCGATATGACGACAAGGAGCCGACGACGTGGTCGTGGTCCGGCGGCGAGGACGACGGCGACGAAGTCGATCCAGCGGACCTGTCGCGGAAGCTCGCGGTGTACACGGTCATCACAGCCAAAGAGGCGAACCCGGAGCAACCAAACCACGAAGTCGCCGATTTCGTGCCTTACAGCGCCGAATGGGTCCGGCAACGCTGGAACGAATACCAGCACGACGGCGAGCATCGAAACGTGGTTGGCGAAGTCGAGGGACTAACCGCATGATAGCGACGGGATTCGAGCACACCAACAACAACCAACCCCCCGGCGTACTCCAATGGTTGGCCCATGGCGCGCTCGCTGGGTGCGAGCGCCCGCGAGCCATGGGCAGCGGCCGACAACAACCCGGAGGAGTATCTATATATGACGCACGCGAGGCGCGAGGCGCGGTAGTATGATCGTCTATCTCGATACGAAGGTCGGGATCGATACGATCACGAATTGGGTGTCGTGGGTGATCGGCACTGTTGGCGAGATCTGGCAGGCGCTCAGGAGCCACTAATGCCGAGCCATCGCGCGAATCACTACGGCACGCTCGTCGAGCGGCAAGCGGTCGAGCGGTATGGGCTGGAACTGGATCGGTGTAGCTGGCACGACGCGACGCGACCGGACGGCAAGCCCGTCGAGATCAAAGCCGCGATGCATCGCCACGCCGACGGCCAGCCCGGCACGTTCAAGCTCTACGATCAGTATCACGAGCGGCTACGGGCAGCAAACGGCTGGTACGTGTTCGCTGTCTATCGGGTCCGTGGGCGCGGTGTCGAAGTGCTACAGTGGGAGATGCGTCACTCGTCGCGGTTGCCGAAGCTGGACTGGCATGGAGGTGGGGAGCATCGAGACGCGAAACAAGGGAAGATACAGCTTCTAGAAATCTTTTGACGGGCGTGAGTGACAGACAAATATCATTCAGAGATCCTAAGCATACTGATTTTATAAATATATAATTGTCACGCTGATAGTCAACTAGTAATGTCAAACATCCCTGAGAAGATCTCAGAATTAGACCACGAGAGGGATCATCTCATTAATCGCAAGAGGGCTATCCAATCAAAGCTTGAAGAAGTTAGATCGGACCTCAACGAACCCAGTCTTGATCCTTCTCAAAAGGAGCAACTGGAGGAATTAAGGGCGGAACTCAAAGAGGAATTGCGAGAGGTGATCGTGGGTATCAATGCAGTAGAGGAAGATCTTAGCGACCTTCAAGGTGGTGAAAGCACCCAAGATGATCTTTCAAATGTTGCAAAAAAAGCGGAATCTGTCTTGGAGAAGGTGGAAGATGGATATGATACTCTGGAAGAAAAACAAAGAACTTTCGATCAAACAATAGAAGATGTCGAAGAAACCCAAGAGAAGATTGAAGAGCTAGAAGAATCTGCTCGTGGTCTTTTAGAAAGATCTACCAGTTCAGCACTTGGTGAGCAATTCTCTGAGAGAAAATCTGAATTAGAACGCAACTTGGTTTACTGGAAAGCAGCTTCAATCGGTTCAATTCTAATTCTGATGGGTTCTGCTGGAGCGATATATTATGATATAATAACATCCGATTCTACTGTTGTGCTTAACCTGTCAAAGATTGCAATTATTCTTCCAATTTCGGTTGCTGTTTGGTTCTCTGTCTCTAATTACAGTAGACAGAAGAAATTAATGGAGGAGTATGAGTTCAAAGCGAGAATGGCATTGTCTCTGACAGGATTTAGAGAGGTTCTTCAAGAAGAGACGACAGATGAAAATGATGAAATTGTCGCAGAATTTGTTGTCGAGTCCATGAACAAGATTTACTCAAATCCTCAGGAGAATATACAAGCCACAGAACAAAATGAGCAAAATAGCCCCTTGACCCCTGGTCAAAAGCCATTAGTGGAATTGATACAACGACTGGGCAAGTAGCCATCTGAATTGGATGGGTCTTGCAGAGGGATGCGGTGTATTTTGGGACAGTGGCCTTAGCCACACGACTAAGGGGAACCCGGAAACTCGTTTTCCGGGTTCCCCCTGGTCGCGCGGCTGGGTGACGTGACCGAACGGGAACGAACCCAGCCGCGCGACGCGCCGGGGTGGGGTGTATAGGGCGATATTGCCGCTAAAATGGTGTGAGAGACAGTGATGCCTCTCTGCAGGGGGCGCGCTACCCCCCGTTCCAGTGAGACGGACAGCCCGCCTCGATCCAGGCTTCGAAGTCGAAGTTCTCGCGGGCCTGTTGCCAGCGGGACTTCTCGGCGGCCTTGTCGGTCGCTCGGCGACCGTTCGCGAACACGTTCCGCAGGTCGCGGAAGCGGTCGCGGCTGCCGTCGGCGTAGGTGACGGCGACGTGAACGCCGTAGATGCTATCGTCGGCGTGCTGCTCGTAGGCGGTCTTCACCTCGCGCATGATCTCGCGGGCTTCCGCTCGATCGTCGGGCTTGTAGCCCATCTTCAGGAGCTTCCGGCACTCCTCGCCCTCCCGGACGGTGATCGCGTACTCGCGCCGGAGTCGACTCCAGCGCGTCTTCTCCTGCTCTTCTGCGGCGTCGGCCAGGTCCATCACCGCACTGCCGACGGACTGCTCGAAGCGGTCGCCAGCGGCGCGGACTCGCTTCAGAAGCTCCTGCTGGATCTTCTTCGATTCGAGTTCCATCTCGCCGTAGGTGTGGCGGATCAACCCTTCGAGACGATCGATCACGGCTCGCACTGTCCGGTAGGTGTTGCCCGTCCGGGCGGCTGCCTCCTTCGGCGAGACTTTCCCACCGTCGGTGAGTAGCAGCTCGGTCACGTCCCGATCGGCGCGGGTCATGTCGCCCCACAGTTGCATCACGCGATGCTCCTGCTCGTCCTCGATCTCCGGCAGCGGGCACTGGACAATCCGGCGCGCTTCGGTCGTGTCACGGACCGACCAGTACGGGTCGAAGTCGACGAACTCGCCACTCTCGGCGGTCGTCGCGATGCCGGTCCACTCCAGACAATTCAAAACCGTCTCTTCGAGTTCGCGCCGGGCGTCGTCGAGGTCGTCCCAGCGCACCGTGTCGTCGGTAAGACTCGTCTGATAGGACACCTCGAATTTCGGATGGTACGGGGCGTCGTCGGGGTCGTACTCCTCGGGGTGGTTCGGGTAGTAGTGCTTCAACTCCTTCCCCAGCCCATGCCCACGGATCAGCTCGTCGGCCTTCTCGTCTTCGACCGTGGCGGTGACGTAGTAGCCGGGGATCTTCGTGTTGTCCTCGACGTGTTTCCGGTAGCCGCTCCGGTCGCCCTGGATGAGCGTGTGACAGCGGGCGATCGGCCCGTCCGGGGCGTACAGTGGCCCGCTCGAATCGCGGTAGAGGCGCACGTAGTAGGCCAGGTCGCTGATGTGACTGTCCGGGTGTGGCTGGTCGAAGTACCGCGCAGAGATGCCATAGGCGTCCATCACGCGCTGGACGAGCGTGAGGTACTCGCCGTGGGGGATGTTCGAGGCCTGCACCTGCACGTCGATGTAGGCATCGCCGTAGTCGGGCACCGAGACGGGCTTGCCGTCCGACGTGAGATTCGGCCAGCGCGGGCGGACGGTGATCGTCCCGCCCTTCACACGGTCGTCGCGATCGGCAGGCTTCCCGCTGTAGTGGGGCGAGTTCTTGGCGACGAAGTAAAACTGGAACTCGCGCACTTCCTCGATCTCGAAGCTGGGGTTGTCCCACGGGTCCAGCCCGCTCTTGGAGTAGTCGAAGGCCGTGACCCATTGCTGGCCCATGAATTCGATGTCACGGGTCGGCTTGCCCTCTGTCTGCCAATTGTCACCCCACTGTTTCATCAGGGAGTGCATCGCATAGTAGGGTGCCAGCCCGTGATCCTGAACGGCTGGATCGGGATGCACGCCGACGGTAAAGCGCACGTCGCCCTCGTGAGGGGCGCACTTGAGGTACCGCGACATGATTACCTCGCTCGTGCATCCT
>Ga0207771_100828_pt1 | contig 15935 bp, 17 predicted proteins | sample A23M2SouthBayCA_2_FD_187731 | JGI IMG/M metagenome (GOLD analysis project Ga0207771, IMG submission 187731) | Aerobic enrichment media microbial communities from Eden Landing Ponds, California, USA - A23 M2 (2) (SPAdes) | ecosystem: Environmental > Aquatic > Marine > Unclassified | place...
ATCTCGTGATAAATTTCTTGTGAATATTTTGTCTAGACCGGCACCCTCTTCTGCTACACTACTCGCCTTTACTGAGCACTTGACGGAGACTGATTCTGGAGGTTACTTCGTGCAAGATACGCGCCTTGTATCTCGCACGGGACACTTGACAAGACTCGGACAGGCCGTCCGTACGAAGCTTCGTATGATACGCTTCGGGTTGGACGTACTGTGAGTACAGCTCTCGCCGAGTCACCGCTCCGCCCAGAACCGATCGATCTGGTCGGGCAGGAACTCCGGACTCATGGTGACGAACTCCTCGCGCTCGGCGGGCGAGAGATACTCGAAGACCGAGTGGCGGGCGTCTGGCGTGTACCGCGCCCCGACAAGCGCCCGGACGCCGACCTCGTCGGCCCCACGGATCACCCGCCCGATGGCCTGCCGTGCCCGTCTGACCGCGGGGATCGTCAGCGCGTACTCGAAGGCGTGGTCCTCACCGAAGACGTCGCCGTAGGCGCGCTGGACGGCCCGCACGCGGGGCGAACCGATGTTGACCAGCGGCACGCCGACGACGGCGGCCGCCCGGAGCTTCGCGCCGTCGTAGTCGACGCCCTCGGTGAGCGTCCCGCGGGTGCTCGTGACCAGTACCTTCCCATCGCCGCCGAAGAACTCACGTTTGCGGTTCTCTGTCGCCTCGTTACTGGAACTTTCGTCGACGACGACGGGTTTCTCGACGGCGTCGGCGAGATACGCGCCGGCCCACGTCGCCTCCCGGTAGTTCGGCATCGCGATCAGGACGTTCCCGGGGTTGCGTGCGATCGCCCGCAGGACGTGGGCGTACTCGTCCCGGGTCGGGTTCCAGACCTCGCCGAGTGGTTCCATCGTTTCGGGGTCGCCGCGGTTGCGGGCGGTAAAGGGCGTCGCGTCGACGATCCAGCTTGCCCGGTTCTCCGGCGGGAACGAGAGACCATAGGAGCGCGTCAATACGGGGCGGCCGTCGTCTTCGCTGTCTGTCCCCGTGGCGTCAGCAGCGTCGCTCCCGTCCCCCAACGCGTCGAGCCCGGCGACGCGGGTGAACACGTCGAGTGGGGCGAGCGTCGCGCTCATCAGGACACCCCCGCCGACGTCATCGAACGTCGACGCCAGCGACTCCGCCGGCAGACAGTCGAACAGCGTCAACCCGGCCGTGTACGTCGATCGCCACCCCTCGATGCGCTGGTCGTCGCGAGGCGAGTGATCGAGTTCGATCTCCCGGAACGTCGTTGCGTGGTCGCGCTCCCACCACCGGCGGGCGATCACGCCGGCTGCGGCGACGACGGGCGTCCGTGCGATCCCGAGTTCCTCACTCGCGTCCTCGACGGCCAGGCCGATCGTATCGAGTTGGCGGAAGAGCCCGCCGTCGTAACCTGCCTCTTCGGCCCATCGCGTGAGTTCGTCGGGTTCGGGTTCGTCCGGATCACGGAGCGGGATTTCCAGGTCGTGCTCCGGCAACGCGCGCTCGTCGGCCCGCCAGTCTCGGCCCACTTCGTCGTCGAGGTGTTCGGCGATCCGGTCCTCAAGCCAGCCCAGCAGGTCGTCGTAGAAGTCCCGAGCGCGTTCGACGGCCTCCAGGGGGACGTCCTGGCTCCCGAGGTGTGCTCGGACCTCGCGTTTGTGATCTCCACTCTGGCGGGCCAGCGAGAGCAACTGGTGGCAGTCGTTGCGCGCCTGGACGATCGTCTGGCGACCGAGTCGGTCCGACAGCAGGTCCCGGACGCGCTCCTCCAAGCGGTGGGCCTCGTCGACGATCACGAACGTCCGCTCGTCGAGGATGCCCTCGATCAACCCCCTGGATGCGGGATCGAAGAGGTGATTGTAGTTGCCGATCACCACGTCGGCGGCCCCGACGAGCGTCTGCATGGCGCGGTGGGGACAGGTTCCCCGCTCGACGGCTCCCGGAAGGTACTCCTCTGCCGTGACGACGTGCTCCTCCCCGGCGTCGAACCCGACCGGCGAGCCGCGGTTGCGGGCGTACCAGTCAGCCTCGAAGGGACAGTACAGTGGCGGGTCCTCGCCGCCGATCTCGTCGGGTGCGGTGGGCTGTGAGCGGCGGTAGGGGGATTGCGCGCCACTGGTCGACAGCGAGCCGGCGATCGCCTGCTGACCGATCCCACCCGGTCGGGCCGCTTTCGCCAGATCACTGCCCGTCTGGGGGTCCCACCAGATGTCGTCGTTCCGTGGCCGAATCACGGCGTCGGCGACGGGGCGATCGTCGCTCGATCCGTCGCTCTCGACGAGATCGGCCGTGTTCTCCCGAAGGTCCTCACAGCGATCGTGGACGCTGGCGTCGGGCGGGAAGACATCCTCGCGGCCGTACGGACAGAGATCGCGCTTGCCGACGAGGGCGACGCCGGCGAGTGGTTCCTCGAGGCCGGCGTTGAGTTGCCGAAGGTCGGCGACGAACTGGCGGCGTTGCTGTTTGACCGGCGTCACCACGAGTAGTCGCTCGTAGTCGTCTTCGCGGACGAGCGTTGCGCCGGCGGTAAGGGCAGCCATCGTTTTCCCGGTCCCGCAAGGCCCCTCCATCGCGAGAAAGCCCTGCTTGCGACCGGCCGTGATCGCCGTCTCGATCGCGTCGGCCTGGTCGTCGTAGGCCTCTTCGAAGCCGAACAGCTCCTGCCAGGTCGACCCATCGTGTTCCCGCGTCCCCATCGATACGGATACTGGATCCCGGTCGGGTTTGAACCCACGGATTCACGCGGGCGTCGCCTGCCTCACGCTGACCGCGTCGGGCGCACACCGACAGGGATTTTTATACCGTGTGCCCTTCTACTCCCCACACGTGTCGTCGGCCGCCGAGATCATCGAGGCAATACTGGGGGAGTCCGGGCCGGACTACGAGTCGTTCTCCTTCGAGGAGACGCCCGGGGACACCCGGACCGACAGTCACTTCGTTACCGTCGAGTATCGTGGCGAGTCTTACGAGGTGGTCGTGAAACTCGCGCCGGAGGTCGATTCGACCTTCGCCGTCGAACCGTTCCTCCACGAGTACGTCGCCGAACGGACCGACGTTCCGCTCCCCGGCATCCTCGTGTTCAAAGAGGAGCCCGAACAGGACGTCCCGCCGTACTTTATCACTGAACGTATCCACGGCGACAGCTTCGACGAGCACTTCGAATCGCTCTCGATGGAGCAGCGGGGACAACTCATGCACCAGATCGGCACGATCCTGGGCGACATGCACTCGACGATCGCCTTCGAGGGATACGGACGGTTAGATCTCCGCGACGGCCGGCTCATCGTTCGGGACCTCTCGTGGGACTGGCAGGCGTATTTCGAGGGGCTGACTGACGGCCATATCGAGAAGCTGACCGGGACGACCTTCGAGGATCTGCAGCCGACCGCTCGCGAGCGACTGGCCGACCGGCTCCCGGCCGTGCCCGAGCAAGGCGTCCCGCGGCTCATCCACGACGATTTCCGACCCGGAAACCTCCTCGTCGAACCCGACGAGCCGGAGATCACGGCCGTCCTCGACTGGGAGCAGTCGCTGGCGGGCGATCCGTTGTACAATCTCGCGCAGGTCGAACTCCTGTTCATCGATTCGGTGTTTCGCGATCCCGACGAGCGCGAGCGACTCCGAGAGCGACTCTACGAGGGGTATCGAACCGAGACGGAGTTCGACGCCGACGAAAGCTACCAGGCCTGCAAGCCGCTGTATCAGTTCTCGACGCTCATCTGGCGGATGGCGGGCTTCGATTCGATCTACGCGGACGCCTCGCCGCTGGCTCGCACCCGGGCCGAGGCGTACTACCGCGAGCAGTTCACGAACCTCGCCCGGACGCTGGAGCCGGATCGGTAGGGACGGCCGATCGGCGGGGAAACTGTCGAATGGTGCGTGTGCTTTTTACCTCGGGCACCCACTGAGAAATGATGACAGACGATTCCGACCGACCGATCGAAGAACGCGTCGGGACCGCGCTCCGGGAACGAGAGGAAACCCTCGCTGTCGCCGAGTCCTGTACCGGCGGACTGATCGGATCGCTGCTGACTGACGTCCCCGGATCGAGCGACTACTTCGACCGATCGCTGGTAACGTACTCCTACGACGCAAAGCGAACGGAACTGGCGGTGTCCCGGGAAGTACTCGACGGCGACGGGGCAGTCAGCGAGCCCGTCGCACGCCAGATGGCCCAGGGGGTCCGCGACCGGGCGGACGTTACCTGGGGCGTCTCGACGACCGGCATCGCCGGGCCGACCGGCGGGACGGAGGAGAAACCCGTCGGGACCGTCTTCATCGGCGTGGCTTACGCCGCGCCGTGGGACACCGGCGAGTCGGGGACCCGGGTCCGCCGGTACACGTTCGACGGATCGCGGACCGAGATCAAACGACAGATCGCCGAGCAGGCACTCACGGATCTCCTGGATGGAGTCGAGTCAGGTGCTCTCTGAGTCACGACTGACGCCATCGGGAACGCCACCCGCATGAGAAACGCTTTCGGGGCCGCCCCCCGTCGCTTCGGTCGATGAACAAGCGCGGACACGTTCTCAACGCCCTGCTTTTGAGTATCGGCCTCGGCTACGTGCTCGAACCGGCCGGTGACGTGGCGACCTTCGAGACGATCGCGGCCGTCACCGTCCCGGTGGTCCTGGGCGCGCTCGTGCCTGACGTCGACACGGCCTTTGGCCGCCACCGCAAGACGCTGCACAATCTCTTCGTCCCGCTGGTCGTCGCCGCCTATCCGGTGTACTTCGGGAACCTCCAGTACGTCTGGATCGGCGTCCTCAGCCACTTCGCGCTCGACCTCCTGGGATCGCGTCGCGGCCTCGCGCTGTTGTATCCGTTGACAGACAACGAGTTCAACCTCCCGGTCGGCGTCCCCGTCGACAGCAAGTACGCCGACGCCATGATGTTCGCCGTCACCGGCTTCGAACTCGCGTTGGCGGCAGCGATCGTCTATCAGGTTCCACAGTACGCACTCAGCCAGGGGTTTCAGGCTGCCGGCCTCTCGTGACTGATCCGTCTTCAATAGACGCTTGCGTCGTCGAACCGGTCGCCGTAGGCCAGGTGGTCGGGATGGGTGGCTTCCTGGCCCGACAGCAGGATGCGATCGATCTTCTCCCAGGAGTTCTCCCAGCCCAGGTGTGCGAACTCGATCGCACGCCGACCGTCGTGTGAGCGCCCGGTTCGATGTCGGATTTCTCGCTGGTCACCGGCACGGAGCGTGTCGACGAGGTCGTCCATGTCGTCCATCTCACGGTCGAAGGTCGTCCAGACCTCGCCGACGGTCCCACGCAAGTGCGCATACGACGATGCGAAGGGGGGCAAATCGAACGCCGTCGCGATCGATTTCGAACGGCGCTCGTGATGGGGCCAGTATTTCGGGTTGTACGTCTCGACGGCGTGGATCACGTCGCGATACCGTTCGATCTGTTCTGGACCGAGACTGACTGTCAGAAACGAGGGATGTGGGGCCAGTACGGCGGCGTTCTGGCGGTCGAATTCGGCCATTGCTGCGTCGAGCGTGATGAAGTCGGGGACGGGTTCCTCGAGCCCGATGGCGAGGACGTGTCGGCGGTTCCGCCAGGAGCCGGTGAACACCTCCCGGCCGGGGACGACGAGCAGTTCGTCGTCGGAGTGTCGCTCGGCCGCTGCTTCGATATCTCCCAATCGCTGGAAGTGGGGGGCATAGACCAGGGCGTCCAGGCCGCGGGCCTTGGCGCGTCGGACGACCGTCTCGTCGAGCACCTTGACGTGAAGATCGACAGCGGTCACGCCATCCGGTAACCAGCGATAGCGCATATCCGTTCTGGTTCGACGACACGCGAGGGGGCGGTCATCAAAAGGTGCCTTTATACCCCTTTCCCGATATACGTCAGGGTATGTCACGCTGGGAGTGCACGATCGAGGGTTGCGGGGACACGTTCGATCGGGTTGAGGATCTGATCGTCCACCAGTCGACGGGTCACGAACGCGTCGAGTGTGCGGTCTGTGGGACGGTCCTGCCGGACGGCTACTTCGCCATCCGCCACGCCTTCGAGGAGCACACGCGCGCCGAGTACGTCCGGTCGTACGACGCCAGCGCGGCCGAAGTCCGCCACCGCGAGAAGGTCAAGGAGACGATCGAGGAGGCGGCCGACATCCGCGAGGTCGTCGATCGCCTCGAAGGTGGCGACGGCCGGAGTTTTTAAGGAGCGCGCTCGCTGCAAATACTTTTGCCGGCGGCGGCGTAACCATCGTCCATGTACGTCCGGGACGCGAAAAACCGAGACGAAGTCTGGCTGCTTGATCGGATCGAGGAGATGGGCCTGGACGAGACGGCCTTTCGATCTCGCGATTACGTCATCGCGGTCGACGAACAGTCCAACGATCGGGCCGGATTCGGGCGGATCCGAATCCACAAAGGCGACGACGGCGACGTCTGTGAGCTCACGAGCATCGGCGTGCTCGAGTCCTGGCGTGGCCAGGGGATCGGCGCACACGTCATCGAGCGGTTGGTACAGGAGGCCAGCGACCAGGGGTTCGAGACGGTCTACTCGCTGACCGACGAACCGGAATACCTCACGCAGTTCGGCTTCGAACCCATCGACCCGAGCGACCTCCCACCGTCGCTGCAGGACCGCCTCGAAGCCAAGCGTGAGTCACTCTCCGCCGACGTGGTGCCTGTAGAACGCGCTGTCGAGGATTTCACCATGCCCCAGCGGTTCCGCGAAGCGTTCAAGTCTGCCGCCGAGAACGAGGGACCGGACGAACCAGTGGAGTCGGCCGAGGACTTCGGCATCGATCCCGACGAGGCCACCTACAAATACGACACCGGTCGCTGAGAGTCGTCGCTTCGCCATCTCTCTTCTACTCTCCCGTGTCGTTCACGTTCGAAACCGGGTAGCCCGCGCTCTACGCGCTGTATCACTAGGTTATATAATCTAGTAGTACCACGATCCGCTCGATGACGGCAACCCAACTCCAGCGCGCGCGCGGCGGTGAGATCACGCCGGCGATGGAACGCGTCGCCGAGCGGGAGAACCGCGATCCCGGATTCGTCCGTGAGAAAGTCGCTGCCGGCGAGGCAGTGATCCCGAACAACCACGAGCACGAGTCCATCGACCCGATGATCATCGGGCGGGACTTCTCGACGAAGATCAACGCCAACATCGGCAACAGCGAACCCGAGAGTGACATCGGGACCGAGCGGGAGAAACTCCACACCGCCATCGAATACGGTGCTGATACCGTGATGGACCTTTCGACAGGCGGCGACATTCCGGAACTCCGGGCCGGCCAGATCGAGCACTCGCCGGTCCCGCTCGGGACGGTCCCGATCTACGAGGCGCTGAAGCAGGCGGGATCGCCCGAGGATCTCACGCCGGAACTCCTCCTCGACGTCATCGAGTCCCAGGCCGCACAGGGCACCGACTACCAGACCATCCACGCGGGAATCCTCCGGGAGCACCTCCCGTTAACCGACGGCCGCATCACGGGCATCGTCTCGCGTGGCGGGTCGATCCTCGCCGAGTGGATGGAGGCCCACGGCGAGCAGAATCCGCTCTACACCCACTTCGACGAGATCTGCGAAATTCTGGCAGAATACGACGTGACGATCAGCCTCGGCGACGGGCTCCGTCCGGGGAGTCTCGCGGACGCCAACGACGAGGCTCAATTGGCAGAATTGGAGACGCTGGGTGAACTCACCGAGCGCGCCCATGAGCACGGGGTGCAGGTCATGGTCGAGGGACCGGGCCACGTCCCACTGGACGAGATCGGCGAGCACGTCCGCCACCAGCAGGACGTCTGTGACGGCGCGCCCTTCTACCTGCTCGGACCGCTGGTGACCGACGTCGCGCCGGGGTACGACCACATCACGAGTGCCATCGGCGCGACTGAAGCCGCGCGTCACGGCGCGGCGATGCTGTGTTACGTCACGCCCAAGGAACACCTCGGACTCCCGGACGCCGAGGACGTTCGGGACGGGCTGGCCGCCTACCGGATTGCCGCCCACGCTGGCGACGTGGCTGCCGGGAAACCCGGCGCTCGCGACTGGGACGACACCATCTCGCAGGCTCGCTACGAGTTCGACTGGCGCGAGCAGTTCAACCTCGCACTCGATCCCGGTCGCGCCAGGGAGTATCACGATCAGACGTTGCCCGAGGACAACTACAAGGACGCCCGCTACTGCTCGATGTGTGGCGCGGCGTTCTGCTCGATGCGGATCGACCAGGATGCTCGGGACGGCGAGGAGATGGAGGGACTGGACGCCGATGTTGATCTCGCGGACTCGCCCGCCGCCGAGGTGAACTTGCCGCCCACTGGCACCCACGACACCAGCGGCCTGCCAACGGTGCCCGAGGCGCTGTGTGACCACGCCGACGGTGAGCACGCGCCCGGCGACGACTGAGAGGTAACTGGGGTGTTGTTGCTGGACTCTTTAGGTCGCCATTGATTTCCTGTCGGTACCCAATGAACAACCCTAAAGTAGGCACGACAGTCGGTTATATCTTCGACGAGAGCTTCACAAAGGTCTTAAATCGCTCTTCGGCCGCCGCCAACTGCTTGTCGGCAATGGTCTTTGACTCCGTGCCATGCTTCGTACCCCTTAGTGAACCAGTAGAGGCGGTGGTGCAGAAGCCTTCAAAGAGTCTCTACGTGCAGGTCTCAATTTCTGAGTACTCTCGATTCTTTTCAGCAATCAGATGAGAAGATTCGCCAATCCGCGGTTCTCAGGTTGTGCCTGCTGTTGCATCCTGGTAAACACGTACAACAACTCGAAACTGGATAGGCCGCCCGGGACGCTCACTACCTGTCCGTTCTGATCAATTCGAGCAACAGGAATTGTTCGAACACGATGACGAACGCGAGCGCAAATGATGCGATACCAATGACGAGGCCAAGCCAGTCACTGGCTGGGGTTTCGATCCCCCATCTCTTAAGTAGCTGCACTATTCCATACGCGATCACATTAAAAAGAGAAATTAAAACTACAAGAGCTACCAGCCCTTCAGCCATTTTATTTTCTTCAGACATAAATTCACAATGTTTAATATGGTCTTCAGAATTCTTCCTTGCGAATACGTAAATCGTTCACCTTCACATGGTGTCTTGGTCCCCAACCAGGTGGCAATGATTTCGAGTTATATGCATCACCGAGAGATCCCGCTCCCCACGCAGTTGCATTTGTTCTGACCTCTAGTCCAATATCGTAACTTTCGTTTGGATTATCGAACTCAATGTTAGATTTTGACTTTGTTTGACTCCCTTCTCGGTGTTTCAATGGAGATGTTGCGCCGCCTAGTGTTTCTTCAACAATATATTTTTCTATTCCTCCATATTCGGTCCGAGTGAATATAGATATCTGGACTCCAGCAACAAATTCCACATCGTAATCCCGTTCATACTCTACTGCAATCTCATATTTTCCTGTTTCTGGGGAATAATCCGCTGAATATAACCTCCCTTTTGAAACTGCGCTCCCCGCGCCTGCAGCGTTTGAATTTACTTGTATTGTATTCTCATCTTTGTCTACTGATGCATGGCTTACCGCAAGTAGATCGGCATGAGGCTCTTCGTCTTTCTCATTTAAATCGAGGGAAGTCATTTCTTTTCCTCTCTAACAATTGCTTCATTGTGTACTCTCTTTTCTTCTTTTAATTCTTTAATATCTTCTCCAATTTGGTCAGTTACTGGATGTTCAATTAGTTTCTTTTCTAGCGACTCCACTGCATCATGTACTTCCGCTTTGCTCAATTCCTTCATAGTGTTCTTTTTCTCCATACCTGATTTTCTATAATGCTTTTTAGTTATATTTGTGGCGATTACTGCCTCTTTTCTTGGATATTTTTCTGATAGATCTTCCTTCATATTCTTCCAGTCAATTCCAACGCCTTTGTGATTCCTTTTTCGATTGGATTTTCCTTTGGCAACTGCCACTGAACTTGGTGCAATACCGAGGATTGATAAGCTCTTTATCACGCTACGTCTATTTTTATCTTCCATTTCGAATATCATATAGGTCTTATACGTAATAACTATTGTGGTTTTATCACGTTTCCACGCAAAGTGTGAATCCGAATCAGCAGTATGTGACGCGGTCGTGCGTTAGTTTTCACCAGTAATCATAGGAACAGATAGCTCCAGATATTCGGTCCCGACACTGTAGAGAGTCCTCGCTGAATCTGGTGTTTTAGTGATGGTACAGGAATAACTGCAAAACTCCCGCCGAAACTAACCCTTACCCGCCACTCGCGGTAATCGCCGGTATGTCACAGAGCGATCCCGACGCCCAGCGCAACGTGCTGGGCGAGCCACTCGAACCGTGCAGCAACACGCTCTCGACTGGCTACCAGCGCGATGGCCACTGCACGGCGGTTCCCGGCGACCGCGGCCAGCATCACCTCTGTGCGAGGATGACACAGGACTTCCTCGAATTCTCGCGAGCCCAGGGCAACGACCTGGTCACGCCGCGGCCGGAACTGGACTTCCCCGGAGTAAATCCCAAAGACCGCTGGTGTCTCTGCGTCGGTCGCTGGTTGGAAGCCAACGAAGCCGGCGTGGCCCCGCCGGTCGTCCTCGACGCGACCAACGAGACGGTCCTTGAGGAGATCGATCTGGAGACGCTGCAAGCCCACGCGGTCGAGTCCTGATCGGTTGGTGATCGATCGTCGGTCCGTTCAGATCGGGAACGTCACTTCTCGTTCCCGACGGACTGCCTCGGGGTCGACAGTCTCACCGTCGATTTCGACCGACTGTCCGCCGGCCAGTTTGCCGAACTTTGGCCCTTCTGGGACGCCCGCTTGGGCCGCGAGTTCGGGGTCGAAGGCGTTCTTGCTGGCGAGGACTTGCGCTTCCCCGACTGTCACCTCGTCGTAATCCGTCCGGAGCACGTCCACGAGCGCCTCGATCAACTCGTCGCGATCCTCGCTGTCGGCGACAGCGGCTCGATCCCCGACGAGCGTGGCGCTCTGCACGGTGGTGAACGCGAGCACGACATTCTCGACAGCCTCCCGGGTCGCCTCGCGGTCGATCCCCTGGGCCTCGTCGAGGAGCTCGCCCGGGATCTCGACCATCTCGAAGGGGCCGTCGTAGCCTGCTGCCGGCTCGCCGAATCGGAGTCCGTCGTCGACGGACGCCACGCGGTCCTCGACGCGGCGGGCAAAGGGCAGCGTGACGCCTTCGACGGCCCGGAGCCACGTCTCGCCGACGACCTCGTAGCCCAACTCGGCGATCGCCCGCTCGACGCGCGGGCGATCGCCGTCGATCAGGGCGTATTCGGCCGCGCTCTCCTCGAAGGCCGCCCGGAGGACATCCTCGTTCCCGAGCGGATCGCCGAGTTCGTCCAGCCCCCAGTCGGCGGCGATGTGACCCACGGCCCAGTCGGTCTCCCGGACGACTCGTTCGAACCGCGGGGCGTAGTGGTTCCCGTCGAAGCCGACGAGGTGACGGCGGGCGCTGCCGGCTCCGTCTTTCCGCGGCGCGTCGGCCGCGACTCCCCGCAGGTCCAGGATCGCCCGTGCGACCGCCCGGGCGGCGTCTGGATCGTCCCACTGGCCGGGACCGCTGCCGACCTCGACAAACATCGACGGCGCACCCACGTCCGTCGGCCCGTGGTGGGTACACTCCATGCCCACCTCGTAGCTCGCTGGCGCGTGCTCGTCCAGTGCGTCGAGAACGTGGCTGTGGGCATTGGGTGCAGCGCGGGCGAGATCCCGATCCGCGCCGCCGTACTCCGCCGGCCCGAAGTTGCCGGTGTGGTGGGCGGTCAGCAGCGGACCGGTCTCCCCGGCGTGTCGCGAGGCGAAGACGACGAGGTCGGGATCGTCGAAGGCCGCGGCGACGCCGTCGAGTTCGAGATGCCACTTCTCGAAGACCCGCATCTCGACGCCCCCGGTGCGGTAGACCTCGCCACCGCCCTCGGCAGGAGACCGACGTTCGTCACGGCTCGTCGTCCAGTCCGCTACGTCGAGCAGGTGCTCGTGGATGTGTTCGGACGCGCGGTCTTCGGTCGAGACGACGATACCGATCATGGATAGCCCTGCTTCGAGCGTGGTCCTTTACTCGATGTCGAAGTCGCTCCGGCGACCGAGCGCGGTCTGGACGACTTCGGCGGTCATGCCGAGCATCTCCTTGACTGCCTGGCGGCGGCGGATGAACATCGCCAGCCCGATGAGGAGGTAGACGGCGGTGTACCCGAGCAGGATCTGGTGGCTGACCGCTTCAGGGTGGGCCAGCGAGAGGACGTTCAACACCAGGAACTCGGCGACGACCTGGCTGACGAACAGCACGAGCAACGCCACGGCCTCCCGGAGGCTGATGTTGAAGTTGACCAGGATCGCCAGTGCGAAAAAGGACTGGGCGGCGGTGATCCAGATTTCGAGTTGCTGCTTGTAGTCGAATTCGAGGACGCCGATCCCGCCCGCCGCGATCGAGTAGACGACCGCGAGCGTTCCGATCAACAGCGTCCACTGGTTGAGCTTCGAGGAGATGAGGGCGTTGAACCCGGCCGACGATCGGGCCTTGTTGACCAGATAGACCACGACGATCAACTCGGGGGATTCGCTTGCCAGTGGCGCGATCCACTGGATCATGAAGAACTTCGGAATTCCGTACTGGAGGCCGAGGTTTTCGAGGCCATGCGCGAACGGTTCGACGGCGATCAGGATCATGATCCCCGAGTAGACGAAAAGCGAGAGGACGGTCACGATCCGCTTCGGTTTCCGGTAGGACTGGAGATACCCCGGGACGCCGACGTGTTCTTCGTCCGTTTCGATTCCCGAGCGGACGATGATCAGGATGTAACTCGCGTACAGGCCCACCAACACGACCGTATCGATGAGATCGATCCCGCCGCCCAGCGGGACGAGAAATGCCCAGAGTGTCGCCAGCCAGAGGAACGTGATCTCGGTCGTCAGCGCCCTGTCCAGGGTCACGACGTCGGCGAGAAACCCCTTCCGGAACTCGACTGATTCGTCTCGGACTCTGTAGGCGCGATAGACGGTGAACAGTGCGATCCCGGACCACCCCAGGCCGATCAGGATCCGATTGGCACCCGTCATGTTCGCGATGGCGAGGTTCCCGGCCTCGACGCCGGCGGAGGTCCCGGCCTGTGCGCCGGCGTTCCAGGCGTAGAAGGCGTCGACGGCGTACTCCGGGGCGACAGCAAGGACCGCCAGGACAGCGAGAGCGAACGCCCGGGGGACGTCCTTCTCGGCCGTTTCGGCCCCCCACGCGAGCAGGAACGACGCGCCCACGACAGCCAGTCCGGTCACCAGAACGGTGAGTTCCGTCGAGAGGGCGATCCCGGAATCGATCGGTATCCATGCGAGTTCAGCAGCGATCCGCGACGCTTCGACGACGACCCAGGGAAGCGTCAGTGCGACTGCAGCGGCGACTGCTGTCAGCGGATGGCGTAGACGGGACACACTCGGGGATTACTTCCCCGAAAATAATGTCTTGCGGTGTCGAGTGGCTGTGTGACATCGTGCCATCCAAGTGGATTTGGGCGCCGACGTCGCCTGGCCGCCAAAGCAACCGCCGCGGTTTTGACGCTCCCGGCCGTCGGCCCCGCCATGGACGTCTACGGACTCCTGGGCAATCCAGTCGAACACTCCCTTTCGCCGCCGATGCACGAGGCAGCCTACGACGAACTCGGAATCGACGCCCGGTACGTTACGTTCGAACCCCCGGTCGACGCGGCACGCGAGGCCGTCGAAGCGGCCGAAACCCTCGGCATCTCGGGGCTGAACGTCACGATCCCGTTCAAAGAGGACGTCCTCGGGGCGGTCGAGCCCGACGACCTGGCTTCCCGGATCGGCGCGGTCAACACCATCGACTTCTCGGGCGACCGACCGACGGGGCACAACACCGACGCGATCGGCGCGGTACGGGCGCTCTCGCGTCACGACGTGGCGCTCTCCGGGCAGGCGGTCGTCGTCGGGGCCGGCGGGGCCGGGCGCGCGATCGCGTTCGGCCTCGCCGACGAGGGCATGGACGTCGCGATCGCCAACCGGACCGTCGAGACGGCCCACGCCCTCGCGGAAGCGGTGCCGGGGGCGAGCGGACACGGTCTCGACACGCTCGACTCGCTTCTCGCGGACGCGGACGTCCTCGTCAACGCGACCAGCGTCGGCATGGACGAGGACCGCTCGCCGGTCCCGCGCGCGGCGCTTCACGCCGACCTGGCGGTACTCGATGCGGTCTACAGCCCCATCGAGACGCGGTTGTTGCGTGAGGCGGCCGCGGCAGGTGCGACGACCGTCGACGGCGCGTGGATGCTGCTGTTCCAGGGCGTCGAGGCCTTCGAGCGCTGGACTGGCCGAGACGCCCCTGTTGACGCGATGAACGTTGCGCTTCGTGAACGCCTTTAAGTCCTGGCGTGCGTATTGACGACCATGGCACTCTTCCAACAAATCAAGGAAATTCTCGGTCTCAACTCGGGGGAGTCCGATACCGAGACGCCAAGCCGGAACGCGGGGGACACTGAGAACGTAGCCGTGACGGTCGAACACGAGCCGGACACCGAAAGCGAGGACGCCGTGAAGGGAACCGGGGCGGACTCGACAGGCTCGTCGACCGAGGAGACGTCGACCGACGTCGAGGCGGCGACTGCCGAATCTGACGAGTCGGTCGAGTCCGAGGCGGCGGAGACAGGCGAGACAGCGTCCGACACGGAGACGGAGGAGTCCGCGTCTGCACCGACGGGGTCGGCGGGTACCGAAGACGTCCAGTCGATCTCGGGCATTGGGCCGGCCTACGCCGAGCGGCTCCTCGCCGACCAGTTCTCGTATAACTTCTTCGCGACCCTGGACTACGCCTCCCAGATCCGGGTCGCCCTGAAGTACATCGCCGAGAACGACGCCGGCGCCAGGGTTGGCTACTTCGGACCGGGCGGGACGCTCACGAGCGACCCGATGGGCGGCCCCATCCCGAACTACGCCGAGAGCCTCGACATCGAGTTCGACAGCGAGCCCATCATCATGCCCCACACGGCGAGTTCGGCCACCTCGCAGATGCAGGAGGCCAGAACCCGCGACTGGGACTACGCCGTCTACCACGGCATCGCGGCGCCGTACAATCTGATCGTCCAGGCACGGGCGGACATCTTCCCGGAACTCAAGACCGCCTCGACGACGTGGTGCGTCGACGAAAGCTGGCTGGCCGAGACGCCCGAACTATACGAGGACCAGATCTGGGTCAGCGGCTTCAAGACCCTCGCCGAGGCCCGCTCGGCCGGGTCCAAGGGCGCGGACGCAGTGGACTCGGCGCTGACCGAATATCGGAACCCGGACAATCCAGAGGTCGCGAACCTCCAGTACGTCCGCGGGTTCATCCACGCACTCATGCTCCGCCAGGGGATACACAACGCGATGGACGCGGGTCTCGATCCCAGTAAGGGCCAGAACATCCGCCAGGGTCTGCTGGAAATCGACGACTGGAGCGTCTGGGGCCTCTCCGAGCCGTTCACCCTGGACGAAAACGACCGCCGGCCGACCATGCGCGGCCGCGTCTACACCGCATCCGACGGTGAGCTCAACCACGAGCAGACGATGGAGCTGCCGCGGAACATGGACTGGATCGAGTACTGGAACGAGAACCTCTAACCGCATCGCTGACCGCCGTCGCTCCCCCGCTGGCTTTTTTGGTCCCCAATCGACGCTTCACGTATTCGTCGACCGGCTGCCGGTGCGTATCTCTAAGGGTCCGGCCACCGTAGGCCGACCATGCCGTACGACAAGGTGTCACTCGCGGACGTGGAACCGATGGCAACCGACGAGGGAACCCCGACGGTCCGCTCCGTCGGCTACGAACTCCAGCCCGACGAGATGCGACTGAACGTCTGGGACTTCGAGCCGGACGAGACGCTCGGCCGCCACCGCCACGAGGCCCAGGAGGAACTGTACGTCGTCCTCGAGGGGCGCCTGGAACTCGACGTCGAGGGCGACTCGGTGGTGGCGGTAGCGGGCGACTACCTGGCCGTCCCGCCTGACTCCTG
>Ga0207771_100833_pt1 | contig 15863 bp, 9 predicted proteins | sample A23M2SouthBayCA_2_FD_187731 | JGI IMG/M metagenome (GOLD analysis project Ga0207771, IMG submission 187731) | Aerobic enrichment media microbial communities from Eden Landing Ponds, California, USA - A23 M2 (2) (SPAdes) | ecosystem: Environmental > Aquatic > Marine > Unclassified | place...
GAACAATGGTTTCGAACATCGATAGCGGAGCCGGGTCAGTGGAAGTTTGCGCCCGACCCGCCTTGCCAAAGACCGTTTCCACTTCGGGGAAACTGGCAATGACTTTATCGGTCTGCTGCAGCAGTTCTTTGGCTTTAGTAATACTGATACCCGGGTCGGTAGTGGGCATATAAAGCAGGTCGCCCTCTTCAATGGGGGGCATGAATTCCGAACCCAACCGTTGCAGGGGCACAATGGAAATAGCCAGGATCGCAATGGAGGCCATAACGGTCGTCCATTTAAACCTCAGCGCCCATTTGATTACAGGCCGGTAGATCCAAACCAGAAACCTGTTAACCGGATTTTTATGCTCCGGCTGAATTTTTCCGCGGATCAAATAGCCCATCAATACAGGTACCAACGTTACCGAAAGCAGGGCTGCCGCGGCCATGGCATATGTTTTGGTATAGGCCAGAGGCTTAAACAAGCGTCCCTCCTGTCCCTGCAGGGCAAAGATCGGCAAAAACGAAACCGTAATAATAAGCAGCGAGAAGAACAGGGCCGGCCCCACTTCTTTGGAGGCATCTACGATAATCTGCCAGTGCCCTTTCTTTCCACGATCTTTTTCCAGGTGTTTGTGGGCATTCTCCACCATCACGATGGCTGCATCGACCATCGCCCCAATCGCTATGGCAATGCCGCTCAGCGACATAATATTGGCGTTGATGCCTTGAAAATACATCACCAGGAAAGCGGCCAGAATACCGATGGGCAAACTGATAATTGCTACCAGCGAACTCCTGAAGTGCAGCAGGAATATCAACACGATGAGGGCCACGATAATGCTTTCCTCCAGGAGCTTGTGCTTCAGGAAATCAATAGCCCGTTGTATTAGACCTGAGCGATCGTAAGCCGTTTTAACCGTTACGCCCTCCGGTAAGCCACTCTCAAGCTCTTTAAGCTTGGCTTTTACATTATTGATGGTCTGGAGAGCATTTTCGCCGTAGCGCATCACTACCACCCCTCCCACCGTTTCCCCTTCGCCGTTCCAATCGGCTACACCACGGCGCAGGTCAGGACCCAATTGCACGTTGGCCACATTGCGGATAGTCACCGGGGTACCGTTGCCATCCGTACCGATGGGCACATTTTGAACGTCGGCTATGGATTGAATATACCCTTTGCCACGCACCATATACTCGGTCTCACTCATCTCCACCAAGCGTCCCCCCACGTCGTTATTACTACGTTTAAGCGCCATCTTGATTTTTGATAGGGGGATATCGTAGGCCAGCAGCTTGTCAGGATCAACTTCTACCTGGTACTGCTTAACATGTCCGCCGATACTGGCCACTTCAGCCACCCCCTCCACACTGAGCAGCTCGTATTTGAGAAACCAGTCCTGGATCGAGCGCAACTGTTGGAGGTCGTATTGGTCGCCCCCGTCCAGCACATATTCATACACCCATCCCACCCCGGTGGCATCGGGTCCCAGGGTGGGGGTAACCCCTTCCGGTAAATTACTGCCCGCCGTATTCAAATATTCCAGAACCCTGCTGCGTGCCCAGTACATGTCGGTGTCGTCCTCAAATATGATATAAATGAAGGAGAGCCCGAAGAACGAATAACCGCGAACCACTTTCGATTTGGGAACGGACATCATGGTAGTAGTTAGCGGATAAGTAACCTGATCTTCTACCACCTGCGGAGCCTGTCCGGGGTACTTGGTAAATACAATGACCTGAACGTCACTAAGGTCTGGAATCGCGTCAACCGGCGTTTGGTACATCACATAAGTGCCGCCCGCCAGCAGCAGAATGCTGGCTATAACCACCATGACTCGGTTGTTGACGGATAGTTCAATAATTTTCTGTAGCATTGCTTATCTCTCCAAAATCTTTTGTGGGTGTTGCGCTGTTGCGTTCGGCGCAGGTTACATGTTCATGTCGGAGTGGTCGGTCGTCTCGGTCGAGTCCACCGACTGATTCATTTCACCACCAGACCTATCCATGTTCTTCATATCCGTATCCGAGCTGTCTTGTTTTTGCCGGAGCATTTTCTGGATGGCTTCCTGCAGACGGCTTTCACTGTCAAAGAGGAATTGAGCGGAAGTGACAATCTTTTCGCCCGGCTTTACCCCTTCCAGTACTTCGATTTCATTATTACGCTGGCCGCCTTCCATACCCAGTGTTACCTCCCTCGGCTCAAAAGCGCCTTCTCCTTTTGCGACGAATACCACGTTGCGTTCGCCGGTTCTGATAATGGCTTCATTCGGAATGACCGTGACATTCTGCTTGGGTCGCGTGGAAATACGGACATTGGCAAACATACCGGGCTTCAGCTCCAGGTCGGGATTGGGAAATTCCAGTCGCACCTGAATAGTCCGGGTTTTATGGTCCAGGCTGGGATATATATAGGCAACGGATCCCCGATAGGTTTTGCCGGGCTGGTAGGACAGTTCCATTCGGGCGGGTTGGCCTTCTTCAATCCAGGGAACTTCATAGTCATACACACTGGCTTGTACCCAAACAGTAGAAAGATCAGCAATCTTGTAGGCCGGGGTTCCGACCTTAATAAATTCGCCTTCGACGGCATTCTTGTGAAGCACAACTCCTGTTGCCGGTGCCTTCAAAGTTACCGCTTTTTTAACCTCTCCGGTTTTTTCCAACCGCTGAATCTCCGAAGCGGGAATATCCCAGTATTCCAGTCGCTTCCGGGTGGCTTCGAGCAGACTGTTGCCCCCGTCTCGAATGGCCTCAAAACTGCTGGCCTCTACCTTGTCGCGTGTTTTGAGAGCCAGCAGGTATTCCCGCTGGGTAGTGACCAGCTCCGGTGAGTAGATACTGAAAAGCGGTTGGCCCCGACGGACCATTTTACCCGTGTAATCCAAATAAAGTTCTTCTATCCAGCCGGAAATTTTGGGATTTACGGTGTGGAGCTTCTGTTCATCGTATTCCACTTTTCCGATGGCGCTAACAATAGCGGAGAGATCTTTTTGCTCGACCATTGCCGTGCGTACATTCATATTTTGAACAACGACGGGATTAATTTTTACCATCCCTTCCGAACTATTTGCTTCATCGGCATAAACAGGCACCAGGTCCATCCCCATCTTGGATTTGCCCGGTTGGTCATAGATTTCATCCGGATTCATAGGAGCCTGCCAGTAAAGAACCTCTCGATCTGCCTGTTTCTCGTTATCGGATTTCGCTTGATTTTGCATATCCGGAGATTGTGAAGCCGGGCCTGAAGTACCGGTGGTATATGTACCCAGCCAATAGCCCCCCAAAGTAAAAATGACAATGGCGCCAAGGAAAAGAAGTATCGTTTTAGTATTCATGGTGTAGGTTCTTATTAAAATGTTTTCCTAAAAGGGTTAAAACTCGGAACCGGTCAACGCTTCTATCTCGGCCACTTCTTTATGGTAATCAGCTATAAATCGATGATAATCCAACCGAAACTGAAACAGGGTCAACTCGCTGTCGAGCAGAGACAAAAAGTCAACGTTGTCGTTTTGATATCCGGCCATCGACGATTCCAGGGATTCTTCAGCCTGGGGGATAATGCCGGTTCTGTACAGGTCGATCAGCCGCTGGTTCTTCTCAAGGTTGGAGAGTGCCTGCTGAAGCTCCTGTTCAACGGAGTTCTTTATATTCTCATAGCGAAACTTCGCAGAATACTGATTAATATGCGTTTCTTGTATCTTTTTCCCTTGTTTCTTGTGATAAAAAAGGGGGATCTTGACATTGAACATGGCCGATAAAAAATCATATCCGGGCATTCCGTTTTGCAGCTCGTTTCGCTGCGTATAGGCGACCCCCACCGCAAAGTCGGGATAGCGATCTTTCCGGGCGAGATCCACCTGCTGGCCCCTTTGTCTTACGGCTGTTTTCCAGGCGGAAAGCAGCGGACTGCTGCTGTCGGCTTGCTGAGTTAGTGCCATCAATTCGGGCCTCTCGGGTTCCGGTTCAGAAACCACCGCTTTTCCAATTGGAGCCGCCGCCGGTTCGTTCATAAGCGTGTTAATTTGAGCCTGAACCGTCTCGCGTTGCTGGCTCAACCTAAGCTCACGGTCAATCATTTTGGAGAGTGCTACCTGGGCCCTCAGTACATCCGGCTGAACCCCTTTACCCACGCCATACCGCGTTTCAGCAATTTCAACAAATTCCTTTAGCACCTCCTGGTTGTTCTTTACGGTAGCGATAGCTTGATCAATGTAATAAAGGTCGAAATAGGACTGACTGGTTTTCTTGACAAGATGATTTTTTAACTCCCGATGCCGGTGCAAACTTATCTCTGAATCACTTCTTGCAATATCTCCCTTCAGGCTGAGCTTTCCCGGAAATGGGAAAGATTGCATTAGCGAAATCTGCTTGCCGGACATCGGTTCCTGGTCGAACGAAAAACTGTTGACCGGCAGGTTCATAAGGTTTAAACCCAGCGTGGGATCCGGCAGCGCTTCTTGCTGAGTTATTCGGGTTTTACTTGCCTCCCACCCCTGAAAAGAGGCTTGCAGTTCGGGATTTTGAGTTAGCACTTTATGGATTAGCTCATCGAGAACTAGGGTTGAGTCCCGGGGTTGAGAAATCCCTGAAACAGGCAATGCTAAAATCAGAAGAAGAGGGATAAACCCAGCCCGTAATAAACTTCTTTTCATTGGTGGTCCATTTAATGGTTCAATTGGTACAATAGTTTCAGTCAATGTTCAATAATTTTATCTGCTTAACCCTCAAACAGAGTCAGATACTGCACTGATATGTTTCTGAATTCCAGCGCTGTTATGAGTTCAGCAAGACGGGTTCCCTTGCCTTTTGTGTTAATAACAGCTGCTTTCAGTCAAAAAGGCAGGTAAGAGAGTAAATATTGAGTTACGCCAGTTATATTTAAAGAGCTTTTTGTCTTGTTTGAAATTAAAATAGCTCCGGGTCCCTTAAATGAACCTTAAATTTTCAGGGAATTTTTCTCACACATTGATTCTGAAGCCTGTAGTAACTCTTAAATTTTTGCCCAGCTTCATTTATGCTGGTCACCACGAAAATCTGTTTTGCGTACCGGGGTATAATGCCTTTGCCATGTTCCTTGCCTGGGAGGGAATAATGCGATTTAAGCTTCTGTTAAGGTTTGCCTGTTTATACTTATATATAACGTCGAACATCGACTTCTTAACAATAAACCGAAAATGAAAATTATAGATCCATGTTCTACGATCATCACTTTATAGGAATGCACTGGATTTGGTGGCTTTTGGTTGCCGGGTTCATACTTCTGATTATTTTTAATATGTTACCATACCGGACTGCATCAGCGTCCAAAGAAGATGCACTGGATATCCTGAAAATGAGATATGCCCGGGGCGAAATTGAACAGGAGGAATTCGAGGAAAGAAAACGAGTTCTATTGCAGAGCAAATAAACAAGTCTTATAGACTTAAAACCCTTAATAAATACAGTTGTCTTTATGACCCGCGTACCCAAAAGAGTTTTTCTTTTGTTTCCCATTATAGTGCTGTTGCTGTTGACTTCTTGTCGTATGAAACGTTCCTCTTATATGAACGAAGAGCAGAGACAGCACCTAAATAATTCCTATGACTCGCTTCAAGGCAGCTGGGAAACCCTGATGAGTGAGTATAAAACAGGAAGGGATACGTTACCGCCAAAACTGAAAACAATGTATGGACGAATGCAACAGATGCATAAGCAGATGGGCACCACTCACAACCAAATGATGGGCAGACAGAGGAGGGGTCACATGCAGGGAAATAAAATGATGGGAAAAGGAATGGGTATGCACAGGCGTGGTCAAATGACCGGCGAATGGTATCAGCAAATGATGAGCATGCACCAACAAATGGCGGATATGCATGAGCGAATGGGACAACAATCTATGGCCCGGACGAACCGGCGACTATCGAGGGGGTATGGTAGAATGATGCAAAAACTTCCGGCAACAAATCAAACGTCTGATGAGGCAAGCAAAGAGGAAGAACAACCCTCGAGGATAAATGGAGAACAGTTGTTTGTACAGAACTGTGCGTCTTGTCACGGAAACAAGGCAGAGGGATATTCCAATGTTTTTCCCCCGCTTGTCAATACCGAGTGGGTGAGCGGCGATAAATCCGTACCGATCCGTATCCTGCTTAACGGCATGCAGGGAGAAATCGAAGTAAACGGCCAATCCTACCAGGGAGTAATGCCCTCGTTCAAAGCTCGGTTAAGTACTGCTGAAATGGCCGCTATCCTGAACTATCTGCGCTCATTGAGTGAAAGCAGCTCTCCTCAAATTACCATGGATGATGTCGCCAGCGTTAAACAAAATTATAAAGATCGGAACCAGCCCTGGACTGCGGCGGAACTGAAAGCGGACTGACCTGATTGAAAACTCTTGATTTCCTTGCCTCATTAGCCGTTTCATAGTAAATCTTAATTACCACTGGCCTCTGCCAACGGCAATTCAACGACAAAGGTGCTTCCTTTCCCTTTACCTTTACTGTAAGCCCGGATTTTCCCATCATACAGTTCCAGGATCGCCTTAACAAGCGGAAGCCCCAACCCGCTGCCGTGCTGCTTTTGCACTTCCGTTTCATTCGCCCTGTAAAAACGTTCGAACAGGTGCTTTCGCGTTTCCTCATCGAAACCGATGCCCGTATCTGAAATATGAAGTACAGCTTTTCCGCTGGAACGCCGCAATTTAATATCCACCCGGCCACCCGCTGGTGTGTATTTCAGGGCATTATCCAGTAAATTGTTTACGACTTTTTCAATATACGAACCGTTAGCTCGTACGTGCAGGTCGGGCTTCACTTCGGTTTGGAGCGTAACATCTTCCTCCCGGGCGACCGTCTCATATTTTTGAATGATAAATTCGGCCAGACGACTGATATTTATAGTTTCGGTCTTGGGTTGATGGGGAGATTCCACCCGGGACAACTGCAGAAGAAGTCGAACCATCTCGCTCGTATGCTGAATTTCGGACAGCATTTCTTCAAGGGATTCCCGATATTCTTCTTTGCTTCGGGGTTTCCGGAGCATGATTTCCGCTTCACTTTGCAAAGAGGATAAGGGCGTCATCAGTTCATGAGCGGCATCGGAAGTGAAACGTTGTTCGCGCTCAAACCCTTTCTGCAGGCGATTCAGCATCATGTTGAAGGTTTCGGCCAGGTCGGTCAATTCATCGCGCACCTGGTATCGAACCGGGATCCGCTGGTCGAGGTCGGTCGCCGTTATGGACTTGGCCGTTTTAATGATGGAACTGACCGGCGCAAGGGCCCGTCGTGAGAGCCAATATCCGCCGAGAATGGAAAAAACGACACTTATAGCAATCAATACGATCAGATATCTACGAAATCGGCTTACCTCCTCATGAAGCGTCCATTCAAATCCGGTTACTTCCAGCCACCCGGCTAAATCTCCGGCTTCATCTTGAATCGGTTGCAACAAGGTACGGGCCGGCATTTCCTGCCACCGGGTACTGACCGATCGCTGCTTGGAACCTTGAGGTAACTCAATGTCCAAAGATTCCCGAACCGGCTTAAAGTTGGGACTTTGGTATATTAATTTTCCATCCCCATTATAAAGACGAACATAGGTCCCATATTCGACTCCGCTTCTCAGTGCCTCGTTCCGGCTGTATTCCGAAAGATCGATCGTAAGACTGTCCTTTTTGATACCTATATGAGGCGTTAACTGTTGAGCCTCAAATCGCAAGTGTCGATCGTAATTGTGGTGGATGGACTGGTGAAAACTATCATACAAAAAATACCCGAACAGGCTGAGCATGATGAACAGGCTTACCCCATACCAGAAGGCCAGCTTCTTGGAAATCGATAGTCGATTATAAAATGATGGAAGTTTCATTCTTATCCGGAGGATGATTGATCAAGCGCTTCTTTGAATAGGCGATAACCGGCTCCGCGCACCGTTTCAATAATGGTGTCTTCTTTCTCGAAATCAATTTCTTTGCACATCGCCATGGCATCCGACAGTTTCTGGCGAAGGGTCGAAAGGGTAGCCTCTATCGTATTGTCACTCACGTAATAGGAAGATCCCCACACCCGCTCAGCAATTTGTGTTTTGGAATAAACCGTTTCGGGTTCTTGCAGAAAAAGTTCGAGCATGATGAACTCCTTGGGCCGCAGCGATAGCGGTTCGCCGCATATTTTTACCTGGTGTTTGCGGGCATCGAGTTCGAGTGGACCGCAGCTGATAGGTTTATCATTTTCCATCTGGCTGGGACGTCGTCCGAGGGCACGCACCCGGGCCAGCAGCTCTTCAAATGAAAAAGGTTTACTCATGTAATCATCCGCACCGCTATCGAGTCCCTCGATACGGTGATCCACATCGTCCAGCGCAGTCAGCATTAACACGGGAAATGGACGCTCCTCATTACGCCAGCGAGTTAAAACTTCCTTCCCATTTTTTCCCGGAAGACGCCAATCCAGGATTACCAGATCGTAATCGTTTACCAGGCCCTCGAGCTCGGCCTCTTCACCGTTGTGATAGATCTCCACTACGTGCCCTTCTTCCTGAAGACCTTTTTGCAACGACTTTGCCAGTTTTTGTTCATCCTCGACCAGTAATATCCACACGATATATTGATTTACGCCAGATTCAGTTCCACTTTAAAAGCTTTGGTATATACTTTTGAAAATAACAATCAATCTTCGTAAATGTTATAAGCTTGATTTAAGGTGATGTCCTTCCCCTTTCTAACCTGAGTATTGATTCAACTTGCTTTCATTATCCTGAAAAAATATATTGCATCTGAAATCAAAAATAAGGGTTTCCCGTCATTAATTTCCAAGACCCTGCCAGTTCTGAATTACAAAATGATATTGACCCGATCCAACCTCGGCCGTCACCTTATCGCCGGATAATCCCGGGGACTGAAAGTTGATTTGACTCGCCGGCTGACCCACTTGACGCACGGAAGCCGCATTCTCCGTCGGCAGCATAATCCGAGCTTTCGTATTGGGAGGAATTTCAGCCTTTATTTGAAGCATTTCGCCTTTCTTCTTCCAGGAGGACCGAATGGTTCCGTACATACTTTCGTAGGAAGCCTCAACCCACTCCAAATCATCTGCTACGGCCGGCTCGATGACAAATTCCTTAAAAGCCGGCACCTCCTCGATCGGACGTATACCGGCAAGCGAACGGTAAAAATACCAGGTAATACTCCCCGCCAACGAAGGCATCTGTACGCCGCCACCCCGCCAGCTTTCTTTCAAAACGGTGTGATTACGGTTGAAGATCACGTCGAACCAACCGGGATAGGTTTCGTTGGTCGCAATTTCATAGGCCATTTGAGGATACCCCATCTCGGTCAGCCCGTTCAGTAAATAAGGGGTAGCTACAAAACCGGTGTTTAAATGCAGGCTGTCGCCGCGAACTCGTTCCGCCAACGCCCCTCGCACTTTCTCACGCTCGGAGTCCGACACCAAGCCGAAATACAGGGAAAGCACCTGGCTCGCCTGGCTGCCGCTTGCATAGGTGCCGCCGGATGCATTATAGAACGTTTTATTATAAGCCTCTTTTATGTCTGCCGCTTTCCGGCGGTAACGACGTGCGGCGGACGAATCTCCCAGGATGTCGGCGATCTTGGCTGTAATGTTCGCATAGTTGTAATAAGCCACCGTCGAGGTCAGACGTACCGGCGTATGCTGCGGACGATTGGTGCCCGGGGTATTGGGCTCGCGCCAGTCGCCCAGTCCCCATTCGACGATCCCGCTGTCGGCGATGCGGTCGAGATATCCCATATACCGTTTCATCGACGGATAGCTTTTTTCCAGCATCTGTCGGTCGCCGTAATACCGGTATAGCTTCCAGGGGAGATACACGATCATGCCGCCCCACCACGGACCATTGATATGATGTCCGTCAAATCGACCCGGTGCCACCGGCGGTACATACCCGCTCTCGTACTGAATATCCAGCATATCCTGCTGCCACTTTTGATACATCGCCGCCGCGTCGAAGTTATAGGCATAGGCGTCGAACGCATTCTGCACATCCTGGGTCCAGCCGGCCTTTTCGCGGGTCGGATCGTTCGGCATGTGTACGTTGTAGTTCTGAATCGTATAGCGAGTGATCTCCTGCAGCTTATTCAATTTCTCGCTGGAACTGGTAAAGGACCCTGTCGACGGTAAATCGGTCTGCACGCGAATCGCCTTAAAATCCGCCGGGTTCGGTTTATAACCCAGCCCGGTAATCACCAGTCGCTGAAATCCCTTATAGCTGAATCGCGGCTCGAACCATTTTGGACCCTTCCCATCCAGAATATATTTATCGATCTGATACCGGCCGAGGGTATGCTGCGGGGCACCCGGATGTCGGATCGTTACGGTATCCCCCTTATCGCCGTCCAGACGCAACCGTACCCATCCCGTCAATTCTTTGCCGAAGTCCACCGAGACCGTATCTCCTCGCAGACTTACCGACCTCGGGCGCAGCGTATCGACCTTCTGTACCGGGTGCAGCATTTGTGTTCGCAATTCGCCTTTTGGAGCATCCGCGGTACGCGCCTGCTGCCAACCGGAGTCATCATAATCAACCTTTTTCCATCCCGGCACAGCTTTGTTGGCATCGTAGGTCTCCCCGCCCAGCACATCATTAAATCGAACGGGTCCGTCGGTGGTAAAACGCCAGGTTGTGTCACTGGCAATGGTCCGGGTGGACCCGCCATCGTAAGTAATACGCAACTGCATCTTCAGTTTCGGCGGCGCAATATAGTCGGCCGCATAGTAGCGCAGCGCATGCGGAATGATCAGGTTGTACCACCCGTTGCCCAACACCACGCCGATTGCATTCTTACCCCTGCGAAGCTGGTCAGTCACTTCAAACGTATTATAGAGCACCCGCTTCTCGTAATCGGTATAGGCCGGATTCAAATAATTGCCCGCGCGTTCACCATTGATGTAAAGCTCGTAGAGTCCGAGTCCGCTGACTGACACATACGCCTCTTTAACAGACCGTCCCGCTTCAAACTCCTTACGCATATAGACGGCGGGTGCCTCTCCCACATCGCGCGTCATTTTGCGGATACGCGAGCTCCACTGCCAGATCTGTCGCCGCGGCACCCGTTCAAAATCGCCCAGCGACCGCAGCGTATCCTGGTAGGGTTTCAAGGGGAGATCCGATCCGATCCACCGACCATGCCACTCCGATGCGTCTAAAATCCCCATCTTCCAGCGGCCGACATCACTCCACTCGGAAACACGTCCCTCCTCATCCCACACCCGTACTTTCCAGTAAGCTTGTTCGTGCGATTCCAGCGGTTCCCCTTTGTAGCAGACATTTACGCTTTTATCCGACGAAACTTTACCGCTATCCCATAAGTCCGCCGTTCCCTGGGCCAGCTTTTCCGGACTACTCGCCACCAACACCCGGTACGCCTGCTGCGTTGCGCCTCGCTGATTAGAAGTAATTTTCCAGGTAAGTCTGGGATTCGTCGTATTTATTCCGATGGGATCCTCAAAGTACTCCACTCTTACATCATGTACTGAAAGACTATCTTGCGTCCGTACTCCCGCCTCGGAGATTTCTACCCCCATCAGAGAAACCACTGCCAGTATTACGAGCCACATTCCGCTCGAGCGCTGCAAAAGGAAATGAAACGTTTTCATAGTTCTTATAATAATGGAAATTAACGGTTTACTAACTGGGCTCAAGACTACGCCTCTTCTGTACCTGTGAAGGTACCGCAACACAAATTTATTTCGGACCACTGCCTGTCGCCGCTATAACAACTTTTGCCGCAGCGATCCCAACGCACTCACAGCCAGTATAATCAGTGTCAACGGAATAGCACCATAATACATGACTACTTCAAAATAGGGCAGGGAAGCATGCTCCGTGGCTGTTAATACCAAATAAACCGTATAGGCCACATAATATCCTAAAAGCAATCCCCCTTCCCAACGACCTACCCGGCTGCCGGTGAAAAAGATCGGCACACACACCAGCGTAACCAATATCATGACGGGCAGGTCAAAATTCAACACCTCGGCTGATACGGCCACACCGGCGGGCGACACTATGCCAAACAACCCCAGTACTCCCAGAAGATTAAACAGGTTACTGCCAATTATGTTCCCCACTGCGATATCCCTCTCTCCCTTGAGACTGGCCACTACCGATGTTACCACTTCGGGCATAGAGGTCCCCGCTGCTATAATCGTTAACCCTATAATTACGTCGCTTACCCCGAAGCTGCGCGCAATTTCGACGGCACTGTCCACCAACCAATTGGATCCCCAAACCAACATTCCCAATCCAACCAACGCCATGACAATGGGATTGATCCAGCCCGCTTTTTCGTCGCTTGCTCGCCTCTCATACTCTTGTGCATATTCCTGTTTAACAACTTCCGACTCCTGTTTACTCTGTATTATCAAAAAGCCCGTATATCCAAGTAGTCCGGCAAACAAGAACAGTCCCTCCACTTGACCGAGAACGTTATTCATTCCCAACACCCACACCAAAATCGATACCATTATCATGAGGGGAACTTCCAGTCGAATCAGTTTTTGGTCCACGACCAAAGGAGTTATCAGGGCCGATAATCCAAGAATAAACAAAGTGTTGAAAATATTACTGCCAATAATGTTACCGAGGGCCACGCCGGGTTGGGAGGAAAAGGCAGCTTTAATACTTACGGCAAACTCGGGTGAGCTTGTTCCGAAAGCTACCACCGTCAATCCGATTACCAGCGGCGTAATACCGACCGATGCCGCCAGCCTGGACGAACCGCGCACCAGCAGTTCGGCTCCCCCGATCAAGAGTATCAATCCGATAACAAAAAACAATGCTGTCATACTTGATACAATTTACTGATTAAATATACCCTGGCGGGTCCTCTCAACCGCCAGTAAATTATATTGTTAGAACTAGGAGTCTGTCGGACTTTCACAATTCTACTGCAAAAAAGCCGGCTTTGGGTATCTTTCGACCGATTTTTCCTTAAATAGACCCGCTATTTTACGTCAAAATCGGCCAAAACCTACCTCGAACCGGAAAGTCCGACAGACTCCTAGCAGAACATTCAGTTGGAGACCGTTTGCTTAAAAATAATAGAAACCGGGAAACTCTCTAACCTTCAAACATACCTTAAGAAATTCGGCGAATAATTGTTATTTCTTTATTCTCTTTATATTATTGACTAAAGGATTAATGCAATCACCAAGCTATCTTCCATGTCGTCCAAGAAACTGCAGAAAAATTTATCGACCCGATCTATCTTCGCGTTCGGTATTGCGGGGATGGTGGCCTCCGGACTTTTCCTGTTGCCGGGTCTGGTTTATGGGAAGGTCGGGGGATGGGCGCATTGGGTGTATATCGCTTCAGGAATCCTGATTATTCCCACGCTTTTCAGTAAAGCGGAACTGGCCACGGCCATGCCGCGTTCGGGCGGAGCTTATTATGTATTGGACCGCAGCCTGGGTCCGGCCGTGGGAACGGTGGCCGGCCTGGGAACATGGTTGTCGCTTATTTTTAAAAGCAGTTTTGATCTTATTGGCTTGGGAGCTTACATCCTGCTGTTCCTGGTATTTCCCATCAAGCCGGTGGCTATCGGGCTGTGTATCGGCTTCGGCATTCTGAGCCTGACCAGCACCAAGGGCGTGAGTCGGATGCAGGAAATCATGGTCGCCCTGCTGTTGGTCGGCATCGGATATTTTCTCGCCACCGGTGTATTCAACCTGGACCACAATACGGTTCCGATGGAACAAGCCTGGAGTACCACGGCGTTCCTGGAGTCGATCGGACTCGTTTATGTAAGCTTTGCCAGCCTGATTAAGATTCTGAGCATGGCCGAAGAAGTAAAAGACCAGGAGCGAAGCATTCCGCTGGGCATGTTTTCCTCCGTGCTGGTTACCATGGTGATTTACATCGTGGGTATGGTCATCATCATGAAATTTGTCCCCAGCGACACATTGGCCGGCACCTTGACGCCCATGGCTGATGCCGCCGGCAATCTGTTTGGTGAGACGGGCATTATCATCTTTTCAGCCCTGGCATTCCTTGCGTTTAGCGCATCGGCAAATGCCGGTCTGACTGCGGCCACCCGCTATCCGTTTGCCTTGAGTCGCGACCGCCTCTTCCCCGATATATTTAGTAAACTGAGTCGCTTCAACACACCCACGTATTCGATTATTTCCACCGTCTTGTTAATGATTCTCTTCGTGCTTGTACTTTCCCCCGAAGGAGTTGCCAAGATGGCCAGTACCTTTATATTGATCATTTTCGGAATGCTCAACCTGGCCGTCATCGTCATGCGGGAAAGCCAGATATCTGCCTACGATCCCGGATTCAAATCGCCGGTCTACCCATGGATGCAGATTTTTGGATTAACAACGTCTATCGTCCTTATTCCATACCTGGGACTTGTCCCACGCATGGCCGCCGGTATTCTCATTGGAATCGGACTCATGTGGTACTTTCTCTACGGCAAAGATCGGCGACAAAGCAGCAGTGCATTGATTCACCTGTTTTCCAACCTGGGTCAACCGGTAGATGCAGAAATGGAGCAGGCTTTGCGTCAGAATTTACGCGAACGGGGATTGAAATCCAACGACTCGCTCGACGACGTTCTCTACCGGGCTCCCATTATCAAGCACAAACCCCACACCGATTACCATGATATCTTGACGGAAGTAGCCGATCTGTTGTCGGAACGTCTTGAACGTTCGGCCAATGAAATCAAAGAGGCCTTAATCAAGGCCGATGAACAGGGCAAGACCCCGGCCAGTAACCATATTGCGCTACCCCATGTTTATTTGGAAGGAATCAACCATCACGAAGTTGCCATTATCCAGTCTCCCTCGGGAGTATACATCAACTCGGAGGCTGATCCCATTTATGGCATGTTCATACTTGTAGGGCCATACGACAACCAGCGACAACATCTTCGTCTGTTGGCTGAAATTGCCAATCGCGCCGATCAAATTGATTTTGAGGGTGAATGGCGCGAATGGAATACAACCCGTATTCGTCATGAGCTGCTTGAAGCCGATCATGTCAAGGAAATAACCGTTTCACATCCCCATTTGCAGGATCAACCCATCGATCATCTCTGGGTACACAACGACTGTCTGATCGCATTCATCCAACGGAATGGGAAAATGCTGATTCCGCACGGCGGAGTGACACTTAACCAGGGCGATCATCTGATTCTCATCGGATCTGAAGAAGGACTCGAAGAAACTGCCGACTGGTTCGAACACCCGCAATTCGACCTCACCCCACGGCCACCGGAGCAACAGAAAGTAAGTTAAACCGGACGTTATCCAGGAGTTTACTCTTACCTGGAGGATTGCTTCTCGAATTGTCTGTGCATAACCAAACCATCTTTCCCTACTGCCCAAACTTCTTTGTCCCTAACTGCTAACCGATGGATATCGGGATACCCATTTTTACTACTTTTCCATTCTTTATCCCGCTCTTTCACAAATAAATTTATTTCCTCCTTATTTTTATCCCCCGCCGCAACACGATATCTATTTCCTACCGTTTTTATACTTCGAAGATGATTGCTGGTAAGTTTTTCTTGCTTCCACTCTCCACCGGAAGATTTATTCAGCACATACCCATTAAAACTGACCGCCAGCACCGATCCGTCATTCAAAAACGACAGATCCCGAATTTGACCCACCTTCCCTGAAGTATCCCGGTAGCTGTACGTCCATCTCTCCGTTTTGTTGACATCCTTAATGATTACGTCTTTCCCGGATCCCCAGAGTACGTTATTGTTCCACTCCAGGTTCAGTATCATGTGGTCAAGCGTGTGTACCGGCTTCCAGTTGCTCCCCCCGTCGTAAGTCTGGTAGAGACGTGTGGTCAGTCCTTTCTCATGAGGAATAAGCTGCGCCACATACCCGGTATCGGGATTTTTGA
>Ga0207771_100834_pt1 | contig 15855 bp, 16 predicted proteins | sample A23M2SouthBayCA_2_FD_187731 | JGI IMG/M metagenome (GOLD analysis project Ga0207771, IMG submission 187731) | Aerobic enrichment media microbial communities from Eden Landing Ponds, California, USA - A23 M2 (2) (SPAdes) | ecosystem: Environmental > Aquatic > Marine > Unclassified | place...
CCGGCCGTGGGGAACGCCTTTTGGCCACCGCTACGAGGGCCAGAGGCATGGCCACGGATGCACCGGTCGACGCCGACCTCGCCGACGACCCCGCGTCGCTCCTCCAGCACCTCGTCCGCTTCGACACGACCAATCCACCCGGGAACGAACGGGCCTGCGTCGAGTGGATCGACGCGTTGCTCTCGTCGGTCGGCTTCGAGACCACCACGTACGCCAAGGACCCCGACCGGCCGAATCTCGTCGCGCGACTGCCCGCCGAGGGTCAGGCCTCGCCGTTGATGCTCTACGGTCACGTCGACGTCGTCCCCGCGGAGTACTCCTCCACGGGCCTCGTCGAGCGCCTCCGCGGCCAGGTCGACGGCGCCCGCGTCGAGGTGGCGCGGAGCGACCACGGCTCGGCGGTCCTCCTGGAGGGGCTCGACGCCGCCGGCGCCTACGTCCACGAGACGGTCCTCTATCGCCTCGTCCGGCCACCCGGTGCCGGCGTCTCCGTCGAGCGCGCGGCCGCCGGGACCCTCGACGCCGCTCTGTTCACCTCCTCGCTCACGGTCGAGCACCTCCTCGACCTGGCCGCGGAACGGGGCACGACCGACCAGGTCGTCGCGGGGCTGAACGACGCCGTGATCGGTGCGATCGGTCGCCCGACCGAGCAGACGGCCGGCGAGCACGGCATCGAGGTGGACGTCGTGCCGGACCGCGCCGAGTTCGAGACGCTGGCCAGGGACGCCCTCTCGCGACTCCGGTAGACCGAACCCGGCGGCCTGCGTCGCTGCTCGACGACCAGATACCCCGGACGCCTGGGAATTTCCGTCCGGTCACGCGGTGCTCGTTGGGATGGGAGACCGGTCCCCGACGACTGTCTGCCATCGAGCAGAACTGTTAAGAAGCGGTTTCTCGTGGTATCGGACCGTTGGATGACGAATCACACAGAGACCGGGCAGCCCGACGCCGTGGAGTCGGCCCAGTCTGACGCGTCGGACGGTCGGACGCCGGCGGACGTCGACGTCAGGCACGTCTCGCCGCGTGCGTGGTGTCTGCTGCGGACGGCGGCAGGGTACGAGCAGCGGGCCGTCGAGACGGAACTCGACGAGGTGATGCAGGCCCACATCTCGATGCTCGAAAACGACACGCGGAGTCTCTCGACCGACCGGCTCGAACAGCTCTACGACCTCTATACGGCCGAACTACTGACAGACCAGGTATTCGCTATCGTCGACAACTTCTGACATGGCGTCGAACCACCGTCGCCGCCTCCTGCTGTTCGGGCTCGCAGTAGGCGCGGCGGCGACGGTGGCCCTCCTCCCGACGCCGCCCGACCTCTCGCTGGCCGGGCAGTACGCCATCGCGACGATGCTGTTCGCGGCCATCCTCTGGGTAACCGGCGTAATCCCGCTCCCGGTGACGGCACTCCTGATCCCGGTCTGTCTCACGGCCCTCGGAGTGTACGACTCGCTCGCGCCGGCCCTGGCCGGGTTCGCAGACCCGCTCATCTTCCTCTTTCTCTCCGGCTTCATGCTCGCGAACGCGCTGCAGAAGTACAACATCGACCGCCGGATCGCCCTCTGGCTCGTGAGCCGGCTGGGGTCGTCACCGAAGCGCCTCATCCTCGCGATCATGATCGGGACGGCGAGCCTCTCGATGTGGGTGTCCAACACGGCCACCACGGCGATGATGACGCCCATCGCCCTCGGCGTCCTCGCGCAGGTGGTCGGCCGGGACGCCGATCACCGGGCCGACGCGCCCTTCTCCAACATGCAGATCGCGACGCTGCTCGGGACTGCCTACGCCGCCTCGGTCGGTGGGGTCGGCACGCTCATCGGGACGCCGCCGAACGCGGTGCTCGTGGGCTTTCTCGACCGGTTCGTCGACTACCAGCTCTCCTTTACCGACTGGCTGTTCGTCGGCCTGCCGATCGTCGTCGTGACGCTCCCCATCGTCTGGTGGGTGCTCACGTCCGTCCTGTATCCCCCGGAGATCACGGACGTGGAGCGTGCGCGGTCGGAGGCGCGGCAGTACCTCGACCAGGAGGGGCCACTCGACGTCCGTGGCCGGCTCGTGGCCCTCATCTTCGCCGTCACGGCGTCGCTGTGGGTGCTCGGCGGCCTCGGGGGTGCGTTCGAGGGGGTCTTGCCTCCGCGCGTCCACGCCACGCTCTTCGGGGGTGAGGGTGCGGCGGTGACCGGCCTGACCGGGCACCAGGGACTGCTGTACTTTCCGCTGGTCGGCCTGTACGCCATCCCGGCGCTCGTCCTGGCCGACGCCGTCGACTGGGAGGATCTGGCGGACATCGACTGGGGGACGATCCTGCTGTTCGGTGGCGGGCTCTCGCTCGCCGACGCGCTCGCGGGGACGGACGCGACGGAGTGGCTCGCGAACACCATCTTCCGCTCGCTGGTCGGTGCGCCGATCGTCGTCATCGTCCTCGCCGTCGTCGTGTTCGTGATCCTGCTCACCGAGATGACCTCGAACACGGCGACGACGAGCATCATCGTCCCGCTGCTGATCGGCCTCGGCGGCGTCCTGGGTGGGACCCTCGGCATGGACCCGCTGGCGGCGTCGCTGTTTCTCGCGATCGCCGGGACCGTGGCCGCCTCGTTCGCCTTCGCGCTCCCGGTCTCGACGCCACCGAACGCCATCGTCTTCGGGAGCGGTCACATCGAGCAGCGCCAGATGCTGCGGACCGGCATGTTGCTCAACGTGATCATGACACTGGTGCTCACCGCCCTCATCGTCCTCCTGCTCTACACCGCCTGGCCGATCGTGCTCTGGTGACGCCGTGCCGCCCTGAACGCCAGAGACCCCCGCAGACCGAACGTATCACCGATACATTTATCACTCCCCATGGTAACATATCGCTCCGTATCGCTGATACACGGGTGCACATCTATGGACCAAGATCACAGTCGACGGACGTTCATCAAGGTAGCGGGCAGTACAAGTGTGGTCGGTATCGCGGGGCTCGCCGGCTGTTCGGGTGACGGCGGTGACGGGTCGGGCGACGGCGGTTCGAGCGGGGGCGACGGATCGGGCGACGGTGGCTCCGACGGTTCCGGCGGCTCGGACGGTGGCACGACGGGCGGTGGGTCCTCGGACATCATCAGGCTCGGCGGCTCGATGAGCCTCTCGGGGGACAACGCCGACCTCGGCCAGCTGTACAGGGATTCCTACGAGCTCACGATCAACCGGATCAACGAGGCCGGCGGCGTCGAGGCCGGCGACGGCACCACGTACGAACTCGAGATGGTGCTGCGGGACGACCAGACCGACGCGTCGACCTCCCGGGGGATCTACCAGGAGCTCATCGACCAGGAGGACATCGACTACCTGCTGGGCCCCTACTCCAGCACGGTCACGCTGCCGGCCAGCGCGGTCGCGGCGAACAACGAGAAACCGATGGTCGAAGGCGGCGGTGCGAGCCCGGAGATCTTCAGCCAGGGCAACGAGTGGATTTTCGGTCTCCTGCCGACCGCGGACAAGTATCCGCTCAGCACCATCGACATGGCGATGAGCCAGGACGACGCGCCGTCGACGGTGGCGATCCTCGCCGAGGACGACACCTTCAGCCAGTCCAGCCGCGAGGGTGCGATGGCCAAGATCGAGAACACCGACGGCCTCGAACTCGTCGTGGACCGGACCTTCCCGACGGAGACGTCCGACCTCTCGACGAACCTGGGGCGGGTCAGGGACGCGGACGCGGACGTGCTGCTCCTCTGTGCCCACCAGAAACACGCCGTCATCGCGGCCGACCAGATGGAGAGCCAGGACGTCAACGTCGACCTCGCGATGGCGACCGTCGGCAGCCTCACGGACTCCTTCAAGGAGCAGTCCGGCGCCAACGGGAACTACTGGTACGGCCCGAGTTCGTGGGCCATCAACGCCGACTTCGAGGACTCGGTGTTCGGCTCGACCGGGGAGTTCGCCTCCGCGATCGAGGAGCAGTACGACTACACGCCTGACTACCACAACGCGGCGGGCGCCGTGGTCGTCGAGACCTTCGCCAAGGCGTTCGAGCAGGTCGACTCCCTCGGCCCGACCGCCGTCCGCGACGTGATCCGGGACATCGAGTTCACGTCCGCCTACGGCGGGATCACCTTCGGCGACAACGGGGTCATCGACAAGGACATGCTCGTCTACCAGTGGCAGCCGGACCCTGGCAAACAGATCGTCTACCCCGAGGCGGTCCAGCAGAGCGCGCCCATCTACCCAACGCCCGCCTGGTCGGAACGGTAACGATTCGATGAGCGTCGTGCAGTTCGTCGTCAACGGCCTGCTCGTCGGGTCGCTGTTCGCGACGGTAGCAGTCGGGTTCGCGCTCATCTGGGGGGTCGTCGACATCATCAACCTCGCTCACGGCGAGATGGTGATGCTCGGCGGCTACTGCAGCTACTGGCTCATCCAACTCGCTGGGGGTGAGGTCTCCGTCGGGATCGCCCTCGCGACGGTCCCGGTGGCGATGGCCGTCCTGTTCGTCGTCGGGTACGCCCTCCAGCGCGTCCTCATCCAGCAGGTCACCGACGAGAGCCTGTTCCTGACGCTGCTGATTACCTTCGGCATCAGCATCGCCATCCAGCAGCTGGCGATCCAGGCCTGGTCGGCCACCCCACGGAGCATCAACGTCGGTCTCGCCGACCCGTCCATCTTCGTCGCGGGGCTCATCATCCCGAAGATGAAGCTGCTCGCGTTCGTCGGTGCGCTGGTGCTGACGCTCCTGCTGTGGCTGTTCCTCAAGCGGACCCGCCGTGGACGTGCCATCCGGGCCGTCGCACAGAACCCTCAGGCCTCGGAGCTGATCGGCATCGACGTCGAACACACGCGGGCGGTTACGTTCGGCATCTCGGCGGCCATCGCCGGTGGGGCCGGCAGCTTCATCGGGATGATCCTCGGTCTGTGGCCACAGATGGGGCTCAACTACACGCTGAAGAGCTTCGTCATCGTCGTCTTCGGCGGCATCGGCTCGATCCCCGGTGCGCTCGTCGGCGGTCTCTCGCTGGGCACCATCGAGGAACTCACCGCGGGACTCGTCAGTTCGACCTGGACGCTCGCAGTGAGCTTCTCGCTGCTCATCGTCCTGCTGGTCTTCAAGCCCGACGGCCTGTTCGGCCAGTCAGTGGAGGGTGAGCAGTGAGCACCCGGGACCTGCGGACGCGACTCCAGACCGTCCGGGCGTACCTCGGTACCTACGGGTGGCTGGCCCTGGGCGGCGCCATCCTCGTGCTGGTCGGACTCCAGTGGCTCGGGCCGCTGTCGACCTCCCGGGCCTCGCTGTTGTTCTTCGCCGTGGGGCTGTTCCTGGTCGTCTGGAACCTCCTCTTGCTCCGGGCGACGGGCGTCCTGGAGTTCGCCCACGATCACGCCTGGACACTGCTGGCGGTCTTCGCCGTCGGCGCCGTCGCCGTCCAGGCTGCGGGCCTGCTGAACTCCTACTGGTCGACGGTCGCCCTGCAGATGTTCATGTTCGGGGTCCTGGCCCTGTCCTGGGACCTCATCGGCGGCCAGACCGGCTACCCGAGTTTCGGCAACATGGCCTTCTTCGGCATCGGCGGGTACACGGCCGCGGTCCTGTTCAAGAACTACGGCGTGGCCCTGCCGCTGACGCTGGTCGTCGCGGCGGTGATGGCGCTCGTCTTCGCGGCGATCATCGGCGTCATCGTCCTGCGCCTGCGCGGTGGCTACTTCGCCATCGCCACGCTCGGCGTGTTGCTCGTCGCCATCCAGGTGGCGCGCAATCTCTCGATTACCGGCGGGACCGACGGCATCATCCTGCTGGACGTGCCCGACCAGGCGCTCATCTACTACGGCATGCTGGCAGTGCTGGTCACGGAGATCGCCGTCGTCTACTACCTCTCGACGACGCGGTTCGGCTACGTGCTCAACACCATCCGCGACGACGAGCGCAAGGCCACCGCGATGGGCATCAACACGACCTACTACAAGACGGCGGCCTGGGGCCTCTCGGCCCTGTTCACCGGGCTCGTCGGGGCGATGTGGGCGCCGTACAACACCTTCATCGACCCGGCGACCGCGTTCAACACCGCCTGGAACGTCGAGTTCATCGTGATGGCGTTCATCGGCGGGACGGGGACGGTCATCGGGCCCGTCCTCGGCGCCTTCGGCATCCGGTCGCTGGTCTTCCAGATCGACTCGCTGTTCACCGGCTGGCAGCTCGTCGTCCTCGGCGTGGTGGTCATCGTGACCGTCATCGGACTCCCGGAGGGGCTGGTCGGACAGCTGAAACAGCGCGCCAGCGCGCTGAAGTACTACGAGTACGGCGGCGGCGCTGCGGGCGGGGCGGAGGCGGCCGACGCCGACGCCACCGAGGGAGGGAACGACTGATGGCGACCGACCCACAGACCGGGTCCGCGGCCGGGACCGCCGACACGGCGGTCATCCGGACGGAGAACGTGACCAAGCGCTTCGGCGGCCTCACGGCCGTCGACAGCGTCGACATGCACGTCGACCGCGGCGAGATCGTCGGCCTCATCGGCCCCAACGGGGCTGGCAAGTCCACGCTGTTCAACTGCATCACCGGCGCCTACGAGGTCGACGAGGGCCACGTCTACCTGAACGGGACGGACGTCACCGGGAGCTCCGAGCGGACGATGTCCCAGGCGGGCCTCGTTCGGATGTTCCAGGAGACGCGCGTCTACGGCGAGATGTCCGTCGAGGAGAACCTGCTCGTCTCCTCGCGGTACGACACCGACGTCCTCTCGCAGTTCCGAACGCCCAGCCAGGAGACCCGGGAGAAGGCCGACGAGCTGCTGGCCTACGTCGACCTGGACGGCCTCCGCGACATGGAGGCCGGGCGGATGAGCTTCGGCCAGCAGAAGCTCCTGGAGTTCGCGATGGCGCTGATGGCCGACCCCGACGTCCTGCTGATGGACGAACCGGCCGGCGGGATCAACCCCTCGATGATCGAGCAGATGCTCGACTACATCCGCGACACCAACACCGAACAGGAGGTCACGATCCTCCTGATCGAACACAACATGGACTTCGTGATGGAGATAGCCGACCGCATCTACGCGCTGGCCCACGGCGAGCGCATCGCGGAGGGCACGCCGACGGAGATACAGAACGACGACCGCGTCCTCGATGCCTACCTGGGGAGGGAGTGAGATGAGCGACGCCACCTCCACCACGGCGGCGGTCGAGGACCCGATTCTGGAACTCGCCGGCGTGACCGCCGGCTACGGCAACACCGAGGTCATCCACGACGTCGACCTCGCTGTCGAGGCGGGCACCATCGGGTGTCTCATCGGCCCCAACGGCTCGGGCAAGTCGACGCTGATGAAGAGCGTCTACGGCTTCGCCGACGTCTTCGAGGGCTCGATCACCTTCGACGACGAGGACGTCACCCACCGGGACCCCCAGGACAGCCTCCGGAGCGGCATCAGCTACGTCCTGCAGTCCGCGAGCGTCTTCCCCGACATGAGCGTCCACGAGAACATGCTCATGGGTGGGTTCGTCTTCAACGACGACGAGGAGGCCGCCGCCCGGGCCGAGGAACTCTACGACGAGTTCCCCATCCTCGGTGACATCCGGACCCAGCAGGCCCGGACGCTGTCGGGCGGGCAACGCCGACTGCTCGAACTCGCCCGGGCGCTGATGGTCGACCCGGAGCTGATGTTGCTGGACGAACCGTCGATCGGGCTCGAACCGAAGTTCATCGACGACGTCTTCGAGCGGATCCGACAGCTCAACGACCTCGGGACCACCATCCTGCTGGTCGAGCAGAACGCCCAGAAGGGGCTGTCCGTCGCGGACCGGGGGTTCGTCCTCGCGAGCGGCGAGATCAAGTTCACCGGCACGGGCACGGAACTGCTCGACGACGAGGAGGTCGGGCGGCTGTACCTCGGCGGCTGAGCCGTGTCCAGCCGCCGCCTCGTCGCGTCGGTGACCGTCTGGCAGGCCGTCGCCAGCGCCTGTTACTACGCCGTCTTCGCCGCGACGCCGTTCGTTCGCGAGGCGTTCGACCTCTCCCGGTTTCTGGTCGGCGTCCTCGTCGCCGCGATGACGCTCGGCTACACCCTCCTGCTGTTCCCGAGCGGTGCGATCGTCGACGCGTTCGGCGAACGGCCGGTCTTCGTCGTCGGGCTCGTCGCCCTGGGCGGGGGCGCGCTCGCGGTCGCCCTCGCCCCCTCGACGCCGGTGCTGTTCGTCGCCGCGCTGGTGCTCGGGGGCGCGTACGCGACGGCGATGCCCGCGACCAACCGGGCCATCGTCGCGAGCGTTCCACCCGGCGAACGCGGCTTCGCGCTCGGCCTCAAACAGGTCGGGGTCACCGCCGGGAGCGGCGCAGCCGCACTCGTGGTCGTCAACCTCGCCCCGACAGTCGGCACCTGGACCGATGGCATGGCTGCCCTCGGCGTTCTCGCGGTCGGCGTCGGGGGCGCGTTCGCGCTCGGCTACCGCGGCGAGCCTGGCGACGGCCGGTTGCGCCGGATCGACCTCGGCTCGCTCCGGGGCAACGGCCCCTACGTCGCGCTCACGGCCGCCGGCGTCTTCCTGGGGGCAGGCCTGTTCACGACCGTCGGGTACCTCACGCTCTCCCTGACCGAGTCGGTCGCCGTCGGCGCTGCGGTCGCGGGGATCGGGTTCGCGCTATTGCAAGTCGCCGGTGCCGTCGGCCGCGTCGCCGCCGGCACCCTCGCCGACAGGCTGGCCCGCCGCCGGGACCTGCGGCCGGTCCGGGCGACGACGACGGTCCTCCTCGGCCAGATGGGCCTCGGCGTCCTCTTCCTGGGCGGGTTCGCCCTCTCTCCGCCGCCCGTCTTCGCCCTGGTCCTGGTCGTGGGCGTCGGCCTCACGGTCGTCGGCTTCACCGGGCTGTACTACAGCTGTCTGGCGGCGATCGTCGCCGAGGGCGAGGTGGGGACCGCGACGGCCGGCGGCCAGACGGCGCTGAACGTCGGCGCCCTGCTCGCACCGCCCGCGTTCGGCCTCGTCACCGACGCCTCGTCCTACGGCGTCGCGTGGGCGCTCCTGGCCGTGGTCGTGCTCGTCGGCGTGGGCCTGGTCGCGCTCGTGCCCCGACGCCTGTGACGGACAGACCCGACCCACCGGGCGGTCGCCGACCGGAGATTTATACTCGGTCCCGCGCCAACACCCGACCGAATGTGCCCGGTTCCGGCACTCGACGACCGCGCGGCCGCGTGTGCCGAGTGTCTGTGCGCCGCCGAGTCCGTCCTCCTGGCCTCGCACATCGACGCCGACGGGCTGACCAGCGCGGCCGTGGCCGCGACGGCCCTCGAACGCGCCGACGTTCCCTTCGAGGTCGTCTTCAAGAACCAGCTCGACGACCACGAGATCGCGACCATCGCCGCGACCGATCACGAGACGGTCCTCTTTACGGACTTCGGGAGCGGGCAACTGGACGCCATCGCGGCCCACGAGGCGGCGGGCGACTTCACGCCGGTCGTCGCCGACCACCACCAGCCCGCCGACGCGGACACCGCGTTCCACCTGAACCCCCTCCTGGAGGGCCTCGACGGAGCGAGCGAACTCTCGGGGGCCGGGGCCGCCTACGTCCTCGCGCGGGCGCTGGCCGGGCAGGTCGACACCGGCGAGCCGACCGACAACCGCGACCTGGCCGCGCTCGCGGTCGTCGGTGCCATCGGCGACATGCAGGCCGTGGGCGGCGAACTGGTGGGAGCCAACCGCGCGCTCGTCGAGGAGGGAATCGCGGTCGACGTCCTCGCGGAGACCACCGACCTCGCGCTCTACGGCACGCAGACGCGCCCCCTCCCGAAGCTCCTGGAGTACGGGAGCGAGGTCGACATCCCCGGCATCTCGAACGACGAGGCCGGGGCGGTCGCCTTCTTGCGGGACCTCGACCTGGACCTGACGGACGAGGGCGGCGACTGGCGTCGCTGGGCCCATCTCACCGACGACGAGCGCCAGACGGTCGTCAGCGCGCTGGTCCGGCGGGCCATCGAGCGTGGCGTGCCCGCCGACCAGGTCGACGACCTCGTCGGGACGACGTACACGCTGACCGGGGAGGACGTGGGGACCGAACTCAGGGACGCCAGCGAGTTCTCGACGCTCCTGAACGCGACCGCGCGCTACGAGCGAGCGGACGTGGGGCTGGCGGTCTGTCTCGGCGACAGGGACGGCGCCCTCGACAGGGCGCGGACCCTCCTCCAGAATCACCGCCGGAACCTCTCTGACGGACTCACCTGGGTCCAGGACCACGGCGTCCAGCGGGCCGACCACGTCCAGTACTTCGACGCGGGTGACGCCATCCGCGAGACCATCGTCGGCATCGTCGCGGGAATGGCCCTCGGCGTCGAGGGCGTCGACGCCGGCCGGCCGATCCTGGCCTTCGCGGCGAAAAGCGACGATGAAACGAAGGTCTCGGGGCGCGGGACGGGGCGGCTGGTCGGGCGGGGCCTCGACCTCTCGGCGGTGATGAGCGAGGCGGCCGGTGCCGTCGGTGGGGGCGGTGGCGGCCACGACGTCGCGGCGGGGGCGACGATACCGGCTGGTCAGGAGGAGGCGTTCGTCCAGCGAGCGGACGCCATCGTGGGCGAGCAACTCGGCGGGTGACCGTCCCGCAGGACGCCGCCCCTCTTTTTGCCCCCGCGAGCCGAACCCCGGCCCATGCCACACCGAGGCACTGCCTGGAACGAGACGCCGGGTCAGCGACGGGGGCCGGACTGTGAGTGAGGACGAGTACGTCCCGACCGAGGGCGAGGTCGCGACCGTCGAGCGAACGTTCACCCGGGCAGACGTCGAACAGTTCGCGGCGCTGTCGGGCGACGAGGGCGACCACCACCTCGAACCCGACGACGACGGTCGCCTGCTGGTCCACGGCCTGCTGGTCGGCGCCCTCCCGACGGCGATCGGCGGCGACCGGAACGTCCTCGCCCGGACGATGACCCACGAGTTCCGCCGCCCGGTCTATACCGGCGATCAGATCACGTGCGAGGTCACGACGGACGCGGTGACCGAGCGAGAGCACCGCTACGAGGTCGAGTCGTCTGCCGTCTGTCGCAACGACGAGGGCGAGACGGTGATGACCGCCACCTACGAGGGCGTCATCGAGCGCGCCGACTGAGCGGCGCGCTGCCGACGGCGCCAGTCCACGCCTACGGCCACCGCTCGATGTAGACCGTCTCGTCGGTGTAGAACCGGATGGCGTCGTCACCCTGGGCGTGGAGGTCGCCGAAGAAGGAGGCCTTCCGCCCGCCGAAGTGGAAGAAGGCCATGGGTGCGGCGGTCCCGGCGTTGACGGCGAGGTTCCCCGCTTCGGCGCGGTTGCGGAACGTGCGGGCTTCCGCCCCGCGGTCGGTGAACAGGCTGGCCGCGTTCCCGAACTCGCTTTCGTTGAGTCGGTCGATGGCGCCCTCGAAGGAATCGTAGGAGTCGAGTGCGACGACGGGGCCGAAGACCTCCTCCCGGGCCAGGACCATGTCCTCGGTGACGTTCCCGAAGACTGTGGGGCCCAGGAAGGTACCGTCCTCGTACCCGTCGACGGTCAGGTCGCGGCCGTCGACGAGGAGATCCGCTCCCTCCTCGACGCCGGTCTGGACGAAGTTGCGGACTCGCTCCTCGTGCTCGGGGGAGATGAGCGCGCCCATGTCGGTGTCCTCGTCGAGGCCGTTCCCGACGGTCAGTGCCTTCGCTTCAGCGACGATTCGGTCGACCACCTCGTCGTAGACGTCGTCCTGGATCAGGATCACGTCGTTGGCGAGACACCGCTCGCCGGCGCAGGCCAGCGAGGAGGACAGCGCCTTTTTCGCGGCGAACGCCAGGTCAGCGCTGTCCGAGATGAGCAGGTGGTTCTTCGCGCCCCCCTGGGCCTGGACGCGCTTGCCGTGAGCGGCCGCCGTCTCGTAGACGTGTTTCGCGACCGGGGTACTGCCCACGAAGGAGATACCCTCGATGCCGGGGTGTTCGAGCAGCGCGTTGACGGTGTCGGGACCGCCGTTGAGGAGCTGGACCACGCCGTCCGGAAACCCGGCCTCGTCGACCAGTTCGACGAGGCGCTGGGGGACGAGGGGGGCCTGCTCGCTGGCCTTGAGGACGAAGGCGTTGCCCGTGGCGACGGCGTAGGGGAGGAACCACAGCGGGATCATCCCGGGGAAGTTGAACGGCGTGATGGCGGCGAAGACGCCGAGGGGCTGGCGGACGGCGGTCTCGTCGATGCCCGGCGCGGCGTTCTCGACCATCCCGCCCTGCATCGTCGTCGGGACGCCGCAGGCAACCTCGACGTTCTCGATGCCGCGGCGGAGTTCGCCCCGGGCCTCGGCGAGGGTCTTGCCGTGGTCCCTGACGAGCAATTCCGCGAGTTCCTCCTGGTGGTCCTCCAGCAGCGTCTTCAGGCGAAAGAGGGGCTGGACGCGCTCCTCGACGGGGCGGTTGCGCCAGTCCTCGAAGGCGTCCTGGCCGTGGGCGACGGCGGCGTCGACCTCGGACTCGGTGGCGAAGGGGACGACAGCCAGTTCCTCGCCGGTCGCCGGGTTCACCGTGGCCTGGCCGTCCTCGCCAGCGCCGTCGACCCAGTCGCCGTCGACGTAGTGCTGGACCGACCCGTCGTGCACGCTCTGCAGATTCATGGCCTCACAAGCGCTAGCGAGCCGAAAAAAGGTTCGGTCGCGCCGAACAGGGACCCGAGAAAAGCATTTGTCCTTCGGGCACCGACCAGTCGTAGCTCGCCAATGGAACCACGCGACGTCTTCGACTGGGCGCTGCTCGTCATCATCGCCGCCGTCGTCTACGTGGAACTCTTCGGCATCGGGATCTCCCGGGAGCGCCTTCGAACGATTCTCGACACGCTCCTCGGTCTCGACCTGACGGTCTATCTGGTCCTGGCGGGGATCCTGGGCGTCGCGTTCGTGGGCTACATTGCCATCTACCTGCCCCAGAAGTACAGCACGTCCCCCCGGGACCGCGTCCGGTAGCTGTGGGGATCGACACCGGCTTGTGCCGCCCGGTCGATGCCTCCACATGGCCGAGTTCGACGCCGAGAAGTTCGAGGACAAGTACGAACACTACTTTCCGGAACTCCAGCGCGCCTACCGCCAGGCCTTCGAGACGATGAACGACGCCTTCGACTCCGAACTGGTCCACGCCATCGACCAGCAGATCCTTGCCGAGAGCGAACCCTTCTACGAGGGCGAAGGCGAGTTCCGCGTCGACCTGCCCGAGGACCCCGCCGACGCGCTGACGGGCGTCCTCGTCGACGACGAGAAACTGGACGCGGTCCTCGACCGCTACGTCGAGGAAATCGAGGCCGAACTACGCCAGGTATTCGGGTTCGCGGACTCGTTGCGGTGACCTCGCCGGCGGTTGCCCTGATTCGGTCGGGCCTTTCTTGACCCTCGATTCCCAATTCCCGTCCGATGAAGCTCCACCAGAACGTGCGCCACTGGGCGATGAAGCAGGCCCTGACCGTCCCGGTCCTCGCCGACGTCACCCACGACAAGCTGGTGGACCTCCACGTCGGCATCTTCCTCGACTACGCCGACGAGGATCGCCGCGAGGAGCGCCGGGCCCACCTCGAAGACCTCTTCGACGGGACCGTCGACGCCTACCTCGCCGCCCTGGAGGCGGGCTACACCGAGGCGAAAGCGCGAGAAATCACCCACGTCCAGGCCAACTTCGACTTCTACAACCACGGCTGGACGGAGATGATGGAGTTCCCGACGAGCGAGGTCGAACCCCACTACGACCGCTATCGCGAGTTCTTCGAGACCCACGGGATCACCATCGACGACCCGCTGGGCGAGTTCCGGCCCGCGGATGGCGTCGCCGAAGCACCGTCGACGCCCGAGAAACTCGACGACCCCGACCATCCCCACGCGGAGGGTGGCTTCGCCGACGACGTGTACGTCGAAGGGGACGACGGCGCCCTGGTCGTGGGTGGCGACACGGACGAGCCCGAGGACGTCGACCCGACTGACGCCCCTGGCGTCCACGAGAGTGACGTACCGGAGGGCGGCAAGGACGTGTCCCGCTCCCGGTCAGACTGAGCTACGACTGCGTGGTCGTCGCGTCCGAGTCACCGGGCGTCGCGACGACCTCGACGGGGGCGATACACTCGATCGACTCCGCCGTTTCGCCCTGGGGGCCGAGTTGGCCGTGGACCGAGAAGGCGTAGGTCGCGCTGGTCAACTCCTGGACGACGTGCACGACCCGGTCTCCGCTCGGGGTCGGATGCTGCTCGGTCGCGAGGACCCAGTCCCAGGTTTCACCCGGCGCCACCGTGTTCCAGGGCTCGATCCACTGCTCGGGCGCGATGTGGCGCCACTCGCCGTCCTCCCGGACGTGCAACCGCCAGGCGTGGGGGTTCAGGCCGAACGGCTGCTCGCTCCGGTTGTGCAGCGTGAACCCGACCGTTTCGACGGCGTCGTTGCCCGCGATTGGCTCGTAGGTCGTCGCCTCTGGTTCGAGGACGACGGGTGCGTCGGCGGCCCGGGTGTGCCAGCAGATCGTCCGATCGGTCTCCACGAAGGAGGGACACGCGAGGTCAGCGAACGGGCCGTCGGGATCCGGGGTCGTCGCGTCCGTCGGAGAGTCGGTCGGCGTGTCCGTGGGAGTGCTGGTCCCGTTTTCGGACCCACTGCCTGGATCTGGACTCTCCTGGCCGAAACAGCCCGCAGTCGCGACAGCGGTCCCGAGCGCGGCGAGGACGGTGCGGCGATTGACTCTCATCGGCCACACGAACGGCGGATCCGGAAAAGTGTCTTGAGGAGACTCAAAGGCGGGTTTGAGTCACGGTGGCCGGCGCCCGGCGTTACGAGACGTCGGGAGGGCCTGCTTCGCGGTCGTCCGTGGCCCGCTCGGTCGCTGCGCCGTCGATCAGGTCCGCGCACTCGAAGCCGGCGACGATGCCGCCGTCCAGCGAGCGCTCGGGGTACTGCGCCCTGCTGGCCATCCCCGCGTAGTAGACGCCCTCGGCCACGTGGTCGCCAAGGTCGTAGGGGACCACCATGTCGAGGTAGCCCCGTTCGTAGATGGGCGCGGTCCGCGGATTCCGCGCCGTCTCGATCCACGACACCGACTCGCGGTCGAAGTCCGGGAACAGGTCCTCGATGCCCGAGAGCCAGGCGTCCTCGACGCCCGCGTCGTCCATCTGCCAGAGCTCCTCGGTGGGGTCCTGGATGTAACTCACCGCGTACAGGAGGTGCTCGCCGCCGTAGCGCTCGGGCGGGACGAAGTTGGTGTGCTCGATGAGCGCGCCGAAGGGGGCGTCGTCGGCGACGTTCAGCCAGTAGGTGTCAGTCAGCGCCTCCTCCATCGCGATGACCGAGCAGACGGTTCCCTGGAAGTCGATGTCGCAGTGATACCCCGTCAACTCCTCCAGGACGGTCGGCATCGTCGCGACGACCACGCTCTCCACCTCGTGGGTCTCGGTTCCGTCCGGCGTCTCGGCGGTGAGGGTGGAGACCCGCCCCCCAGAGACGTCGAGGCCCGACACGCGGGCGCCGGTCGTGACGTTCTCCCGGCCCACCGAGTCGACGAGCGCGTCGAGCAACTGCCCGAAGCCGCCCTCCAGGTAGCCCAGTTGCTCCCCTTTCAGCACGTCGCGTTCCCCCCTGAACTTGATGCGTCCCAGCAACCAGGCGGCGCTGACGTCGTCCGTGCGCGAGCCGAACTTGGCGTCCAGCAGGGGCTCGAAGAAGCGCTCGTAGACGCCCCGCGTTGTGTGGTCGACGACGAACTGCTCGATGGGGACGTCCTCGAAGTCCTCCAGGCGCTCGTAGGTATCGAAACTCGGGACCCCGCCGCGAAGGTCCACGTCAAGCACGAGCATCCCGAGGCGGAACTTGTCGTACAGGGAGAGGTGGGGGTAGGCGAGAATCTCCCAGGGCTTGTCCATCGGGTGGACGACGCCGTCGACGTAGTTGGCGG
>Ga0207771_100838_pt1 | contig 15753 bp, 15 predicted proteins | sample A23M2SouthBayCA_2_FD_187731 | JGI IMG/M metagenome (GOLD analysis project Ga0207771, IMG submission 187731) | Aerobic enrichment media microbial communities from Eden Landing Ponds, California, USA - A23 M2 (2) (SPAdes) | ecosystem: Environmental > Aquatic > Marine > Unclassified | place...
CGTGATCGCGACGAACACGCCGTGTTCGTTGTAGCCGATCCAGGTCCCGCCTGCTTGCGTGTCGGTCGGCGCGACGACGGACGCGCCCCAGTCTCTCACTGCCGGCGGGTTCGAGTCTCTGTCGAGCCGTTCGTCACGGTTGGCGGCGACGACCAGTGGCTCGTCGAAGACCTGCCACGCGAAGACGAGTGTACACACGAGACGACGTAGGCGCCACGACGAGTAAAGCGTGCTGTCGCGCTCGTAGCCTATGCAGCGTCGACCGGTCGCGCCGGGACGCCGGTGACGGTGGTCTCCGGTGGTACGTCCTCGGTGACGACAGCGTTGGCCCCGACCTGTGCGTCGTGTCCGATCTCGACGCCCGGAAGGACGACCGCGCCCGCGCCGATCATCGCCCCCTCGCCGACGACGACCTCGCCGGTCCGGTATTCCTCGCGCAGGAACTCGTGACACAACAGCGTGGCGTCGTAGCCCACGATGGCGTGGTCCTCGATGGTCACCAGTTCCGGCCAGAACACGTCTGGGGTCGCCGTCAGCGCCAGCGAGACGCCTTCGCCGATGGTGGCCCCGAGTCGGCGCAGGAGCCAGCGCTTGAGTTTCAGACTCGGCGAGTACCGGATCGTCCAGACGACGAGGAAATTGATCGTCAGGCGAAGCGGATGCTTCGCCTCGGGCCAGTGGTGCAGTGAGTTGTGCGGGCCGGGCGTGGCCGTCCGCTCTAGCCGATCGTGTCGTCGTGGGCCAGTCACGCCCGTCCGTTGGTGAGGTGGCGTCTTGAAACCCGCGCCGTCGACACCAGTCCGCCGGTCACGGTACGGCTCATCGACGCCAGAACGAGGGCGTCAACAGCACCAGCACCGGGATAATTTCGATGCGTCCGATCCACATCAGCACGGTCATCAGCAGTTTCGAGGAGCGAGCGAATCCCTCGTAGGTCCCGAACGGCCCGGCCGAACGCAGGCCCGATGTTGAAGAACGTCGACGCCGCGGCGGTCAGCGCCTCGAACTCCGTAAGGGGCTGATTGGCTCGCGCACCGTTAGAGACGATCACCACCGTCGAGAGCAGGAAGATCACGAGCGCGACCAGCGTGTAGGCGTACACGTCTCGGATCGTCTCCTCGTCGACGACCTCGCCGCTGAACCGGACCGGCTTGACCAGATCGACGTGGCCAGCGACGAGGAGGTCGCGCCGGAACGATTTGGCGACGATGAGCCACCGCAGGGCCTTGATCGAACAGGTCGTGCTCCCGGCCATCCCGCCGACGAACATCCCGACGAACAGCACGTGCTTCGCGGCCGCAGACCACGTGTCGAAATCCGCCGTCGCGTAGCCGGTGGTCGTGACGATCGACGTGATCTGGAAGACGCTGTCCCTGACCGTCGTCAGCAGGCCCGTATTGTAGCCGCCGTCGGTGACCAGCAACACGGTCATGAGCAGGCTCCCGCCCCCGAGTACGCCGATGTAGGCCCAGAACTCCTCGCTCGCAGCAAATCGCCGGTAGTCGCCCTGGACGAGCGCGTACAGGAGCGCGAAGTTCGTGGCACCAAGGATCATAAAGAGGACGATCACCCAGTGGACGATCGGTGTGAACGCGGCGATGCTCTCCGCTCGGGGCGAGAATCCGGCCGTTGCGATGGCAGTGAGTGCGTGGGCAAACGCGTCGTAGGGTGTCATCCCCGGCGCGATGCCGCTGAGACCCAGCACGAGCAGGACGACCGTCGCGACGGCAGTCAGCCCGATGTACAGCCCGACGATGATCTTCGCGGTCTCACCGATTCGGGGCGTCAGCTTCGTCATCGAGTGCTCGCGCGTCTCGCTCTCCATCAGTTGCGCGCCAGCGACCGAGAGCCGCGACAGGACCGCCGTCGCGAGCAAGAGGATTCCCAGTCCCCCGAGCCACTGGAGGATCTGCCGCCAGATGAGCAACGCCCGCGAGTGAGTTTCGAAATCGCGGATCACGGTCGCCCCGGTCGTCGTGATCCCACTCATGCTCTCGAAGAGCGCGTTGACCGGGTCGACGAACACACCGGTTCCGGCCCAGAGAAACGGATCGCACCCACGACTGCGACCGTCAGCCAGGCCAGTGCGACCGTGAGAAACGCCTCTCGTTCGTCGATGTCGTCACGTTCGAATCGAGCGAGTGCGAGACCGGTGACAAGTGACAGACCGAGTGCAGCGAGAAACGGAACGGCCGTGGTGCCGTCCCACAGTGCGAGCGCGATCGGTACCAGCAACGGGAGTGCGAGCCACTGGAGGATGGACCCGAGAACGTTGGCGACCGACCGAAACGCGATGGTCGTCATCGATCACCGGCCATCATTCTGACCCTATTCGCCGCGGATTTCTGCCATGTGGTCGATACGGCGCTGGACGAGGTCGGCTTTGCCGATGTCGTGACGCATCCGAAGCCCGTCTTCGCCTGCCACAGCGAGTGCGTCTTCTGCGATCTCCTCGGCCTCTGCGATACTGTCTGCGACCCCGACGACGGCAAAGGAGCGGGAGGTGGTCGTGTAGATACCGTCCTCGCGCTCGTCGACGCTGGCGTAGTAGAGGATCGCGTCGCCCGCGCTGTCTCGCGGCTCGTCGCCGCTCGACGGGTCCGTGACTTCCGCCACGCTCTCCTCGTCGATCGTCACTCTTGCACCGGATTTCGGATCAGTCGGGTAACCCTCGGGCACCGCGTACTTGCAGACGGTCGCTTGCGGCGCAAAGGAGAGCTGTGGGAGCGGGTCGTCGTCACGAGCGGCCGTCAGCACGTCGAGGAAGTCGGTGTTTAACACCGGCAGCGTGTTCATCGCCTCCGGGTCACCGAAGCGAGCGTTGAACTCGACGACCTTGATCCCCTCGGCGGTGAGCATGAACTGACCGTAGAGGACGCCCTTGTAGCCGTCGAGCGCGTCCACGGTCGCCCGGAGCACGTCGACGGCCTCCATGTAGTCGTCCTCGGTCATGAAGGGCAGTTCGAGACCGGCGTCGGAGTAACTCCCCATGCCACCGGTGTTCGGCCCTTCGTCACCTTCGTAGGCACGCTTGTGGTCCTGTACGGCCGGCGTGACGCGAAGCTGGCCGTTGGCGACGAGTGCCTGCAGCGTGAACTCCTCGCCGATCAGGCGCTCTTCGAGGACGACACGCTCGTAGTCCGATTCGAGCAGGAACTCCTTTGCCTCCTCGGCGGTCACCTGATCGCCGATGACGCGCACGCCCTTGCCACCGGTGAGACCGGCCGGCTTCACGGCGAGGTCGCCGTCGTACTCGTCGATAAAGTCACAGGCCGCGTCCATGTCCTCGAACGTCTCGAAGTCCGGGCAGCCTGGGATGTCCTTGTCTTTCATGAATCGGCGCTGGAACGCCTTGTCCGTCTCGATGCGTGCCTCAGATTCCTGTGGGCCGAAGGCGTAGACACCGGCGTCGTCCAGCGCGTCGGCGACGCCCGCCGCAAGCGGCGCTTCCGGGCCGATGACCGCAAGCGTGGCGTCGACGTCGTTCGCGTAGGTCGTCACGGCCGTGGGATTGGTCGTATCGAGCGACTCGAAACCCTCGGCGACGGCTGCGATCCCCGGATTTCGGTTGCCGGCACAGGCGTACAACTCGGCGTCTGAATCGGCCAGTGCGCGGGCAATCGCGTGCTCGCGACCCCCACCGCCGATCAGCAGCACGGTCTCTGACATACGCGAGACGCCGACTGGTAGGGGCCTAAACCTTGCCTTTCGGTCCCGATTTGGATCGATCAGTCGGCCGTGGCGACAGCGTGATCGGGCCGTTCGATCTACGAATCGTCACCGCTGTCGCTTTCGACCAGCGATCTGACCGCGTCGACCGGTCCGTCGGGCGTATCGAGTCTGGCGAACCATCGCTCCATTGCGGTGCTGTTCTCGTCCACGCCGTCCGTCGGCGAACACGTCCTCGGGTTCGGATTCTCCGGCGTATCGTCTCGGTCGAACCACCGCTCCATCGCCGTTTTCTCCTCGTCAGGGATCTCACAGTCCGTTTCGAGCGTGCCGTTTTGTCGGGACTCGGCCAGTTCTATCGTACTTATATCGCCGTAGTCTTTCGTGAAGTCCCGGTCGTCGCTGTAGTCGCCGTTGATATCATAGCCGTCGTCCGAGCCGGAGTTATTGCGAGTGGTGTCGGTCTCCGACTCGCCGTCATCGTCGTTGTCGCCGTCGGTCTCGTCGGTCGTGTCGTCGTTGTCGCCGTCGGTCGTGTCGTCGTTGTCGCCGTCGGTCGTGTCGTCGTTGTCGCCGTCGGTCGTGTCGTCGTTGTCACCGCTCCCGTCGTCACTGCTGCCGTCGTCGTTACTCGAATCGTCATCGCTGCCACTTTCGTCGTCACTGTTGCCGTCGTCACTACTGTCGTCACTGTTGCCGTCGTCACTGCTTCCATCGTTGCCGTCGTCGCTTGGCTCCGTGTACGTCGTACACGAGCCACTGATCTCGACGTTTCCGGTACAGACGCCACAGGCGCTGTCTTCGTTCAGTGTCGCGACGATGCCGCTGCCGTCGTCGTATGCTGTCGTCGCGCAGTCGTTCGTGTTCAGACACAGCGTACACGTGCCGTCCTCGTTCTTGGTTCCCCCTTCGATGACGTTCTCTTCGAGCAGTCCAACGACGACCTCGTCCGTGGCCGCTTCGTAGCAGTAGGCCGTCCAGCTCCAGGGAACGTCCGGGGAGTCACTGGCCTGTTGCATCGTCCGACACTCGTAGGAATCCTCGACCGCGACGACGGCATAGCTTCCCTGCGTCCCGGTACAGACGCGTTCGCAGCCGAAAAATTTGGTCTCGTGGGCGCTCGCGATGCCAGTCATGCCGACGAAACCAGCAGCCCCAACACCGACCGTCTGCAACAACCGGCGGCGGTTCATACCGCCGGTCTTCTGATTGGAAACCGTGCCATCTGGGTCGCTCATGGATACCGGCTACTATTCCATGTGTCTGTTTGGTAATGTATCCTATACCCTGTAGAAGATGGTACATAACCGAATATTGACCGTATCTATCCTATAGTTTAGAGACAGTGAACGTTTACAAACTCAGGTATTGGTAATATAATATGGCTAAGATTACTGTCGTTGATGAGTACACGTAGCCACCTGGGACGAACGTCAGCCACAGGAATCCCAGAAGACGAACAGGCTTTCACGTCTCGCACTCCGACAGCGAAGTATGACGACAGATCCGACCGACCGGAATCGCCTCGACGAGGAGGAGAGTCCGTATCTTCGCCAGCACGCGGACAATCCGGTCAACTGGCAGCCGTGGGACGAGCAGGCACTCGCCGACGCACGCGAGCGGGAGGTGCCAATCTTTCTGTCGATCGGCTACTCGGCGTGTCACTGGTGTCACGTCATGGAAGACGAGAGCTTCGCCGACCCGGAGATCGCCGAGATCCTCAACGAACAGTTCGTCCCCATCAAGGTCGACCGCGAGGAGCGCCCTGATCTGGATTCGGTGTATATGAGCATCTGCCAGCAGGTGACCGGCCGCGGTGGCTGGCCGCTGTCGGCGTGGCTCACGCCGGATGGCAAGCCGTTCTACGTCGGGACGTACTTCCCGCCCGAGGAACGACGCGGCATGCCTGGCTTCGGGACGCTGCTCGAAGATATCGCGAGTTCGTGGTCCGATCCCGAGCAGCGCACCGAGATGGTAAACCGCGCCCAGCAGTGGACCGACGCCATCGTGAGCGATATCGGCGACGTGCCCAGCCAGCCGGGGGACGTGCCCGACGAGGACGCCCTCTCGGCGGCCATCGACGCCGCACTCCGTGCCGCCGACCGCGAGCACGGCGGGTGGGGCAACGGGCCGAAGTTCCCACAGCCGTCGCGGCTGCACTACCTCATGCGTGGCTACGACCGATCGGGCCGCGACGAGGTTCGCGCCGTCGTCACCGAGACGTTCGATGCGATGGCCGACGGCGGTCTCTTCGACCACGTCGGTGGCGGCTTCCATCGCTACTGCACGGATCGAGAATGGGTCGTGCCGCACTTCGAGAAGATGCTGTACGACAACGCCGAACTCCCGCGGGCCTTCCTCGCCGGCCACCAGCTAACCGGGAGCGAGCGGTACGCGACCGTCGCCGAGGCGACCTTCGAGTTCGTCGAGCGCGAGCTGACCCACGAGGACGGTGGCTTCTTCAGCACGCTCGACGCACAGAGTGTCCCGCCGGCACACCGATTGTCGGACGACGGATCGGACAACGACGAAGGCGACGGGGATCACGATGCCGAGGAGGGTGCCTACTTCGTCTGGACGCCCGCGGAAGTCCACGACGCCGTCGACGACGAGACGGTCGCGGACCTGTTCTGTGATCGGTTCGGCATCACCGACCGCGGGAACTTCGAGGGGCAGACCGTACTGACGATCAGCGCGACGGTCGGGGACCTCGCTGCGGAGTACGATCTCTCGGCGGACGAAGTCGAATCGCGACTTGAACAGGCACGGACGCAGGTCTTCGCGGCCCGCGAGGAGCGTCCCCACCCTGCGCGCGACGAGAAGATACTGGCCGGCTGGAACGGCCTGATGATCGGCGCGTTCGCCGAGGGCGCGATCGTCGGCGACGACGCCCACGCCGACACTGCCGCCGACGCGCTCGCGTTCGTCAGTGATCGACTCTGGGACGCCGATTCGGGGCGACTCAAGCGCCGCTACAAGGACGGCGACGTGGCCATCGACGGCTACCTCGAAGACTACGCCTTCCTCGCCCGCGGCGCGCTGACGCTGTTCGAGGCGACGGGTGAGGTCGATCATCTGGCGTTCGCACTCGATCTCGCGCGGGCGATCGAACGCGAGTTCTGGGACGCCGAGGACGAGACGCTGTATTTCACCCCGACCAGCGGCGAGTCGCTCGTCGCTCGCCCGCAGGAACTGTCCGACCAGTCGACCCCTTCCAGTACCGGTGTCGCGGTGCAGGCGCTGCTCTCGCTGTCGGCCTTTGTCCCCCACGACCGCTTCGAGACCATCGCGAAGGGAGTCCTCGAAACCCACAGCAACGAGATCGCGGCCAATCCGATGAAACATGCCTCCCTCGTCGTCGCGGCCGACCAGTATCGCCGCGGTGATCTCGAACTCACGCTGGTCGCCGACGAGGTGCCCGAGGAGTGGCGCGAGACGCTGGCGACGACGTACCTCCCGGACCGCCTGCTGGCGTGGCGGCCAGCGGACGAGTCCGAACTCGACGCGTGGCTCGACACGCTCGGGCTGGAGACGGTCCCGCCGATCTGGGCCGAGCGCGGCCCACGCGACGGCGAGCCGACGGTGTACGCGTGTCGGCAGTTCGCCTGCTCGCCACCGGAGACGGAACTGCAGGCCGCACTCGACTGGGCGGCCACAGAGAGCGGTAATTAGTCCAGCGCGTTCGCGATCTTCTCTGCGAGATACACCGCGATCGGCACGTCTTCGTCCTCGACGAAGCGAGCGATCTCCTCGCCGTCTTCCGCTCGCGGCTCGTCGCCGCTCGCGCTGTCCGTGCCTTTCGGCACGCGCTCAACCACGACAGTCGGAATGTACTCGATCCCGTATTCTTCGACGCCGGGGCCGGTCTTCGAGCCGTCGTCTTCCTTCTCGGTCTCGTAGTGGACGATGTTGTCCTCGGGGACCTCCGCGGCGGCCAGTGCCGCGGCGAAATCGGGGAGCTGTGAACGGCAGTCTTTGCACCAGTCGCCGCCCCAGACCCGGTAGACGAGTTCGTCGGCGTGTTCGGCCAGCGTGTCGACAGTGTCCTCGTAGGCACCGGCCGACCAGACCGGGTTCGGCTCCATCGTTGTCAGTGACATAGCACCTGCTTGCGCGTCGAGTCGCTTAACGGTCGCGCTCTGCTGGCGAGACCGGTCGTCGCTGTCGGCGGTAACGGCACGCCATGCTGGTGACGGGGAGCGTTTTAACCGGGGGCGTCAAGAGACCGGTAATGGACGAGAGTATTCTTGGGACACTCGGCTCGCCGCTCGTCTCCGTCGACGCCCCGGACGGCGCGACGGTCGCGGCGAAAGTGGAGTCGTTCAACCCCGGCGGGTCGGCGAAAGATCGCCCGGCACTGTTCATGATCGAAGCCGCAGAGGAAGCTGGCGAGCTGACCGAGGACGACGCGCTGGTCGAACCGACGAGCGGGAACACCGGCATCGGTCTGGCGATGGTCGGCGCGGCGAAGGGCTACGACGTGACGCTGGTCATGCCGGGGTCGAAGTCGCCAGAACGCCGCCAGATAATGAACGCCTACGGTGCCGACATCGAACTCGTCGACGGCGACATCTCCGACGCAAAGGATCGGGCCGACGAACTCGAAGCCGAACACGGCTACGTCCAGCTTCGACAGTTCGAGAACGAGGCCAACCCCCGCGCCCATTACGAGACGACCGGCCCGGAGATCCTCGAACAGGTCGGCGACCGCACTGTCGACGCGCTCGTGGCCGGCGTCGGCACCGGCGGGACGATCACCGGCATCGGCCGACGGCTCAGAGAGGAATTTCCCGAGATGGACATCGTCGCCGTCGAACCGGCCGACAACGCCGTGCTCTCGGGGGAGGAACCCGGAGAAGACAGTTTCCAGGGCATGGGTCCCGGCTTCGTCAGTCCGAACCTCGACGTCGACCTGCTCGATTCGGTGAAGACGGTGGAACTTGCCGACGCCGAGGACGAGTGCCGTCGCCTCGCCCGCGAGGAGGGCATTCTCGTGGGCCAGTCCTCCGGGGCGTCGAACCTCGCCGCGAAAGAGAAGGCCGCCGAACTGCTGACCGACGGTGTCGATGATCCGCTCGTAATTACGGTGTACTGGGACAGCGGCGAGCGCTACATGTCGACAGGGATGTTCGACGCGTAATCCGATTGCGCCCGTCAGATCGCCATGTAGCCACCGTCGACCGGGTACGCGTTCCCGGTGACGAACGACGCGTCCTCCGAGCAGAGCCAGCAGATCGCGTTGGCGACCTCGTCGGGCGTGCCCATCCGCCCGAGCGGTTGCATCTTGACGAACTGGTCGATCCCCTCCGGGTCTGCGTCGGCGGCTCTATCGACCATCGCCGTGTCGATGACGCCCGGGCAGACCGCATTCACTCGGATATCGTCCTGTGCGTACTCTGTCGCTGCCACGCGCGTCAGCCCGATCACGCCGTGCTTGCTGGCGACGTAGGGCGCGCTGCCTGCCGACGCGAGACCGGCGATAGAGGACGTGTTGACGATCGCACCACCGCCGTCTTCGCTCATCGCCGGCAGTTCGTGTTTCAAGCAGAGCCAGACGCCCTTGAGATTGATGTCGATGACCCCGTCCCAGACGTCCTCGGTCTGGTCACTGAGCGGCTTCGTCTCACCCTCGATGCCGGCGTTGTTGAGTGCTATATCGAGACCGTCGTACTCCTCTGTCGCGACCTGTACCATCGCTTCGACATCGGCCGGATCGCTCACGTCCGTCTCGACGAAGGTGGCACTGCCACCGGCGGTCTCGACCAGATCGACCGTCTCGTGGCCGCCGTCTTCGACCACGTCCGCGACGACGACGTTGGCACCCGCTTGGCCGAACTGTTCAGCGGCCGCTCTGCCGATGCCCGACGCTGCACCGGTGACGATCGCTGTCGTGTCGTTGAAATTGTACGACATGGGATCACGTACTCACCGCTGCTATATCTGCTTTGCCGGGAGAACCGTCTCCGCTGTTCGACACTCACGCGCCGAACTCGTCTTTCGAGACTCTGACGGCGACAGTATCGTCCACGTCACGGAGGTCGTATTCGGGAATGGTGTCGCCGGTCCGGGTGACCAGCATCGGTTCGACCAGCCGTGGTTTGCTGTCGTTGCTCTCACTGTCGTCGGTCTCCCCGGTCGCCGGTGGTTCGACGCCGTACACTTTCAGGAACCGGTCGCGTTCCGCCTGGTCGACAGTGTCGTCGCGCATCGCCGCCGCCAGCGAACGTGAGAGCCATTCTGCGTCGCTGACCGACGGTTCGAGGACCATCGTCGCATCGGTAAAGCGCACGAGATACCAATTGAGGTCGTTCAAGAGCGCGACGGCCGCGCCGAGACTGACCGTCTCCAGCGCGACGGTGTTTTCGAACGGTTCCTGCAGGTCGTAGGTCGCCAGCGCGTTGCGCGCCGTCTCCCGAGAGAGCAGTTCGTACCGGAGATTGCAGTCTTCACTCCCGACGAGACAGACGCGCGCCATTGTGCTGGGGGATGGTGCCCCGCGGGATAGTGGTTTCGCTCCGCGCGGTCGCCTGCCGTCAGCGGTCGATCGTGACGATCTCTGCCCGATCTGCCACGTCACGGGCGCGCTCGAAGAGATCGTCCGGTTCTCGCTCGACGACGCTCGACAGCGATGCGTTGGTCTCGGGGAACGACGGCGCGACGCGGTTACAGCCCGTCGGGATCGTCGACTCGGCGAAGGTCCCGATCTCGCGGGCCAACTGTGTGATCTCTGCCTTGTCGTCGGTGAGGTTCGGGCGGAAGACGGGCAGATCGACCGCCGCGTCAGTCACCGAAATGTTGGCACTGGTCTGGCTGGACTTCTGGCCGATCGCTTCGCCCGTGACCAGACCGACCGCGCCGACCGATTCGGCGACGTGCTCGCCCGCAGCGAGCATGAACCGGCGGAGCGAGAGCATCCGGGTCTCGCCCAGTTCCGTCGCGAGCGTCTCGACCACGTCGCCGCCGGGGACGACGCGGGCCTCGAAGTCGAAGTTCGGTGCATAGCTGGCGAGCGTTTCGGCTGTCGAGAGCGCGCGTGCCCGATGGTCCTGTCCGCCGTAATCGCCCAGATCGACGTAGACCGGAACGATCGGGCAGCCTCGCCGCAAGAGCTTCCAGCCTGCGACGGGTGAGTCGATCCCCCCGGAGAGCAGGACGACCACTGGCTCCTGAGTCCCGACCGGCAGGCCCCCTGGTCCCGGAATCGTCTCGAAAAACAGGTACGCAGTCTCCGCGCGACACTCCACCGAGAAGGTCACGTCTGGATCGTCGAGGTCGACTTCGGGATCGAAGCCTGCCGACTCGATGGCATCCCAGATCGCTGCTCCCCCCGCGGATTCGATCTCTTCGCTAGAGAAGTCGTGCACGTCTTTCCGCCCGGCCCGTCTGGCGTCGACAGCGAAGGTCCCGCCATCGAAGCGGGTCGTCGCGATCGCGGCCAGTTCGTCACAGATCGTGTCGAGTTCGGGATCGACTGTCGTCACCGGACTCGCCGAGACGACGCCGAAGGTGTCGGCCGCTGCGTCGGTCGCGGCCGCTGGCTCGTCGGTGTGGACGAACAGGCGCGTTCGCTGGCGTTCGACCGTGCCATCGACCCCTCTGTCGTCGAGGATCGCCGAGAGATTTCGCGCCAGTCGCCCCTCCATCGACCGACGGACCTGCTCGCTCTTGGTCCCGATCTCGCCGTGGCGGACGAGGACGCGATCGGCTCCCGGCGGGTGCATACCGCTGCTTGACGAATGGGGAATAAATGAATGTCGCCTCGCTGGTCGTCCGTCCAGCGCGCCCTTCGTCGCCCGTTCTCGTCTCCCGTCGCCGTCGCTCAGCGGTGTTAGAGAGACGGGGTAGGTCGGCCAACGAAGCCACACGTGGAAACCACGGTAGCCGAAAGGTCGTCGTCAGACCGTGCCGTCCACGTACTGCTCGCCGCTGTCCACTGATAACACCTCCGGTCCACCGCGTCGGCTTACCCGAATGCTGTCCCTACTTCTCGGGCAGATCATTTACCCGTGTGGGCGCGAACGTGTCGGTAGAGCCTGCATATGTCTCCTGACGAGTCTCTCCCGGGGCGGCCAGACGATCACCCGGATCAGCCACCGATCCAGTGTCCCGACTGCGAGTCAGCACTCCACGGTGACGGCGACCAGCGGCTCACCTTTCTCCTCCTCGATCAGCACACGATTCCACTGCTCGCCTGTGACGAGCATCTCGCACAGTTTGCCACTGTCTGTGGCTACACTACTTCGGACACCGCAACGCTGCTCGATCATCGGCCCGCCGGCGGTCTCGCGTGTCCGAGCTGTCACCTCGCGCCCAACCGTCCACAGCAGCCGGTCGTTCCGATTCAGGACGGTGCCGTTGGCGTACTCGCGTGCCCCGAACACCAGGCGACGATCTTCGAGCGGTTTCAACAGGGGTTAGCGACGAAACACCAACTGACGGCGTCGCTCGACACGTGAGCGAGTCGCAGTTTCGAAATCGATCCCGCGACAACAGCGTTAGAACGTCGAGAGTTCGCCCTCGATGACGCGGCGGGTAACGCTGGTCACGTCGGCCAGTTCGTCGTCGATGGCCGCACGAACGTCGTCATCGATGTCGGTGATCGTCACGCCGTCCTCGGTGACGAGATTGGCGTCGGCGACGTGGGGCTGGTCGATCGGTGAGCCGATCTGAGAGAGCAGTCGGATCTGGACCTGTTTGATGCCCTCGACCTCGTCGACGACGCTGTTTGCAATCTCCGTCGAGAGCAGGTTGTAGATCTTCCCGATGTGATTGACCGGGTTCTTCCCGGAGGTCGCCTCCATGCTCATCGGTCGGTTCGGCGTGATGAGACCGTTCGCGCGGTTTCCGCGGCCGACGGAGCCGTCGTCTCCCTGCTCGGCAGAGGTGCCGGTCGTCGTCAGATAGATCGACCCTTCGTCGTAGTCGTCGGCCGTGTTGACGTGGACGGTCACGTCGCGGTCGGTGTACTCCGTCGCCAGTTCTTCGACGTAGCTACGCACGCCCGCGACGGCGTCCTTGTACGCCGCCATGTCATCGATGTGGCGATCGACCATCGCGACGGCGACGGTCACGTCGATCTGGTCGCCCTCACGCTTGCCCATGACCTTCACGTCCTGCCCCACTTCGGGGTTGTCGGCGGCGTACTCGCCGTTGAGGTGGTGTTCGGTCGCGTGGACGATCTGCTCGGTCTCGGACAGTGGGGCGTGGCCGACGCCATAGCTCGTGTCGTTGGCCATCGGGACCGCCGCGTCCTCGCCGAACACGTCTTGCAGGTCGCCACTCCCCTCGCCAAATCGCACGTCGACGACGATGTCCTTGCCGACATCGAGGAATGGGAAGTTCGCTTCGAGATAGTCGCGTGCGGCGTCGAGTGCGATGGTCTCGGCGGGGATGCGCTCGCCGTCGTAGGTCTTGGTCGCACGGCCGACGATCAGCATGTAGATCGGTTCGAGAACCTCGCCGCCGCCGAACGCCGGTGCGGCGGTCCCGGCGACGAGCTGGGTCTCGTCCGTGTTGTAGTGAAGCACCGTCCCGAAGCGGTCGAGGTACGTCTGTGCAAGCGCGCGAGACACAGTTTCCGCGATACCGTCACAGATCGAGTCCGGGTGCCCGATCCCCTTTCGCTCGACGATCTCGACGTCTTGGTCCTCGACCGCAGCGCCGGTCGAGGGCTGCACGTGGATGTTCCGTTCCGTCATTACGCCTGGCTTCGATGGCCCCGGTTCTATAACTTGCGGAAACCAAACGGCCGACTTGAATTACTCTGGAACATTTTCGTCGTCGACGCCTGCCTCGTTCCCGAGCAGGAATCCCAGATAGGAGGTTCGGATCTGCTCGTCTGGATTCAGGCCGAGATCGCGCATGATCTCGACTGCACCCTCTCGGGCTTCGTCGATGTCGTCGGCCTCGGTCTCGACCTCGACGAACGACCCGACCCGCTCGACGGTATCGAGCGTGATCGTGTACTCGTCCAGTCGATAGCGATCGCGCTCCTTGTGGACCGTCGCCGCCGGTTCGAAGCCGACGGACTCGAAGATCGTCGCGGCGTCGTCACCAGCCCCGACACCGGTCTCGACCTCCCTTCGAGTCTTCGAATTGGCATCGAGTTTTGGACCCTTGTAGGTCATCACGGCCGACTCCTCGCCGTCGACGACCTCGCGCCGGACCCGAAGTGACTCGTCCGTCTCGGCGAAGCTCTTGTGCGGGGCGTCGTAGTAGGTATCTGCCTGCTCGACGGTTCCGAGAAACTCCGCGCCGAGTTCGTCGAGGCGCTCGCGGAGTCCCTCGTGATCCGTTCTGACCTTGAGTTCGACCTCGTACATGTCGAACGGGTCGTCCGCGGTGGATAAAACGGTTGGAGAATGTGGTTCGTTGCACACGGGTCACTTCGTTCCCCGTTCGCATCAACGGGGGCTGTGACTCACTTCGTTCGTCACGCCCCTCGCGTGTCGCTGGCGCTGCCGCTCACATTTTCGCGGCGTCACTACGCTCCGCCGCGGACCGCTCACGGCTCGTTCCTCGCCGTTCGCGTTACCGTGGTCTCCATCCGGTCGGTCCCGCAGTTCGCGTGTCGCTATCGCTCCCGCTCACATTCCCGAGGCTTCGCTTCGCTCAGCCTCGCCCTCGAAACGTTGTTCTTAAGAGTGCAACGCTAGACCGATATGGTATGAGCAACGAATCCGAGGCCGACGCCGAAGACGAGATCGAAGCGGAGACCACTTCTGAGGCCGATGAGGAAGTCGAAGAAGCGGAGACAGAGGGCTTCGAGGAAGGAGACTTCGTCGAGGTTGCCTACACCGCACGCACCGTCGAGGGCGGCGACCTCGTCGACACGACCGATCAGGAAGTCGCTGACGAGGAAGGCGTCGGCGAGGATCAGGAGTTCGCGCCGCGGACGATCGTGCTGGGACAGGGCCACCTGTTCGAGTCCGTCGAAGCAGACATCTACGGCGAGGAAGTCGGTCACTCCGGCTCCGTCGCCGTCGCCGCCGCCGAGGCCTTCGGCGAGTACGACGAGAGCGAGGTCCGAACCATCTCGGCCGACAAGATTCCGGAAGACGACCGCTACCCCGGCGCACACGTCGATGTCGACGGCGAGCACGGCCATGTCGAAACGATCATCGGCGGCCGCGCACGTGTCGACTTCAATCACCCGCTGGCCGGCGAGGATATCGAGTACGACTACGAGATCCTGAGCGAGGTCGACGACCGCGAAGAGCAGGCCAAGGGCATCCTCTCGATGATGCTCGACATGGATCTCGACGTCTGGTTCGAGACCGACACCGTCGAAGAAGAGCAGATCGTCGAGTCCGACGACGACGAGGACGAAGACGCCGAACCCGAGACCGAGACCGTCGAGGTCGAGAAGGACACGCTCTACATCGAGGCGACCCCCCAGCTAACGATGAATCAGCAGTGGATGATGGGCAAGCAGCAGATCGCCCAGCAGCTCACCCAGCTCCTCGACATCGACCGCATCATCGTGCAGGAAGAGATCGGCGGCATGGGCATGGGTATGCCCGGCATGATGGGCGGCATGGGCGGCGCTGGCGGCGCTGATATCGAAGACGCGCTCGAAGACGCCGACGTTGACGCCGACGAGATCATGGACGAGATCGAAGGCGCGGCAGACGAGTAAGCATACCGCGCCGCTGGCGCGGTTTCACTGAACCGAGTGCAACGAGGTTCAGCCTTTTTTCACCACCGGAAGACTCGCTTCGCTCGACTTCCGAGCCCTCCTTCGCTTCGCTCAGGAGAACCATGTTTTTGCGCGAGCGGTCAGCTTGCTGACCCGACGCGGAACACCGACAGCACCAATCGGACAGCGGTCTCAGCGCCGTTCGACGAACGTCGCGTCGGCAGAGGTCTTGCCCTTGTTGAACGACAGCACCTTCGCGCGGATCACGTCGCCTTTCGAGAGTCCCGATGGGATATCCTCGACGAACAGGACGAACCCCTCGACCTTGCCGACGGCGACCTCCGCCCCCGTGTGGTGCGTGCTAAAGTCCGTGATGCCGATGTCGTAGCGCTCGCCGATCTCGACCGGTGGCTCGCGCTGCTGGGCAGCCTCGTGGGCTTGCTTCG
>Ga0207771_100843_pt1 | contig 15684 bp, 8 predicted proteins | sample A23M2SouthBayCA_2_FD_187731 | JGI IMG/M metagenome (GOLD analysis project Ga0207771, IMG submission 187731) | Aerobic enrichment media microbial communities from Eden Landing Ponds, California, USA - A23 M2 (2) (SPAdes) | ecosystem: Environmental > Aquatic > Marine > Unclassified | place...
TCGAAATCTTCTACAATCGACAACGCAGCCATTCCGCACTCGGCTACCAAAGCCCAATCGAGTACCGGAAGGCGTATTCAGCATAGATTTAGACTCCGTGGTGTCCGTCAAACCGATGCAACGTCAAATTCGAGTCTTTGGAGCCTTCAGAGAGGTCCGAAACTGACATTTCCATCTGATTGAGCCGCATGAGAATTACGACCTTTCCTATACGCTCAAGTCCGTCCGAGATCAGCCTCAGATGTGGGAAAAGCTGAACTCCAGCAGGAGTCGGCGTATCGATGAATCCAAGACCGTGGTTTATGGAAGGAATGATCGCTGTCACGACCTCCTGCTGAACTGCCATTCGCTGGACCTCGTCCATCGAGTGCCTCCTTGGTTGTTCCAGTTGTTTTTCAGGATATCCATTGAACGCCTCCAGCAAGTACTAATCAACGCCCGCCACCCAAAACTGCCCCTCGCTTCTTCCCGTGATGACTCAACCGCGTTGAATCAAGAGCCATTTTGACAGATGTCGACGCATTGATCGAAGGCCGTTACTGGCGCAGCAGCCCGCTAAGCGGGATTTTTTTTGGGCTGTGAGAACCGACACAGTCTCTCATAGCGTAGGCGGGAATCGAATGTACTGGTGTGATTCGGTAAGTCGGAGCCACCGCGGCGCGCGGTAGGGCATCGGCGCTTCCAAGTCCGCTTTGTCAATATTACCGTTTTTCTACCATTCATGCTCGTCCTTCGGAGTGCGGCGGGGGGTTGACTCCAGCCTAGTGCCTTCGAAGTCTAGAGGGTAAACGAATTTGGGATAGCCGAGCGGCGGCCAGACTCGGTATCTCGACAGGTAAGTTCGCTCATCAGGAATCGGACCTATGGAACGACGATTCGGAGATGTCGATTTTCCAGAGCTGTTGATCCAGTCTCTCGAAGAAGATGAATTGGTTGTATTCGCTGGTGCTGGGGTGTCTCGGGGATACCCTTCGAACCTGCCTAGCTTTCGGGGTCTCGTCGAAGAAATTGAACGTATTACGGAAACAGAGAAGCGATCGCATGAGTCTGACGACCAGTTTCTCGGTCGAGTGAATCAACAGCGAGGGACCGACGTTCACTCGAGGACAATTCAATTTCTCAAGGAAGACGATCCGGAGCCCAATCAACTCCACCACGACCTCGTATCCCTCTTCGAGAAGCCGGAAAGCGTTCGAATTGTCACTACGAACTACGACACCCTACTGGAGCAGGCGGCTGGAGACGCATTTAGTGAAGCTCCTTCTGTATTTCAGGCACCGGCGCTTCCGTTGGGCCACGACTTCAACGGCGTCGTTCACCTTCACGGTTCGTGGAACCAGCCCCCCGATCGCATCGTATTGACCGACAAAGACTTTGGTCGCGCGTACCTTAGCGAAGGATGGGCACGCGACTTTCTCGTCGAGATGTTCGGCGAGTACGACGTCCTCTTCGTAGGGTACAGTCACAACGACGTTGTAGTGAAATATCTCAGCCGGGGGCTTCCTCCAAGTAGCGATGCTTCTCAATACGCGCTCGACGACAAGGACGACGACGATTACGACCCGACGAAGTGGCACCTACTCGATGTCGAACCGATCGAGTACCCGAATCCAGATGGGGATCACCAAAGCCTCCTGGAGGCGATTCGAAAATGGCGAGATCAGGCGAATTGGGGGGGCCTGGATAAGCGGCATCGTGTCCGGCGACTTGTCTTGCAACGAAACGCGGACGCAAACACAGACGAACCACTAAACCCGCAACACACCCTTTCTCCCCAAGACTCCGACTTTCTGAACGCCGCGATACACATCCAGCCACTCGTCGAAGCATTTGTCGAATTCGCTCCGCCGGAACCGTGGGCTGGGTGGCTTGCCGAGCAGGGGCAATTGGATGGGATCTTTGGGCGTGAGCAGCTGTCGGATCCAGAGAACCGGTTAACGGAGTGGCTGGCCCAAGACGTTGCCCTCGAAGCACCAGAAGCGTTGCGAACCATTATCGCATCGCAGGGTGGCTCACTACCACCTGCAATCGCCCAACCACTGATCCGAACACTAGCCTTCGGAGGGGACCCTTCCCGTTCGGTCCTGCGCACATGGATTCCGCTTCTACTACCCCACATTCGAGAGAGCCCGAATAGTGAAGCGTGTTGCCTTCTTCTGAAGAAACTCGCCGACCGGGACTTGGGGGAAGCGTTTGTCTCCGTATTCAAATGCGTCGTCACAGCACGGTCATCAGTGGGCAATCGCGTCGTGCCAACGGACATCGAAGAGGGAGTGTTTCAGCAGGAGACCGAAACTGAGACTGGATTTTTCCAGTCCTCCTACCAACTCGGTGAGGCTCTCGACTCCGCGCGGGCCAATCTCAATCGAGAGTGGAAACGCCAATCATTTGACTCCGTGGTCGAGAGCCTGCTCGATGCAGATCGCCAAACTTCACTGGGCAGTCGCCGTATTCTGGGCCAACGCCGTTCCGCTATAGCCGACCACGAACAAGACCGTCATCCTCAGGGCATCGATCGTCTAATCGATTTCGCACGCGACGTCTTACAGCGTGAACTCGGCTGGGAGTCTTCATGGAGCGAGAGGCGGATCGACGATCTCATCGACTCGGAGACTCTCCTTCTGAATCGAATCGGACTTTACGGCCTCCGTTTGTCGAACACACGAACGTCGAAGCAGAAGATCCAAGAGATCGTGCGTAACACGTGGATATTCGACACCTTGAGAAGACGGGAGGTATTCAAACTCCTTCAGAGTGCCTACGCCGATGCTGAATCAAAAACCCGCGAAGACTTGCTTGACCGCATTGAAGAGGGACCAGAACGCGACACAGAGGAAAAACACGAGAACCTCGTCAAGTTCAGATTGTTCCGATTCATCTCCAAGTCGCTGCCCGAATGTAAGAGCATCGAGACACGAAAACGTGAACTTTATAGGAAACTCCCAATCACAGAGCTGTCTCCTTATCCAGATTTGACCAGCTACGTCACGGAGCCGACGCCAATCAGTGACAAGCCGCGTAAGACGGCTGAGGAGCTTCGTCATATGGCGGCGGGCGATGTCTTGAATCTCCTGTCCAAACCGGCTCCCGATGACTACGGATTCGACCGTCGGGAGGCTGATCGGCTCGAACTTCGCGAGGCCGTGTCTCTAGAGCCAGAGTGGGCTTTGGACTTATGCGAAGCGCTGCTCACCTCACCTCACGGTCATTCAAGGGTGTGGACCCAGGTGTTCCTCGGTTTGAACGACGCAGTTCTGAAGAATCAACAGTGGGGGCGAATACTTGAAATGCTCGTAGAGCGTCAAGACGATTTCATGAGGCTTCGAGACGCTGCCAAGTGGCTCCGTGACGGGATGGTAGAACAGGAAATTGCCGCACAGCATTTTCCCGAAGCGAATGAATTAGCTCGGGCAATCTGGCAGCGCCCAGCCGAACAAGGTTGGAAGCAACGTGAGAATTGGTTCGAGCGAGCAATCAACACGACAGCGGGCCGAGTCGCCCAATTTTGGGTGCGAGAAGCAATCTGCATCTACACAGACGATGACCCTCGCGTACCACCGACAGACCTGGGTGAGGTACTTACTGAACTCGAAAAACTTCTGACGGGCGATGATGACCGCAACCTCCTGGCCGCATCGGCCGTCGCCGTTCATTCGCCTTCACTTGTGGTCATTGACCATGACTGGACGGCGGCGAACATCAAACCGTTGTTAGATTGGAACCAATCGCCTCGGGAGGCCCGCGCGGCGTGGGATGGCTTTGCATTTGTCACCAACGTCTCACTCGAACTCGTGGAGGTGTTTGAAGAGGCCTACAAGAGTCTCTTCGACCATCTGGAAAAATACGACCGCCGAACTCGCGAAGGGGTAATGAATCAACTCGCGGTCATCATCCTACACGCCGTTGACGATCCGCTCGATGAGTGGCTAGGCCCTTTCTTGGCAAAGACCGACACCCAAGACCTGGATGGCGGTTCAGAGTTTCTCAGAGCACTTTCGACTGTTCTTGATGGCGTAGATAAAGCGAAGAAGGTTGGGGCGTGGGATCGGTGGCTCAAGGAGTTCTATGAACGACGCACCGACTCCGTACCGGTGCCTCCTACACCGGAAGAACGAAGTGCGCTGCTCAATATCGGCGTGAGACATCCAGCACTTCTCGAACGAGTCACCAGCATCGCCTCGGACTGGAATGCAGATATTCGCTACACTGACGTTCACACATTCTCGCTCACTCCGAACATTTCGGACAGTCAAATTTCGTCTCGATACTCGGAAGCCGTCGGGAGGTTCGTGCGCGTTCTTGCGCGTTGTGTCCCGAAGGCAGAAGACGACTACTGTGGGCCGTTTTCGCATCTATTACAGCAACTGGCGAAAAACTCGGATGTACCAGTTGTGGACATTCGTGAAGCGGCCTTGAGCCTTCAACAGAAGGGCTGCTCTCATTTGGGGCGCGTTTTCAACGCTCTTGGGTAGCTGTTCAGTTGAAAAGCGATGGTATCTCTTTCGCGTATTTTCGTCTCGTTTCCGCGACCCGTTCCGCTTAACCGGGCCGAGTACTTTTCGTGAACCAGTTACAATGACCTGCCCCTAGTCTGCTAAATCCAACTCCTACCAAGCAGTTTGAGAGTGAACGATGTTCGATTACGAGGTTTTCCTTTAGCGACCGAAGGCGAGTCGGCCCCTCAGGAGCGAGAGACAGCCGCTCAGAGTGCATAGACGCCCAATCAAGGGTTACTACTGTCCGATGGATACTCCGCGTCGATAACGAGCCGATCCTGGGCGCTGACGGTCGAGGAGTCTGGGTAGAAGCACGCAGTCGAGCGCGGAAAAACCCGCTAGTTTGAATAGAGTGGGTCGAAGACGCCAGTTCGGGGTTACGTCCTCGCGCCGGGGTCGTTCGCCACTTTGGAATAGGGCACGTCGCGGTCGCGTTTTGCGCCGCCGGCTCCTCTCTGCAAGTCATCGAACGCGACTTTGACGAATTTTCCATCCCCCGCGGCTCGTCGGTGTAAACTTCATTCAGTGCGGTCGGGGCGCGCCCGAAGCGAGACGCCCTCCAGGAGCGCGTTAGCGGCGCTCTAAGCCCATTCAAACGAACCTAAGTGGTCGACCAAAGGGGTGGCGGTAAAGGCGTGGCCGGATTCCGGGGTGTCGAGATCGCCCTCTCTTGGGCCGGCGCGTTCACTCACTGTCGCTCCACCTTGCTGCATTGGTCGTGAGGGTTCGACGGTCCTTGCCAAGGACGCCTCTGAGCCCCGCTGCGCGGGCCAGGGAGACGACCATCGATTCGCCGACGGGAACGCCTTTTGGTGTGCCTGCCCAGCGGGGGCTGCTGGCGGTCAGAGACCGTGGAGTAAAATGCTCCCATCGTCGCGTTCCCGCTGCACAATTTTTTCAGCGGTTAAGGGAACTAGATGTATCGTCCACACCTCCCCCTTTCTCTCACACTTCACCAGAGAGCAAAAAACCGGACATTATTCGTAACCCTATATAATTATTTAAGGTCGTGAATAATGTCCGGTCTGGCTGAAAAAACAGCAGCCAAACAACGAACGAGACTCAGTCATCTGACCCGAGTTGATTGATGTACTCGTGAAAATACATGTTGTGGGGGATGGGCTTCATTTTGTCGTTCACCTGCTTCAACCAGCGCCGAACCTGACGAGCACTTCGCTGTAATTTCTTGGCTACCTTCTTTTGAGTGAGACCCTCCTTTTCAATCAACCACCAAGCAAATTCGCGTCTCCGGGCCCGTTTGGAATTCGCCTTTGTCATGTTGCTAACGGTCTCTGCCCGAAGGTCGGTATCCTCGGCGATATCCTCGTAGGTATCCATCGTCATGTTGGCTCGCTGAAAAGCCTCTCGGTAGTCGTCCATGTCAATAACCTCGACATGTTTCGCCTGCGATTTTTTCGACGTGAGTAAACGCTTGTCGATTTCGTGGGTGAACTGCGTCTTCACGAGCGAACCGGGGTGTGTCGCGCTAAACAGCCAGACCTTGCAGTCGTGCTCTATGCCTCGCGCCCGGCCGACGGCTTGGTAGAGTTCTCGCTGAAGCAGGCGATCCCAGACATGGCGCACGAGGCTGTGGCCATGGACCTCCCTTTCTCGATCAGTGTCCGGGCTGATGGCCGGATAGTGGAGAGAGTACCGGCCATCGAAAGGTGTGTACCCGCATTCTTCGTCGATGATATTAGGAGCTTCAGGCTCCCCTTCCTCGCGTAGAAACGGCTTCTCAGGCTTGCCACGCCATCGCATCATTTCCGCACGAAAAGCAGGAGTAGGTAGGCCTGGGTCGCCGATGATGACGAGATGCTCGACCCCCTTGAACCGGTCTTTTCCGCGGAGGTTTCCAAAATACATGAAATGATCGTCCGCGTTCAGGTCCGACGCACATTCGTCGAACAACCGGTCGATGAAGAACTCATCCTGAGGAGACTGCTTGTGTGAGATGACACCGATATTGTCCTCCCCATCGGCGTCGTCCACGAGGTGATCTACGAGTTCGATCAGCGGGGTAAGCCGGTCACACCCGCCGTCGTCGTCTCGCTCGTCGTCGAACCGCTTGATGAAACGCACTTTTCCCTGTCGACTAAACATCGCAGAGGGGTCATGGATCACCGTCGTGTCTTTGTTGGAGATCTCGATCTCGTGAAACGACGGCTCGACTCGACGCATTCCTGCGTTCGGTGGACTCTTCGGGACCATGGCTTCAAAGTCTGGAGCTTCATCGTCATCCGCCATAAGCCCCCCGCCTTGGTCTTCAATCCACGCCTGCCTTTTACGTTCGATCATAGCTTCCCGTTCAGCTTCCCATTCCTCGACGGACACCTCGGGGACTCTGCGTGTGAGCTGACGCGTCGCCATCTTGTCGAGTTCTGAGTGACTCGCATCGAGGACGAGCATCTGGCACGAACTCAGATACTCCGTCCACTCGATGACTCCACGCACATAGAGAATGCCATCCCGGACCGCTGCGTCCTGGATAAGATTGTACTTCAGGAAGCCTAATAACCGCTGAGCTTCGGCATTCACACTCAGGTCCCCAAACGTAATATCGACCGGCCCATCGCCTTCTTCAGGTAAGTTGTAGACACGATTGTCCCGCGCCTTCCATTCGGCATCTGGATCATTGGGGTCGAGATCCGCGGGTCTGCCTTCCCAGTTCGCTGTTCGGGTCCACCTGTGAATGAGCCGCCCCCCGCCGTCGTCTGTCGCCACAGGCACGTTCCCTTCCAGAAGGAGGGAGATCAGCTCACCTACGCGCAGACTTTTCTCCTCACTTCCTGCATATGGAATCGTCGCTGCACTACTCTCGGCTCGCCGCAATTTGTCGACGTCGAAAGAGCGAACTGGGTGGATGTACGGAACGATGTCCTCGTCGCAGATGATGTGGGTGCACTGAGACGTGAACTCCTCCATTCGCTCGGGGATTCCTACATAGGCCTTCGCAAGCCACGCGATATCATCATTTTCACGCATCGTCTCCAACTGTTTCCGATACTCGCAGGACTCTCTCGTGTCGTCGAACGCTGGACTGTCCGGATTTAGAGGGCACGTCGCACAGACAGATCCTTTCGGCTCTCCGATCGACTCCCTCCACTCGATCTCCTTACGCCGTGTGGACTTCTTCCCTTCTTGCCCCATCGGCTCGCTCTCGCACCTGTCCTCCAACACCCAAGGCTTGTCGAGCGCCTCTCCTCGGGGCAGATCCGCAATCTGCTCTCTGAGCAGATCGTACGAATCCCCCAGGAATCCGAAGGTCCGTTGCGGCTGCCAGTCGATCCATGAGATGTCTTCGACCCAGTTAGCTCTTGAGTAGGTCACGGGGAACTCGTCCGCATCAAATTGGAGTTCGAGCCCGATCGCATCTTCTCCGGGCTCGAGGACCGCAACTGGCCCATCCTCCTCAGCGAGCCTCCGTGCAGTCCAACTTTTGCCGACCCCGACAGGCACGGTAAAGACTGCGTTCGCCTCTCCATAGAGAGACCCTCGCATCGTCCGCATCAACTCATCCCGGGCGTCGGATAGAGTCTTTTCCTCCGGGTCCTCACTGGATGACTTCGAGCGACTTGACTCGCTCCTCTCAAGATCAAAGCCCATCCACTCCGCTACCTTCGCGGCCCCGTATTTTCCGCATTTGAAGCAGTTATAGCCGCCATCGTCCCAAATAGCCGCTGAGGGGTTTCGGTCGGTGTGTGCCGGATTGACGCACGAGTGCCGAACCATGCTCCCACTTCTGATGCTCTTTGGCCTCCGTTCGATCTCCGCTACGAGATCCTCCAGATTTTTCCATTCAGCAGACCCATCACTCGTGCGCGCAGACCTCGGAAACGGCTGGTGCACCGTGACCGTTCGCGAAGGCGTCTGTTTAGCTCTCTCCCAGAGGTCAACGAGGTATTCCTTGGGTGAATATGGCTCCGGCAGCAGCAAAAACTCATCAGGCTCCTGAGTCGTAAAGTCCCAGCCACAATGCGTACTACCCTCGATATCGAGAGGCCGAATTGGCGACTTGTAACGGACCGCCCCGGCGATCTCCCCTCTGCAATCGCCGGGCAATCTGATCTTGCGACTCCGATTGTAGACCTTCTCATCGATCGGCGGTGCACTCCCGCCTGTTTCATCGACGAATTCGTCTATGAGTAGCTTCACGAAACGCTTCATCGTTCCCGCAAGCCCTGTCTCACGCCCGTAGCCAACGGCACCTCGGGGGATACATACGTGATACCCTTTTTTACCGGAGTGCCAGAGTCTAAACGGAACTTGGCGAGAATCGAGCCACTCGCAAAACCGCAGAGTCGGCGAGGCTGCCCAGTACAGCTCATCGGAGTCCACGTCGATTACGACGGTTCGGGCGGTGTACGGGACATCTTCCGGAAAGTCTCCGTATTTTGGGCACCCTGTTTTCGTGAGTTCTGGATCGCCGTTCTCAAGAAAATCGATCCATGTCGCGTAATCGTACGAAAACAGGGATCGAAATCGCGCCCCTGAGTGAAGAGCAGCATGTTGGATGCCTTCCCAGTCATCCTCATGCGCGAGTTCCAGGTGCGTGTGAATGGTGTCATCGAATAGGATGTAGCAGGGCCCCTCTCGGTCTTCGTCATCCCTGTCTTCAAGTGCGTCAGTGAGAAATTTATCTTGGTTCGACATGATGAAAAACACTCCGCGTTATCGAGAGTCAATGAATGCTCACTGTGATATACCCACGGAGTGCGAAACGATCATTGAGATTGCGCTGTTTTCTATATCTTCCCAGGGATTCGCAGGTCAGATTCTTTTGATTTTATAATGTGACCTTTTTCATGCGTTCACCGTCTTGATTCCCAAAAATCTGCACCTTCACGCCGTGACGATGACTCGCATCTTATTGAGATTTTGACTCGGTTTTTCGTGTGACCTCAATTTCGAAAATGCCGCGTTTCTCGCTTCGAGGATCCGCGATAAGGAAGCGGTAATCTAAAAATCCAACCGAAAGGAGCGGAGCATTTCATTGATCACCGATCATCTCGCGGGTATTCACCAATGAGAAGGCCGGATTCCGCCTGAATCGTGATTCGGCCATAACACCCCGATAGATGATTGGTGGATCACAAATGTCGTGCGACGAACAGTGCATCACAGAAATCCCCGCCACTGATTCAAGGCCGGCGGGTCACCGTGTCACCAAAAGCGTCACCGATCTCAGGGGGGAGCGACGGACCCTCACTCGCACCGTACGAGGTCATGACAGCCTCGAACGAGCGATCAAAATTCGGGACGAGATCGATCGAAAAAAAGATTCTGTGGAATGGTTAAGAAGACAGTTTTCCGAGCCGAAAGGCGAGAGGCGCCAGAAGAATTTGTTGGGCCATCTCGGAGTCGAAGATGAGGACGTCATCTATGAACCGAAAACCGATCAACCTAAGGACCCTGCTGAGAGGCTGAAATCAATGACTCTCCGCGCGTGGGTAGAGGCGGGGGTATACGAGGACTCGGGACATCCTGACGCCATTTCCGGATTCGTGCCGACGGAGGAGCCTGATTTCAGAGGCTGGATCCGGGAGGCCATGGATCGACAGAGCCTATCCACGACGCGCGTCAAAATCTCCACATGGAATCACCTCCGTCGGTGGGGAGTGCTGACAGAAAGGTCTCCCGCTGAAGCCACCTTGGAGCACGTGCGAAGCTTTCGTGACTTTCTGGAGGCAGACCCTGCGCTCTCTAGCAAAGAATCCATTGCCACCTATCTCAAGAAAGCCCGGCAAGTCATCAATGGCTGGTCCATCAGGGCCGGAGTCCAGAAGCCGCTTAGACAATCGCTAGACTACGGCCGGATTCGGGGAAACGACCCGAAAAGCAAGGTTGTCGATCTCGAGACTCTCCGACGTCTCGGAAACGCTTTCCGGGAGCGCGCGGAGAGTGAAGCTGCGAAGCGGTGGCCTCGCAGGCGGATGGTCTGGAGCATCTTTCGAGTCCACCGATTAACAGGCATGCGTAGCGGGGAACTGCTTGGTCTCAAACGCACTGATCTTGACCGCACATCGCAAACCCTGCACATCCAGCGGTCGGTCGATCCAAGCGGTGAACTCGTCCCGATCAAGGAAGTCCAGATTTCGGGGGACACGACCCGCACGAAACGCGTGCCCCTGCTCGACCCCGCATTAGAGGCGATTGACCAGTGGTTGGATTCCCGGTCGGATTGGGGGTGGCCTGCCGATGCCGACCTCATCTTCTGCCGCGAGGATGGGACACCCTGGCTCGGACGTAGCCTGTGGAGAGCCTATCAGCGGGCCTCTGAGACGGCCGACCTCAGCGACCCCGTCTCGCCGCATCAGGTCAGGCATTCAGTCAATGACGCTCTCAGGGAAGCCGGGGTCAGCGTCGATGTCCGCCGAGCCATTCTTGGCCACAGTAGCGACGACACCAATCGAGGTTACACAGATCCGAAGGCGACGGAGGCGCTAGATGGCCTTCAACAAGTCGCAGAACAGCTCAGCTAAAGTCTAGCTAAAGTCCGAAATGCGTCGGTTTGACGAGTTCTTCAGAGCACGTAATTCCACGGTAAACCTTTGAAAAACTTACACATTCACTCCTGTTTCGTTGAACCGTCGGAATCGTGTGCGAGATCCCCGAGATGTAGGTCGTTACGTCGATCGCGAATGACCCCTAAACCTTTGGAATACTTTACATTTCTAGGCTTCGGGGTTTCGCATGTCGGGGGCTATTTGGGCGATCTAAATGTTTGCTAAATGTTTTCGGGACTCGCAATGAGACCCCCACTGGCTAGCAGACAGCCTCCTTCGGATTCGCCCGTCGAGCTTGTTCTCTCCGTATAGCCATTCAGCCACCGGCCATTCTCCATCGTCCAAGGCATAGTGGCCTCCAACAAAATGAAGAACCGCACCGTCGGGGTCAGTTCACTGACGATCACTCAGTCCCTCAGCGCCATGCCGTCGCGCTGAGCGGGCACCTCCCACTGGAGCGGCATGATTCGCTCGGTTTCTAGCACCAAAGGGGCATGCGTGAAGATCCCGGGCGCTACGTGGACAGATAAAAACTTTTCCCGATGTGCACCCTTCGTGTCATCCAGGCCACGACTGGTGGGATGACTTCTGGGCCGATGAGCAAGAGCGGCGTCAGGCCGTATGATGGAAAATCGACCGACCATCGGTGAGTGCACTCCTTCTTCAAAAAAGTCTTTACAGACACATGTTGGTGTACTAATCTCAAGGTGCCTTGTCTAAAGAATGACGGGAGAGTTTTCGAGTTCGGCGTGAGAACCTGCGGTGAAAGCCCGTGTTCACACCTTCTCGGAATTCATCATAGTTTTTCGACCTCACCATCGAGGTGTTGACATGGGTCGTTCCACGCCCCTTTCGTACGTACAAGTAAGCCTTTCAATTCTCCTCGTATCTACGATTTTCTGTGCAACCGGTTGCGCAGACTCTATCGGTGATACGACCATAACCCCACGACAAACGAGTCAGTCAGCCGGCTCGAAGGACCCTTCTGCATTCAATCTTGGACAAGGCGTCAGGGTCTACAACAGCAGCGGCGAGGTGAAACACAAACCCCTTAATGCGTATTGCAAAAAGGGAAACAAAGACATCGACTGGAGTCACCACGAAACAACTGTACGCACGATGTACAGTTACAGAGAGGATTACGTGGAGGAACTCTTAGGCTTCGCGCTCGACATTGATATCGGCAAGACCGATGGCCTAGGTTTCTCGACGAAGAACGCAATTAAAGAGAGTTTTAGTCAGTCCACTACCGCTCGGAAACTTGTCTTGGTAGCGAGGGTCGAAACTGGCAAGAAAAGCTATCTGGATGAGGGTGGTGAACAGCCAAACGGTAAGTGTCAGGCGTCGAATCCCTACACGACGTTCGGTCAGTTCCGTCAAAACTGCGGCCAAGAGTACGTTAGCAGTCAGACGGTCGGCGGGATGATCGTCCTAACGAAGGACGTGTCGACGCTCAACCGAGACCAGCGAAACACTTTGACTTCGAATACTGATCTGAACACTCCTGGAGGTGGCGGATCGGTCGATGTTGTGCTGGAGAATATCAACAAAACGAGCGGCCTCGACGCCGAGTTCGAAATACATATCCTGGGCAATCTTGATACACCTTCAAACACCTTCACGACTGGCGACCTGACCTATACTGAATGGCTAAATTACATAGATAAGCTCAAAAATCACCGTGACGGGACCGTCTTGCGCAACACATTCGCGCCATATACGACGGAGACTTACACCAATTGCGGTGTAGAATGGGAAGGAAAGCAAGGTGAAGTCGGGGCGGCGCAGGCCTACTCGTGCTATTCCGACTTAGCGTGGCGTATTCGCAACTCGAACAGCTCCTTTCACGACGTCCATGCCTACGCGGCGAGGGTTGATTGGTTGCTCACAAATCAAAACTATGTCGATTGGGGTGATACGCCTACGCAGAATCGTGATGAGTACACGTCGTGGATGAATAATTATGATAACTGCAAAAACAATGAATCGCAGAAGATTGAGGACTGTCGCATTGCGATGAGCAGCGCCTTGAGTAGCGGCGACTATGACAACGTGTGCGACGTCTGTAGCCGCGACAACTCATGCACGGTCGAAGACATGGAACGCGAATACGACGACTTACCATCGGCGTACATTCGGGTACCGGCAAACGTGGAACTGGAGGCTCCCCAGGGTGATTCTAACTACACAGACCCTAGTTATCACGATCGTGACAACGGGGAAGGCGAGGGCTCACTCAACAAGTCCGTCAGTTCCAATGTCTGCGTCCTCACGTCTGTCTCAGGCGGATTCGGCGGATACGGCGAGCAGATTCGACTGTGGAATTCCAATGGAAGCTGGACGCTCCAGAACAAGTCTGCACGGACGGATCCCGACCATTACCTCAAAGCCAAGGTTCACTGCACCCCTAAATCGAACTTCTTCGGTACAAATGGTCCGGCTAATTTGATGGATCCGATCAACGAGACTGTCGAGTCGACCGACGGCAGTGAGAAATCCGAAAAGCTCGTACCGGCCGCATCCTCCCCTCCGTACACACGCTCGAAGTACGTTCACGCACTCAGCGGAATTTCAGGAAAGATGCAAGGTGGTGCAGAGCAGGGGAAAGTTAAGGAGTACCTCCAACCGGAAGAACTGGAGGTAAAAAGCAATCAGGGCGCAATCAAGGCGTTTGCGACGTCGTTCGGCCTCTCGAACCCGAAGAACAACGGCGGTGCCGACCCCGTATTGGACGGAAGCGCATCGGTTTCAAACGGTGCGACAAAGCAAACCACAGAGAAACTCATTCCGATCGATGAGGGGATTTGCTATCTTACTCATGTGGGCGGCGAACTGGATGGCGGTGGAGAAGTCGCAGAAGTGAGACGACGTGGAGAATACTGGCAGTTGCGGGCCAAAGGGGTCTGCCACAACCACAAGTGGTTTGGTCTGAGTAAAAAATGCAAGAAAAATGGTGCGAATTTCAAGCGCATCGAGGCACACGCGACTTGCTACAGATACAACCAAAACTAGTGGGCGCCGCACGATCTCACCCCGCCAGTTGCCTGAAAGTGGCAGCCGGCGGGCGTTTTTCTTACCTCTATTCCAAGGGAATCCTCGAATGTACAGTCATCAAATCAGATTGTCATTAGTGTTCTCGTTCTTATTTGTTGCGCTGATTCCCGCTTGCGGACCCGCGGATGGTACTCCTTCACCAGAAATCTGCGAGCCTGCCTCTGACGCACGTAGTGAGTCGTGCTGGCTTAACGATCAAGAGAAGCTGCGCGTGACGACTGCGGATGACTTGACTCAGATCTGTGAATCCAGGTGCTCAAAGGTCGAAGATCTCCGAATCATAAACATCGACGGTCTCGAGAACCTTGAATTCTTGCGCGGAATGACTCGTATTGACGTGCTGTCAATCGGTCAAAATCCGGACCTGAAGAGCTTGGATGGTCTCGATCAGGTTGACTCCATCACGGAAGCTTTAGATATTTCCGGTAATCCCAATCTTGAAGACCTAACTGCCCTTGAGAACTCCCTAACCTCTCTAAAAGAGGGATTCGTAATTGGGGAGAACAAGAGTTTGAAGAGCCTGGATGGTCTCCAGGGCCTCGAGGCGGTAAATACGGAAGGCAACGCCAGAGCCGCGCTGACCATCGCTAGCAACCCAAAGCTCAAAGACCTGTCTGGACTTGAGTCTATCGAAAGCATTCCGAAGGGAAGAGTCAGGATTTGGGACAATGAAAACCTGACAGCCATCGACGGATTTGGAAAACTCATCGAACTCGAAACTCTTCAGATATACCAGAATCGAACGTTGAATGACGTCACGTCATTGTACGGCCTGGAGAAAATTTCAAAGAATCTGGATATCTCAGACAACCCCAAGTTGCCCCAATGTCAGGTTGATAAGATTGTCACCGACGCGGAAGTCATGGGCCGGACTGAAATCGGCGGTAACGGCGAGGGTGAATGTCGTTGATGAGCGTTCAGCCTCGCACGGGCGGAGCGTAAAAAATCACATCGGAAGCGGAGCATGCTCGAATCTGTGTTCAAGCACGTTCTCGACGAAGTTCGCGGGGATCATCCTGAAGACGCTGAACTGAATGAACTGTATCAAGAAACGAGCGAGGCGTTGGACATGCACCCGATGCAATACGATGAGAAGGTCTTCAAGAGTATCCTGGGATCTGCGCACAACATCGTCGATGAACTCGGAGATTTCCGGAACGAGGCTAGCGATGCTCACGGCCCCGGACCGTATCACCTCAACCCGCGCCCAAGACACGCACAGCTCGCGGTAAACCTCGCCGGGGCAATTGCCGATTACGTGGTTCGAACTTGTGAGGCTCGTCAGGATTCGTGAGACAGAGGTTCCTGGCTATTCGAACCCGTGATGCGGAACGGAGAATTCGGGGGTACTTTCATCCTGATTCCTATCAAGTCTCCGCGACCCTCAATCCTCGCCTAGCCCGGACATTTCACAGCGGATCTAAGATAGGGTGAAAACGGGCATCATTGCATGCCATCCGGCTGGCAGCTGGACTGTTGGGGTCCGACAGCCGGCTACATCCGGATTGTGGTGGCACTCTTAGTCCGATTTTGGTCCAGCCGCGGGCCAATTCGCGTCTCTCGCTGAGCTGAGTATACAGGTCAGCGTCAGGGGATTTCGGAAGGCCTCTCACTTTCTTGAGGATAGG
>Ga0207771_100848_pt1 | contig 15596 bp, 17 predicted proteins | sample A23M2SouthBayCA_2_FD_187731 | JGI IMG/M metagenome (GOLD analysis project Ga0207771, IMG submission 187731) | Aerobic enrichment media microbial communities from Eden Landing Ponds, California, USA - A23 M2 (2) (SPAdes) | ecosystem: Environmental > Aquatic > Marine > Unclassified | place...
GGTCGTCTTGCTCTCCAAGTTCGTCGATCCGCACGACGTTTACCTCGACTGGCTCGGTGTGAGTTGGATCGTTCTTTGGGGGGAGCAACTCACACGAACCGGCTTTGATGGTGAGCTCAGCTTCTCTGGCTTCTCTTCCATTCCCTTGTTCAATCTCGAGAGACGTGTGACCTTGTTCGGGGAGGGCTTCACTCCAGTCAATCAGACGCCCGTCCGTTCCGGACGGCGTCTGAATACAGCGATTTTGATTCGCACGGACGACGAACCCAGCGTTCAAGTCCTCTGTCACTTCGCGATAGAAGGCAAATGCGTCAGCTCCTCGGTCATGGACGAATATCGGCCGAACCTCTTCGGCAAGCCAGCGGCTGGCTTGCCGATCTCCTCGAATCCACTTTTCCTGTTCGCTCTCTAATTCGATCGGCTCGCTTTTGCCATTTGCATCGTGCTTGGTGCTGGCTTGCTGGTCCTCGATCAACGACTGCTGATCGATAACCCCGGTCATGTGGTGGGTCTGTGGATCAAGCCCAATCGTCGTGTGAACTTTGACGCCTTCGAGATCCGTTTTGGAGTTGCCGATATCACCGAGTCCTTCCTTGGATGGATGTCGCGGAAAGACGAGTTCAGTGGTGTCAGAGACGACCAAGAGTTCGTTCTTGTCTTGGACTCGTGATCGTTGAGCTCGTTTGTGCGCACCGAGAATCTCGTTGGGATCCACACGCTCGTTATCGCAAAATCGGTACGTAGCCTTTGCGGAGGCCCAGTCTTCACATGCGTTTGGGATCGACTCGGCAGGTGCCCTGCCGAGCCGATCTCCGACCTGCATCAATCGGTTAGTGAGCCGTTCGTCACCGAACTCAGCTGACTGGAACTCTTTTCGAACCGTGCCAGAGACATCGGTTTGACACAGCTCGGCCTCCTCTAGATCAGTCCGCCGGCTTCGTGAACCGCTCTGCATCTTGGCCACACTCTCCGCGAACTACGGCGATAGGAGTTGTGGGTAAGAGACAGTACTTCAGTCGTGGGAGAAGTCAGCACGACAATCCCGACGAGATGCACGCGGTGACACGCCGTCGCGAGCGCCGCATCGAGGCGTCCCGCGACCGCGGCGCCGTCACCGGCCCCGACGACCTGTGACGTTCCGCCTCCTTCTCGACGAGATGGCCGAAGCGTGGCTCTGAGTCAAAGGAGCCACGCTCGCGAGCCGGGACGACGTTCGGCCGAACAGGTCGAGCCCCCGACCCGGCCCGCGACAAAAGGGTCAGTACGGCGGCGACTCGGCCTCGACGACCTCTCCGAGCCCCTGGAACTCGTCGGCGAGCAAGACGAGGAGGTCGTCGAGCGTGATGATCCCGGCGATCGTGCCGTCCTCGGAGACGACGGGCATCCGGCGGGCAGGGGCGTCACGCATCGCGCGGATGACGTCGAAGACGCCGTCGTCCATCCCGGCAGTCACTGGACCGGGCGTCATGACGTCACTGGCAGTCACCTCCCGCGGGTCCGCCCGCTCTTCGAGGACTTTCACGGTGAGGTCGCGGTCGGTGACGATGCCCACTGGACGCCGCTCCTCGACGATGACGACGCTCCCGACGTTCTCCTCGCTCATGAGTGTCGCCAGGTTGCCGGCCGACTGGTCGCTCGATGCCGTGACGATGTCGGTCCGGACGAGGTCTCTGATGGTCATGAACGGGTGAACCACCGACCGATATCCGGATAACTACACGCCCGTTATCGGGGTCGAACGTGAGTACGGTCACGCTACCGGTGGCCGCGGTGGGGATACGCCGACCGTACTGCGTCGTCGGGCCGCGGCGGGCTGGTTCCGTGGGGGACTCCGTGTGACCGCCGCTCGCTGGCCGGGGTCAGCAGGGCGCTTCGACCGGGTCGACGTTCCCGAAGTCCCAGGTCTCGGAGACGAAGTGCGGTGCCTCCTGGCGAACGACGTGGCCCGACTCGACGCTGACGTAGATGGTGGTCGGTCCCTGGAAGTTCGGGGGTCCGGACTCGGTTTCGTAGACGTACACCTCCTGGTCGTCGAGAGTCGTCGTCCCGTCGACGCCCTCGGACACGAAAGGGTTGCTGGCGTCCGCGATACGGGACCCCGACCCCGTCGTCTTCCTCGAACCCAAACTCATCTACCGGGCGTTCCCCGTCAGCAGGGCAGTTCGACAGCGTCGTCGTGCCCCCAGTCGGACCACTCGACCCGGGTGTCCGCGAACTCCCCGCGCACCAGGTAGCCGGTCTCGGCGCTCACGTAGTACGTCGAGGGCCCTTCGAGCCCCTCGGGAGCCGACTCCGTCTCGTAGACGTACACCGTCTCGCCGTCGATGGTCGTCGTGTTCGACGGGCGCACGTCCACACTCAGGAGATAGCTGGACTTCGACCAGTTCCCGGGTTCGTTCGTCGGCGGGACGTTCTGCGAGTAACACACGTTCTCCGAGACGTACGCCTGCCGGTCGTCCACCTGATACGCCGTGTACGTTCGGCCCTCGTCCTCGAAGGTTACCTCCGCGACGAAGTCGCCCTCGTACCAGCGCCCCTCCTGGACGACCGGCCCCTGATTGCTCTGGATCTCGGCGCTGTAGCGGTGGCTGTCCTCGAACTCCAGCAGGTCCGACATCCGCGGGAGCGGTTCGGGCGTCTCCGTCGGGGTGGCCCTGCTGGAGAGGTTCGGCGTCGGTGTCGGTGTGGGCGTCGCGGTGGCGGTCGGCGTCGCGGCCGAAGCGCTGTCATCGTCGTTGCTCCCGGCGTCGCCGCCGTTGCTACCGTCGCTGGCGCCGTCCGCGGCGGTCGCGGTCGGTGTGCCACCGCCGCCGGCACACCCGGCGAGGACGACAGCCAGGACCACTGCCAGAACCAGTACGTGTCGTCTGGAGACTCTCTCCATGTCTACTCCGTCGTCTGACCGCGACACAGTCGTTCACGCTAGCTACTTAGCGTAACCCGACGCCCCCCTTTTTGTTCGGGCCGCCCCTCGGTCCGCTAATGGTCGTCGGAGACGTCACCACGGGAACGGACGTACTGGTCATCGGCGGCGGGCCGGGCGGTTACACCGCTGCGATCCGCGCTGGACAGCTCGATCTCGACGTCACGCTCGTCGAAGCCGACGCCTACGGCGGGACCTGTCTGAACCACGGCTGTATCCCCTCGAAGGCGCTCATCTCGGCGACGGACGTCGCTCACGACGCCCGCCACGCCGAGGAGATGGGTATCTACGCCGACCCTGCGGTCGACCTGCAGGGGATGGTCGCGTGGAAAGACGGCGTCGTCGACCAGCTCACCGGCGGCGTCGAGAAACTCTGTAAAGCGGCGGGCGTCGAACTCGTCGAGGGCAGAGCCGAGTTCGCGAGTGAGAACACCGCTCGCGTCGTCCACGGCGGCGAGGGCCAGGGCGCCGAAACGGTGGAGTTCGAACACGCGATCGTCGCGACCGGCTCGCGCCCCATCGAGGTGCCCGGCTTCGAGTTCGACGGCGAACACGTCCTCTCCTCGCGCGACGCGCTCGCCCTGGAGTCGGTCCCCGAGGAACTCGTCGTCGTCGGCGCCGGCTACATCGGCATGGAACTCTCGACGGTGTTCGCCAAACTCGGTGCCGACGTCACCGTCGTCGAGATGCTGGAGGACGTCCTCCCGGGCTACGAGGACGACGTCTCGCGAGTCGTTCGCACGCGCGCAGAAGACCTCGGTATCGACTTCTACTTCGACGAGGCCGCACAGGGCTGGGAGGAAGCGGGCGAAGGGATCACCGTCCGCACCGAAAGCGAGGACGGCGACGTCTCGGAGTTCGGCGCCGAGAAGTGTCTCGTCGCGGTCGGGCGCGAACCGGTGACCGACACGCTGAACCTCGAGGCCGTGGACCTCGAACCCGACGACAACGGCTTCCTCGCGACGGACGACCAGGCACAGACCGACCTGGAGACCGTCTTCGCCGTCGGCGACGTGGCGGGCGAACCGATGCTCGCCCACAAGGCGATGGCCGAGGGCGAGATCGCGGCGGAAGTCGCGGCGGGCGAACCCGCCGGGCTGGACTACCAGGCCATACCCGCGGCGGTCTTTACCGACCCCGAGATCGGTACCGTGGGCATGACCGAGAGCGAGGCCGAGGCGGCGGGTTTCGAGCCGGTCGTGGGCGAGTTCCCGCTCCGGGCGAACGGGCGGGCGCTCACGCTGGGCGACTCCGAGGGGTTCGTCCGCGTCGTCGCCGCGAGCGACGGCGAGTTCGTCCTGGGGGGACAGGTCGTCGGTCCCGAGGCCTCGGAACTCGTCGCCGAGATCGCACTCGCCGTGGAGATGGGCGCACAACTCGAAGACGTCGCGGCGACCGTCCACACGCACCCGACGCTGTCGGAGGCCGTCCGCGAGGCCGCTGCGAACGCGCTCGGGAAGGCCGTCCACACGCTGAATCGGTGAACGGCGGTCGAACCCGATGATTTCGGCCTGCGGGACCACTCGGTATATATAGCCGACAATAGCACTCATACAGTAATACTGAGAGAGGTTCACACGCCCATGGGTTCGGAGGGGTACGGGCTCGGACGTACCCCTATTATAAACCCGTTTAATTAGATGGGCGGATCTCTCGGGTGATGACGTCCGATCAGGAGCGGTCGACCGACCGGGTATCGCGGCGCAACTTCCTGCTGAGTTCGGCGGCCGTCGGGACGGCGGCGGGTCTCGCGGGGTGTAGCGGTGGAAGCGACGGCGGCGACGGTGGCGACGGTGGCGACGGTGGAAGTGACGGCGGCGACGGTGGCGACGGAGGGAGTGACGGCGGCGACAGCACGCCGACACCGGAGTCGACGCCGACACAGGAGATGGACGGCGACGGCGAGTCGACGCCTGCCAGCGGCAGTGGCGGCCCGTCGCTGCTCACCGGCGAGGGGTCCTCGACGGTCTACCCCATCGCGAACAAGGGCGCCTCCTACTGGAACGGGAACGCGCCGCCGAGCGACGGCGAGTACTGGGGAGCAAACGACGAGGGCTCGGTGCCCGGCTGGTCGGAGATCGAGACGGACATGCACCTCGCCGATTACTTCGCGACCCAGTACGGCTTCGAGGCCACCGAGACGCGTTCGAGTCCGCCCTACCGCGCGACCATCGGCCTGAGCCACTCCGGGACCGGCTGTGAAGCGGTCACGAACGGTCTCGTCGACATCGGTAACTCCTCGGGCCCGATCACGGCCGAACTCGACTGGACCGAAGAGGAAGCCGCCGAAGAGGTCGTCGACCACGTCCTCGGGCGCGACGGCCAGCCGATCGTCGTGAGCAAGGACATCTACGACGCCGGGATCGACCAGCTCACCGCCGAACAGGTCCGCGGCATCTACCAGGACGAGATCACCAACTGGTCGGAGATCGGCGGCCCGGACCAGGAGATCTTCTGCATCGGCCGTGCGGTCGGGTCAGGCACCGACACCTCCTTCCGGCTGAACATGCTCGGCGACGCGGAAGCCGACATGCCCGGCGTCGACACCCGCCAGGGCCAGAACCAGGGCGTCGCCCAGCTCGTCCGCCAGAACGATGGCGCCATCGCGTACATGGCGCTGGCCTTCACCGGCCAGCAGGTCCAGCCCATCGCGCTGGAGTTCGACGGCACCGTCTACGAGACCAGGAAGGACGCCGAGAACACGATCTTCGACAGCGAGTACCCGCTGAACCGCGACCTGCACATGTACACGCAGATCACCGAGGACACCCCGAGCGGCACGGACATGCGTGAGGGCGCGTTCTGTCGGATGTTCCTCACGGAGTTCGGCCAGCAGGTGTTCGTCGAGGACAACAACTACATCCCGCTGCCGACCGCCGACATCGAAGCCGAGATGGCGAAGCTCCCCGACACGGCCTGAAAGCCGGGTTCTCGGGGGACGCGGTCTACCAGTCACCAGTGGTCGTGGGAGGACATACGGTCCGCCAGCGGTCACGGGTGACGTCGCGTCCACCGGCGGTGTTTCCGCTGATACAACTATCAATGATACCAGAACGAAATCCAGGCGGATGGCGGGCGTCGCTGTCGCGTCGCGTCGCGCGGTCCCGCGAGTTCGTACAGGACACCGAGTCCGACGCGCTCGCGGTCGGCGCGCTCGGGACCGTCGCCCTCGTCGGGGCGTTCGCCGGCTTCCTCACGACCTCACAGTACACCTCGGTCGCGGTCTTCGTCTTCGTGCTGGCGGTGACCTACGGATGGGTCCGCCACCAGGAACTGGCGGCCAAGGGCGTTACCCTCGCGATGACCGTCTCGACGGTACTGATACTGTCGCTGATCACGGTGTTCATCTTCGCCGAGGCGTGGCCGATCCTCGCCGACCGGAGCGGGCGGGTGTTCGGGATCCCCGTGCCGGGGCTCGAGATGTTCACGACGACGCAGTGGAAACCCGCCGTGGCGGAGCCGAAATACTCGATGCTCCCGATGATCCAGGGGACGGTTCTCGTGACGGTCATCGCGACGGCTGTCGCGGGTCCCCTGGGCGTCGCGGCCGCCCTCTTCCTCTCGGAGATCGCACCCGCGCCGGTCCGGGAGGTCGTCAAACCGGGTGTCGAGATCCTCGCCGGGATCCCCTCGATCGTCTACGGCTTCCTCGGCTTTACCGTGTTGAGCCCGTGGGCCTCCGACCAGTTCGACCTGGTCGGCCAGGGGACCTACCTCTTCGTCGGGATCGTCGTCGGCCTCATGGCGTTGCCCACTGTGGTCTCGGTCGCCGAGGACGCCATCAACAGCGTCCCCGAGTCGATGAAAAGCGGGTCGCTCGCCCTGGGAACGACGGACTGGCAGACGATGACGACGATCACGATCCCGGCGGCGTTCTCGGGCGTGTCGGCTGCCGTATTGCTCGGTGTCGGCCGGGCCATCGGCGAGACGATGGCGGCGACGGTCATGCTGCGTAACACGCCGACGATCGCCGAACCGCTGTACAACGTCTTCTACGGGTTCGACACGCTGACGTCGCTCATCGCCGCGAACTACGGCTCTTCGAGTGGGTTCCAGAAAGACGCGCTGTTCGTCGCCGGCTGTATCCTGTTCGTCTCGGTGCTGATCCTCAGTATCGGGTCACAGCTCATCGAGGAACGCATGGAACAGCAACTCGGGAGGGGTGAGTGATGGCGGAGTCGACCGAATCGACGCTCGTCCGTGAGAACACCTCGACCTACGAGGCCGTCGCCGGGCTGACCGTCGGGCTGGCCGCGGTCCTCTTCTTCCTGGGACTGGCCGCGATGGTCGAGGTCGTCTCGATCACCGACAGCGTCGCCGGCCTCCCCACGCTGACGCTGCTGGGGGCGCTCCTGGTCGTCATGGGCGTCACCGTGGTCGGGTTCGGCCTGGCGTCTTACCGCGATATCTTCCCGACCGACCCCCGGGACAGCGCCGGCCTGCTCGCCAGCCTGCTCTTTGGCGGGATCTGGTTTCTTCTCGGCGCACTCGTCGGCTCGGAGACGCTGGGACTCGGGCCGGTGGTCGGCCTCGTCGTCGGCGTCGTGTTCGGCGGCGGTGCCTTCGCAGTGACCGTCGTTCCCCGGGAGGATATCGGGTCGACGCTGCCGGCGGGTGCGCTCGCACTCACGTTCGGCCTGATCTTCCTGCTGGGCGTCGTCGGCCCCGAGTGGTCGTGGTCGCCGGCGAACTTCCCGGACGCCCAGTCGGTGACGTTCTTCGCGCGTAGCGTCGCCCCCTTCGCGGTCCAGGCCTCGGCGCTGGTCGTCGGCTGGTCGGCCGCCAAGGCCTACGGCGGCTTCGGCGCGCGCGGCAGACACCTCGGGGCGTACCTCCTGATCTACCTCAACGCGCTGGCGATCATCGCGATACTGGTCGCGCTCCTCGCGTTCGTCGTGTTCAAGGGCTTCGCGCCGGCCACCGAGGGCGTCCAGGTCGGTCTCGGGGTCGGCCCGGAGACCGTGGTCGCGTTCGACCTGGTCGTGCCGTTCGTCGACGTCACCCTGTTCGGGTTCAGCTACACCGTCGTCTGGCCGGTCTACTGGCCGTTCCTGATGAACGGCGCCTCGCTGTTTACCGACATCACCGGCGTGTTCCCGGCGATCGTCGGCACCGCGTGGCTGGTGATCGGGGCGGTCGTCCTCGCCGTGCCCCTGGGCGTCGGTGCTGCAGTCTTCCTCACCGAGTACGCCGAACAGGGCGGGTTCACCCGCGTCGTCGAGGTGGCGACCAACGCCCTCTGGAGTACGCCCAGCATCGTCTTCGGGCTGTTCGGGGCCGCCTTCCTCGTTCCCCGCTTTACGCCACAGCCCCAGAAATCGCTGCTCTCGGGGATGATCACGCTCGGGTTCATGCTCCTCCCACTGGTCGTGATCACCGCCCGCGAGGCGATGGTGGCAGTCCCCGACGAGTACCGCGACGCCAGCGCCGCGCTCGGTGTGTCGCGGTGGCAGACGATACGGAGCGTCGTCATCCCGGCGTCCATGCCGGGTATCGTGACCGGCGTCATTCTCGGCGTGGGCCGGATCGCCGGCGAGACCGCGCCGCTCCTGCTGACGATGGGCGGGGGGTCGTTCGTCCCGGCCGGCCAGCGGGCCAAAGTGCTGAACAGCTTCCAGCTATCGACGTCCCCGCCGTTCGTGACCAATCCCGAACTCACGCAGGCAACGACAGCGCTGCCCTACCAGCTCTACCAGGTCGTCCTCACCGGCACCGGCGAGACCGCCGGCGTCAACGACATCCTCTCGTTTGGCTGGGGGACCGCGCTGGTCCTGCTGGCGGTCGTGCTCTCGTTCTACGCGGTCGGAATACTCACGCGCCAGTACTTCCGGAGCAAACTCAAGTATGAGTGAGACAGAATCACCTACCCAGACCGACGGTACCGACAGCCCGCACCAGACGGTTGCGGGCGAGACCGAGGAACGACTCCGCGAGGAGTGGCGCGAGTACGACTTCGACGCCACGACGAAACTCGCCGTCGAGGACCTGGACGTCTACTACGGCGACGACCACGCGCTCCAGAGCGTCTCGATGGACATCCCCGAGGAGAGCGTCACCGCCCTGATCGGCCCGTCGGGCTGTGGGAAGTCCACGTTCCTGCGCTGCCTCAATCGCATGAACGACCGCATCGACAGCGCCCGGATCGACGGCTCGGTCCGTCTCGACGGCGAGGAGATATACCGCGACGGCGCCGACCTCGTCGAACTCCGCAAGCGCGTGGGCATGGTGTTCCAGGCACCCAACCCCTTCCCCAAGTCCATCCGCGAGAACGTCTCCTACGGTCCGCGCAAACACGGCGACGTCGACACGGGACTGCTCGCCCGACTGCTCGGCCGCGACGACACCGAGCGAGAGACGGAACTCGTCGAACGTTCGCTCCGACAGGCCGCACTCTACGAGGAAGTGAGCGACCGGCTGGCCGACAACGCGCTCGGCCTGTCGGGCGGGCAACAGCAGCGACTCTGTATCGCTCGCTGTCTCGCCGTCGATCCGGAAGTCATCCTGATGGACGAACCGGCCTCGGCGCTCGACCCGATCGCCACCTCGAAGATCGAGGACCTCATCGAGGACCTCGCCGAGGACTACACGGTCGTCGTCGTCACGCACAACATGCAACAGGCCGCCCGGATCTCCGACCAGACCGCCGTGTTTCTGACCGGCGGCCAGCTCGTCGAGTACGACGACACGGAGAAGATCTTCGAGAACCCCGAGAGCCAGCGCGTCGAGGACTACGTGAGCGGCAAGTTCGGGTGACAGACGTGGCCCGGGACGAGTACCAGCGGACGCTCGACGACCTCCGAGCGGACGTCTGTGAGATGGGCGAGTCGACCCTCTCCCAGTTCGACCGGGGACTCGACGCGCTCGAGACGAACGACGAGACACTCGCTCGCGAGGTGATCGACGGCGACGACGTCATCAACGAGCGCTACCTCGCCCTGGAGAGCGACTGCGTGGACCTGCTGGCGCTCCAGCAACCGGTCGCCAGCGACCTGCGCTTCGTCACTGCCTCGTTCAAGATCATCACCGACCTCGAACGGGTGGCGGATCTGGCGACGAACTTCGCGCGCTACTCCACGTCGGCCGAGAGCCACAGTTTACAGACGGTCGACGTCGCGGCCATCGGTGACGTGGCCAGCGACCAGGTCCGGGCGGCACTCGACGCCTACGCCGACGCGGACGCCGAGGCGGCACGGACCGTGGCCGACCGCGACGACGAGGTCGACGCCCTCTGTCAGCGCGCCAGCGAGCGCGTCGTCCGGGACCTCATCGAGGACGAGGCCGGTGGCGACGCCTGGGCCGTCGAGCGGTTGATGGACGACGTCTCCCGTCTGTTGCTCACCGTCAGAGACCTCGAACGCGTCGGCGACCACGCCGTCAACATCGCCGCCCGCACGCTCTACATGGTCGAGAACGACCCCGAACTGATATGAAAACCCGCAAACTCCAGCAGGTCGGCGGCGGCACGTACACGGTGTCGATCCCCAAAGAGTGGGCGGACGCCCACGCCCTCGAAGCCGGGATGGAGCTCAACCTCTATGCCCACTCGGACGGTTCGATCGTCGTCCGGACCGAAGAGCGAGACGGCGGTGACATCTCGACGACGCGGATCGAGGTGTCGGGCGAGGCTCCGGCACTGGTCGAACGGGCGCTCCGTGCCGCCCACGCCGTCGGGTTCGAGACGGTGACGCTCGTCCCCGATGAGGCGTTCACCGGGGCCCAGCGCCGCGCCGCGCGGTCGGTCGTCCGCGACCTCGTCGGGACGGATCTGCTGGTCGAGCGTGCCGAGGAGATCACCGTCCAGCACCTGCTCGACGCCTCGACGGTGTCGGTGCGCCAGTCCGTGGTCCAGTTACAGTTCACGGCGCTGTCGGTCCACCGCGAAGCCACCGACGCGGTCGTCGAGGGTGACGTCCGGACCGGCCAGATCCGCGAGCGGGCCGCCGAGGCCGACCGCCTCGCGCGGATGGTCCACCGCCACGCCGCCCGTTCGCTCACCTCCTTCGAGGAACTCGACAGACTGGGTGTCTCCCGGACGGACCTGTTCGACTACGAGGCCACCGCCCGCGCACTCCGTCGAGTAGCGAGTGAGGCCGTCCGCACCGCCGAGTCCGCCGAGGGACTGTCCCAACCACTCCCCGAATCGGTGGGGGCGACCGTCCGCGAGACCGCCGAGGACGCCCGCGCGGTCGTCGACGAGGCGACGACGGCGGTCCTCGACGGCCCGGACCCCGCTACTGCTCACGCGGCGCTCGACCGCCGTGACGAGACGGTGGCGACGGTCACGGCTGCCACGGACGCGCTGTTCGACGCGTCTGTGACCCACTTCGACGGCGCGGTCGTCGGCGCGACCGATGGTGCGACCGACGGTGGGCGAACCCAACCGACCGCCGAGCGAGTCGCGACGGCCGCCGCCGCGAGTCGGGTGCTCGATACGGTCCGTCGCACCGCCGAGTGTGGCGGGACCGTCGCGGACGTAGCGCTTCGGGCGGCCGTCCGGTCCGAGAACGACTGATAGCCGAAGGTCCCGCCAGTAAGCTGTGTCTACCCGGCAGTATCGGGTGTATACTAACATGAGTCGCCCCTGGCGACACGTCTGAGAAGCATGGACAGGACCATCACCTGTTGCCCGCTGTGTGAGTTCGAAGACGAGCAGACCGCAGTCTACCAGCACCTGCAGATCTCACACCGGAAGAGCGAGTTGAGTCGGAAGATACTGGCCGACGCAGGGGAGGCCGACCGGATCGAAGTCATCGGGGGCAACTCGGGGACGGCCGACTGACGACGCCGAGGGGGAGACTGTCGTCCGAGCCCGTCTACGGGGGAGTACTGGGCCGACACCCCGGCAGCCGCGGCTCACGTCGCGTCGAGTGCCGCCGAGCGATGTCGGTCGAGGGCAGCCTGGACGTCCGCCCAGTCGACCGGCGTCGACCGGTCGTCGACTGCGTGCTCGAAGGTCTCCACCCGGTCGCCAAAGCGGTCGCGCCACGCCGACTCGGCGAGTGCGTCGAGCCAGTCTTCGAGGCCGCTCGCCCGCTCGTCCAGCGACGCGAGTCGCCCCGCGGCGTCCTCGAGTGCGTCCGCGGCCTCCTCGTCCCCGTCCTCGCCCTCGCCCTCGCGGTCGAGCCAGGTCCGCAAGTCGGCCCGTTCGGCCCGCAGGTCCGCGAGCAAGAGGGTCGCGACGCGGACGCGCAGACTCGCGTCGAACCAGGCGACCGCGGGGTCGGCGACCGCCTCGCCGCCCGGGAGCGTCGGCTGTTCGCCCTCGTCGGCGTCGTCGAGGGCCGCCGCGACGCCCGACAACACCTCGAGCATCCGTTCGACGGCGTCGACGTCCTCGTCGAGGCGCTCGGCGCGAAAGCCGGCGTCGCCGAGCCAGCGCTGAAAGTCGTTTTCGAGTTCCAGTTTGAGGTCGTCGGCGTCGGCCTGGAGCGCGTTCGCCTCGGCCGTGACCTCCGAGCAGCCGCGGCCGACCGCGTACAGCGACTCGGGGTCGCCCGCCCGGTCGACGACGTCGCTCAGCGACGCCTGTACGCGCTCCAGTCGGTCTTCGAGGGCCACGAGTTCGGTCTCGTACTCGTCGAGTCGCGCCGCGACGAGGTCGATATCCGCGACCGACTGTGCGTCCTCGCGGGCCTCCTCGAGTTCGATCCCGACGAGTTCGACCCGGGTCTCGGGCGTCGCGACGACCTTCGAGAGGTGGCCGACGGCGTCGTCGACGGCCGACTCGGTGACGACGCCGTCCTCGCTGACGTGGGAGAGTGCTCGCCGGACCGCGTCGGGGTCACGATTCTCGTCGGCCGCAACGACCGCTTCGATAGCGTCGTCGACTGCCATCCCGTCGAGCGACGGGGCGTCCGATCCAGCGCCGTCCTCGGCGTCGTCCTGACTCATGACTCGCGGTTCCGCCGGAGCGAGGTTATATATTTTCGTCTCCGAGCGTGCTCGCGAACTGTTCGCGGTGTCGGTTTCGTCACTCACGGCGCCGAAACGACCGATCAGTAGTGGACGCGGATGTCTCCCGCTGATACGTTGGCTCGGGATCAACAGTAAAGTGACTCGATGGCCACACGTCGTCTATGGACCTCGACCGCCCGCCCCTGATCGGCTACGTGACTGCGCTGGTCGGCCTCCTGCTGGTCCCCCACCTGCTGTCGACCGCCCTCGGTGTGGCCGTCCGGACCTGGGAGACCACCGGTTCGTGGCCGTGGTGGTTCCCCGAGCTCTGGTCGGTCGGCGCGACCGTCGCCCGCTACAGCCAGCTCGTCGATTTCGTCTCGTCTCTGGTCGTCCCGCTGGCAGTTTTCGGGCTCGGGGTCCACCTGGGTCTCACGCGACGCGGGGTTGCCGTTCGTGACGAAGATTCGCGTCGGGATGCCCACTCGGGCAAGTAAAACGAGAGCGCGACTTATACTGATTCTTGTAGCGATGTACCGGTATGCGCCGACTCCGGGGTCGGCGCCATCCGGAAAGAATCTACAAGAATCAGTATTACTCCTCGTCGCCGAGGATCTCGGCCGGGTCGCCGTCGCCGGCGACGATCCGGGCGTTGATCTGGCGGGTCTCGTCGCCGACCTCGTTGCCGCGGACGGTCACGCGCCGGCGCTCGCCGTCGCGACTCGGTTCGTAGCCCGTCCCGCCGGCCAGCAGGACCTCCGCGAGCGCAGTGCCCTGGACGTCCTCGCGCATCGGTCGGCCGGTGTCGTCGGAGCCGCCGGTGATCTCCAGCGTGAATCCCGAGAGCCCGACGGCGCCGCCGTCTACTTCCTCGCCGATCGTGCGTCCGATGAACCGGTTGGCGTCCTGTCCGTCCACGTCGATCTGGTAGGTGGTACCGTCGTCCGGGTCGGCGACGGCAACCGTGAAGTCAGCCATACCGGTCAGAACACGTCGCCGACTAAAAAGCCCTCTTTTTCGCTTCGACGCGCCGTTCGGAGCCACAAACAGCGACACGCCCCCGTCGTTGGCGGTGCTTCCCGCGACGACATCACGCCCACCACACCCTCCGCACTCTCCGACCTCACCGCATCACTGCACTCGTCGCCCTCGCCACGCTCACCCCACTCACCTCACTCACCGCACCAGCACACTCATTGCATTCACCGCAGATCCATCGTGAATCCGGTCTTCTCGTCGGGGTCGAACCCGCAGGATTCGTAGAACTCGTGTTTCCACTCCTCGTCCGAGCCGGTCAGCAACATCACTTTGTAACAGTCCCGCTCGCGGGCGCGGTCGACGGCGGACTCGACACACTGCGTACCGAAGCCCCGGCCCCGGTAGTCCTCGTGGGTAACCACGTTCTCGAGGACCGCCCAGGGCCGCCCACCTCGCGTCAGGTTCTTCGTCACCGACAGCACACAGGAGGCGACGAGTCGGGCGTCGTGGTCGACGACCACGACATCCAGCGTGTCGTCGGCGAGCATCTCGTCCCACAGGTCCGCGACGTCGTCGGGATCCGGGGGGTGGTCGTCGGGGTTCAGCATCCGGTAGAGCGCGAGCAGTTCGTCCAGTTCCCCCTCGCGTGCGAGTCGGGTCGTCCCCATCTCGGTGGTGACTGCTCGGCCGCCCCCGATAGGCTCCGGGGATCCACGCTTGCCGGAATGGAATGAATTTTGACAGTCTCGGACGAACGAACGCCCATGAGTGGCTGGTCCCCGCCCTCACCGTCGAACGCACTGGTTGCCGGAATCGCGGTCCTCGGGTTCGCGTGGCTGGCCTACGCCGTCCTGATCCAGGGGTCGATACTGGTCGGTATCCTGCCGGGAGCACTCCTCGTCGCAGTGTACGTCCTCTGGCGCTTTCTCGTCGCGCTCGAAGCGATCGCCGACGGCGTCCACCGGATCGCCGACCAGCGCGAAGAGTAATCAGGCCCGCTCGACGCCGACGACCGTCGAGACGCGCGCGTTCTCCTTGAGCTTGAGTCCAGCGCCGCCGACAGCGAGGGGCACGTGACCGAGTTCTTCGACGTGGAGCGTCGAGTGGAACGCCCCGCGTTCGCGGACCGCGTCGCGGGTCTGGACCGTCGCGACCGTGTCCGCCGGAACCGAGAGCGACTCGTTGTATTCGAGCAGGTACTGGCCGGCGTCGAGGTGCCACCACTCGTAGTCGTCGTCTTCGTGTCTGTACTCGCGGTCGTGGGGATCCAGATCCGCGGGTTCGAGTTCGCCGCCACCGAAGTCGACGCGGCCGGGGTCGGCGATCTCGTAGATCTCCGTCACTGTGAGGTCGATCCCACGACCCTCGGTCTGTGTCGGTTCGTGGACGATGCCGTCGACGAACGAAGCGAGGTCGGTCATATCTGGTGGGTCGGTCGCTCTCGGGAAAAGCGTGAGGGCGACGGTCCGTTCGAACCGGATACATGACATCTGCACTCGACAGAAACCAGGTCGCGACGCTTCATCACGAGTAGTCTCTCGGTGAGTCCGTCACGGCTACGTTCACCCTCTATTGTGCGTTGAGCAATTGGAGTCGGTGCAGTTGCCGCAACCACGGTCGTGCCCGTTGTGACCGCAGTCATCATCGTGCGATGGAAGCCCTCGGCGTGCTCGCGGTCGCTGAGCGAGATATTCGCGCTCTCGGCACCGCCTGCTCACGGCTTCGCCGTTCACGTCGAGGCGCGTAGCGCCTCGCGTCGCGCGGATAGTTGCCCGCTCAGGCGACGACACTCGCTCCGCTC
>Ga0207771_100849_pt1 | contig 15566 bp, 16 predicted proteins | sample A23M2SouthBayCA_2_FD_187731 | JGI IMG/M metagenome (GOLD analysis project Ga0207771, IMG submission 187731) | Aerobic enrichment media microbial communities from Eden Landing Ponds, California, USA - A23 M2 (2) (SPAdes) | ecosystem: Environmental > Aquatic > Marine > Unclassified | place...
GCACCTCCTCTCAGCAGCGTCGAATAAGGTCATCAACCTGATCGTCATTACTGCTGTCGGAGCTGGTGAGATGTCCGGCGTTGAGTCCAATTAAACCGCAGGCTCCTCCGGTTGTAGTGCTCCCCCGCCAATTCCTTTAAGTTTCATCCTTGCGGACGTACTTCCCAGGCGGCTCGTTTCACGGCTTCCCTACGGCACAGCGCAGGCTCGTAGCCTGCGCCACACCTAACGAGCATCGTTTACGGCTAGGACTACCCGGGTATCTAATCCGGTTCGAGACCCTAGCTTTCGTCCCTCACTGTCGGATCCGTTCTCCTGAGGCGCTTTCGCCACCGGTGGTCCGTCCAAGATTACGGGATTTCACTCCTACCCCGGACGTACCCCTCAGGTCTCCCGGTCCCAAGCCACGAGGTTTCCGCCGGACGCCTACTGGTTAGGCCAGTAGATTTCCCGACGGACCTACGCGGCCAGCTACGGACGCTTTAGGCCCAATAAGATCGGCCATCACTCGGGCTGCCGGTGTTACCGCGGCGGCTGGCACCGGTCTTGCCCAGCCCTTATTCGTGTACCACCTTACGGTACACAAAAGCGAGGGCTCTATGCCCTCGCACTCGGTGTCCCCCTATCGCACTGTCGTGCAGTGTAAAGGTTTCGCGCCTGCTGCGCCCCGTAGGGCCCGGAATCTTGTCTCAGATTCCGTCTCCGGGTTCTTGCTCTCACAACCCGTACCGATTATCGGCACGGTGAGCCGTTACCTCACCGTCTACCTAATCGGCCGCAGCCTCATCCTATGGCGCCGGAGCGTGTCACGCTCCCAGCATTCAAGCTCGGGAGCGCTATCCGGGATTAGCCACAGTTTCCCGTGGTTATCCCGGTCCATAGGGTAGATCGGCCACGTGTTACTGAGCGGTTTGCTACGTTAAACGTGCAACTTGCATGGCTAAATCGGACACCGATAGCAATGGCCTCCGGCAGGATCAACCGGAATGTCTCCCCTGGTGGGGAGGGTTAGGCGGGACACATCTCCGAAGAGATGTGTATATCGCTATCTGTGGGATCGGTCGGCGACACCATACCGGGTGTCACCGAACCATCAGGGCTAACATCAGATTCGATCTTGACGGCGGACCGCAGGGGTCGAATCCTCATTTCCTTCGGACCTAATCGTAGCCCACGATGAGTCATAAACCCATCGGACTGCGTTCGGCCCGTGACAGGAGGACCGTCGAAGGTCGCTCCCGGTCACGTCGTGTGCATTCCATCCGAACACCCTGGTACGTATAAGGGCGTCGGATTCATCCTCGCGTCGTCTCCCGGTTGACCCGGGACGCGCGTATTTGAATCCGAGCGCCCTGTCGCGTATAAGGGCGTCGAATCGAGCTTCGCGCCTCGACGGAGTCGGGACGCGGGACGCCGAGACGGCGTCCGAGGGGGAGCGCCCGTCTCGGGGCGCGCCCGCGTTCTTCGCATTCCATTCGATGGGGGTGGTACACTTAACCCCGTCGTATCGAAGCCGCCACGTCACGCGGTTTCATGGGTCGGCGACTCGTGGAGAACCGTGGAGAACCCGGCGTGTTCGCACACGGTCGAACGGATGTCGCGCGGCTGGAGAACGGACCGTCACTCCGCGCTCGTACGCACGGTCGGGCCGGATGAGTGCCGCGCACGCGAACGTACGCGGGTCACGCTCATAACCCCGACGACGGGGCCACGCCTCGCCGTCGTTCGGATGCAGTCGCCGAAAAATGGGTGGCCGGACTCAGATCTCGTCGAGATGCTCGATACCCTGCTTCGAGACGTTCGCCTCGGTGATGTCGCTGGGCATCCAGTCCGGTTTGTCGTCGGGAGCCTCCTCCTCCCAGGCCCACCCGTCGTAGATGTGGACCTTCTTCGTCCCTTTCTCGCGGAGCCGGAGCTCCGTATGTTCTGCGTGCTGTTCCGTGTCGGCCGGGTCGAGTCGCCGCGCTGCCTTCAGCGCTGCCTGCCGGGGTGTCCGCCCGGAGAAGACGCTGGACTCGTTGCCGGTCGCGTCGCGTAGTGCGAAGTTTCGCGTATCGTCGTCGGGAGCCATTGGTGTCGCCTCCATGCTATCCGTGAACAGGGTACATCTTAAACGTATCCCCCGAAAACCGGGAGACGGCGACCGCTTCTTTATAAAAGACGGGTGGCGGGAGCGAAAACGGCCCGGTTTGCCGGCCGGTCCGTGCGAGCCCGGTCCGGCGTGCTCGCCCCGCTCGCGGCGTGGGGACCACGGTACACTTATGTAGCCCGTGTTGCCAAAGACGGGGTAACAGCGCGATGGTCCGCAAGAAGAAGCTCAGCCCCAGTGGCGCGAAAGACGAGAGCGGCGAGTACCACAACGTCCACGTGAACCTCCACGAGGACGAACTCGCCGTCGCGGGCCTCGACATCGGCGACGAGGTCTTCGTCAGGGTCCGGGACGGAAAGATCATCATCCAGAAGGCCGACCCTGACGAGGTCGAACACGAGTTCTGAGACTGCGAACGCGACCGCGGGAGGCTATTTCCCTCCCGGATGACGAATCTCTCGGTCGGCTTACGGCCGACGATACGGGTCGACCGGACCGCCTTTCTTCCCCGCGACCCGACCCTCCCCCGATGAACCTCTACGACGCGGCCAAGCCGGCACTGTTCTCCCTGCCGGCCGAAACCGCACACGGCCTCGGCCACGCCGCGCTCCGCCTCGCGCAGGACACGCCCATCGAATCGGTGCTCGCCGACCGCCTATTCGTCGACGACGAACGTCTCGAAACGACGGCGTTCGGCCTGCGCTTTCGCAACCCCGTCGGCGTCGCGGCCGGCTTCGACAAGAACGCCGAGATACCTGCTGCACTGAGCGCTCTCGGCTTCGGCCACGTCGAAGTCGGCGGCGTCACCGCCGAACGGCAGCCAGGCAACCCCCGCCCGCGGATGTTCCGTCTCCCCGACGACGGAGCCATCATCAACCGGATGGGGTTCAACAACGACGGTGCCGACGCGGTCGGACCGCGGCTCGCAGCGACCGACACTCCGGTTCCGGTCGGCGTCAACATCGGGAAGTCGAAATCCACCCCCCTCGACGAGGCGGCCGACGACTACCGGTACACCTTCGAGCGCGTGCGCGAGGGCGGGGACTACTTCGTCGTCAACGTCTCCTCGCCGAACACGCCGGGACTGCGCGAACTGCAGGACCGCGAACCGCTCGAACGAATCCTCTCGGCGCTACAGGACGCCGGCGCTGCTCCGCTGCTGTTGAAGCTCTCCCCCGACCTTGCGAGAGAGGCGGTCGCGACGGCCGTGGAAGTCGTCGACGATCTCGGCCTCGACGGCGTCGTCGCGACGAACACGACCGTCCGCCGGCCGGCGTCACTCCGCTCCCCGAACCGCGTCGAGGAGGGCGGCCTCTCCGGGAAGCCGATAGAGGAGGAGTCGACCGAACTGATCCGATTCGTCGCCGAGCGGACCGACGTCCCCGTCGTCGGCGTCGGTGGCGTCTCGGACGCCGAGGGTGCCTACGAGAAGATTCGTGCGGGCGCGAGCGTCGTCCAGCTGTACACGGCACTCGTCTACGAGGGGCCGACCGTCGCCCGCGACATCAACGAGGGACTGCTCGAACTGCTGGAACGGGACGGTTTCGACTCCGTCTCCGAGGCGGTCGGTGCCGACCGCTGATCACTCGAGGGCGGCGAGGTCGAACTCGAACGCCGCGACGGGGAGTTCGAGGTCGTGTTCCACGAGCACCGCCGGGTGGAGTTCGCCGACGACGCCGGCCGGCTCGCCGTCGAACCGCACCTCCGCGACCCGCCCATCGATGAACGAGGGGTGCTCCGTCGCTGGCGTCTCCAGCGAGACCCCGAACGCTGTCGCGAGCGCTTGGAGCCGCGCCTTCGCGTCCTCGTAGGAGGCATCCGTGCGCGCGAGCGCCCCCGCGACCGTTCGTCGCTCGGCGACGCCCGACGGGGAATCCGGGTCTCGCTCGGCCGCGAAGCCGACCTCCGCGAGGTCCTGCGGATACGACCGGTGGGTGTTGTTCTCCAGCACCATCGCGAGCGACGGGAGCGCCCACGTCCGCAGCATCGTGTACTCGTCGCTGTACGGCCCCTCGATGGAGACGGGGGCACCGCCACCGAACGCCTCGGACCCCATGTCGAGCTGCATCCGCCCGTAGTTCTCCGCCTCGGAAATCATATGGAAGTTGAGCAGGTCCTCGAAGCCAAGGCCGACGAGCGTCTCCCGGACCGCACGTTCGAGCTTCGAGCGGTCGTGCCGGCCCCCGACGGTCGACACGTCCGGGTACCGCGGTTCGAGGTCGTTGAACCCGTACGCGCGGCCGGCGTCGTCGACCAGGTCCGCCGGGTGGAGCACGTCGACCCGGTAGGGAGGGATCTCCACCTCGTAGGTGAGCTCGGCAGCCTCGTCGGCCGTCGCGTCGAGGCCGCTGCGCTCGAACAGGTCGACGACATCCCCACCGGAGAGGTCCACGCCGAGCGTCGACTCGACCCGCTCGTGGGTGACCGACTTCGTCCGCGTCTCGAGATCGGGACGGACGAGTTCACGGTCCGGGTAGCGGACCTCCACCTCCTCGACCCGCCCGCCGCGGGCGTCCAGCGCGTAGCAGACGATGGTGAGCATCCGGTCGACGGTCCACTGATCCGTGCCGGTCATCTCCACGAGCAGGTCGCGCGAACCCTGGTCGACCTCGGTGCGCTTCCCGTTGATGACGGGCGGGAACGAGAACAGCCCGACGTCGTCGTAGATCGCCGGGTAGCTGTCGTAGTCGGCGACGAGGTCCGCGTACGTATCGCCGATGGGGTGGTCGGTAAGCACCTCCGCCGGCGTCATGTCGGTGTCCGCGTCAAGCGGGACGAACCGGTCGCCGTCGGGCGCGATTCCGGTGTAGGTGATGCTCTTCTCGGTACCCCCGTCCGCGGACCTGCCCTTCAGCATCGCGAGGTCGTGGACGCCGATGGCACCCTTCGCCCGCTTTCGACCCATCGTCGCGTGGAGCTTCTCCTGGAGCTGGATGAGCGACTCCAGTTTCCCCTCGGTCATGTCGACGCCGCGAACGACGGCCGCGGTGACGTAGGGGCGCGACTCGGGGACGTCCTCGACCTCGACGACCCACTCCGCGTCGTTCGTCTTCGGGACGTACACACCGCGGTCGTCGCCGTACTGATACCGGAGCGAGCGGGCGACGCCCTCGACGGAGAGCCGGTCGAGCCGGTCGGGCGCGAACTCGAGCTGGAACGCGCCGTCGTCCGTCTCGCCCTCGAACTCCAGCCCGAGCGCGAAGAGGTCATCGCGTAGCTCGCCGTCGCTCTTCTCGTCGTGGCCCGTCAGCTCGCGCAGCTCGTCGGGGTCGACCTCGACGACGGGCATCAGTGAACCACCTCCACGTTCCGCAGCAGGTCGAGGTCACACAGCGTCCCGTGGACGTCGCGGATGTCCTCGAAGCCGTACATTAGCATGAGCAGCCGCTCCAAGGCGAGCCCCCACGCCATCACGTCACACTCGACGCCCAAGGGACGAAGCACCTCCTCGCGGAACAGCCCCGAGTTCCCGATCTCGACCATCTCGCCCGTCTCCGGATGGGTGCCGAACAGCTCGAACGACGGCTCCGTGTACGGGTTGTAGTGGGGCTTGAACTCGATGTCCGTGATGCCGAACTGCGCGTAGAACTCCTCAAAGGTGCCCATCAGGTCGCGCACGGAGAGCTCCTCGGCCATCACCCACCCCTCGATCTGGAAGAACTCCAGCAGGTGGGTCGGGTCGAGGGTGTCGTTGCGGTACACCTTCTCGACGGAGAAGAACCGCTGTGGTGGCTCCAGCTCGCCGACGGCGTGGCCCGAGAGGTAGCGCATCGACAGGGAGGTGGTGTGGCCGCGCAGCGCCACCTCGCGGGCGAACTCCTCGCTCCACGGGGAGTGGTAGCCGTCGCCGTCCTCGCCGACGCCGTTCCGGTGGGCGTCCTCGACGCGTGCGACGAGGTCAGCGGGCAGGTCGTCGTGGGGGTCGACGTCGAGGGTGAAGCGGTCCCAGTGGGTCCGCGCCGGATGGTCCTGCGGCATGAACAGCGCGTCGTTGATCCAGAAGTCCGCGTCCGCGTGAGGCCCCTCCATCTCTTCGAACCCCATCCCGACGAGGGTGTCTTTCACCGCCTCGGCGGTCTGTCGGAGGATGTGGACGCGCCCACCCGAAGCCGGTTCGGCGTCGGCCTCGACGTTGTACTCGGCGAACTCCACGTCCGCCCACTCGCCGGACGCGAGCAGTTCGGGGGTGAGCTGACCGACCGTCTCCGCGACCTCGACACCCTCCATCAGCGCCGTCACGCCAGCATCGGTGAGGAGCACGGCTCGCTCCGTCCGTTCGGTCCGGTCGAGGAGTCCGCGCTCGACGAGCCGGTCCGCGACCGCGTCGTCGACCGGCTCGCCCGTGTCGACCGCCGCGAGCGCCGCGGTCTCGGGGTCGCTGTCGGGGTCGGCTTCCGGGTTCGCCGACACGGCGCCGGCGTCGATGCTGCCGAGCCCCTTCCGCGTGAAGTTCGCCAGGGCGATGTCGACCTCAGGTCCATCGAGGTCCGAGGCGCCGATGACCTGCCCCATCTCGACGGGGTCGTCGGTCGCGCCGGCGGCGACCGCGGCGCGATAGAGCCGGAGCTCCGGCAGTCCCGCGTTCAGGTATCGTTCCCCTTCGTCGGTGAGCGAGCGAGTCTCCTCGGTCCGCTCCTCCACGTCGAGGAGCCCCCTGTCGGCGAGTTCGAAGGCCGCTCGGGTGAGCGTCTCGAGCTTCTCGCCCGTCTCCTCGGCGAGCGATGCGATCGGTTTCGGGTCGGTCGCGCTCGCCGCCTCTAGGAGCGCGACCTGCGTTTCGGGTAGCTTCATTCGGTTGTCTGCGGCTGTGACCGTCGTTCAGTTAGCGGTTCCGACTCGAAAACGGCGGTTTCGGCGGCCCAATACGACGCCGGCCGCGTCCACCCCCGTCTCAGCCGGCGAAAAAGAAGCCGAACCCCGGGGTCACGGTCGCTTCGCGCGCGGCACGTCGGGCACGGGATTCGGGTGCCATACACGCTCGTGTGGCCGATTCGGACAAAAGCGTTCCGCCCCTCCACGGTCCGCGTCAGGCGACGTGTCGCTCCCGGAGCCCCTCGCCGTCGTCGAACCGGTCGCGCGACAGCCCGGAGACGTCGACCAGCGACGCTTCGCCGTCGAGACAGAGCTGTGCGACGATCCGACCCGTCGCCGGCGCGTGCTGGAAGCCGTGGCCGGAGAAGCCGGCCGCGGTTACGACGCCGGGCCGCGACACCTCGATGACGGGGTGGTCGTCCGGCGTCACCGCGTAGCAGCCGGCCCAACCCCGCCGGATGCGCGTCTCCGGGCCGAAGTAGCCCGCCGTCTCGGCGGCCCGCTCCGTCGCGGACACGGCCCACTCGAGGTCCATGTCGCCGTCGTAGCCGTCGGGGTCGACCGCCGGGTCGTCGTCGGAGAAGTGGCCGCCGACGAGCGCACGGCCCTCCCGCTCCGGCCGGAAGTAGGAGCCGGAGTCGAGGTCGATAGTGAGCGGGGCGGACTCGGGAACGGGGGTGGTCGGGTCGACGACGGCGACCTGCCGGCGCTTCGGCTCCACCGGGAGGTCGATTCCCGCGAGCCGCCCGACCCGACCCGCCCACGCGCCCGTGGCGTTGACGAACAGGTCGGCATCGACACTCCCATCGGGCGTCTCGACGCGAACGTCGGCGGCGACGTCGCCGGCCTCGCCGTCGACGGTGACTCCGGTGACGGGTGTCCGGGTCCTGATCTCTGCGCCGGCCTCGCGCGCGGCCGTCGCGTACCCTTGGAGGGCGAGGTGGGGATCGGCGAAGCCGTCGGTCGCCGCGTAGGAGCCGACCGTGTAGCGGTCTGCGCGGAGTTCGGGACAGCGGTCGCGCGCCTCGGCCGGTGAGAGGAGCTCGCTGTCTGCCCCTGCTGCCTGCTGTGTGGCGACCGCCTCGCGAAGCGCCTCGGCCGTCCCCGGCTCGCGGGCGAGGAACAGATAGCCCGGCTGCCGGTAGGCGATGTCGACGCCGAACCGCTCCTCAAACGACGCCCAGACGGGAAGCGACGCGAGCGACAGCTCGACGTTGACCCGCGTGGAGAACTGCGTCCGGATACCGCCGACGGAGCGTTCGGTGTTGCCAGCGCCGAGCGAGCCGGCCTCGCAAACGACGACTTCGGCGTCCCGCTCGGCGAGCGCGTGGGCCGCGGCCATCCCGATGATACCGCCCCCGCAGACGACGACGCGCATGAACTGAGACGGGTTGCGACGGGGCAAGAAGGTTCCGCGGCGAATTGCCACCAGAACTCCGCGCCCCCATCGAGGAGGCACCCGGTCCGGGTGGGGCGTTCGGGCTATGCCCGGTGGCCTCGTCGGAACGGACGACGAAGGAAGCGTGGCAGTCCTACGCGCGGCGGCGCGGGCTCTCCACGTCGATGTCCAGCTCCTCGAGGACGGGCCGCATCTTCTCGCGCTTCTCCTGGTGGTCGGCGAGGAACTCCCGCATCAGCTCCGCGGCCTGCTCCTTGCAGCCCCCGCACAGTCGCTCGCCCCCGACGCACTCCTCGTACACCTCCGTCGCGAACTCGTCGTCGTCGCCCGCGAGCAGGTAGGTGTACAGCTCGTAGACGGGACACTCGTCGGCCTTCCCACCGAGCTCGCGCTGCTTCTCCGCCGTCTCCCGGCCGCCCGTCGTCGCCGCCTTCACCTTCTCGTACCCCTCTTCCGGGTCGTCGAGCAGGCTGATGTGGGAGGCCGGCACGGACGAGGACATCTTCCCGCCGGTGAGTCCGGTCATGAACCGGTGGTAGATGGAAGAGGGGGGCAGAAAGCCGTAGCCGCCGTGGTCGAGTTCGACCTCGCGAGCGAGCGTCTCTGCCTCGTCGCGAGAGAGGTCGAAGGCGTCGACGTGTCCCTCGAAGACGCGCTTCTCGCCGTCGACGGCGTCGATGAGCGCCTCGAACGCGTCGTCGGTGGCGCGGCGGTCGAGGAAGCGGACGCGGGGGCGGACCGGCTCCTTGCCGGCGTTCTCGAGCTTCTCGATGACCCTCGCGCCGGCTTCGTCGGCGTGGTGCTCGCGGAGGTAGTCGGCCGCGTCGGCACAGCGCACGTCGTCGCCGTCCTCGCGGAGGGCGTCGTACGCCTCGCGGATGAGCACGCGCTCCTCGGGTTCGGACTCGAAGCTGGCGTACGCTTCCGTGACCGCGAAGTAGCGCATCCGCTCGGCGAGGTCGCGGGCGAGCCGGACGTGCGGGTCCTGGTCCGGTCCGACGGGGATGACGGTCGGCTTCGGCTCGTCGAGCTGCGGGTAGAGGATGTCGGCCATCTGCGTGACGACCGACTGCATGTGCGAGACGTCGGTCTCGCCGTCGAACCCGTAGATGGCCTGGAACTCGGAGAAGTTCGCCTCCGCGCCGAGCTCGAAGGCGAGGTCCTGCACCTCGCGGTTGCCGGACTGCCGGTAGATCTCCCCGGCGTCGGGGTCAAAACCGAGCGCGAGCAGGCTCAACAGGTAGCTCCGGGTGTGTTCGTCGATCTCGGTCCACGAGAGGCCCCGGGCCGCGTGGGCTTCGAGGTCGGCGATGAGCCCGTAGGCGTCCCCGCCCTGTTCCTGGTGCCAGATGATCTCGTCGAACACCATCTTGTGGCCGATGTGCGGGTCACCGGTCGGCATGAATCCCGAGAGGACGGCGAAGGGGTCGTCGTTCCGCATCGCCTCGGCGACGGCGCCGTAGTCCCGGTGGCCGAAGATGACCCCCCGACGCATCAGGTAGTGGGGGTTCGGCACCGCCGGGAGCACCTCGTCGAACTCCTCGATGCCGAACTGTTCGAACAGCTTCCGGTAGTCGGCGACGCTTGCGGACCCCCACGGGTCGAGGGTGACGTCGTCGGCACCTGCTGCACTCCCCCCGTCGGTGCGGACCGGTGACGGCGCCGCGAGAAGGTTCTCGCGGGCGGGGAGGGGCTCACCCTCGTCGCGGTGGTCGTCGGTCATTTCGTCCCGGAGTCGGGCGTCTCCGCGCAAAAAGGGTTCGTTTGCGAGAGTCCGCGTTCACGGAGTGAGCCGACGGACCGCGCGCCACCGAACGTCCGTCTCGTCTCCGCTGCGGTCGGCAAGTGCGAAGACCATCTCCTTGCGGACGCCGTGGGCGAGCCGAACGTCGAGCGAGAGGTCCCGCGGCGAGAAGGCGTGGTCGGTCGGCACGACGCGGACGAGCCGCTCCGAGTGGCCGAGATCGTCGATGCCGTCGACGTCGGCATACGTGCGGAAGTCGGCGCCGAACTTGAACCCGGTTTTGGGCACCACCCCGCGTGCGCGCAACGCCGCGTAAACGGCGCGCCGGCGGTCGAACCGTTCACCCTCCGCCGTGCGGCCGGAGTCGAGCACCGCCTCCCGCCCGCCGTCGAAGTGGAGCGTTCCGGTTTCTGCGAGGTGTGCGCCCTCGACGAGCGACAGCTGGAGCGCCCCCTCGTCGTCGAACGGCTGCCCGTAGAACGCCCGGTCGTGGAGGCCGGCGGGCGGCTCCCAGACGAGCACCCGGTCGTCGAGGAGCACGGCGTCGGCCGTCCCCATGACGTCGACCGCGGAGGAGCCGTCGAACGTCGGCACCGTCGTCTCGAAGTAGGTGAGCTCGGACTCCTCGTCGACGACGGCGAGGACGACGTCCCCGAGGTCATCCGCCGGGACCGAGTCGCGCTCGGCGACGACGCTGACCCGGTACTCGACGGCATCGTCCCACGGACCGTTCCCGCGGGGATAGACGACGAAGTCGATCCCCTCCGGCCGGTCGACCCAGCCGTCGCGAGCGGGCGTGAGGTAGAAGCCGCGCTCCCGAAGGTCCGAGTAGACGACGAACCGAGCCGCGAGCCCCGCGCCGCTCGTCGCGAGAAACTCCCGGAACCGCTTCCCCTCGACCGTATCGAGGTCACCGCGGGAGAGGAGATGGGCAGCCTCGACCCGCGAGAGGAGGAGACCGCCGTCGTCCGGCTTCCCGTACCCCCGCGAGTCGTAGAACCGCTCGCGGCCCTCGGGGCCAAGCCGGACGAACCCGTCTGTGACGTGTGCGTCCATACGGAGAGGGGCGCGGCTGGAGGCAAAAACCTACGGAGACGCGGGGGAAGCGGCGGGAGGACCGGTCACCCCCCGAGCGGCTCTCTCGCGGTACACGTCCGGTCGAGACAGTCGCCGTCGAACGCCGGGAGCCCGCAGACGCAGGTGCCGTCGTGCTCGGCCGCGGGCACCGAGAACGACGCCTCGCAGTCGGGGTACGAGTCACAGCCGAGCAGCAGCCCACCCGCCCGAACGACCCGGAGGTCGTCGCCGCAGTCGGGGCAGTCGAACGCCCGGTCGAACCGTGCCTCGACGGCCGCGTCCAGCGGATCACAGTCCCGGTCGGCGCACACCTCGAAGCGCTCGCCGCGGGTGACAGCGACCCGTGGGAGCCCGCAGTCACACTGCTCGTCGAGGACGGTCGCGCCGGACGGGAGCGCGTGCTCGCGGTCACACGCCGTACACGCGAGCCGTCCGCTCCGCTCCACGAGCGTGCCGGCGCCGTCGGGACACGGACCGGCCGGTTCGCCGGCCGGGGAGACGGGTACCCGCGTGTCGACGCTCACCTCGTGGAACAGCACGCGCAGTCGGTCGTCGCCGTCGCGGGCGTCGAGCGTCGGCGGCTGCCCGGCGACGACCGTCGCGTCCGGGCGGGTGAGCCACGCGACCGGTCGGTAGCCGTCGGCGTCGTGGAGCAGGACGGTATCGTCGGGCTTGCGGAGACAGACGGCACGCCCCCGGCGCTCGTAGGAACGGTCCCCATCGAACGTCGCGGTGCAGTCGCCAGCGATGAGTCGGGCGGTCGCCACGGAGACGGTGGGCCCGTTATCCCACTTCAACGTTCGCCGACGAGTCGCTCCTTCTCGGCGCGGGACAGCTCTTTGATCTCGTACTCGCGAGACATCGCCTCGCTCCGCGTCCCGTAGGATTCGAGGTGGACGAGTTCGACCGGCGTTCGACCGCGGGTGTACTTCGCCCCCTCGCCGGCGTCGTGTTCAGCGACACGACGCTCGGGATCGGTCGTGTAGCCGGTGTAGAACGTGTCGTCGGCACAGACGAGCACGTAGACGTAGTGGGACATCTGAAGGACACCCATGTGGTTAACCGACGGTGCTGCGCTCAGAGCCGTGACTGATGGGCACGCTCCCGCGACACCTCGGCGATTCCCGCGTTCGCCGAGCAGTTCGGACAGGCGCGAAGCTCGCCGTGTTCGTCAGTGAAGACGCGGGCGAACCGTTCGGAGACGTGCGCGTCACAGTGGTCACACGTTGGCATTGTTCGCCGACCCGAGTGGTCCGTGTCGGCATGCCACGGTAGGAGTCGAGCACACAAATACCCTCGCTATGGGGTCACAAGGGCCGAAATCCGGGCATCGCTCGCACCCGTCGCGGCAGCCGGTGTGGCCGCCGCGCTACCCCCTACGGCGGCGAACGCGTTGCCACCCGCCAACGGCCTCAGTGACCCCCCACCGAACGGGCGATGAGCCCCGCCTGCGACCCCGCGACGAAGCCGGCGTCGACGTTGACGACGGTTAGCGGCGTACACGACTGCAGCATCCCGAGCAGCGCCGCCTTCCCATCGCCACCGTGACCGTAACCGGTGGAGACGGGGAGTCCGATGACGGGCGCGTCGACGAGCCCGGCGACGACGGTGGGGAGCGCCCCCTCGCGACCCGCAGCAACCACGAGCACGTCCGTCGCCCGGAGCTCCTCGAGCGTGTCGAACAGCCGGTGGATGCCCGCGACGCCGACGTCGTCGACCCGGTCGACCGTCGCCCCCATCTCGCGGGCGACGACAGCTGCCTCGCCCGCGGGGACCGCGTCGGAGGTGCCGGCCGTGACGACGCCGACAGTGGCGTCCACGTCGGGGAGGTCGAACCCCGGAGCGTGGGCGACGACCGTCCCTGCCCGCGGGTCGTGCTCCACCGTCGCGTCCGGCCGTTCAGCCGCGAGTGCCTCCCGGACGTCCGTCGCCGTCGAATCGCCTGCTCGCGTGACGAGCGCGCGGCCGGTCGTCTCCACGGCGGCGACGGCGAGCGCCGCCACCTCGGCATCCGTTTTGCCGTCGGCGATGATCCCCTCCGGGATGCCGGTGCGGTCCTCGCGGGCGGCATCGAACCGGCCCGCCTCCCCGGTCGCATAGCCACGGATCTCCGCCTCGGCGGCCGCGGGGGAGAGCTCCCCGGCAGCGACCCGGTCAAGTATGTCGCGCATGCGCACCCTTCGACGTGCGGCGACACGTGGCTGTCGGCTCGGCCCGAGGAATCCTGCCCGATTCCACACGGGAGAACGACCGCGAGAGGGCCCCTACCGCCAGCGAATGAGGAAAGTATATAAGCCACGTATGTTTACGCCGACTCGTATGGCAGACCTGATCGTCAAGGCCGCTGTGAAGGAAGCGCTCGATGACATGAACGTTGCGTCCGACTTCTACGACGCTCTCGACGACGAGGTTGCGGAGCTGCTCGAGGACGCCGCCCGTCGCGCCGACGAGAACGACCGGAAGACCGTCCAGCCCCGAGACCTGTAAGCTCGGCTTTCGAGCTCGAACTCCCCGCTTCTTTCCGAGTCACCACCGGACAGCGGCCGCTCAGTCGCGCTCGCGGAGCTCGACGCCGTCCTCTCGACCGACGAACACCGCGTCCGCGAGGTCGACGAACAGCCCGTGTTCGACGACGCCTGGGAGTCCGGACAGCGAACGGGCCAGCTCCGTGGGGTCCGAAACGGCGTCGAACGCGCAGTCGAGCACGAGGTTCCCGTTGTCCGTGACGACGGGGCCGTCCTTCCGTTCGGCGTCGCGGAGCACCGGCTCGCCGCCGCGTTCTCGGACGGCGGCGGCGACGACCGGCCGCGCGTCCGGGAGCACCTCCACCGGCACCGGACCGGTCAGCTCGTCGACGAGCTTCGTCGGATCGACGACGACGAGCAGCTCCTCTGCGGCCGCGTCCACGTACTTCTCTCTGGCGTGGGCCGCGCCGCCCCCCTTCACCAGGTCGAAGCCGCCGTCACGGGCCATGACCTCGTCGGCTCCGTCGATAGCCACGTCGGGCGTCGCCGCCTCCAGCGAGGTCAGCGGAATCCCCACCTCGCGGGCGAGCTGGCGCGATTGGAAGGACGTCGGCACCCCGCGGATGTCGAGGCCGGCGTCGACGGCCCGGCCGAGCGCCCTGATCGCGTGTGCGGCGGTGCTACCGGTGCCGAGCCCGACGACCTGGCCGTCCGAGACACGGTCGGCCGCCGCCTCCCCGGCTCGGCGCTTGGCATCCTCGGAGCCGTCCGTCCGTTTCATGTCGCCCCCTGCTCGCCGGGACGACGAAAACCCCGCGGTCGAGCGAACCGCGGACACGACAGGGGAGCGCTCTTGCCCGTGGGGTGACGACGACGAGCCATGACCGACTGCCTGTTCTGCGGGAGCGACGTGGAGGCCCACGATCCGGTGTACGCCGACCACGACGGCGGCCGGTACCCGTTCTGCAACTGGGCCTGCCTCGAGCAGTACATCGACGCCGAAGGGCTGACGAGCGGCGCCTGCTGTCGGTGGGAGCCGGCCTGAGCCCGGCGCCGGAGCCGTCCGTGCCACGAACCGGTTTGTGGCTCGCGCCCCTCGTTCCCCTATGGCTTCGACCCTGCTGCTCGCCGGCGTCGGTGAACGGATCGGCGAATCGGTCGCACGGCGGTTCCACGCGGCCGGCTGGAACGTCGCCTGCGTCGCCCGTTCCGGTGACGTGACCGACCCGCTGGCCGACGAACTCGACCGGGTGCTCGCCGTCCGGGCGGACCTGACCGACGAGGACGCTGTGGGCCGCGCCGTCGAGGAGACGCGAGCGGCGTTCGGCCCCGTCGACTGCCTCGTCTGTAACGCGAGCGCCGGCGGTGGCAACCCGATCGACGAAGCCGACCCGGCGACGTTCGAACGGCTCTGGCGAGTCCGCGCGCTCGGCTCGTTCCTGCTCGTGCGGGCGTGTCTCGACGACCTCCGCCCGGAGGGAACCGTGCTGTTCTCGGGAACGACCTACGCGACCGACCCCGCGCCCGAGCAGGTTGAGTGGGGGAGCGCCGCCCCCGCGGTCCGCGGGCTCGCCGAGACGCTGGACGTAGCGCTCGACGGCGTCCACGTCGCGTATGTCCGCATCGCGGCAGCCGTCCGGCCACCGGACAGCGAGTTTGAGGGTGCCGTCGGCGCAGACGCCGTCGCAAAGCGGTATCTCGAACTCGCCGAGTCGAGCGACGCCGTCGTCTCCGACCCCCGTATCGGCCCGCCCTAACCGGGAGCGGTGGGGTTTTGCCCGCCCGCCGTGACCGCCCGCTATGGCACTGTTCGGAACGAGCGGCGTCCGCGGGCCGGTCGGCGAAACGGTCACGGCCGCGCTCGCGCTCGACGTGGGCCGCGCCGTCGGCGCCGACCTCGCGGCACGCGGCGAACCGCGGCGCGCGGTCGTCGGACGCGACCCGCGCGACTCCGGCCGGCTGCTCGTCGACGCGCTGGCC
>Ga0207771_100854_pt1 | contig 15539 bp, 19 predicted proteins | sample A23M2SouthBayCA_2_FD_187731 | JGI IMG/M metagenome (GOLD analysis project Ga0207771, IMG submission 187731) | Aerobic enrichment media microbial communities from Eden Landing Ponds, California, USA - A23 M2 (2) (SPAdes) | ecosystem: Environmental > Aquatic > Marine > Unclassified | place...
AAATCCACACAGGCAACGGTTACGCAGACAGGTTGAACGAGGTGAGTTCGGCTTTGACCGCCACTAAACTAGAACGAATGCATGTAGAACGGAATGATTACGAAAAAGCTGCAGATGAATTTCAAGAGATTTTAGATATAACACCAGATAACCGGCAATTCTATGAAGAAGTATGTTGCCTTATGGACACTGAGAAACCAAGCTTAGCAATTGAAAGTGGTGAAATTGCAGCAAGAATGGATCCTAAAGATTACCATGTGCACTTTCACATTGCATCTGCCTATTTGGTAAAGAATGAGTATGAAAAGGCATTGCCGATTATTAATGAGCTGATAGAAAATTCACCCGATCAGGTCCAAGTGGCAAGAACGAAGGTAAAAAAATTATCCGTTCTTAAAGTCCAAGAACAGCCGGATGAGATTTTAGAAGTTGCAAAGTCAATCATTGAGGATTATGAGGACAATTATGCAAGACGACGTGCTCACCTCCATTTAGGAATGGTCTATGTTCAAGATGAAAAATATGAACAGGGTATACAACATCTGACAGAATATATTGAGAACTCAAATATTTCTTTAAGTGAACAGTCGCAGAAGTCTGAAATCACTGACTACATTTCTTCTGATGAAAATAAACAGGACTCAGAAGAAGATCTTGCACTTGCCTATTATTACCGCGGTGTATCACAAACAAAAGTTGGATCTGGTAACGCAGGGTTGTCTGATATCCAAAAAGCTGTCAATTATAATCCAAAGTTTGCTGAATATGCTGAGCAGCTGGATATTATGCATACCTTCGATACAAAAGTTTCAAATATAAATAGCAATGACTTTAGTTAATTGGGTACCTGAAGTATATCCACTCCTTCTTCTTTATATTTTCCTCTGCGCGTTTAAATGCTACTTCAAGTAGATCATTGTCTATTCCGATACTCTCATTGCTTTGCTGGATCTTTTCGTATTCCTTTTTGACCTCCTCGTGGTACTTCTCCATTGAGACTCCCAGATCCCACTGTGCGATTTTCCGATCTGCGACATTCATTCGATAGCTCCGATACTTTGACCCGCCAGCGGTATCCCAAACCGTCAACCCCTCTTCTGTAATGCGGTATTTCCCCCGGTCAACCTTCTCGACCAGCCCGCCCGCCTGCAGAGAGTTGAGACGACCAGATACACCCTCCCGCGACCGACTGATGTGCTCCGCGATGATCGACGGCGAGACGAAGCGCATGACCGCCAAGATCTCGAAGTCCGGGTCAGCCAGTCCCAGTCGTCGCCTGTGGAGACGCCCAGCCAGTCACGCCTCCCTGATCCCGTGCATCGTCGCGATCTGGAACCGGACGGTCGTGAATTCGATGTCCTCGATCGGTCGTTCGTGGACCTCGAAGAAGGGGATGTCGAGGTGGTCGACGGCTTCGCGGATGGTGGCGTCGAGTTCGGTCTCGGAGAGTTGTTCGAGGTGGCCTTCGGCGACGACGCTGTGCCAGCCCGCGTCGGTCTGGTCGTAGACGACGAAGGTGGCGTGGTCGGTCGACTCGATGTAGTCCTGTTTCTGGCTGGCCGGGGCATAGCCGAGGCGGAAGTAGATCGCGGGGCTGTCCTCGCCGTCGTCGTCGTAGGCGAAGGAAACCGGGATGGCATAGCTGTCGTCGTCGCGGGCCAGCGAGAGGACGCCGGTCTGCTGGGCGTCCAGAAAGTCGCCGATCTCGATCGCGTCCAGCGCGTGGGCCTGTCGCGTACTCATACTCGAACATTGTTTCTGAACAACAATTAGTGCAGGGGGTCGAAACGTGGACACACCGGTGTAGGATCAGACAGTGCCGAGAGACTGAACGCCCGACGAGATACGGGGGCGCAGTGTGCAGAGAGATCGAGTGTCGGCAAGTGAATCGGGGTATCGGTGCCCCGTTGTCTCGTTTGCTGTCTCAGGTCTGACCGTCAACGGCCGACACAAAACACCACTGCGACAGACTCCGAAGGCGTTTTTCCCGTCTGAAGCCCACCAGGGAGTATGCCTAGCGCACACCACGTCGGGATCACGGTCGACAATCTGGATCGAGCAGTCGAGTTCTACAGCGACACGTTCGACTTTCCGGTGCTGTCTCGCTTCGAGGTCGCGGGCGAGGCGTTCGAGACCGGTGTCGGCGTCGACGGGGCGACCGCCCAGTTCGCCCATCTCGATGCCGACGGGATGCGACTGGAACTGGTCAGCTACGAGCCAAAGGGTGACGACGCCGCGGCCGACGCGATCAACGACACCAGCGCGAAACATATCGGCTTCGAGGTCGCGGATCTCGATGCGTTCTATGCCGACCTCGACGACGGCGTCGAGACGATCAGTGAGCCACAGACCACGGCCAGCGGCACCAGTATTCTGTTCGTCGTCGACCCGGACGGTAATCTGATCGAAGTGCTCGAGCCCTGAACGGCCGGCACTGTGTGGCGACGGAGTCCGTGGCTGTCGTGTCCCGTTGACAGGCCACGCCGCTCGGCGTTCGAGCAGTCCGAGATTTGTCCGTGCTTCGCGAACGGCGACTAGTCGCTCGTCCACTCCTCGATGTGTTCGGCGACGTAGTCTTGCCCGCCCATGCCGACGCTGATGCCGATCGCGAGCGCGATGCCGAGACCGAGACCGATCGCGACGGCCTGGGCCATCGTGTTGAGGATGACGGTGTTGTAGCCGAAGGCGTCGAGCGTGAGCGTCACCGAGACGAAGTAGACGACCCCCCGGGCGACGAGTGCGACCAGTGGTGTGAACGAGCGCGCACCGAGCACGTCGTTGTCCTTGATCGCCTTCGAGACGTAGCCGGCGACGACGAACCCGACCAGCAGCAGCAGGACGCCGCCGATCAGCGACGGCAGATAGCCGGCACCGGTCTGCGCCCAGCGAGCCATCTGGGTTGCGTTGAGGAGCGTCAGCGAGATCACGAGCGCGATCAACAGGAAGAGATAGGCGATCAGCGTCGTGATCGCCCCGTCGACCTCGTCGGACGCCTCGAAAAAGCCACCGAGCGGTGTCTCCATGAGCGCCTCGTCGAAGTCGACGCGGTCGGCGACAGCGGCGATCTTCCCGCCGACCCACGGACCGACGACGTACAGCGCGAGCAGTGGCAGCGCGATCGCCAGCAGGATCGTCGCCGGCCACTCGACGAGTCCGATGATGTCGTTGATCGTCTGGCTGAGGTTCGGGGCGATCCCCTGCTGAAGCAGGATGCTCATTCGCACGTCCCCCGCGACACTGCCGTAGTCATGTGCCCACACGCCTTGCAAGCTATTTGATACGTACACATAGCCATCTGATACATTTCGGGACGTAACTTAAAGCCACAGTCTAGCCATCGAGGGATTCTGTGGCGGACTGGGCGGAGACCGTTCGAGAAGCCAACTTTCGAATCGAAACCATCTGGGAAAAATGATCGACAAGACGGCGAGTGCACTTCGTTCAGCAGGACGGCGTTCGCCGCAGAGTCGAAGTCGCGGTGGTAGGCTTCCACCTTTTTCCACGTCGGGTATCCTCGCTACGCTGTGGGTACCCTCGCGGAAAAAGGTGGTTCTGTCGAACGGAGTGAGACAGAGCTTGTCAGAGCTTGCTCTGACAGTGGCGAAAAAGCGCCACTCACGCCGTTCGTCGCGGACAGCCGATCTCGACGCAGTTGTCTGTCTACTCCCACTTCGCGCCGGGGTTCGTCACTGCGCCGTTCGCCGCAGAGTCGAAGTCACGATGGTACTTCGCCAGCACGCCGTTCTCGTAGTTGGGTTCGGGTTCCCACTCGTCGAGGCGGGCCTCGATCTCCTCGTCGGAGAGGTCGACCGACATCTCCAGTTCGTCGATGTCGATGGTGATGGTGTCGCCGTCTTCCAGTGCGGCGATGGGACCGCCGACGAAGGCCTCGGGGGCGACGTGACCGATGGAGAAGCCACGGGTCGCGCCGGAGAAGCGGCCGTCGGTAAAGAGCGCCACGTCCTCGGCGTGGCCCTGGCCGGCGACCGCGCTGGTGACGCCGAGCATCTCGCGCATGCCCGGGCCGCCGCGTGGGCCTTCGTTGCGGATGCAGATCAGGTCGCCCGACTCGACTTTGCCCTCCTGGACGTACTGCATGGCGTTCTCTTCCTCCTCGAAGACCCGAACCGGGCCTTCGTGATGGAGGTGGTCCTCGCCGGTGATCTTGATGACTGCGCCGTCGGGCGCGAGATTGCCCGTCAGGATGCGGATGGCACCGCGTTCGTGGAAGGGATCGTCGACCGGCGCGAGGAAGTCGGCGTCGAGATCGGCGATGGCGGGCGGGTCGATCCGTTCGAGTGCCTCGGCCATCGTCTCGCCCGTCACCGTCAGAGCGTCGCCGTGGAGCAGGTCGGCGTCGGACAGCGCCTTCAGGACGACCGGGACGCCGCCGAGTTCGTGGAGATCGTTCATCACGCGCGTGCCGCCGGGCTGGAGGTTGGCGATCTTGGGGGTGCGAGCGCTGATCTCGTTGAAGTCCTCGATGTCCAGATCGACGCCGGCCTCGGCGGCGAGTGCGAGCAGGTGGAGGACGGCATTGGTCGAGCCACCGACGGCGACCTGCAGCGCGATGGCGTTCTCGAAGGATTCTCGCGAGAGGAAATCGGAGGGACGACGGCCTTCGTTCACGACTTCGACGGCGAGTTCGCCGGCCTCACGAGCGACCTCGTACCGGGACTCGTGTTCGGCCGGCGGGGAGGCCGAGCCAAGCGGCGAGAAGCCAAGCGCCTCGGCGATCGAGGCCATCGTGTTGGCGGTGAACATCCCGCCACACGATCCAGCGCCCGGACAGGCGTGGCGTTCCATCTCGTCGAGTTCGTCCTCGGTCATGTCGCCCGTCGCGACGGAGCCGACGCCCTCGAAGACGTTCTGAATGGTGATCTCGCGACCGTCGTGCTCGCCGGGCATGATCGAGCCACCGTAGAGGAAGACGCTGGGGAGGTCAGTGCGGATGGAGGCCATCATCATCCCGGGCATGTTCTTGTCACAGCCACCGATCGTGACGAGACCGTCCATGCGCTCGCCGAAACTGACCAGTTCGACGGAGTCAGCGATGATCTCTCGCGAGATCAGCGAGGCCTTCATCCCCTCCGTCCCCATCGAGATGGCGTCGGAGATGGTGATGGTGCCGAACTCGATGGGCATGCCCGCCGCCTCGTCGATGCCGTCGTAGGCAGCTTCGGCGAGATCGTCGAGGTGGACGTTACACGGCGTGATGTCGGCCGCAGGGTTGGCGACGCCGACCATCGGCGAGGAGAGATCGTCGTCGTCGTACCCCATCGCGCGGAACATCGCGCGATGTGGTGCCTTCTCGTAGCCTTCCGTCACGTCGGTGCTGGGGAGGTCCGGGTCCTTCTTGCCGTCGGGCGCTCCCTGCTGTCCCTGATTGCTCATGCTCGCGAGTGGGCGACGCGGCATCTTAAACGCACGGACTACCGTGTTCGGGAGTACGATCCGCCGACGATGCTGGCGAGGCGATACGAACGTCGCACGCGTCGGACGGCCAGCCACGCCGAGCATCATCGGCACACGACAGCCCATTCTATTCGAAGCGGGGGCGTACAACGGTGTTCTGGCGCGGTCACGTGCGTGACTGTCGACGCTCTGTCGGGACCGGCAGGGCGGGATGTGTCCCGAACGCGGGGTTTTTCTGCCCCCGTGTCGTGGACCGCATCATGACGAACGTCACACTGACGACCTCCGAAGGCGACATCGAACTCGAACTATACGACGAGCGCGCACCCCGCACCGTCGAGAACTTCCTCGGGCTTGCCGAACACGATCCGGCCGCAAGCGACGACCCTTCACCGTCGACGACGACGTGGGAAGACCCCGAGTCGGGCGAGGTTCGGGGCGATACCCTGTACGAGGGCGTCGAGTTCCACCGCGTCATCGACGACTTCATGATCCAGACCGGTGACCCGATGGGGACCGGCCGCGGCGGTCCGGGCTACCAGTTCGACGACGAGTTCCACGACGACCTGCGCCACGACGGGCCAGGCAAACTGTCGATGGCCAACAGCGGTCCAAACACCAACGGCTCGCAGTTCTTCATCACGCTCGACGCGACGCCCCACCTCGACGGCAAGCACGCCGTCTTTGGCGAAGTCGTCGATGGGATGGATGTCGTCGAAGCCATCGGCAGCACCGACACCGACAGACAGGACGCACCGACGACGCCGATCACCATCGATGGCGTCGAGATCCACGACTGACCGAACACTCGGACTGCCAACAGCAACTGTAGTCTGTCGGTATCGTTCGAACAGTCACGACAGACCTCTCACGGACCGTTTTCCGATGATTCTGTGGGAGATTAACAACAACTGTAGTGCCGGACCCGTGGCTTGAAGTGGCCCGCCCCGAGTGTGTGGTGTATGCTCGGGGACAAGCGACAGTACCAGCTTCTGTACTTCGTCTTCTTTGCGTCCTCGAACGGCTTTCTGGTCTTTCGGAACGCCTACTTCGAGGAGCTGGGGTTGAGTGGGAGTCAGATGGGGCTGCTCGGGGCCGTGCTCGTCGTCGGTGGGATGGTCGCACAGCCGATCTGGGGCGGGCTTGCGGATCGGTTTGCGGCCTCGAAGCCAGTCCTGCTGATCGCCGCCGGTGTTTCGAGCGTGGTGATCCTCGCCTACCCGCTGGCCGGCACCGTTCCCGATCCGTTCCTGTTGCTCGTGCTGGCGACCGCACTGCTGTCGACGGTGCGCTCGCCCATCGTCCCGATCACGAACGCGATGATCCTCTCGAAGGGTCTGGACTACGGGCAGGTCCGGGCCTTTGGCTCCATCGCCTTCGGACTGGGGAGTCTCGTCATCGGCTGGCTCCTCTCGCAGTACGCCACCGAGATCGTCTTCTACATCTACGCCGTCGGGATGGTCGTGCTCGTCCTCATCGTCCGAGGGGTGCCCGACGCCGAGGCAGACCTGACTCCCGATCTCAAGACCGAGGCTCTGAAGCTCGTGACGAACAAGCGCTTTCTGTTGCTCCTCTCGGTTACCGTTCTCCTCGCCGGTGCGAGTGCCTCCGGGAGCGCGTACTTCGCCGTCTACATCCGTGCGATCGGTGCCAGCGACGGGCTGACCGGGACGGCGTGGATGCTCAAAACCGTCGGCGAGGCGGTGATCTTCCTCTCGATGGCTCGGATCGGACTGACAAACCGGACGCAGTTGACCCTCGGCGCGGCGCTGTACGTCGGTGTGTATCTCGTCTACGCCGCCGTCGCGACGACGGCCGCGATCCTCGCCGTCCAGTTCGTGCTGGGCGTCGGTCTGGCGCTGTACAACATCGCCATCGTCGAGTTCGCCGACCGATTCGCCCCCGAAGACCTGACGTCGACCGGGCAGGCCGTCCTCTCGGCCTTTGGCATCGGGACGGGCCGGGCGCTGGGGGAACTGGGTGCCGGTGGCGTGATGGACGCTATCGGCGTGCAGTCGATGTACTACGTGCTGGCAGTCGTCGCCCTCGCCGCGCTCCTCTTGAGCCTCGTGTTCCACGGCCCGACGCTGCGGCGACTCGGCACCGCGGCCGGTGTCGGACAGTGACCCTTGTACTGCCGGCAGTGCCAGCGGGCGGCTGACGCCTACGACTCCCGGTACACCGTTACTGCTTGCCGGACCAACGCGTCGTGTGGGTCACAGGTGTCCACGTTCTCTGCCACCCGCTCGAACGCGGTCTCGATCCCGATGTTCCGAGCGAGCGCGGTGGCGGCGGCCGCGACGGACGGGCTCCGTGACGCCCCACGAGAGCAGTGTACCAGTACGGTCTCGCCGGACTCGATACGTGCGCGCACCGCTTCGACAGCGCCCTCGAAGCGGTCCCGGTCGTTTTGCGGTCCGTCGAGCATATGGTGTTTTATCACCGACACCTCGTCGGGAAATCCGGCGTCGGGATCGGCGTGGGTCAGGGAGACGACCGTCTCGACGCCGTTCTCGGCGAGCAGTCCCTCGTCACTCGCGTCCGCCAGCGTCCCGACGAACAGCGACTCGGTGACTCGATCCACGCGTCAGTCACCTCGCAACAGCGTCAGTCGGCACCCGGACTCGGCATCGAGCGTCGCCTGCCCGGTCACCACCTCGGGGCGTTCGAAGCGCCCTTCCAACCGCTCTGCATCTCGAAGCGTGAACGCCGACCCCGCTTCCACGTACCCAAGCACCACCGCTCCGGGGCCACGACACTGCGCGACCAGTCCGGTGAGATCGTCGCGGTCGCCGACGGCTCGGTGCCGCGATACCGAGCCACCGTCCCGCAGGTTCGACCTGACACGGCCGTAGTCCGTCTCCAGCATCGTCGGCTGTGTGAATGCCGTGAACACGTCGGTTACGACCTCACGAATCACGTCACGCTTCGCTGTCGACACGACGGTCCCGAACGACGCTTCGAGCCGCTTTCGATCCGGCCCTCGTGACTCGCCGGTGAAGATTGCCACCGTAATCGCATCGGGATCGCAACAGTCGCCGATACGGGCAGCGGTGTCGACAGCACCCTCTTCGGTGACACTCCCGGTCACTACGACGACATCGAACGAAGCGAACCGATCCGCGAGGACGGACGCCCCGGTTTCGACGACAACGTCTGAGGGGGCCGGATCGTCGCTCGGGACCATCTGGCCGCTGCCGTCGCGGCTCTCGGTCCCGTCTTCGACACGCTCCGCACCGAAATCGCCGACACCGACGAAACACGTGCGCACCCGGAACTGGTCGACCATCTACCCGAGACCGAGGAGTGGTTGCGTCTTAGTTCCCGGTCCCGCTCGTGGGTGGCCATGAGCATGAGAGTCACTAGCAATCCATGGACAGCTATAGGTAGCTCCCGGCGAACGATACGCTGTCGCCGAAACCAACACACAGGAGACAATCTAATGGGTCGATACGTCATTTCAGATCATCACTTCGGTCACTCTCGGATCATCGAGTACACCGGTCGCCCGTTCAGTTCCGTCGGAGAGATGAATCAGTCCCTGCTGAATCGCCACTACGAGACCGTCGACGAGTCGGACACACTCGTCCACCTCGGCGACGTGGCGATGGATATGCGCGACGGGACCGAGACCATCGAGTACTTCGACCGGCTCGGCGGTGATCTGCTGGTGCGTGGCAACCACGATACGGGCCTGACGGCTGCGGATGCCCCGTTTCCGGTGGTGCGATCCTGTACCATCGAACACGGTGACAGAACGTTCTACTGTACGCACCGGCCAGCCGACGTTCCCGAGGAGTGGGACGGGTGGGTGCTTCACGGGCACGAACACAACAACAGTCCCGAGGAGTTCCCGTTCGTGGCCTACGACGCCCGGCGGATCAACGTCAGTTGCGAACTGCTGAACTATCGGCCGATCGCACTCGAAACGCTGTCGGGGATTCTCGATGCCTGCCCGGACGGGTCGCGAATCCGCGACGTGGACACCGCACGCGCCGAGCTGGGCGAGAGGTGAGACGGGCGTGTCTGCGCGCACCGTCTTCCACCGGCTGAAATCCACCGACAATCTCCGTGTGGCCGATCGATCTCTGCACACGAGGACACACGATGTCTGAACTCACCGAGCGGTTAGAGCGGGCGACCGCGCCCGTGTTCATCACACATAGACGAGCGGACCAGGATAGTCTCGGCGCAGCGCTGGGTCTGCGGGCGATCCTCGGCGTCGGGACCGTCTGTGTGCCAGCCGGCGTGACGAAGCCGGCACGGCAGTTATGCGATGCTACGGACGCGACCGTCCGTGCAGAAACCCTTCCCGACGAGTTCGACGAGGCGGTCGTCGTCGACGCGCCGTCGACGGATCGGATCTCGCCGGTCGCCCCCGACGCTGTCCTGTTGATCGATCACCACGAACCCGCCGACCTCGCCGACAGCGCCGTCGCCACGCTCGTGGATACCGACGCCGGTGGGACGACGGAGTTGGTCACCCGACTGGCGATGTCGGCCGGCTGGGACGTTCCCGCAGACGCAGCACTGCCGTTGCTCGTCGGCCTGCTCGACGATACCGACTTTCTCGGGGACGGTAGCCCGCGGACGGCGGCGACGGTAGCCGCCCTGTTCGAAGCAGTGGGAGAGCAGGTGACACTGCTTCCGGCGTTACTCGACCGATCAGTCGGTCGCGACGAGCGGATCGCCAGTGCGACCGGCGTCCTCCGGGCCAGCGGGTACCGGGCCGGCGATCTGTTCGTGGCGTTTGCCCGAGTCGGGGCACACGAAGGGGCGGCCGCCGAACGGCTCCGGGCGGCCGGCGTCGACCTCGCGGTCGTCTGCTCGACGCATGGCGACGAGATCCGCGCGACGGCGCGAGCGTCCGACCGGATGGCCGAACGGGTCAGCCTCGGTGCCACGGTACTCCCGGCACTCGCCGACGAGTTCGGTGGCGACGGTGGCGGGCACGCCACAGCAGGGTCCGCGACAGTCGTTGCTCGGGACACCGACGCGGTCGTCGAGACGGTGCTCGCGATCGTGGCGTCGGAACTCGGCCTGACGTTCACCGAGGTGTCGTGATAAAGGGGAGTGCTCGGAACCCACGGCACGGTTCGAAGCGACTCCCTGCGCGAAGAGTCGGGCTTATCTGTCCCGGTCCCCCAGCTATCGGTATGGCAGACGAGGACGGCCCCATAGACCCGAGTCAGATGGGTGGGACCGACGCCCCGCCGGTCGAGGCAAAGCCGTACAAGATCATCTTCGAGGCCAACAAGTGCATCGGTGCGGGCAAGTGCGCCGAGGTCTCGACGAACTGGGAACTGAGCCTCGACACCGGTATCGCCGCCCCGAAGACCTACTTTGTCGGCGAGGACGAGGTCGACGACGAGATCCGCGCCGCCGAGGTCTGTCCCGCGAAGAAAGACGTTGGCGTGATTCACGTCGTCGACCGGCGGACGAACGAGGAGATCGCACCCGATCCCCACGGCGACGGGACGCTGTCGGTCGACTGGTAATCCCACGAGTCGACTCCCGCGCGAATCTCGTCGACTGGTAACCCCACGAGTCGACTTCCGCGCGAATCTCGTCGACTGTTCATTCTCCTGTCGTTGACGTAGTCGTCCCACAGATTCAAGCCATACCACTGGTGTTGTAGTGGTGTGTTCGACGAGAAACGTCGCTACCAGACGCTGTATTTCGTCTTCTTTGTCGCCGGCAGCGGCATCACGGCGTTTCGGAACGTCTACTTCGAGGAACTGGGGCTGTCGGGCTTCGAGATGGGACTCATCGGCGCGGTCATGGTCGGGGCGGGGATGTTCGCGCAGCCGCTGTGGGGCGTCGTCGCCGACCGCTACGGCCGGACGAAGGGGGCGCTGCTCGTGGGCACCGCGGTGTCGGCCGTTGCCGGACTCGCGTTCCCGGTGATCGGGCAGTCGGTCGCCGATCCACCGCTGCTCTTCGGCCTGCTCCTGGCCGCGGGTGTCGTGTTCGCCACCTTTCGCGCGCCGATCATGCCCATCGCAAACTCGATGGTGCTCGATTCGGGGCTGAACTACGGATCGGTGCGGGCGTTCGGTGCGATCGCCTTCGGTGTCGGTCTCGTGGGCATCGGAAGTCTCGTCGAGTGGTTTGGAACGCCGGTCGTCTTCTACATCTACGTCGTCGGGATGGCCGCCTTCTTTCTCTTCTTGCGCGGGCTTCCCAAGCCAGAGACGACGGTCGCACCCGACATTCGCAGCGAGGCCGTCCGCCTGCTGACGAACAAGCGCTTTCTCGTCCTCTTCGTGGTCGCGATGGTCATGGGCGGGGTCATCTCCGCCGGGGCCTCCTTTTTCGCCGTCTTCATGCGAGACATCCAGGCCGGCGACGACATCACCGGTCTCGCGTGGTTCATCCGCACCGTCGGCGAGGCGGCCATCTTCCTCGCGATGGCTCGCATCGGGCTGGACTACCGCTGGCAGCTCTCACTCGGCGTTTTGACCTACGCCATCGGCTACGCCGTCTACGGACTGACCGGCGCGGTGACGGCGATCCTCTCGGTCCAGCTCATGCTCGGCGTCGGCTATGCGATGTTCAATCTCTCGACGGTGAATCTCGCTCATCGCTTCGCGCCGGAAGCACTCTCCTCGACTGCACAGGCGGTGATGACCGGCATCGGCATCGGTGCCGGGCGCGCACTGGGCGAACTGGCCGGCGGCCAGCTCGTCGATATGGTCGGCACGCAGGAACTGTATCTCTGGCTCGCCGGTGCGACCGTGTTCGCACTGGTCGTGAGTCTCGTCTTCCACATCCCCGGCGTCGGCACCGGCGTCGCCGTCGAAGACGCCGAAGCCTCGTGATCCGGGACCGAAAGGAACAACCCCGTGCCGTCCGCTTTCCAGCATGCGCGAGGGTAGCCGAGCCAGGCCAAAGGCGGTGGGCTTAAGACCCGCTCCCGTAGGGGTCCGTGGGTTCGAATCCCATCCCTCGCATTTTCCGACTCGAACACAACCGTGAGCGACAGCGACCGATCGCTGACGACGCCCTTTTGCCCGTCAGCGGCGTATCGGGGGCAATGACTGAAGACCTCCCCGAGAGCGCGGTCCGGGCGTTCGAGCACCACGACGCCTTCGCGGACGACGATGGCGCGTATCGCGTGACCACCACGGCCTTCGAAGGAACCGTCACGGCCGATGACGCCGACGAATGGCGCGTCGCCTACACCGTGACCGTGCGCGCGCCGACGCTCGATGCGGCGACCGTCGACGCGGTGGGCGACGCTGTTGCCGACGGATGGTTCGAGACACTGGAGCGCCGTCTCGAAGACGCTCCGAAGGCCACGCGCACGACGGTCGACCTCGACACCTACACCGTCGAGTACGACGGCGGCGACGTGGTCGTCACCTACGGCTTCGAACTGGGCAACGCAGACACCGCCGCCCGCGTCGCCAAGACCTTCGTCGAGTACGTCGAGGGCACCTACGTCGAGGGGATCGTCCCCGGCTACGAGTACGAGGGTGCCGTCGCCGAACTGGTGGACCAGGCCCAGACGAATGGGGACGGCGGTGCTGGTGGCACGCCATTGTAAGTGGCACGCATACGGCGAGCCGAAGGCGGGCCTCGAAAGCGAACGGGGAGGAACGACCCGTGAACGAAGCGAGCGAGGAAATCCGACGCAGTAAAGTTTAGTCGCTAGTCCATCGCGATGTACGTTTGCGTGTCTTCGACGCCCTCGACGCTTTGGATCTGCATGGCAGCGATGTCTTTGACTGCGGCGGGCGTGTCGACCTCGACTTTGGCGATGAAGTCCACGTCGCCGGCGACGATGTGGGCGTCGCTGACGCCGTCGATGGCTTCGATCTCGTTTTTGAGGCGGTCGGCGTCGCCGGTGTACACCTTGACCATGACGTAGGCGACGACCATCTCAGGCACCTCCGATGGCGGTCGCGCGGCCGGTCTCGCCGACGACGATGCTGCGGACGCTGTCCAGTACGTCGAAGTCGGCCAGCACGACCAGATGGTCGCCCAGATCGAGCGTTTCGTCTTCGCCGGGCAAGTCGAGCGGGCCGTCGGCCTTGCCGAAGGCCAGCAGTCTGGCGTTTGCGGGTAGTTCGAGTTCGCTGATGGAGTAGCCTCGCATGGGTGATTGTTCGGTGATGGTGAGTTCGACGAGCTGGAGGTTCTGGTCGATGTCGGCGACGGCGCGGATGTTGCCCCCGAGCAGCGCGTTCTTGGCGGCGATGGCACCGAGGCGTTCGGGGTAGATCACCTCGTCGACGTCGCCAGCGTACTTGCGGTAGATCTCTTCGCGGTAGTCCTCGTCGATCCGCATGACGGTTCGGCAGCCGAACTGTTTGGCGATCATACACGCGACGAAGTTGGTGTTGAGGTCGCCGGTCAGCGCACCGAGCGCGTCCGCGTCGTCGAGGGCCGTCTGGCCAAGCGTGTCCTCGACAGCACCGTCGCCGTCGATGGTCTCGTAGCCGTTCTCCCGAGCGCGGCCGACCTTCGTGGGGTCGTTTTCGACGAGGACGACATCGTGCCCGCTCTCGTCCAGCACGCGGGCAGTGCGGAGACCGACGCGACCGGCACCCACGATAACGAATCGCATGGTAACGCTTACGACTGGGTATCGGATAAAGCTACCCCGTGGTCGGACCTGAACCTTTTTCGTGTTACCAATACACACAGTAGGTATGGTTACCGCCTTTATCATGGTCAAGACCTCTGCTGGCAAATCGGAGGGACTCCTCGAAGATATTCGCGGCCACGAGGGCGTCAGCGAGGCCCACATCGTCGCCGGCAAGTACGACATCATCGTCGAAGCGGTCGGCGACGAGGTGTATGACGTGATGCACACGGTCGCGACGCGGATCAGGGATCTAGACGGCGTCGTCGACACCCGGACCTACATCTGCATGGAGTAATACGGATGTGCCGATCGGATGGCGACACGGCAAAGACCCCTGACTCCCTAGACCCGCCATGGTCGGCGTCCTGGATCTCGTCGGAGTGCTCGTCATCGTGCTGCTCAACAGTGGCGTCACGGCGTTGATGACCCGTTTTTTCCGCGTTCGACTCGACACTCGCTGGGGAAGCCTGCTGTATGCGCTGCTGTTGTGTCCGGTCGCTCTCTTCGTGCTCTTGCTGGTGTTCTCGGGCGTGTTCAAACTGGGTGGGAACCTCGGCAGTCGCGCGACCGTGGTGACGCTGATGATTTTCCTCCCGCTGGCGCTCGGGATGACGTTCGACTACGTCTGGATGCCCTCTCCCGACGAAGTCGAGGTACCCGATACGACTGGGCAGTAGTTACCCGATCAGATCCGTAATGGCGTCGTCGACGGCCGCACGCACGGCCGCCTCGGATCGGGTGGCGTCGATCCGAACGAACCGATCCGGTTCGTCAGCGAGCAGTCGCTCGTAGTTTTCGCGCACGTCCGCGAGGTAGTCGGCTGTCTCGAACTTGTTGGTCGCGCCGCTGCGCTCGGCGGCCGTCTGCGGGTCCACGTCGAGATAGAGCGTCGCGTCGGGTGGGCGCGTCCACGGCGCGTGGACCTCCCGGACGTATTCGAGTGCGTCGTCGAAGCGATCGACCAGTGTCGCGCCCTGATAGGCGTATCGTGAATCCGAGTAGCGATCCGACACCACGATCCGGTCGTCGGCGAGCGCGGGTTCGATCGTGTTCGCGAGGTGGTCGGCGTGATCGGCGGTATAGAGGAAGAGTTCGGCCAGCGAGTCGGCATCGTCGTCGTCGATCGAGCGCTGGACCGCCTCGCCGTACCAGGAGTTCGTCGGTTCGCGCGTGAAGAGAGCGTCGTCGGGGACGGCCGCATGCGACTGCAGCGCCTCCCACGCGCTCGTCTTCCCACTCCCGTCCAGTCCTTCGAGCGTGAGCAGCATACGACAGTCGTCGCCACGACCGTACGTAAACGCCTCGGCTGGCCGGAGTGGCTGGGTCCCCAGACTTCTCAGTCCATTTGCGTGTGGGACAGTGTCAGTCCTAACAGGGTGCGCACTAGCTTTACGTCACTTCCCGGTCACATAGTGGATGTGAATGTACTCGTCGTCGGCGGGAGTGGCTTCGTCGGATCGAATCTGTGTGTCGAACTGGACGAACAGGGCCACGACGTGACGGCACTGGCCCGCTCGCCCGAGGAGGCGGA